>OGXT01003038.1_pt1 | contig 12251 bp, 9 predicted proteins | sample 1576361 | NCBI WGS metagenome assembly OGXT01 (sample SAMEA3541514, study PRJEB24748) | human gut metagenome | biome: human gut; feature: human-associated habitat; material: faeces | place: China | collected 2012 | reverse complement strand
CGCCTGCGCGGCGCGGCTCTGGAGCAGCGCGTGCTCGAGCTGATGCGCCTTGTCGGCATCGACCGGCCGGAGGAGCGGCGTGGCCTGTATCCGCACCACTTTTCCGGCGGCATGCGCCAGCGCGTCGTGCTGGCCATTGCGCTGGCGGGCGACCCGTCGATCCTGTTTGCCGACGAGCCGACGACCGCGCTGGATGTGACCATTCAGGCCCAAATTCTCGATCTTCTGCGCGAAATTCAGCAGAAGCTCGGCACGGCAACGGTTTTCGTCACGCACGACCTCGGCGCTGTGGCGCGCGTGGCGGATCGTGTGGCCGTCATGTACGCCGGGAAGATCGTGGAGCTCGGCACGGCGGAGGATATTTTCTATGATCCGCGCCACCCCTACACCTGGGGCCTGCTGCAGTCGCTCCCGGCGCTGTCCCGCGGGAAGCCGCGGCTGCATACCATTCCCGGCATGCCGCCCACGCTGATCGACCCGCCGAAGGGCGATGCCTTCGCCTGCCGCAATGAATATGCCCTTGCCATCGACTATGAGGAGGAGCCGCCGATGTTCCGCATTTCCGACACCCATTTTGCCGCGACGTGGCTGCTCGACCCCCGGGCCCCGCACATCACGCCGCCGATCGGAGGCGAGCGCCATGGCTGAGCCGCTTCTCGAGGTGCGCGGTCTGACGCACGCCTTCCCGCTCGGGCGAAGGGCCGTGCTCCGCGCTGTGGATCACGTCTCGTTCACGCTCCGGCGCGGCGAGGTTCTCGGTCTCGTCGGCGAATCCGGCTCCGGCAAATCGACCATCGCGCGCTGCGTGATGAATCTGCTGCGGCCGCAGAGCGGGCAGATCCTCTATCGCGGCATCGACATCTGTGACCGCCGCGCCTTCCGCGCGAACCGCCGCACGCTGCAGGCAGAGCGGCAGATCATCTTTCAGGACTCCGGCTCGAGCCTGAACGGGCGCATGCGCGTGTGCGATATCATTGCAGAGCCGATGCGCATCCAGCATGTCCGCCCGCCGCGCGGCAGCTACCGCGCCGAGGCGGAATTCCAGATGCGCTATGTTGGTCTGGACGCGGGCTATCTGGACAAATACCCCGGTGAGCTTTCCGGCGGGCAGCGCCAGCGCGTCGCCATTGCGCGCGCCCTGTCCATGGAGCCGGAGCTGCTCGTTGCGGATGAGCCGGTCGCCTCGCTGGACGTCTCCATTCAGGCACAGATCATCAATCTGTTCCGCCATCTGCAGGAGGAGCACGGGTTCTCCTTCCTGTTTATTGCCCACGATCTGGCTGTCGTGGAATTCCTCTGTGACCGCGTCGGCGTGCTGTATCAGGGAAGGCTCGTGGAGCTGGCCCCGACGGCATCGCTGTTCGCCGCGCCGCAGCACCCCTATACGCGCGCGCTGCTCTCGTCCATCCCCATCCCGGACCCGCGCCTCGAGCGCGCCCGCAGGCCGCTCGTCTTTGAGGGGCCGCTGCCGGACGGCGGCACATGGACGGAGGTCGCGCCGGAGCATTACGTTCTGCTGGAAGGAGGGGGCGCCGTATGAAGGTCCGCCGGTTTTTCCTGCGGCTGCTGCCGCGCCTCGGCATTTTCGTGCTGAGCGTGCTGCTGCTCTCCGTTCTGACGTTCTATATCTCCCGCCTCGCTCCGGGCGACCCGCTTGTCTCCTACTACGGCGACCGCGTGGAAAAAATGTCCCCCGCCGAGCGCGAATGGGCTGAGGACAAGCTCGGCCTGAATGATCCCCTGCCCACGCAGTACGCACGCTGGTTCAGCCGCGCGCTGCACGGCGATTTCGGCATCTCCTATAAATACAAGATGGACGTGCTGGAGCTGATCGGTGACCGCATTGGCAACACCCTGCTGCTCGGCGGGCTCGGCTTCGTGCTGCTGTTCGTGCTGGCTCTGCTGCTCGGCGCGCTGTGCGCATGGAAGGAGGACCGGCCGCTCGACCGCATCCTCTGCAAGCTTGGCACGGTGACGAGCTGCATCCCGGAATTCTGGCTGTCACTGATGCTGATCCTGCTGTTTTCCGTCACGCTGCGCTGGCTGCCGAGCTCCGGGGCCTACAGCGTCGGCCACGCGGACGATGTCGGCGACCGGATCGTGCACCTGATCCTGCCGATGTCCGTCGTCGTGCTGAGCCACCTGTGGTACTATGCCTACCTCGTGCGCAACCGGCTGGTGGAAGAGCTGCGCGCAGACTATGTGCTGCTGGCGCGCAGCGAGGGGATTGGCCGGGCGCACATCGTGCTGCGGCAGTGCCTGCGCAATGTGCTTCCGTCCTATCTCAGCCTCATGGCCATCTCCGTGCCGCATGTGATGGGCGGGACCTATATCGTGGAGGCCGTGTTCTCCTATCCCGGTCTCGGCACGCTGTCCTATGAGAGCGCGCGCTACAAGGACTACAACCTGCTGATGGTGCTGTGCCTGCTCTCCGGCGCGGTCGTCATCGCATGCAGTCTGCTGGCGCAGGCCATGAACGCGCGGCTCGACCCGCGCCTTCGCCCGACGGAACGGGAGGTGACTTCAAAATGACAGACGACCGCTTTCGTCTGGTCGGCGTCCGGCCGCAGTCGCCCGCAGCACCGGTACGCCGCGCGCCGTGGTACCGCGGCAAGCCGATTTTTTCAGCCGCCGTTCTGACGCTCATCGTGCTCGGCTGCCTGTTCTGCGAGGTGCTCCTGACGCACGATCCGACCTATCTCGACCTTGCGCACTGCAATGAAGCGCCGTCGCGGGAATTTCTCTTCGGGACGGACCCGATGGGCCGCGATATTTTCTCCATGATCTGGTACGGCGGGCGCATTTCGCTGACCATCGGCGTTCTATCCACGCTGCTGTCCACAGCCATCGCCATTCTGTTCGGCACGGTCAGCGGCTGCGCGCCGGACTGGCTGGACCGTCTCCTGATGCGGCTGACGGAAATTCTGCTGAGCGTGCCGAACCTGCTGCTCGTCGTGCTGCTGCAGGCCATTCTGGGCACGGCAAATGTGCTCACGCTCTCGCTCGTCATCGGGCTGACGAGCTGGGCCAGCATCGCCAAGGTCGTTCGCACGGAGGTGCGCAGGCTGCGCAGCAGCGAATATGTGCTGGCCTCGCGCTGCATGGGCGGCGGCTTCTTCCACGTCCTGCGGCAGCACCTTGCGCCGAATTTCTTCTCGTCCATCTCGTTCATGGTCGTTATGAACATCCGCAGCGCCATCACGGCGGAATCGACGCTAAGCTTCCTCGGCATCGGCCTGCCGATCGAGGTCGTCTCGTGGGGCAGCATGCTTTCCCTGTCCGAAAAGGCTCTGCTCACGGACGCATGGTGGATCATCGTCATCCCCGGTGTGTTCCTTGTGGCAACGCTGCTGTGCATCACGGAGCTGGCCAACGCCATGCGCCGCTCGACCCGCGAACGCACGCTATAAAACAGAATTGGGACCATCGGCTGCCGCCGGTGGTCCCAATCGTTTTATTTCTGTTCCGGGAAGAGCCGCACAATGGCCTGCGCCGCCGCTGCCTGCTCGGCGCGCTTTTTGCTCGTGCCGGAGCCGGTACCGACCTCCCTGCCGTTGAGCAGGACATGAACGTTAAATTCCTTGCAGTGGTCCGGGCCAGTCTCCGAGATGAGCTCATAGCTCAGCTGCTGCGATTTTTTGCGCTGCACGAGCTCCTGCAGCTCCGTCTTATAATCGTGGGTCTTTTCCGCCTCGGCGAGCTGCGGCAGGATGAGCCGCGTCACGATGTCGCTGGCCACGGCAAAGCCGCCGTCCAGATAGCTGGCAGCCACAACGGCCTCCATAACATCGCAGAGGATGCTCGGGCGGCGGCGGCCGCCGCTTTGATCCTCGCCGTTTCCGAGCAGCAGATGCTCGCCGAGCGAGAGACGCTCCGCCACGGCGGCAAGGCTCTTTTCGCAGACGAGCTCCGCGCGGATGCGCGTCAGATCGCCTTCGAGCTTTTTGGGAAAAGTCCGGTACAGATACTCCGCCGTCACGAAGCCGACAATGGAATCCCCAAGGAATTCCAGCCGCTCATAGCTGCGCAGTGGGTCCTGATAGATCTCGTTTGCACAGGAGGTGTGGGTCAGCGCCATGCGCAGAAGCTCCGGATCGCGGAACTTGTAGCCCAACGCCTTTTCCAGCTTATTCAGCATGTTCTTCCTCCCTGGGCAGGATCATCTGCCCGATATTGGCACGAATTTCCTCGCAGAAGCCGCTCTCGACCGCGCGGATGGCCTGCCGGATCGCGCCGCGGATGGCGGCGTCGTCGGACGAGCCGTGCGCCTTGATGACCGGGCGGCTGATGCCGATGACGATGGACCCGCCCGTTTCGCGGTAGTCCATGGTCTTGCGGATGCCGTTGATGCCCTTTTTACACAGCAGCGCGCCGAGCATCGTCAGCGGATTGCGGTAGAACATCTGCTTCATCATGTCGGACATGAACATGGCCGTGCCCTCCATGGTCTTGAGCAGGACGTTGCCGGAGAAGCCGTCCGCCACGATAACATCCGCCGCGCCGAACGGCACATCGCGCGCCTCGACATTGCCGACGAAGTGGATGGTCCCCTGCTCCGCGGCGCGCTTCAGAAGCTGATGGGCCTCGCGGTGGAGCGGGTCGCCCTTCGTATCTTCCGCGCCGTTGTTCAGAAGGCCCACGCGCGGCGACTCGATGCCGAGCGCCTTCTGCGCGTAGAACGAGCCCATGCAGCCGAACTGCAGCAGGAATTCCGGCGTGCACTCGGCATTCGCGCCCGCATCGATGAGAATGGCGTGGCCGTCCTTCGTCGGAAGGACCGGCGAGAACGCCGCGCGGCGGATACCGCGGATGCGCTTGACGAGCAGCGTGGCCGCCGTGAGCAGCGCGCCGGTATTGCCGGCCGAGATGAACGCATCACCGCCGCCCTGCGCCAGCATTCTTGCGCCCAGCACGAGCGAAGAGTTCGGATGCTGCTTCACGACCGCGGCGGGATCGCAGTGCATGTCCACCACATCCTCGGCATTGGCAAGCTCCACGCCGTCCGGGAGCGTATCCCAGCCCTGGGCCTTCATGCTGGCAAGGATGTCCGCACCGCGGCCGACCAGAACGATCTGCACGCCGAACTCCTTGGCCGCCTCCAGTGCACCGCGCACCACGGCATCCGGGGCGTTGTCGCCTCCCATTGCATCCAGAATGATTTTCATGCCTGTTCCCTCATTTCTCCATGGCCTCCAGGTGCGCAAGCGACCGGTTGGCAATGGCCAGATTCTTGTTTGCTTTTCCACGCACCCGCTGCTCGAGCGGGGCGATGATGCCGAAATTCACATTCATCGGCTGGAACGATGCCACGGTGCTGTCGCTGACATAGTGCGCCAGCGCGCCGATGGCCGTCACGGTGCCGAAGTCCGGCACGGGTCTCCCCGCCAGCCGTGCCGCCATGCTGACGGCCGCTAGATAGCCGGAGGCGCACGACTCGACATAGCCCTCTACGCCCGTCATCTGCCCGGCAAAGGCGACCATGGGGTCGCGCCGGTCGGCATAGCATGCGTCAAGCAGCTTCGGCGAATTCAGGAAAGTATTGCGGTGCATCACGCCGTAGCGGACGAATTCCGCATCGTGCAGCGCCGGAATCATGGAGAACACGCGCTTCTGCTCCGGAAAACGCAGGTGCGTCTGGAACCCGACGAGATTGTAGATGTTTCCGGCCGCATTGTCGCGCCGGAGCTGAACGACAGCATAGGGCTCGCGGCCCGTTGCCGGGTCCCGCAGGCCGACGGGCTTCAGAGGGCCGTAGCGCAGCGTGTCCTCGCCGCGGCGGGCCATGACCTCGACCGGCATGCAGCCCTCAAAGACGTTTTTGTCCTCAAAGCCGTGCACCTCCGCTTCCTCGGCGGCGGCCAGCTCCCGGACGAAGGCCTGATATTCCTCGCGCGTCATGGCGCAGTTGATGTAATCCGCGCTCCCGCGGTCATAGCGGGAGGCGTACCACGCCTTCGTCATATCGATGGACTCCAGCGTGACGAGCGGCGCAGCCGCGTCAAAGAAATGCAGATAATCCGTCTGGCCGAAATAGCGGCCGATGGCCTCGCTCATGGCGTCGGACGTCAGGGGGCCCGTCGCGATGATGACCGGCCCCGCCGGGACCTCGGTCACCTCCTCGGAGATGACCGTGATATTCGGGTGGCTGCGGATGCGCTCCGTCACCATACCGGAAAAGCCGTAGCGGTCGACGGCAAGGCAGCCGCCCGCCTCGACGCGCGTGGCATCGGCGCACTGCAGGATGAGGCTCCCGAGCCGCCGCAGCTCCTCCTTGAGCAGGCCGACGGCATTTTCCAGCCGGTCGCCGCGCAGGGAGTTGGAGCAGACAAGCTCCGCAAAATCCGCGCAGTGGTGCGCAGGCGTCATTTTGTGCGGCTTCATCTCGGTCAGCATCACATGAATGCCGCGCTCGGCCAGCTGCCACGCGGCCTCGCAGCCCGCAAGACCCGCGCCGATCACTTTCACTTCCAGCATATTGGGGCGTCCTTTCTATCTCTGTATCAGAACGGAAGATCGTCTTCCGGCTCGGTCTTTTTGGCAGCTTTTTTGGCAGCTGGTTTTTTAGCCGCAGGCTTTTTCGCTGCTGTCTTCTTCGCGGCAGGCTTCTTTGCAGCCGCCTTTTCGGTGGGCTTTTTCGCTGCCGCTTTCCTTGCGGCTTTCTTTTCCTCTGCCTGCTTCTGCGCGGCTTCGGCCGCAGCCTCTGCATTGGATTCTGCAGTCGCGGCCTCGCCGGAGGCTGTGGACTTGCGGCGGTAGCCGCGCTTGTCCTCCGGCAGGAAGTTCGAGCACTCGGGATTCGCGCAGAACGGCTTCATTGCGCCCTTGCCGGAGCGCTTGAACATCGTCTGGCCGCAGACCGGGCAATCCTGATCCGTCGGCACGTCCCACGTCATAAAGCCGCAGGCCGCGCCGCGCTCACACGCGTAATAGGCGTAGCCGCGCTTGCTCTTGCGCTTTAAAATCGCGCTGCCGCACTTCGGACAGCGGCCCGGCATTTTTTCCGTAATCGGCTTTGTAAACTTGCAGTCCGGGTAGCCGGGGCAGGCGAGGAATTTGCCGAAGCGGCTCGTTTTCACGACAAGGTTCCGGCCGCAGATCTCGCATTTTTCATCCGAGACCTCATCCGGCACCTTGAGGCGGGTGTCCTTCAGCGCCTCCTCCGCATCGACCATTTCCTGATGGAAGCCGGTGTAGAACTCCTCCAGCACGCTCTTCCAGCGGCGCTGTCCGGCCTCGACCTGGTCGAGCTGCTTTTCCATGTCGGCGGTGAATTCGACGCTGATGATATTGGGGAAGCGGTCCATCATCAGCCCGTTGACCCCCTCGCCGAGCTTCGTCGGCGAGAGCTTTTTGTCGGTCTTGATGACGTATTCGCGATCCTGGATCGTGGCGATGATCGCCGCGTAGGTCGACGGACGGCCGACGCCCTTTTCCTCCATCGCGCGCACTAAAGACGCCTCCGTATAGCGTGCGGGCGGCTGGGTGAAGTGCTGCTGCTTGTCAAAGCCGGAGGCCGTGAGCGCCTCGCCGGGGGCAAGGTCGGGCAGCGGGGAATCGAGCTTTTCCTGCTCGTCGTCGCGGCCTTCCTCATAAATGGCGGTAAAGCCGGAGAATTTCATGCTCTGGTGGGTCGCGCGGAAGACATGGCTGCCGCAGGCGGCCTCAATCGCCGTCACGTCATACAGGGCGTTTGTCATCTGCGACGCGATGAAGCGGCTCCAGATGAGCTTATAGAGCCGGTACTGCTCCTTGGTCAGATCATGCTCAACCGCCTCGGGATAGAGCGCGACATTTGACGGGCGGATGGCCTCGTGCGCGTCCTGTGCACCGGATTTCGGCTTATAGCGGCGGGGTTCGGCGTAATAGGCCGCGCCGTAGCGGCTGCGGATTGCGTCGCCCGCGGCGGCCAGCGCCTCCTCGGAGATACGCAGGGAATCGGTACGCATGTAAGTGATCAAGCCGACAGAGCCCTCACCGGAGATCTCTACGCCCTCGTAAAGCTGCTGCGCGATCATCATTGTGCGGCGCGGGGTCATGTTGAGCTTGCGCGACGCCTCCTGTTGGAGCGTCGAGGTGATGAAGGGCGGCGCGGGGGTGCGCTTTTTCTCCGATTTCTTCACGCCGGTCACGGAAAACGGCTGGCCCTCCAGCGCGTCCAGAACGGACTGCACATCCTGCTCGCTCGTCAGCTCGCGCTTCTGCGGGTCGCCGTAGTAGTGCGCGGTGAAGCTGCCGGGCTTGCCGGCGCGGTTCAGATTTACATCCAGCGTCCAGTATTCCTGCGGGACAAAGGCCCGGATCTCGTTCTCGCGGTCGACGACCAGACGGGTTGCGACAGACTGCACGCGTCCGGCGGACAGGCCCTTGCGGATCTTTTTCCAGAGCAGGGGGCTGAGCTGATAGCCGACAATGCGGTCGAGCACGCGGCGCGCCTGCTGCGCGTCGACGAGATTCTGGTCGATGGGACGCGGGTGCTGGATGGATTCCTGCACGACGTTGCGTGTGATCTCGTTGAAGGTCACGCGGTATGTCTCGTTATCCGGAATGTTCAGCAGATATTTCAAATGCCACGAGATGGCTTCGCCCTCGCGGTCCGGGTCAGTCGCGAGATAGATGCGGCCGGAGCCCTTCGCGGCCTTGCGCAGGTCTGCGATGATGTCTTCCTTTCCCTTGAGCGGCTGGTACTCCGGCTCAAAATCGTGCTCGATATCGACGCTCAGCGTGCTCTTCGGCAGATCGCGCAGATGGCCCATGCTGGCCTTGACCTGATAGTCGGGGCCAAGATATTTTCCGATGGTTTTGGCCTTCGAGGGAGACTCCACGATGACCAGATTCTGTTTTGCGTTCGGCATAGACGCCTCCATGTTATTTTTTCGCCAGCTCATAATACCGGGCCGGCAGCCGCTTGACAAAGCCCTTGACCTCCAGCAGCGTCAGCGCGGACAGTACGCGCCCGGCGGGCAGCTGCGTTTCGTCGATCATCCGGTCGACCGGCTGCTTTCCGCCCTCCAGCTGCCGCAGAACGGCGGCTTCGTCGGCAGATACGCGCGGCAAAATTTCCTGTACGTCAATATAAGCCCTGTTTTCCTGCTTGTCAACGGCTTTTGTGTCAGTTTTTTCCGGGTTGGACGAAGTTTCCGCCACAACAAGGTTGTCCTTCGTCTCCTGCGGGCCGAGCGTCATGGGGCCGAGCGGCCTCTGGCGCAGGGGCAGATCCGGGTAGAGATAGGTATATTCCTGTAAAACGTCCCAGCCCTCGGAGATCAGGATCGCGCCCTCCTTGAGCAGCTGGATATTGCCCTCGCAGGTCGGATTTCCGAGATTTCCGGGCAGCGTGAACACATCCCGGCCCTGTTCGAGCGCGTGGCGGGCGGTGATGAGCGCGCCGCTCTTTCTGGGCGCTTCCACGACCACGGAGCCGAGCGCAAGACCGCTCAGAATGCGGTTGCGGGACGGAAAATGCTCCGCCAGCGGCGGCGTTCCGGGCGGAAGCTCACTGATGACACAGCCGTGGGCGCGAAGGTCTTCAAACAGACTCCGGTTCATGGCCGGATAGTCGACATCCACACCGCAGGCAAACACGGCAACAGGCGGCGTTCCGGAGGATACGGCGCCGCGAAGCGCCATGGTGTCGATCCCGGCCGCACCGCCGGAGACGATGATCGCACCATATCGGCCAAGCTCATAGCCCAAGCGCTTTGCCTGAAGAAGCCCATACGCGGAGGCCTTGCGCGTGCCGACCATGGCGATGACCGGTTCCGCGTCAAAATCCGGGAAAACGCCTTGATAATACAATACCAGAGGCGCATCGTCAAGATTTTTGAGCCGGTTCGGATAAGCGGCGTCCTGAAACGTCAGAATATGGATGTTCTTCCGGTAGCACTGCTGCAGGATCTGCCGCGCAGGCGCAAGCTCCTTATCGGCAAGCGAAGCGCGCCCCTCCGGGCGCAGCGCCTGCGGGTAATCCTGCTCTGCCGCGCAGTAGACCGCCTCGGGCGTTCCGAACTGCTCTAGCAGCGCACGCAGCCCGCGCAGTCCCACGCCCCTGCGACCGGTCAGCCACAACCAGTATTCCAGCATAAAAATCCCTCTGTCTTTCTCGGATTTTTTATAGTTTGCGAATAGAAATAGTATGCAGTTGGGGCGGGGCTTTGCTCCGCCCGGCGAGAAGCTGTAAATCCGTGTAGCACTCTGTCTGCTCGGAAAATGTTTCGAATGTGCCGTGATTTAACGAAAAAATGGTGCATTCTGTCGGGCGGACAGAGTCGTCCGCCCCTACGGCAAGCCGCGTGAGCGCATCATCGGTGCCTCACCGCTTCATCTGCCACAGAACAATCGTCGCGGCGACTGCCGCGTTCAAAGACTCACAGCGCGGGGACATGGGGATGATGATCTTCTGCTCTGCCGCTGCGAACAGCTCCGGGTAGATCCCCTGTCCCTCGCTGCCGATCACGACCGCCGCATTGCACAAATCTGCCTGCCGCAGATCAACAGCGTCGGCAGACATGGCGGTCGCCAGCAGCGGGATATGCGCTTCCCGGCAGGCGGCGATGGCCTGCTGCCTCGTCATGCTGACAGGCTGGGTGCGGAACACCGCGCCCATGGAGGCGCGGACCGTCTTGGGGTTATACGTGTCGGCGCAGCCGTCCAGCAGCACGACCGGAACCTCCAGCGCGTCCGCCGTGCGGAGAATCGTGCCGAGATTGCCGGGGTCCTGAATGCCGTCCAGCAGAAGCGTCCCCGGCAGGATCGTGCCGGGCTTCCGCTCCGGCAGGCGGCAGAGGAAGATCGCGCCCTGCGGCGCGTCCATCAGAGAGACGGACTGCATCACGTCCCTGGGTACACGGACAACGCGCACGGTATCTGATAGTTTACATAATTCTACGTGTTCCTCCGCAATCACAGTATGCAGCCCCGGGTACCAACGCGCAGCCTCCGCCAGCAGCTTCACGCCGTCGGCGGCGAATTCGCCGGATTTTTCGCGGTAGGCGCGCGAGGTGAGCAGCTTTTTCGTGTGCGCCAGAAGCGGGTTCCGGCGGCTTGTGATTGTTTCCTCCATCACGGCTTCACCCTCGCGAGCCGGTCGTTCTCGCCGAGCAGGACAAGCGTGATATGCTCGTTCAGCGGGCGGTTCGCGTCCAGCGTGACGTGTACCTTTCCGTTTTCCCGCACGGCGATGACGTTCACGCCGTATTTTGCGCGGATATCCAGCTCCCGGATGCTCTTGCCGCACCATTCGCTCGGCGTCTGCAGCTCGGCAATGCCGCAGTCCGGCGAAAGCTCGATAAAGTCCAGAATGCTCGACGAGGTCAAAGACTGCGCCAGCTTGATGCCGGATTCACGTTCCGGCACGACGACATGATCTGCCCCGATCTTTTCCAGCGCCCGGCGCTGTGTTTCGTCGGTGGCCTTGCACACGACGCTCTGCACGCCCAGCTCCTTGAGGTTCAGCGTCGCAACGACGCTCGTAGCCAGATCGCCGCCGATGGCGATGACAGCGCAGTCGTAATTGCGCACGCCGAGCGTGCGCAGTGCGTCCTCATCCCGCACGTCGCACACGGCGGCGCAGGTGACTTTGCTCTCCATCCGCTGCACAAGCTCAGGCCGAAGATCAATCGCCAGTACCTCGCTCCCAAGCTCATACAGCCGCTGTGCGACCGCACAGCCGAAGCGTCCAAGTCCAATTACAATATATGTTTTTTTCATGGTTTTACTCCCTTTGTCTGCGTATAACCGCCGGTCGTTCAGGTGGAATTTCAAAAAAATCGGACGCACTCACCCATTGGAGTGTAGGGGCCGATGCACACATCGGCCCGTTGGGAAGCTGCGAATTTGCCGAAGATTACCGTAAAATCGGTATATTCTGACGCCTTATCCGCTCACCCGATCATGATTTTTGTTTCCGCGTAGCTGACGCGTTCTTCGGCGCGGTCGGCGGCCATGAAGCCGACGCTGATGGTCATGATCCCAAGCCGCCCGAAGAACATAAAAATGATCAGAACGATCTGCGATGCGGCGCACAGTGAACTCGTGATGCCGGTCGTCAGACCGACGGTGCACAGCGCAGAAATCGTCTCATACAGCGCGTTTTCCAGACTGACATGATCCGCGATGCTCAAAAACGCCGCGCCGAGACCGGACAGCAGCAGCACCAGAATGAATAGCGCGGACGCGTTCGCAACGGCCTGCTGCGGGATCCGGCGACAGCCTGGCCCAGGTGGCCCGGGCAGTGGGGTACGAGAGCCAGAGCA
>OGXT01003033.1_pt1 | contig 12274 bp, 17 predicted proteins | sample 1576361 | NCBI WGS metagenome assembly OGXT01 (sample SAMEA3541514, study PRJEB24748) | human gut metagenome | biome: human gut; feature: human-associated habitat; material: faeces | place: China | collected 2012 | reverse complement strand
GCACACCCTTGATGCGCTCGCCGTCGTTGACGTTCTGCTGGCAGCCGTAGCTGTGGACGAAGGCCAGCGGCGGGGTGTCGTATGTCTTGCGCACCAGCTCGGCAGCGGTGGCGTTGTGTTCAAATGCAATGTACTCCAATGATGAAACCATCCTTCGGTTCGATATTTTCAGAAAGCTCCTTTTAGTATACCCTGTTTTGCGCCGCAGGGCAAGTAGGAAGTGCGAATTTTTCGGTTCAGACGGAGGCTTCGGCCTGCTTTTGGGCGCAGGCCTCGCACAGGCCGAACAGGACCACCGCGCAGTCCTGCACGACGCCCTTCTGGCTGCGGACCAGCTTCATCACCTGCTTTTCGTCCACATCGGCGTCCACGACGCTGCCGCAGGCGTTGCAGTAAAGGTGGCTGTGCCAGCACAGGGTGTGGTCGAACCGGTCGGCCTTGCCGGGGATGGAGACGCGGCGCACCCGGCCCGCCTCCACCAGACTGTTCAGGTTGCGGTAGACCGTGCCGAGGCTCAGGCCGGGGCACTCCGGTGCAGCTTTGTCAAAAATCTCTTCCGCGGTGGGGTGGTCGCAGAGTTCTTCCACCTTCCGCAAAACCAGCTCGCGCTGCTTGGAATAACGCATAAGTTCCTCCTGTTGTGGTTTTTATACTTTGTCTTCGCCCTTGATGCGGGCCCAGTAGGCGCGGGTCGCCTGTTCGTTTTTGTTTTCCCCAAAGGTGTAGTACCGGACATCCCTGAGCACATCGGGCAGGTATTGCTGCTCGACCCAGTGGTTCGGGTAGTCGTGGGCGTATTTGTAGTTCTGCCCCTTAACAAGAGCATCCTCGCCGTCAAAGTGCTTGTTCTGCAGCTGGCGCGGGATCGGCCCGGTGCGCCCGGCCTGCACATCCGCGATGGCGGCATTGATCGCATCGTGGGCGCTGTTGGATTTGGGGCTGGTAGCCACCAGAATGACTGCATCCGCCAGTGGGAGCCGGGCTTCCGGCAGGCCCACCATGTTGGCCGCGTCGATGGCCGCCTTGACGATTGGGATGATCTGCGGGTAGGCAAGGCCCACATCCTCGCAGGCACAGACCATCAGGCGGCGGCAGGCCGAGGGCAGGTCCCCTGCTTCCAGCAGGCGGGCCAGATAGTGGAGCGCTGCGTCCGGGTCGGAGCCGCGCATGGATTTCTGGTAGGCGGACACGATGTCGTAATGGTCATCGCCGTCCCGGTCGTACCGCATGGCGGTGCGGCGGGTGACCTGCCGGATCATTTCAAGGGAAATATGCTTGCCTTGCTCATCCTGCGGCGCGGCGGTAACGGCAAAATCGAGGCAGCCCAGCGCCTTGCGCAGGTCGCCGCCGGCACTCTCGGCAAGGTACGTGCAGGCGTCTGGGTCCATTGTGACCGGGATGCCCTCCGATGCCGAGAGCTTTTCCAGCGCGTTGTGCAGGCCCTGCTCCACATCCGCCGCCGCCAGTGACCGGAACTCGAACACCGTGCAGCGGGACAGCAGCGCATTATAGATGTAGAAGTAGGGGTTTTCGGTGGTGGATGCGATGAGGGTGACGCTGCCGTCCTCAATGCACTCCAACAGGCTCTGCTGCTGCTTTTTGTTCAGGTACTGGATCTCGTCGAGGTAGAGCAGGATGCCCCCTGCCCCGGCCAGTGTGCCGATGTCCTTGAGGACCGCCTTGATGTCGCCGGTGCCGCAGGAGGTGCCGTTGAGCTTGTGGAGGGTCATCCCGCTGTTTTCGGCAATGATGCGGGCCACGGTGGTCTTGCCGGTGCCGGAGGGGCCGTAGAAGATCATGTTGGGGATCTTTCCGCTCTCGATGGTGCGGCGGAACACCCGCCCCGGTGCCAGCAGATGCTGCTGCCCACAGACCTCGGCCAGTGTTTTGGGGCGCAGACGCTGCGCCAGCGGTTCGTTCATCGGTCGTTCCTCCTCTTTGCTCATCTGAGACAATTTCCTGTTTATCTTAGTATACCGCATTTCCCCGCTGAGGACAAGCGCTTCTTTGGCAGGGGCCTGCCCCGATATCGCAAAATTCATTTACAAACTCGTCGAAACATGTTATCATCAGGCTATCCTTATGTGAAACGAGGCGATCTCATGCGCAAAGCTTCCCCGGCGGAAGACCTTTCCGCCAAAAAGGCGCTGGCGTGCACGATCATTGACCGGTTGAAACAGGAATACCCGGATGCAGGCTGCACACTGGACTACGACCACGCCTGGCAGCTGCTGGTCAGTGTGCGGCTGGCCGCACAGTGCACCGATGCACGGGTGAACATCGTCGTGCAGGACCTGTTTGCAAAGTACCCCGATGTGGCGTCGCTGGCCGCTGCCGAACCGGAGGACATCGAAGCCATCGTCAAGCCGTGCGGGCTGGGCCGCAGCAAGGCGCGGGATATCTCGGCCTGTATGCGGATGCTGCGTGACCGGTACGACTGCAAGGTGCCCACCACCTTTGAAGAGCTGCTGGCGCTGCCCGGCGTGGGCCGGAAGAGCGCGAATCTTATCATGGGCGATGTGTTCGGCAAGCCTGCCATCGTGACGGACACCCACTGCATCCGGCTGTGCAATAAGATCGGTCTGGTGGACGGCATCAAAGAACCGCAGAAGGTGGAAATGGCGCTGTGGAAGATCATCCCGCCCGAAGAGGGCAGCGACCTGTGCCATCGGTTCGTCATGCACGGCCGGGCCGTCTGCAATGCCCGCAAACCCGAATGTGAACGGTGCTGCCTGAAGGATGTCTGCCGGTATGCAGCAGAGCAGGCAGCTGCACAAACCAAATAGGAGGTCTCATTATGATCACACTCTCGATTCTGATCGTCATCGCGCTCATCTGCGCTTTGGTCGGCTGCCTGATGGGCCTGTTCTCCCTTGTGGGGCTGCTGGCCTCGCTGGTCATCGGCGTACTGGTGGGTGCCCTGGCCGGGTACATCGCAGGCCGCTTTATGGGCACCGAGACATCGTTCGCCCGCAATGCCGTTCTGGGTGTACTGGGCAGCTTTGTCGGCGAGTTTCTGTTCGGCCTGGTCGGCATCCACGCGACCGGGAGCTTCAGTTCCTTTGTCATCTCCATCCTCGGTGCCTGCGTCTGCATCTGGGTGGACAATAAGTTTTTGAGAAAGTAAGATACCCTCTCAGGCGCTTCGCGCCAGCTCTCCCGAAGGGAGAGCCCTTGGCAAATCGGCCCGGTTTCTGCTGGACGCTGAAAGTATTTTGATATCGTAAACGAAAGTGCTCCGTTGTAAAGATCAGCGGCATCTGTACTGCGCTTTGACAAAGAGCGTTTGGATGGATGCTGTGAATCAAAACAGCGGAGCACTCTATTTTATGGTTTTATTGAACTTTGTTCCGTCAGTACAACCAAAACCGGCTTGCCAATGGCTCCCCCTTTGGGGAGCTGTCACGCAAAGCGTGACTGAGAGGGTTTCCTGCCAAAAAGCTCTTGACAGATGTATCGCCGCGCGATATAATGCAATTACGATATATCGTGTGTCGATACAAAGTGAGGCGATACAATGGAAAATCTGGCGTTAACGGAATCCACTTACTACATCCTGCTTTCTCTCTACCACCCACAACACGGTTACGGCATCATGCAGCAGACCGAACAGCTTTCCGGAGGACGAGTGCGGCTGGCCGCCGGGACCTTGTACGGTGCTTTGAACGCACTGTGCGAAAAAGGGTGGATCGCTCCCCTGCCCATGGAAAGCGGGAGCCGGAAAAAAGAATATCAATTGACCCCTTCCGGGTTTGAGGTACTCAAGCGAGAGCTGGCCCGGCTGGAAGAACTGCTGACCAATGGCCGCAATATTTTACAGGAGAAATGAGCATGAGCGAGACAAAGAAACTCCACAAGGTATTCTGGGTCTGGGAATACGAAAAAGAAGAACGATGGCTCAACGAGATGGCGCAGGAAGGCTGGGCTTTGAAGAAAGCCAGCTTCTGCACCTTTGTTTTCGAAAAGACCGAACCGGGCGAATACATCATCCGGGTAGAAACACTGGACAACTCTTCTGATTTTGAAAATTTCATGGGGGAGCTTGGGGCCGAGTCCGTTGGCCGCTGCTTCTGCTGGGGGTACTACCGCCGCTCCGCTGAACAGGGCCCGTTCGATATGTTTTCGGATATGGATTCCCGCATCGCTCATTTGAATAAAATCGGGAACGACGTGAAACTTCTCTGCCTTGCAAACCTTGTCATCGGCATCTGCAACACCTTCAATGGAGCTTCCTTTTCGTGGATGAACCTTCTCTGCGCCACCCTCCTTGCCTACGGGCTGGGGCGCATCCGTGGCAAGCAGGACACCTTGGAAGAAGAGCGCGCGCTCCACGAGTGACCATTTTCCCTTTGGAACATCATTTTTTCAGAGTTTTCAAAAAGTTCATGTTTACCCGCTTGCATTCCGGTGCAGGCGGGTATATTATTTCAATCGTGAATAGTTATCAAGTGTTAATTATTTGCATTCATCAATAAACGAGGAGGAAGCTATGCAGCCTGTGATCACAGACCTTGCGGGATTGTTCCACTACATTTTCCGGCTTCATGACGAGACCAAGCGGGGCATGAGCGCGGCGTTGTCCAGCTGCCCCAAGTGCCATTTTGCCATGTTGGAGACCCTGTCCACCCTCATTGCCAAGCACGGCCACGAGGGCACCATCTATGTTTCCCAGCTGGCCGAAGCTTCCCGGCAGGCCATGCCGGTCATTTCGCGGGGGCTGCGGACATTGGAGCAGGAGGGCCTCATTGAGCGCATCACCGACCCCAACGACCGTCGAAAAACGCTGGTGCGCATCACCCCGCAGGGCCGCGCTGCCAGCGCCGCCGGGGAAGAAGCGCTGGTGCGGTATTTTTCCGGCATTGCCCACCGCCTGACCCCGGAACAGCGGCAGCAGTTTTCCCAGTTGAAGGACATTCTGCTGGCGGCCATTGAAGCAGAAAATGCGGAACAGAACCAAAAATTGAAGGGAGACAATCAAAATGGGTAAGATCTTCAAGCAGCTGGCCCGCCACTGGGCCGCCTGCCTGGTCGTGATCGGCCTGCTGTTCGTGCAGGCGTACTGCGACCTTTCCCTGCCGGACTACACGAGCAAGATCGTGGATACCGGCATCCAGCAGGGCGGCATCGAAAGCCCCCTGCCCCAGACCCTGCGCTCCTCCACGCGGGATGCGCTGTCGCTTTTGATGAGCGAAGAGGACGCAGAGACCTTCCGGAACGCCTACGGATATTACATTCAGGACGACGGCGTTCTGAAGCTCCGCGACGACCTGACCGCCGAGGAACGTGCTTCTCTGGAAGAGATCGTCACCATGCCGGACATCGTGCTGTATATGGCTGCTTCGCAGGCTGCCAACGGCACCGGGATGCCCGCGCAGAGCATGGCTCCCCTTTCGGAGTACCCGGCTGCTTCCAGCGGGGCCGCTGAGAGCACAGCCTCCTCGGAAAGTGCCGAGGATACCGCAGCGGAGACCATCGCCCCCACTGCTGCCGATCTGGACGCCGTGTGCGCCCAGTTTGCGGCCATGGCGCAGATGCCGGGCTTCTCCCGCGAGATGATCCAGCAGCAGCTTGCCAGCGCAATGGCACAGATCGACGAAACGACCCTTTCCAGCATGGCCAGCCAGGCCTCCCTGCTGGTCAGCCTGGAATACGAGGCGCAGGGCGTCGCGCACGACGTCCAGATGCAGTATCTCTTCCGGGTGGGCGGTCAGATGCTGGGCCTGACGCTGCTGATGGTGGCGGTCGCCATTCTGGTGGGTCTCATCGCCTCCCGCGTGTCGGCTGCCATCGGCCGTGATCTGCGTCGGCAGACCTTCTCCTCTGTCATCCATTTCTCCAATGCAGAGATCGAGAATTTCTCCACTGCTTCCCTCATCACCCGCACCACCAACGACATCCAGCAGGTGCAGTTCGTCTGCGTCATCCTGCTGCGCATGGTGGCCTATGCGCCCATTCTGGGCATCGGCGGTGTGCTCCATGTCGTGCAGGGCAACACCGGCCTTGCCTGGATCATCGTGCTGGACGTGATCCTGCTGCTCTGCCTCATCGTGTTCCTGATGAACGTCGCGATGCCGAAATTCAAGATCATGCAGACCCTTGTGGACAAGCTGAACCTCGTCAGCCGCGAGATTTTGACCGGCGTGATGCCGGTGCGCGCGTTCAGCCGTGAGACTTTCGAGGAAGAGCGCTTTGACAAGGCCAGCAAGGAGCTGATGGGCACCCAGCTGTTCACCAACCGCGCCATGGTCGCCATGATGCCCTTTATGACCCTTATCATGAACGGCACCAGCCTGCTCATCGTCTGGTTCGGCGGCAAGGAGTTCGTGGCCTGGCAGGATCTGCCCGGTGCCCTGCGCCTGCACCTGCCGTCTCTTGAAAAGGATCTGCTGCCCCAGGGCATGGATCTGGATGCCGACGGCGTGTTCAGCTGTGCGGGCCCTGCCGGGCTGAAGCTGAAAAAGGCCACGCTCTCGGCGCTGGGCCTGCAGCTCAAGGGCGATCTGGACGTCAGCAACGGCCGCAGCGGCCTGACCTGGGGAGGGAACGTGGACCTTGCCGCCCGCGACCTGAAGCACAGCCTCCGGCAGATCCGGGGCAGTGCGCCCGCCTCCCTGCCCGCCTCCCTCAACAGCCTGCGCCTCAAGGGCACGGCCTCCGGCACTCCGGACAGCCTGCGCCTCAAGGATCTGCGCTGCAGCCTGGGCTGGCAGCAGGTGGACGGCGAAGCTGCCGTGAACTGGAGCGGCACCCCGCAACTGGACCTGCGCCTGCATGCCGCGGACTTCGATCTGGACCGCCTGCTGGCGGAGATGTTCCCCGACCAGGCCCGCAGCAAGGGACGGAGCAAGGCCCCGGGCGATCCCTGGGACCTGCGCTTCATGAAGGCCTTCGATGCCCAGGGGAGCCTGAGCGTGGACAGGGTGCGCTTCATGCGCCTGCGCATGCAGCAGATGGCCACCCGCTTCAGCCTCAAGGACGGCCACCTTTCCGTGCCTGCGCTGGAAGGCAACTTTTACAATTCGCGCCTGCGTGCCTCGGGCGACTTCCGCTTCGACCGGGGCCTGAGCTACACCACCAAGGTCAGGGCCCTGAACATCAACCTCGACGCCGCCAGCAACGACCGCAACGACAAGCGCGCCGTGCGGGGGCTGGCCTCGGTGGAATCGGAGATGAGCGCCCACCTGACCGGCAGCGGCCAGATGCCCGCGGCCCTTTCCGGCACCTGGGGCGTGGCCATCATCAACGGCAGCTACCAGAACCGCGACAAGGCCGGGCGGCCCGGCGGCAAGCCCACCCGCTTCCAGCGCCTCAGCGCCTCGGGCAACATGCAGGGCGGTGTGGCCCGCAGCAGCAACATCTTTTATCAGGATGCCGAGATGCGCGTGCGCGGCGGCGGCCGCATCGACTTCAACAACGAAGACCTGGACTGCAACCTCTTCGTCAAGACCGACCGCATGCAGGAATTCCCCGTGCGCGTGACCGGCAAGCTCCATGATCCCAAGACTTCGGTCAGCGCAGGGACGGCCATCCTCTACGCCGTCACCAGCCTGACCCACGGCATCTTCGAGCTGCTGGGCGGGGTCATGGAAGGCACCTGGAATCTGTTCCGCTGATCCCGCGCCCCGGTCTCTTTCGCCCCGGTCCCACCGGCCTTCCCCTGCCGGAAAAGGCCTTGCACTTTCCCCGCCCCCGTTGACAGAACCGCCTGCAAAGGGTAGACAGGCTCTATCTGTTCTTTTTTGCACAAACCCAACAACGGTCCGTCTCAATAAGGAGAAGCGCCATGAATATCCTCATCTTTGGTCCCAACGGCAGCGGCAAGGGCAACCTGGTCAAGGCTAAGTACAATCTTGCTCACATCGAATCCGGCGCCATCTTCCGTGAGCACATCGGCGGCGGCACCGAGCTGGGCAAGAAGGCCAAGGAATACATCGATCGCGGCGACCTGGTGCCCGACGACATCACCATCCCCATGGTGCTGGAGACCCTGAAGACCAAGGGCAAGGACGGCTGGCTGCTGGACGGCTTCCCCCGCAACATGGTGCAGGCCCAGAAACTGTGGGAAGCCCTGCAGGCCGAAGGTCTGAAACTGGACTACGTCATCGAGATCCTGCTGCCCCGCGAGATCGCCAAGAACCGCATCATGGGCCGTCGCCTGTGCAAGGAAAACAACAACCATCCCAACAACATCTTCATCGACGCCATCAAGCCCAACGGTGACAAGTGCCGCGTCTGTGGCGGTGAGCTCTCCACCCGTTCCGACGACCAGGACGAAGCCGCCATCAACAAGCGTCACGACATCTACTACAACACCGAGAACGGCACCCTGGCCGCGGCCTACTTCTTCAAGAACCTGGCCGCCGAAGGCAAGACCAAGTACATCGAACTGAACGGCGAAGGCACCATCGACTCCATCAAGGAGACCCTGATCTCCCAGCTGAGCTAGCCTGAGCACGCCTTTCCAGGCCGGGGCCCTGCCCCGGCCTTTTTTTTGCCCGAAAATCCCGGAGCCCGGCCGGAAGCGGCCTTGCCTTTTGCCGCCGCGACCCCATCTTTATAGCGGGGGAAAGGTCCGCCGGCCCGCAGCGAGCACGCGTTCCGAAACAGGGGCCCTACTGGACATGCCTGTCCAAGTTTGCCACTATGCCCCCAACTTCACAGCGAGGTATCAATATCATGCAAGTCTGCATCGCGATCATGCACGGCAATCCCGTCATGCTGGAACTGCGGGAAGGTGTCCCCTACATCAATGACGAACCCCAACCCATCAAGCACCTGACCGAAGATGACCTCGTGGCCTTCCACGAAGCCGTGAGCGCCATCCCCGATGACGGCGACCCCGGCAATGTCGCCCTTGTCAACGCCAAGCGCGCCGCATTCATCGTGGATCTGCTGAGCCATGCCGTGGGCGACGAATGTGTCTCCTACCTGACGCATGTGCTGGACCACGTGCACTACGACGTCATGGAATATCTGGGTGAAACCGAGCCCCAGGACTAGAAAGCCTGCCGGGCTCCCGCAAGGGAGAGGACTGCCGGCATAATTGAGGGAAACAATGCTTGAGATCCAAGACCTGCACGTTTCCGTCCACGGCACGCCGGTGCTCAAGGGCATCGACCTGAAGGTGGAAGCGGGCGAAACCTTTATCCTGTTCGGCCCCAACGGCTCCGGCAAGACCACCCTGCTCATGACGCTGATGGGCTTTTCCGGCTACGAGGTGACCCGGGGCAAGATCATCTTCAAGGGCCACGACATCACCTACGCCCCCATGTACGAGCGTGCCCGTCTGGGCATCGGCATGTCCTTCCAGCGCCCGCCCACCATCCACGGCCTGCCCACGGGCAAGATGGTGGAACTGTGCGGCCGCGGCCGCAAGATGGACATCCCCGCCATGGCCAAGCGCGTGCATTTCGATACCTTCCTGGACCGCGACGTCAACGCCGGTTTCTCCGGCGGCGAGATCAAGCGCTCCGAGCTGCTGCAGCTCATGGCCCAGCAGCCCAACCTGCTGCTTTTCGACGAGCCGGAATCCGGCGTGGACCTGGAAAACATGGCCCTGGTGGGCAAGACCGTGCGCAAGCTGCTGGACGGCGTGCCCGACTGCTGTAGCGCCACCCTGCGCGAGCAGGGTCGCCAGCGTTCCACCAGCGGGCTCATCATCACCCACACCGGCCACATCCTTGAATACGTCAACCAAACCATGAGGGACACACTGGCAGGGCAACAGCAAGAGCCGCCGTCAATGGACGATGTTGCCGCAATTGCCGGCCTTGTATCACGGCAAGCTCTGCTGTGAAGCGCGCCCGCGCGTCATCCTCGACCATATCGCCCAGCACGGCTACCAGGAATGCCTGCGCTGCCTGACCGGCGACATGTACGGCAAAATCGCGGAGGCTCCCCTGGTATGAGCAGCATCGACCTTTCCCGTTTCAACTTCAGCGGCGGTGAGAACTCCGCCCCCATCGAAGATCTGACCCGTCTGCCCCAGGAAGACCAGCAGCGCCTGGTCCTGGCCGGCATCGACGTGCACGACACCAAGGTCAGCGGTGCCTTCATGCAGCTCAACCATGCCGACGTGCACTGCACCACCCGGCAGGAAGGCCTGGACCTCATGGACATCCGCGCGGCCCTCAAAAAGTTCGACGGCCTGCCGCAGTACTACTGGAAGCTGCTCGATCCCAACAAGGACGAGATCACCCGCATGGCCTACGAGCACCTCAACGGCGGTTACTTCGTGCGTGCCCGCAAGGGCGTGAAGATCAGCCAGCCCGTGCAGTCCTGCATGTTCATCAAGGGCAATGCCGCCGGACAGGCCGTGCACAACATCGTGGTGGTGGAAGAAGGCGCCGAGCTCAACATCCTGGGCGGCTGCGCCACCTCCCAGCACAGCAATGATGCCGCGCATCTGGGCATCACCGAATACTATGTGGAAAAGGGCGGCAAGCTGACCTTCACCATGATCCACAACTGGGGCGACTCCACCACCGTGCGGCCGCGCTCGGCGGGCGTGGTGGAAGCCGGGGGCGTGTTCCAGAACAACTACATCCTGCTCAAGAGCGTGGGCAGCCTGCAATCCTATCCCCGCATCGACCTCAACGGCGAGGGCGCCGTGGCCACCTTCAACTCGGTCATCGTGACGCCCACGGGCTCCTACGTGGACAGCGGCAGCGCCATCCACCTCAACGCGCCCCACACCCGCGGCGAGATCATCTCCCGCACCCTGACCACCGGCGGCACCATCATCAACCGCGGTTTCATCGGCGCTTCGGCCACTCCGGTCAAGGGCCATCTGGAGTGCAAGGGCCTCATCGTGGGCGGCGGCCGCGTGCATGCCATCCCCGAACTGGACAGCTGCCGCGACGGCGTGGAACTCTCCCACGAAGCCGCCGTGGGCAAGATCGCCCAGGAAGAGATCGAATACCTCATGGCCCGCGGCCTGGACGAGGACGAAGCCACCTCCACCATCGTGCGCGGCTTCCTCAACGTGGACATCATGGGCCTGCCCGCGCCCCTGAAGAAGGCCATGGACGAACAGATCAGCAAGCTCAACGCCGGCGGCGCCATGTAGCGCCCCCGCTGCGATACCTGCCTGTTTGCGGGGCTGTCCGTGCATGCGGGCAGCCCCTTCGTTTTTGCGGAACCGCCACAGGCCCGCCCGGCTGTCCCCGCCGGAGCCCGGCCCTCAAGCCCTGCCGGAAGGGCTTGACCGCCTAGTGTCCTTCCGGCTATAGTTCGCTTCCTTCGTGGGCCTATAGCTCAGTTGGTAGAGCCTCCGGCTCATAACCGGCAGGTCCCAGGTTCGAGTCCTGGTGGGCCCACCAATATTTGAAAGGCAGGTTCCCTTCGCGGAAACCTGCCTTTTCATTTTTCAAAGGTATCCCGGCGTCCTGCCGGGCCTCCCTCATTCCCACTCAAGAGACCGTCTGTTCCCGTCCCTGTCGTAGTAGGGGTTATAGTCACGGATATCGCTTCCTTCAGGCCGTTCACAACCTGTATCGTCCCTATCCTGATATTTCCCCAGCTGGTCTTCCGCATAATCGTCGTTGTAATTAGGGCTGTTCTCCCTAAAATACCGCAACGGATCACTCTCCGTACCGAGCCGCTCATAATCATAGGCGTATCCTTGTGCTACGCTTATGGTAAAAAGGACAAGGAAACAATAAAGTATTTTGGCTTTCATACGATCCTCCATGATGTGTTCAATCTTTTTTGAAGACGCCGCCCAAATGGACGATGAGCAAAGGAAGGAGACACAAGACGAAATAGACCAAGAAGAACGCAAGGAGCCCGTTGACAAACCCCAAACAGCCCAGACAGATGACCAGAAGTACAAGCTGTGCCAGCGGTTGCAGAATCATTTTTCTCTCCCCAGTAGGAAACAGTGCCAGAAAATGGCGACCGTCTGTATGACAGCGGCTATGATGCATACCGCCAGCTTGCCCAGCAACCATAAGATATTCAGGGCAAGGAGCGGAGGCCCGAGAAAGAGAACGCACAGGAGGCTCTTCCAGAGGCTCTCCTCTCCTGCTTTAGCTGCTTTGGCGTCCTCAAGCGTAAATCGGCTGTCTTTTTCGGAGTCCATCATATCACCCCTCCCGTAGATAGCCTGTGGTAGCACATCTTCCCTCGTCCGTGGTCGCCTGTAAGGCGACATCCTAGAATACGGGCAAATCGTACATATGGAGAACAGCATTTATCTCATTTATATCATAAGATTTTTTAAGGATAAGAGCGTGTTTGGAAACTTCAGCTTTTATAGTTACAAGAAGGCATG
>OGXT01003028.1_pt1 | contig 12314 bp, 9 predicted proteins | sample 1576361 | NCBI WGS metagenome assembly OGXT01 (sample SAMEA3541514, study PRJEB24748) | human gut metagenome | biome: human gut; feature: human-associated habitat; material: faeces | place: China | collected 2012 | reverse complement strand
GGCCGGGGCGAAGGGCATCGGGCTGACGCTCGACGTCGAACCGGCGGCCGGGCGCGAGGTGGCGGGCGATCCGTTCCGTATCCGGCAGATCGCCGACAACCTGATCTCCAACGCGCTGAAATTTACTGACGAAGGCTCGGTGACGATCCGTGTCGATGTGGTGCAGGGCCGGCTCGTCTTCTCGGTCCGCGATACGGGACGCGGCATCGGACGCGAAGAGAAGGAGCGGATTTTTCAGGAATTCGTGCGTCTGCGCTCGGCGCAGGGCGTCGATGGATTCGGACTGGGGCTGTCGATCGTCGATCGGCTCGTGAAACTGCTGAAGGGGACCATATCGCTCGAAAGCCGTTTGGGCGAAGGGAGCAAATTCATCGTTTCGATCCCGGTGGGACCCGTTTCGGGCGGAGGCGGCCGCAAACTGCGGCCTGCAGAAGTGTGCGTGCCGGCGGGGCGGAGATGAACTTGCAGAACGGCTCACTGTGCACCTTCCGTTCATATCAGATCATCCGCTGATGATCGTTGCGGTGCGTGGCGGCGTGAAGGCGCTGCTGATCGACGACGATCCTCTGCAGCTCGAAATGACTGCCGCGATGTGCCGTCAGGCGGGTGTTGGAGCCGAGTGCTGTCAGTACCCCGAATACGCCGCGAAACTGGTCGCGGACGGCGGCTTCGACGTGGTGCTGACCGACATACAGATGCCGTCGGCCGACGGTTTCAGCGTCCTTGCGGCGGTGCGCGGCGTGAATCCCGCGCTTCCCGTGGTGGCGGTTTCGGCACGCGGGGAGTTGGAAGCCGGGGATTTCTCGGACCGCGGCTTCGCGGGGTGCCTGCGCAAGCCGTTTACGGCGAATGAACTGGTTGCCGTGCTGAACACCGTCTGCGGCGCGGATGCCGCGGTGGCGCCCGTCGGGTGCGGGGTTGCCGCGGCCGGGGCGGAACAGGCGGGCGGAGTGGATTTCAGCGCTCTGACGGCCTATGCGGGTGACGACACGGCGGCGGCACGGGGAATTCTGGAATCCTTCGCAGAGCAGGGCGCGGCCAACTGTGCCCTGCTGGAGCGGGCGTTGGACGAAGGCGATACGGCGGCACTGAAAGCCGTGGCGCACAAGATGACGCCGATCTTCACGATGCTCGGGGCCGTGCAGGTGGCGGCGGCGCTGCGGACGGCGGAAAGCTGGGAAGGCCCCCTGACCGACACGTTATGCCGGGAGGTACGCACGGCGGCAGAAAATATCCGTGCGATTATCGCGGAAGCGCAAAAAAAGGTATCTTTGTCGTGAATATGGAACGGATTCTGATCGTAGACGACGACATCACCTTCGGCCTGATGCTCAAGACCTGGCTCTCGAAAAAAGGGTTCGGGACACAGACCGCAGCCAGTGCGGCGGCAGCCCGGACGGCTCTTGCGGAAGGAGGGTTCTCGCTCGTGCTGAGCGATATGCGGTTGCCCGACGAGGACGGAATCGCCCTTTTGCAGTGGATGTCGGGGCAGCGGATCGAAGTGCCCGTGATCGTAATGACGAGCTATGCCGAGATCCAGAACGCCGTGCGCTGCATGAAACTCGGCGCCCGCGACTACGTCGCCAAGCCCGTCAATCCCGACGAATTGCTGAAAAAGATCCGCGAGGCGCTTGATGCCCCGGCGCCCGTGGGCGATGTCCTCCCGGTAACGCCGGAAAAGGCGCCGGAGACTTCCCGGGCTGCGGGCGGGGATATGCCCAACTATATCGAGGGGCAGAGCGATGCCGCGCGGCAGCTCTACGAATATGTGCGGCTCGTCGCGCCGACGAACATGTCGGTCTTGGTGAACGGCGCCAGCGGCACGGGCAAGGAACATGTGGCGCAGCTGATCCACCGCCAGAGCAAGCGCGCCGGAAAGCCGTTCGTGGCGGTCGATTGCGGCGCCATTCCGCGCGACCTGGCTGCTTCGGAGTTCTTCGGCCATGTCAAGGGGTCGTTCACGGGGGCTGTCGGCGATAAGACGGGCGCCTTCGAAGCGGCCAGCGGCGGCACGCTCTTTCTGGACGAGGTGGGGAACCTTACCTATGAAACCCAGGTGCAGTTGTTGCGGGCCTTGCAGGAGCGCCGCATCCGTCCCGTGGGCAGTAACCGTGAAGTTGCGGTCGACATCCGGCTGGTCGCTGCGACCAACGAAGACCTTGAAGCGGCAATTGCGCGCGGGACGTTCCGGGCCGACCTCTACCACCGGATCAACGAATTTACGCTCCGTATGCCCGAAGTGAGGCAGATGCGCGAGGATATCATGCTGTATGCCGATTTTTTCCTCGACCAGGCCAACCGCCAGCTGGACAAGCATATCGTCGGGTTCGACGGCGAAGCCGCTGCGGCCATGGTGCGTTATGACTGGCCGGGAAACCTGCGGCAGATGAAGAACACGGTGATGTCGGCGACGCTGCTCTGCCGGGGCGATTATATCTCCTGCCGCGAACTGCCGGCCGAAATCGCCGGGGTTTCCGGTGCGGCTGCGGTGCCGTTGCGCAACCCGGCCGGCGAGGAGGAGCAGATACGCCGCGCCCTGTCCATGGCCGGGGGAAACAAGTCGCAGGCCGCCAAACTGCTCGGCATCGACCGCAAGACCCTTTACAACAAATTGCACCTCTACGGGATCGAGTGATGCGCCTGCGTGTGGAATTTTTCCACATCCCTGTGGCGCAATTCCACACTTTTCCACATACCGCCGGTTCTGGCGCATCTTGTTAACCGCTGTCTGTCAGCGGATTTTTTGTTTTTTGTCCGGATGGCACGCCCCTTGGACTTTCGAAAGTCGGAAAGGTTGATGAGACAAATTACGAACCTGAGGAAATGAAGTGGAACCTTAAATCATTAAGAGCTATGAAAAAGACAATTGTAACGATGGCAGCTTTGATGCTGATGGCTGGGGCCGCATTCGCATGCGCACAGCAGCCCGAGAAGAAGGACGCCTCCGCGGCGACCGAAGCTACGGCTCCCGCAACGGAGTCCCTGGCTACCGATGAACAGGAGAAATCGGAGTCCGGCGATGCGGAAAAGACTGATTCGACTGCCGGAGAATCAGCCAAGGAGGAGAATAAGGTTGAGAGTACAAGCACAAGTGAGGGCAACTCCTCCTCCGCATCGGAAGCTTCGGATTCCGCTAAGTAAACTTGCGGGATAATCATCAGTTAAACAATTGTTTGCCGGGGTACCCCGCCTTATGGGCGGGGTACTTTCTTTGTGCGTCCGGGGCCGGGACAGCGGCCTGTGCCCCGGCATGTACGGACACAAAGGCGGAAGCCGGGATTTCCGGCCTCCGCCTTTGCGAAAGGGGCGTCGTGCGGACTACTCCTCGATGAAGTCGATGTTCACCTGGCGCTGGAACGCCTCCTGCAGCGAGATCTGCGTCTCGGTCGAGGCGACGCCCTGGATACGCAGGATGCCGTCGAAGATCGTACGCATGAGGTGTTCGTTGTCCACGCAGTAGAGTTTCACGAGGATGTTGCCCGATCCGGTGATGAAATGCGCCTCCACGATTTCGGGGATTTCCTTGAGCTGCTCCACGGTCTGCTTGAGCAGCTGCGGGTCTTTGAGCGTGATGCTGATGTGGGCGCAGACGTCGAAGCCCATCATCTTGGGGTCTACGATCAGGCGGCTGCCCAGGATCACGCCCGAATCGTCGAGCTTGCGGATGCGCTGGTGGATCGCAGCACCCGAGATGCCGCATTCGCGGGCGATCTCGAGAAAAGGCATGCGCGCATTCTTGATCAGGTATTTGAGGATCTTGCGGTCGATTGCGTCTAATGAGGTCTTAGGCATATGAGGATTGGTTATTTGATGACATTCAGTTCTTTGCCGACCTTGGTGAAGGCTGCGATGCAACGATCCAGCTGGTCGGTGGTATGGCCTGCCGACACCTGCACGCGGATGCGGGCCTGGCCTTTCGGCACGACGGGATAGTAGAATCCCGTGACGAATACGCCTTCGTCCTGCAGCCTGGCGGCGAAGTCCTGCGACAGCTTGGCGTCGTAAAGCATCACGGCGCAGATGGCCGACTGGGTGGGTTTGATGTCGAAGCCTGCGGCCATCATCCCCTCGCGGAAATGTTCGACATTGGCCACCAGTCGGTCGTGCAGTTCATTGCTCTCGGCGAGCATCCTGAACATCTCGATCCCGGCACCTACGACGGCGGGGGGCAGCGAGTTGGAGAAGAGGTAGGGGCGCGAACGCTGGCGCAGCATGTCGATGATCTCCCTGCGGCCGGTGGTGAAGCCGCCTACGGCGCCGCCGAAGGCCTTGCCCAGCGTGCCCGTCAGGATGTCGACCTGGCCGCGGCGGTCGTAGAGTTCGGTGATGCCGCGGCCGGTTTTACCCAGCACGCCTGCCGAGTGGCACTCGTCGACCATGACCAGAGCGTCGTATTTCTCGGCCAGGGCGCAGATTTCGTCGAGCGGGGCGGCATTGCCGTCCATCGAAAACACGCCGTCGGTGCAGATGATGCGGAAACGCTGTGCCTGCGCCTTCTTGAGACACTCCTCCAGGTCGGCCATGTCGGCATTGGCGTAACGGTAACGTACGGCTTTGCAGAGACGCACGCCGTCGATGATCGAGGCGTGGTTCAGGGCGTCGGAGATGATGGCGTCCTGCTCGCCGAAGAGCGGTTCGAAGACACCCCCGTTGGCATCGAAACAGGCGGCGTAGAGAATCGTGTCCTCCGTGCCGAAATAATCGGCGATCGCACGTTCCAGCTCCTTGTGAATATCCTGGCAGCCGCAGATGAACCGCACCGACGACATGCCGAAACCCCGCTCGTCCATGGCCCGTTTGGCCGCTTCGATCAGGCGTTCGTCGTCCGAAAGACCCAGATAGTTGTTGGCGCAGAAATTCAGCACGGAGCGGCCCGCGACTTCGATCTCGGCACGCTGCGGAGAGGCGATCACCCGTTCGGTCTTATACAGTCCCGCCGCCTTGATATCAGCGAGTTCCCGTTGGAGATATTCCTTGATTTTCCCGTACATCGACTAAAAGTTTTAAGATTTCATTGGAGATATCTTATGATCTGAAAGCAAAGGTAAAAATTTAAAATGAAAAACGCCGGTTTTCGATCCTGTTTTTGTCCGGAATCATAAAAAAACAAATGTTTTCGCCGCGGTTTATCTTTTGCTTTGGCTTGATCCAAAAGCACAGAATAAATCGATTCTTACTTCGGGAAGTATCCCGTACTTTCGATTCGGCGTTTCCTGCAAGGAGCAAGTTTACCACCTTTTGGCACCAAAAGGTGGCGCCAAAAGTGTCCGCAGGGCACCTCCGTCGGGATCGGACAAAGGCTGTCACTGAGCGATCACGAAAGACTCCGCTTGTCGCACGATCGCTCCGGGCGTTCCAGCCTTTGTCCGATCCGTTGCCTCCTCCGGTGCAATGCGGAGGCTGTTGTGCGCTCCACGCAACGATGGTTTATTCCGATGTAATTCTTCTATACTCGATTTAGCAGGCCTCCGGCCTGCCGGATCGCACTGCGAAAATAGCGGATGAAGCGACGGTAATCGGAAAGCAGGGAACAGCGACGTTTTATAAAAGATGATTCATCCCCTGCAAATCTACGGTTCAAGCAGGATCGATCTTTCCGTTTCCCGTGAAAAAACGGCGGAAGGAGACTTCCTTCCGCCGTTCGAAATAGGTTTTCCGAGATCACTCCGCAACGGGCTTGCCGTCGCGCACGAGCGTCATCTCGCGCACCAGATATCCCGCATCGGCGAACTTGTCGATGATGAACAGCACGTAGCGGATATCGACCGAAATAGTGCGTTGCAACGCCGGCTCGAAAGCCACGTCGCCCGACATCGCCTCCCAGTTGCCGTCGAAGGCCAGCCCCAGCAGCTCGCCGCGGCCGTTCATGATCGGCGAACCGGAGTTGCCGCCCGTAATGTCGAGATTCGCCAGAAAAGCGACCGGCAGTTCGCCCCGCCCGTTGGCATAGGCGCCGAAATCCTGCGCGGCATAGAGCTCTTTGAGCTTGTCGGGCACGGAGAACTCCGTCGGATTCTTCGGGTCCTCCTTCTCCATGACGCCGCGCAGCGTCGTATAGTAGTGGTAGGTCACGCCGTCGGCCGGATCGTAGGGCAGCACCTGCCCGTAGGTAAGGCGAATCGTGAAGTTGGCGTCCGCCGCCCACGCACGGTCGGGGTACTGCCGCATCAACCCTTCGATATAGAGACGATGTCCGTCGGCGTAGTTGCGGTTCGCCTCCTTCTGCGCCTGCTGCAATTCGAGCATCTTGCCCGTTACCGACAGCGCCAGCAGCGCCGCAGGGTCTTCGTCGAGCCGTTCGCGCGAAAAGCGGTCCACGAACTCCAACGCCCGCGTTTCGTCGGCGAACACCGAATTGTCGTAGAGGTAATCGACCGCGGTGTCCAGATCGTCGAACTGCCCTTCGGCCGCAACGAATACGTCGGGCAACTCCTTGACATGCTCCATCACCAGTTCGAACATGCGGCGCGCCACACGACGGTCGGTAGCGGGATTGTAGTCCTTGTAGAAGCCGCGCAGCCGCTTTTTGAGCGCCTCCGGATCTTCGAGCTTCTTGCCCTTCTTGCCGACCGCGGCGATCACGTAGGAGGCCGGCGTCATGATTTCGACCGAGCGCTGCAACGCCTCGTTGAGGTACTGCTGTGCAGCATAGGCTTCGTTGCTCGCAGCTATCGCGTCGCGGATCATCCCCAACGCCTCGTCGTAACGCTCCCCGTCTACGCTGTTCGCCTCGGCCCATTGCTGGAAGGCGCGTTCCTGCTCCTGCTTCTTGCGCTTCACGTCGAGCCGTTCGATGCCGCGCGACATCCCCATGGCATTCTTCCAATAGTTCGACGACTGGGCGTACTTCGAGGCGTACTGGATGCGCACCTTGTCGCTCGCGAGCATGTCTTCGGCCAGGATCTTCTGCCGCTCGCCGCGGATGAAGATGCGCTGCGGATTGGTGATCGTGAGCATCCGGTCGATTTCATACGAGGTCATGTAACGCTGCGTCGAGCCGGGGAAGCCCATGATCATGGCGAAATCTCCCTCGTCGTACCCGTCGAGCGAAATGCGCAGGTATTCGTCGGCGCGATAGGGGACATTCTTCGTCGAATACTCCGCCGGACGGTTGTCCTTGCCGGCGTAGATGCGGAACATCGAGAAATCGCCCGTATGGCGCGGCCACATCCAGTTGTCGGTGTCGCCGCCGAACTTGCCGATCGAATTGGGGGGCGTACCCACCAGACGGATATCCTTGTAGACCTCCATCGCAAAGGCGAAATACTGGTTGCCGCCGAAGAAGGGTTTGACCGAGATCTCCATGCCGGGGTACTCCTTGCCGAAGCGTTTGCGCACCTCGGCGACCTGTTTCTTCACCAGTTCGGCGCGCTCCTCACCCATGGCCGTCGACGGCACGGCACCCAGCACGTCGGCCGTCACGTCGGCGATACGGCGGACGAAACGCACTTCGAGTCCGGGGGCGGGAAGCTCCTCGGCACGCGAACGCGCCCAGAATCCGTTTTTCAGAAAGTCGTGCTCGACCGACGACAGCGACTGGATGGCGCCGTAGCCGCAGTGGTGGTTCGTCAGCAGCAACCCCTCGGGCGAGACCACCTCGCCCGTACATCCCGCGCCGAAGATGACGATCGCATCTTTGAGCGACGAACGGTCGGCGGCATAAATCTCCTCGGCCGAGAGTTCGCACCCCTTGGCCCGCATGTCGGCGATATTCATCTTTTGCAAATAGGGCAGCAGCCACATTCCCTCGTCGGCGGCCGCCGTCGCGGCGAAGAATGCCGTGAACAAAAACATCGAAAATTTTTTCATAGGTATTGATCTGTCATTTATTTTTCCCTGTCCGATCCGCAGACGGCGAAGACGACCGCAAACGGGCCGCCGCACCGCGCCGTCAGCCGATCTCGATCATGCGGCGGATCGACCGCTCGGCGGCGCGCCGCACCTGTTCGTCGATCACCACCTCGGGCGACTCGTTTTCCAGACAGGCGGCGATGCGTTCGAGCGTCACCATCTTCATGTAGACGCAGTTGTTGCAGCCGCACGTATCGTCGTCGGGAGGCGCCGGAATAAAGCGTTTGCGGGGATAGCGGCGCTGCATCTCCGCGAGGATGCCCGCTTCGGTCACGACGATGAACTCCTGGGCGTCGCTGCGGCCGCAATAGTCGAGGATCGCAGCCGTCGACCCCACGAAATCGGCCACCTCGATGATATAGGCCCGGCATTCGGGATGCACGACGACCCGGGCTGCGGGGTGCTCCTTTTTGAGCCGGAGCAGTTTTTCGAGCGAAAACTCCTCGTGAACATGGCACGCCCCGTCCCAGATCACCATATTCTCGCGGCCGGTCAGCTTCCTGATGTAAGCGCCCAGGTTGCGGTCGGGCGCGAAGATGACGGGGCGGTCGGCCGGGATCGACTCCACGACTTTCAGGGCATTCGACGAAGTGCAGCAGATATCGGTCAGCGCCTTGACCCCGACGGTCGTGTTGACATACGAAACCACCGTATGCCCCGGGTACCTGGCCTTGAAGGCCGCAAAGTCGCGGGCGTCGCACGATTCGGCCAGCGAGCACCCCGCCTCGGGACAAGGTATGAGCACCTTTTTGCCGGGGCATAGCACCTTGGCGGTCTCGGCCATGAAATGCACGCCGGCGAACAGGATGATTTCCGCATCGACCGACTGCGCCCTGACCGACAGCGCGAGCGAATCGCCCAGGAAGTCGGCCACCTCCTGTACTTCGGGCAGCGTATAGTAATGGGCCAGTATGACGGCGTGTTTCCCGCGTTTCAGTTCCTCGATCCGATTCCGGATTTGCGCGGAGTTATCAACCTTCATTTTTTATTTTTACTTTTTAATTTAAATTTAATAAGAAATAAGAATAGAAATAATAGCTGTTGATACTGTTCACAAGTTTCCCTGGAAAATATCTTTCAACATTTTATTCCCATGCTTTTACCTATTCTTCGTTACAACCGGTTCGTATTCAAAGATATGAAATTATAATCAACAATTGTCAAAAACCGTTGTCAACATTTCGACAGCCGTTTGTTGTGAACAATCTGTTCCGTTTTCCGGGGTTCGGGGCTGACTATAATTTCCCATAACTTTTTTTGGTTTCCGGAAAGTCTTGTATATGCCCGCCCTTTTCGGGATTTGCAACTCTTCCGGCCGGAAAGTTATCATTAGTTATCGTAGTTTATCAACACGTTTCCTAACACGATTTCATCACCTTTTCGACAATCTTTTCCGCGATTCCGCGGTACCATTTTTCGACGCGCGGATCTATTCCCGCAGCAGGCCTCCCTTCGTCGGATCCTTCCATGATCGACTGTACGATAGGTATTTCCCCCAGGAAATCCACGCCGTGCTCTTCGGCGAACCGGTGTGCGCCGCCTTTGCCGAAGAGGTAGTAGCGGTTTTCGGGCAGTTCCTCGGGGGTGAACCAGGCCATGTTTTCGATGATTCCCGCCACGGGGATGTTGACGTTTTCGTTGCGGAACATCTCCACGCCGCGCACGACGTCGGCTACGGCGACCTGCTGGGGCGTTGAGACGATCACCGCGGAATCGATCTTCAGCTCCCCGATGATCGAGAGGTGTACGTCGCCCGTTCCGGGGGGCAGGTCGGCCAGCAGGAAGTCGAGCGTCCCCCATTTGGTCTGGTGGATCATCTGTTTCAGGGCGCTGACGGCCATGGCGCCGCGCCACAGCAGGGCGTCGGTAGGTTTGATGAAGAACCCGATCGACATCAGCCGGATATCCATCGACTCGGCAGGGACGATGTGGTCTACGCCCTCTTCCTGCACGGCGTCGGGCAGGTAGCCTTCCACTCCGAACATCTTGGGCTGCGAAGGCCCGTATATGTCGGCGTCGAGGATGCCTACGCGGAATCCCATGTTTCGCAGGGCGACCGCGAGGTTGGCCGTGACGGTCGATTTGCCTACCCCGCCCTTTCCCGATGCGACGGCAATGACCTTGGCGATGCCGCCCGTGGTCGTCTTCAGCTTGGGTTCGGGGCGCGGGGCAGCGCCGCCCTCCTTGATGACTACCAGTACCGTTTCCCCGGGGAATTCGCGTTTGAGCAGTTCCTCGGCCTGGTTTTTGATTTTCACTGCGAACGGGTCGCGGGCCTTGGCGAAGCGGAGTACGACGGTGATTTTTCCGGCCGCCGAGGCGATATGCTCGATAAAACCGCTGCTGACGATGTCCTGCCCCGTTTCGGGATGGACGAGCGACGCGAGCAGATGTCTGATTTTTTCTTCCATATTTGTGTAGTGACTTTCCTTGCAAAGATAACGTATATTTTACAGAATAAATATAGGTTACCCTTCTTTTTTATCGAAAAACGATAAATTTTATTTGTTTTTCATATAATTTCTGTATATTTGCGAAAGAAAACCGGAATCGGAACAAAATTAGGACAAACAAAAAATAACTTCGTTATGAATTTTATCAAAACTTTCCTGGCTGCCATCCTCGCGTTTGTCGTGGGGTCGGTACTGGTAGTCTTCCTTTGGATTTTCATCCTGCTCGGCATTGCCGGTTCGATGGAGAAAAGCGTGGTCGTACACCCCGAGTCGATCCTCAAGCTCGACTTTTCGGAGGTGTTGACCGATGCCCCGTCGAGCGATCCTTTCGCCGGCTTCGATTTCGCGACGCTCCAGTCCACGCGTATGCTTCCGCTGATGAAGGCGCTGCGTGCGCTTGAGGCGGCGAAGGACGATCCGCGGATCAAGGGTATTTACCTGCGTATGAACGGCAACGGCGGAGTGGCGGGTTCGGCCCTGCTCGAAGAGCTGCGCGAGGCAATCGTCGATTTCAAGCAGAGTGGCAAGTTCGTCGTCGCCTATAACGAAACCTACTCGCAGGGGCAGTATTACCTCGCTTCGGCGGCCGACAAGATTTACATGCAGCCCGAAGGAGGGATGGACTGGTCGGGCCTTTCGTTCAATTTGGCGTTCTACAAGGGGTTGCTCGACAAGCTCGACGTCAAGGCCGAGGTTTTCCGCCCCACGGCCTGCAAGTACAAGAGCGCCGTCGAGCCCTATATACTTCCCAAAATGTCGGACGCTAACCGCGAACAGATGCAGGAACTGGTCAATTCGATGTGGAATACCATCGCCGGTTCGGTGGCCGAGGCACGCGGCATCGACCTGGAAACCCTGAACCGGATCACCGACAAACTGGAGGTCTCGCTGCCCGAGGATGCCCTCGAACACGGGTTCGTGGATAGCCTGGTCTACGAAGACCAGATGGACGACGTATTTGCCCAGCTGGGCGTGCAGTCCGATTCCGACGGTCAATACAATTTCGTCACCCTGGGCGAATATGCGTTGCAGGTCAGTGCCGACCTCAAGAATATTTCGGCCGACCAGGTTGCTATCGTATACGCCGACGGTGCGATCGTCGACGGCGAGGGCTTCGGCCGCGAGATTTACGGCAATACGCTGGCTGCGACGCTGGCCGGTGTGCGTGCCGACGAAAAGGTCAAAGCCGTGGTGCTGCGCGTGAATTCCCCGGGCGGCAGCGCATTGGCTTCGGATGTCATCTGGCGCGAAATGGAGCTGCTCAAGGCCGAGAAACCCGTCATCGTCTCGATGGGTTCCTATGCGGCCAGCGGCGGATACTATATCTCGTGCCCGGCCGATGTCATTGTGGCCGACAAACTGACCCTGACGGGTTCCATCGGTGTCTTCGGCATGTACCTCAATACCATCGACGCCCTGAAGAACAAGCTGGGCATCACGTTCGACGCCGTGAAGAGCAATACCTCGGCAGGCATGGGCATGACTTCGGCCCTTACGCCAGCCGAAAGGGCTTCGATCATGCGCGGCGTGGATAAGGTTTACACGACGTTCACCAACAACGTGGCGCAGGGGCGCAACCTGCCTCTCGAGAAGGTGCTCGACATTGCCGGCGGCCGTGTATGGTCGGGCGACAACGCCCTCGGCATCGGCCTGATAGACACGTACGGTGGCCTGAAGACGGCCATTGCCGTCGCTGCGGACAAGGCCGGGTTGGGCGACAATTTCCGGGTGACGGAGGTGATCGAGCAGCCGACGGGTTTCGCGGCGTTCATCTCGTCGCTCAACGTCAGCATCCGCGAGGCCATGACCCGCTCGGAACTGGGAGTCATGATGAAGGAATACAAACAGGTGCAGGAAGCTGCTTCGCAGCAGGGGATCGTCATGTATTATCCCTTCAAACTCGAACTGCGCTAATCCCGGCCGGATGCCGGAACGATAAAAAGCGGCCTCTCGAATGTACTGCACCCCAAAAGTTGGACACTTTTGGGGTGTTTTTTATGAAATATAATT
>OGXT01003027.1_pt1 | contig 12315 bp, 10 predicted proteins | sample 1576361 | NCBI WGS metagenome assembly OGXT01 (sample SAMEA3541514, study PRJEB24748) | human gut metagenome | biome: human gut; feature: human-associated habitat; material: faeces | place: China | collected 2012 | reverse complement strand
GCGGAAGGATCAACGACCCAGCGATTTCCCTCCTGGTGGAGGATCCCGCCAAGATTAGTTTTCAGGAAGTTAGTGATTCGACCCGAGTCGCTACGCAGGAACTGAGCCAGTAACGGCAGGGAGGCATCGCTGCCGGTGGCCTTAAACGGATACCGCCCCGCAAAGGCCTTATTCCACTGTTCGACAATGGTCGATTGCCAGCGGGTATTGAGACTACCCGCTGCCGGGGCAAGGACCTGCCGCCAGGCCAGATCCAGCGGTTGCACAAACAACGACTGACCAAATCCGTTCCACTCCTGCCCCAGGCTTGCCGCAACCAGACTGCCGTAATCGCGGGTGTCCGTCAGGTCGATGGCTTTACCCTGGAATACGGTCTGTGCCAGCATCTGCGACATCGCTTGCGGATCCGGGGCGCTGGTGACCTGCTGAAGCTTCAGCCGCACCTGGGTAACGCGGGCCAGCCAGGACTGGAAACTGAGGTTACCGTTGCTACCAGTGCCCTCTTTACCTTCCATAAATCCCGTCAGTGGTCCAAAAACGTCCTCCAGTGGACCTTTCGGCCCCTGCGCTTGCTCAATGAACTGTCGGGTATATTTTTTCCGACCAACCAGTTTTTTCGCTGAATCCACTATCGAATCAGCCAGTGCCTCACCCTTCTCTCCTGTTTTTCCCTGCCAGGCCAGCGTATTCATTAAGGCCACAAGCGGAGACTGACGGACATCGCCGATCAGACTGAGCTGGGCAATTGCTTCAGAAAGAGACGTGGCTTCCTGCCACTGAATGCTGTTGACCATGTTCAGCCAGGCATTACCAAAATCGGTAAAATACCGTTCTGTCAGGCGGGCCTTCAACGCCTCCGGGGAGATATCACTTCCTGCCTGGTGCGTTTTATCCGTCAGGACCCAGTCGATTTCATCACGTCGTGTCTTAACGACCTCGTTAATTGCATCCTGTACCTGCTCTTCCCTGGCCTGGCGCGTAAACATTCCTGGGACGATTTCGTCAGTGCTGAATACCGTTGAAGCATCGGTATCACCGGTCATATCAGCAAGTGTTAAATCAGGCCAGTTACTGGCCACGCGCTTAAGCATGTCCTGGTACAGTCCGGCCTCAGCGTTCCGCTGGCCAATCTGCTTGAGCAGGATCTGACGGACCGTACTGATTAATTCAGCGTCAGGCTTAATTTTCCATTCCGGATGTGTCGGGAGGTTCTGCGCATAAAAACCCAGTAATTTAGGGGCAATTTCCTGCCATGTCCCATCCGCCACATTCTGGCGTTTCGGCCAGGTTATTAGTACATTTTTCGCCAACCATCCTTCATCGGCTTTGTCCGGTCTGGTCATCATCAGGTAAGCTTTCAGGACATCGTAGGTCCGTTGCGTTCCCTGCATCCGGGCGTCACTGGCCGGAGGAAGTTGCACAAAGGCATTCAGTTGTTGTTTCAGATGATCTGCTGTGGCATCCCTCATCAGCTGTGCGTTGTTTTTCGCATACAGGGGCCAGAGTGCGGCCAGCGTGTCACTGTCCTGATTAAGACCAAATCGGGTGTACCACGGAGCACCGGTAGCCTCATGATGTTGTAGACGGGCAATGGCTTGCTGGAGTACGAGCTGGCTGCGCAGGCGTTCAGCCAGTGGTTTTGCAGTATCCGCTGCCTGCCTGGCCGTCTCCTGCGCCTGATAAATCTGGGTACGGTTAACGACGAGGGACAGCAGTGTACCGGCCCCCCACAGGACTATCAGGGAAAGCAGGATTAACCGCAGCATCTTCAGCCAGTTGAAGCCCAGTTTCCTGCCTCTGACGGCATCGCTGTCATCAATGACGGCTTTCCAGGTCGGCGTGTCGAGGCGCGTGTTCGGCACCGTTCCGGCAACAGCCGGTTCAGGACTGAACATGACACCGCGTAAACGCCAGGCCGCAGATCCCTGCATCAGTCCGCTGAGCAAAACGGTCAGACTGGTTTTTAGTTCATGTCTCAGGCGGGAGGATAACTGCAGCAGGCCATCATGCGTCGGATTACTCAGTATCTGCGCCATACCGGCTTTTTGAAGGTGCTGAGACAGCGTAGTCAATGCCTTACCAGCCTCTTTTACGGTGCCTTCCGGCCCGAAGATGACCCCTGTCGCAGCCGTTTCCGCGTCCTGCTGAGCACCCGCTGCCTTATCAGTCAGCCACAGCCAGACAGGCGCCTGCCAGCCTAACAGGTGGTCGGCTTTCTGGCGGCAACGCAAGAAGGCATCCCGTTCGCTATCCGTCGGGAGGGCTGAGGTACTCATCACCTGAATGATGCCATCAACCGGCTGGCCAGATCGCAGACGCTTCAGTTTTGAAAGGAAGATCTTATCCGGAAGTGACTGCGCATCACCGCCATAAATCAGCACATTGCCGTCGCCTTCCTGCCAGAGGTCATGACACAGGCCCGGGGCCGCTTTCTGGACGTCATCCGGATTACCCATCACCAGCAGGAGTCGCACCTTACGCTGCCAGCGGTGCCCATAGCGAAACCGCAGGTGCTCGGACACCGCCTCTTCGCTGAAGACAGGTTGTTCGTCGTCGTCTTCACTGGCGATGGTGTTCGTCACCGGAGCGGTAATCTGAGACTTTTTCTGTCCCCAGTGGAAATACAATCCGGATTTACCGGCGATGTCAAAAGCCTTCTCTGTCAGCCAGCCGAGTAAAAACAACGCGGCAACCAGTATGGCGCAGAATGTGAGTATGCGCTGGCCGTCATAGGGACCGAATCCCGTGGCCGAAGCTACGTTTTCCGGAAAGGCATATAACAAAAATGCCACGATGACCGTCATAAAAAAAGCGACAGTGACAACGGAGCCGATGAGTGTTTTGACTTTTACCTTAGTCATTCTTAGGCGTTTCCTTGCGAACTTCTTCTTTGGTGATGACAGCGATCCAGATGTCGTCCTTATCAGCGTCGGGTTGTGCGGCGATAACTTGGGGGCCTCGTTGTTCAACGTCAGCATTAGCAAGCGTGATGGCCAGCCATGGAGCAGCATGGCCGGTATATCCCAGCACGGGATCGATACTGGAATTGTCTTCTGAAAGACTAAATTCCACTTCGCTCTCTTCGCAGGCATTATTCCAGCCGCTGCCCGACGTCAATGTGGGACCGGAGATCCAGCTTCCTTTGAGTTCATTGGGCAGGGTCTTCGACCAGAGCAGCGCCCGGGTGAGCGTCTTTGTGAGCGTTGTTTCTGTTCCCCTTTCGGGGCGATGGAGGCGGAGCGCATCCGGCCAGGCATTGGCTTTGCGGTTGCTCAATACCACCATTGATACAGCATCAGCATCTTCTTCCCGGGGAGACGCCGGTAACGACAGCGTGATGGCAACCAGAATGCCCGGGCTGTCCCATCGCTTGTCCAGCCAGGCATCAAACGCCCCCAGCCCTTTTCCGGCCATCAGGCGAAAAATCCTGCCCGTCTTGAGTGAGAGCTCGGCTTTAAGCTGCTCTTCAATCAGGGGATACAGATCGTTATCACAGTCCAGCATCAGCCAGCATGGCAGCTCGGGCGAAAGCGGCTTAACTATCCCCTCTACACGCGTGGTCAGTTTATTAACCACTGCTTTCAGGGCCTTCGTTAAATCTGTCTGATATTCTGGTAATGCCGCGTATCTGACCGGTTTGTCACATCCTCGTGGGCAAGAGAAGTCGATAACGGGAGCTGCGACTTTCATTGCCTTCAGCAGGTCATCGGCTTTGTTTCCGGCCGGAGCCTGGATGTGCGTACCGAGGATCCAGGCACAGCGCTGACCGCGCAGAATTTCACTGTCAATAAGCGCTTCTCGCTCGACATTACGGGACTCGGCCCCTACCTGTTCGGCTTTGTAGGCAAACCGGCGTAAGCCGAAAATAAGCCCCCAGGTGCAAAACGGGAGGCCCAGCGCGGTGAACCAGAAGACAAATCCGGTTCGCTCTGACGTCCAGCACCATAGCGTGAGCGCTATGCCCACCAGCATGACAAACGCGAGGAATAGTAGCCAACGACCGGTGCCGGGACGCGCTACCTTAGGAGCCTTTTCAGGGATGGCATCCAGCCAGACGGGCATAATCAGGCAACCTTTGCAGCGGCAAATGAACTGATCAATGTGCAACCACAGGCACATTTGTGACCGTGAAAGGCAACCGGGATACCATGATCAAGATAATCAGAATTGCCTTCTATGATAGTTGTAGGGCCATGTCCCGGAACCGGGCAGGACACTTTGTCGCCTTTACGGGCAACACCGATACCACCGAATTTCATCGTTTCGGAAGCGGTCAGGACCGAGCCGCCGTGAGTGGTTTTATCGCCTTTGCGGATAATCTGAAGCATTAATAAGGACCTCTGCGAGTTAATAATTATCATTAGGTTAAAGTAACTAGTCTCCAGACATATTAATTCTGAATCTGCTCCAGTAAGTCATTTAACTCATTCACTCTTGAAATATTCATGTCCATACGGCATACGCTGTACATTGGCGAACCGATTATAAGTCCTTGAACATCCCACCAATTTTCACGTGAAGCAATCCAGTTTTTTTGTGCCGTCTCGAATTTACTTGTAATGTCAGGTATTCCACGCGCTTTAATGATTTTGTATATTTTCTGGTAAACAATGTTCATGTCTTTCTTTGCGGCGTCTGATGCCTGGTCGACACAACCCATTACAACAGAGTTATTTATATCTTGATTCATTTTGCGACAATCAGTTTCAATCCTGGAATAGTCGTTTAGTGCAGCATGTGAAATACAAGGGAGTATTAGAAGTAAAGTCAGTGTTTTGTTCTTAATCTTCATTTTATTTGAATAATCCAGTGGAGGCACTACTAATTTAACTTACCTATAAGTGCCTGGTTCTACAATTGAAAAGACCCATTCAGGACTCAATGGCATGTAAATGCTTTTGAATATTTATTCTGTATCATACTCGTCACCATTCCATCGCAAGATATATTTAGGTCCGCAAAAAATATCTTTTAGCCCTTTGTGTTGATATCATTTTAGGGATAATTGCACATACTTCAAATTTTTTGTGTGATTTTTTTGATATTCCAATGGATGTACACATATATGCTGCATCTATTGATTTTCCATCATGCATTGTGATTTCGAATGTTAAAGTAGGAGAATTATCGAGATTAGACATACGGTCCGATTGATCACAAGTGCTTGGTGGTGTTGAACTCAGAAACGTATACTCGATGATATCTTTTTTACCGTCACCATATAAGTCAGTAGTAACGCGACCTGTTTGCCCATCGACAAAGCCAGAGTTTTTCAGCTTACTTGCCGTTACCAGCATATCAACATCTTTGGCTTGAGAACATTGAGCATATGTTGCCGATGCCATTAAAATTAATATAACCAAAGAGAGTTTTATGTTCATTTTAATAATTATCAACCGTCTTCATATAGGTTTTAATAAAATCATTTAGTTGCTCTACACCATCATATTCGCATTGGTTTTCTATCAAATCTGTGCGTTGACCTTCCATCGAGTTATATAAGCTGCATCGTTCAGAAATAGAATTCCGCTGACTATTATAAAACGCCATATCAATTGAATACTCATTACCAGATTTGGTAATAATCTCTTTAATGGAGTCCTCTGTTTTTTTGTGCTGGTTTGTATGCAATTGATCATATCTGGATGAGATTGCATCGAGGAATTGCAAACTTGTGGTAATTTTGCAAATGAAATTACTGGCAAACTCATGAATAATGCGAATAATATAATCTTCATCCTTTAACCCCAATTTCAGCTAATAATTTTAAGATTTGAAATGCTGAGGCTCTTTGTATGAAAAAACTCTGATTTTTGTAAGAATCTAAAAAGTTTATCCACATGTGAACAATACTAATTATCATTCATAACATTTTCAATTTCTTCTGTTTTTTCTCTAAGTGATGGGTCCGTTTTGCATACGCGAAGAGGGAGTGCCTTGAAGTTGAATATTCTTGTTATTTCTTTTGATTCCTTTGATGCCTCAGATAGTATGCAACCACAACCATATCCGTAACTATTATTTGTGTTAATAAATTCTTTAGAAGGAAAGCCGACTAAATATTCCATTCCCGTTGGTCCTTCTTTTCCTTGGGTTGAAATTGTCCAGTCACCATCTTTATCCGTCAACCAGTAGTTTCCTGGGGTTGGATTTTCTAACCATCCACATCTATTTTCTTTAGCATATAATGACGGGGCGATTAGTAAAACTAGCAAAGCTATTTTTTTGTTCAAGATATCTCTCCTGCATTAAGTTGTTCTAAAAGACTTTCCGCAGAATGTTTGATTTCATCTACCTGAAGCATTGTATTTTTGAATCCATCAAAGCAAAAACCATAGAGCCTGACAATAAATCTGTTTTACTAAATCATTATTGAAATTAATGATTATCAGATTAATAAAGCTCGGGGATAATATCCTGCATAGGCTCCAAATCTAGCGTGGTAGATTTCTCATTTATTTCTTCCCCTGATAGATTAAATGTCTTGAACGTTTCACCACATGAATTGCAACCACCTGCGCCGGATAAAATAATTCTGTCATTTTTACATGAGGCTCCGTAGAAGACGAAATTCATCATTTTTATTTTTTCGTCTTTGCTGTTAATGCGTTCTACAAGACCTGTAAACTTTGATAGATCATGGTTTTCCTTACCAAGGGCAAAAATTTGCTTGCTGCAAATTGGTATGTCAAGTTTATCCTGGTCACCCTTAAGGTTATTTACACTACAAAATGATTCGATACTGTATTGAATACCACCGCAAGAAGATTTGAAAACAGTAGGAGTGTTTGCATTACAAAATGCTGGAATTAGTAGAAGGAAAATGATTTTTTTCATAAATACTCCGGATAATTATCTTCAATAAATTTCGTCATTTCTTCTGAAGTGGCGTGTAAACTTGTTTTACCTAGCTTTTCTTCAGCTAAGTAGACTTCATATTTTTCCATGATCATTTTTTTATTTGCAGTTGGTTGACCATGTGGTGAACCAGGTAAACTGGCCCACTCAATACGACATAAATGTATTGCTTCGCTAATCTTGTCCTGCATTACTGCGTCTAATGCTTTTCGACCTGCAATGAGCGCTATACAACCGAGGTCTTGATTACTCTGACTGAAATCTGAGAAAGAATATCTACGTTGCAGATTTCTCCATGTCCCGTATAAAAATTGATAAGCTCCAGCAGCAGTCGAAACAACACCATTAGCTTCATGTCTGGTATTGGGGTGTTTACTAAAATCTGTAAATTTTGCACCAGTAAACATCGTTCTGTATCCGTCTTCCTGAATGGTCCCCTCACCAATGCGGATCATTCGTAGAAATGCACGTAAACGAAGTATTCTAATATTTACATTAGTCTGAATTAGAGAGGCTAAAAATTTTAAGGGGTGCATATGCCACAATGAAGGCCCTAGTTTTTCGGATGTAACATCCTGCATCCATGCCATTTTATCGATAAAATCTTCGCTATATTTCTTCCACTCCGGGGCATCTTTTTTCAGCGCATTGAGGAATGGTTGCCAGATAGCATCGCCTTTTTTGAAGTACCAGTCGCTTGGATGTTTTACAATTGTTTTCTGAATAACGTCACGATAGTCGGGATTGTGAAGTGCTCTCCAGTACTCCATTGGAGAATAGCGGTCGCTTCCGCTGTCAATTTTATCCAGCAGGCGCTGGTAATTATGCTTCACGAGAGCATGACTGGTTCGTGTATCATCTATCGCGGCCTGGTAGAGCGAATCGATGAGGTTACGGAAGAATCCAGTGGGCTGGTTTTTTCCATCCAGGTAATCAAAGCTGGCTGGTTCTGCGGTTTCAGTTCTGAAGCCCAGCTTTGCCAGATCATACTGCGACAAAAGTTGAGGTTCCGCCTGGCCTTTAGGGACGTAAGCATTTTCTGGTCGCAGCTGCCAGTATTCCTGTTTGGTCGACTTATCGACTTCTGTTTGCATTTGACTCAGTGGAAGGATCCCCGCCCTGGTTGTTACCTTTGTATCCTTTGTGAATGTTCCTGTTGCAACATCTTTTTTGTACAACGCTAGGCCCGGAGCGTACTTCAGCCAGAGTGGGTTCTTTTCTCCCACCTGCTCAGGGTTGGTCAGGAACGTTTCCAGATTATCATCCATACTCGTGCATTCGATATGAACCTGGTATCGCGCTTCATATCCGCCATCCTTAGGTGCCTGGTAATATCCCATGTGACCAACAGGGTCACCTGCACTGATAACAAAGGGAGTCGGGCATACTACCTGGTCAAATTTCATCGCTTCTTTTGCTGGCGGCATGAGTTTCTGCCACCAGGAAGGCTGTACCACCCCATCAGTGCCAGGAGACAGGTTGTTTTTGTCCACAAGCATCCAGTATTGCTGCCCTGGTTTCAGGGATGTTTTCTTGCCCTTTTTCAACGCCTGTTCTGAGAGGCTAACAAAAGTAACAAGGCCATACTCTCGCTTATTAAATGCAACGGTATGGAGGCTGCTGTCTGTTTTATCCCACTCAACAATAGATCCTTTTGGGATCGTACCCTTGCGATAGCTTTCACTGATACTTTTATTGTTGGTACTGGCGGTCATGACCCATTCTGGATCGTAGGCAGAAAGCGTATCCTGGACTGTCCACTTGGTTTCCGCCTGATTGACACTATAGGCTGAATAGGGAGCCAGGTGCATATACAGGGTATAGAAATACAGCCCGCTGGATTCCTTCTCCCCCGGTTGAATAAAGTGTTTAACCAGAACAAACGAACCGGAAAAGCTCAGTGGGCCGGATTCCCATGCAATCGTCAGATAATCCTTGCAGACACGATAAGCAACGACTTCTCCATCAGCCATGCATCGCACAGCCTGCTCACCTTTAAAGGGAACTGGGAAATCTAATGCTTCAAGAGGAGACTTGCCACTCAGAGCACACCACGGGGTCGTTGCTTCCGTGATATGGATCCCGCCATGCCACATCCCGCTACGGCCAATCATATACTGCCCGGTGGATTCCCCCCCGACATGAGAGAGGATCTCTTCCTGATTATTGAACTCACTTCCCCGGTTATTAGAAGGGATCGGCCAGACAATTTTAATTTTTCCTTTTTGGGTAGCCGTGGCGTTCTGCTCTGATGTGGTATTATCGCCATAACGATAAAGTGTATAGGGTATGTTTTGATCACGATATATCTGGGCAGGATAGAACCCCCTTTCCTGGACAAAATCAGATACCCAGTGTGTACCATTAAACATCGCCATATGACCATGCACATGGTGTGGTGCTGCCTGGATTACGACAACATCCCCCACTTGCTGACCAGAAATTGTGAATACACCGCCAGTACACACTGTTGTAGCGCCACCCACAACTTTAAAGTTATTTTCAAGCAGCCATGGGCCATAATTTTTAGCTGATTCAATTCCTGAATTTTTTGCAGATGCCCCTCCAGCGATTAATGCTTTTTTAACATAGCGGGCACATTTTGACTCGCCATATTTAAGCTTTTTATCTATGCCATTTTTAAAATTCTCGGCGTTAATTTTCGCTCTGGCCAGGGCTTGAGTGTTTAAAACACTAACTGCTACATTCTTGTCCAGCATTTATTCTCCTCCCTCTGCTTGTCGAGGACAATAAATACTACTATGAGATATGGGCTTAACAGAATCCATTAACCATTTCCCTTTTTCTTTAACCAGGTTAACGGCATACAGGGATACACCCTTACCATATCCTAATGTTAGCTTCACTTGAGCGACCTGGTCATTCTCTGAAACAGTTTCCACATTAATGCTGTCTTTCCATTCTTCACAAATATCCTGAGCATCGACAAAATAATCAGCACCCGATTCATCATTATCCCGCAGACTTCTGAGATGCTCAGTTGTATATTCAAAAATAGCTTTTTGAGTTAGTTTATCAGCTGATTCCATATCAGGCATTTCAGACGCAACAAGGTAATCATGATAAAAATTTGCAACAATTTCCCGAGGCATTGAACTATCGTCTGCTGAAGCTGAGGCTATACTGGCCACGCAGAATAAGCAGCAAGCAAAAATAATCTTCTTCAACATGAACGTCTCTCCGTAGATATGTTGGTATTTGTATAAGTAGTCGAGGTGAGAAATTTAGAAAATGACCACGTTCTTATTGTTCCGTTACGCTGGTGTTTTTCCACTTCCTATCAATTTTTTCTAGCACAACATTAAATTTAACTTTAGGCTCGGAACCTGCTCCTAAAATAACGTTGACTGAAGAGTCATTCTCTTTCTGATATACATCAAAGGTACTTATACTTGCTTTCCATGAAGGATAAACATCTTGTGATTTTGTAAAATAATCAACATCAGTATCAACCCAAGCACCATGCCAGTTACAAATATAACGCCCTTTAAACTGCTTGCATTCGCGCTTTTGTGAACATTTTCCTTCGAGTTCTTCTGCCGACACTGAATCATCAGAATCATAATTACACATCATTGAGTCGTTAATGCTTTTCATTAACTCATCAGAAACATATTGGCTGAGAAATCGACCGTTGTCCGATGATTCTTCTTTCAAATATGACTTATAAAAATTGTACACGATGTTTTCTGGGCTTGTTTGCTCGGATGCCTGTGTAAAATTTGATAAACAAAGCAAAAATGCAAATAAAAACACATTACGCATATGAGGAATTAATGGATCCATCATCAGCCCTTAGTCATTGAAAGATTTGCTGCTGATTTTGCTTTCCTGAGTGATATCCGTCAGGCTGAAATTGGGTGTTTCGTTGGGGAGATTTGCGCCCGATCCTGGTACCAGATAGTCAGACGTCTTCATAATGAACTCACCTGATGAGCCATGTTCAATGCCGTTCTTACTCAGCCTCAGGTAAGATCCGCCGCCGTTCAGCGTCAGCGTTTCCGGGGTGCTGATAATAATTTCATCTTCACTGCTGGTCACCGTCAGCTGTTTTTCAGAAAACAGGGACATCGTGTTGTGCTGAGCCTGAATTTCGATGTTCCCCTGGTTGGCAACGAGCTTAGCCCCCTCTTTATGCACAAACAGACCAAGGGCTTTTTCCACCGTTACCGACAGATTTTTCATCGCACCGATATCAAGATGCTGGCCTGCATTGATCATGGTGTTACGGGTGCTGCTGAGCTGAAGGTGTTCGCCTGAGGTCAGTGCCACCCCCTGCGGCGCACTCCCCAGCAGGACCGCAGACTGGAGGTCTTTGATTTTGTCGGTCACAAAATTTATCTGGGTATTGATGTCGCAGATCAGGGCTCCGGCGGCTTCGGCGGCGCTGTTCAGGGCCTGCATCTGGCTGTTGGCCTGGTTAATCTGATTAATGGCAGGGGCCATTTCCAGTACCGGCCCCTGGGCTTTGGCCTGTTCATCCGCCGTCAGGAACAGCCCTTTTGCCGCACGGACTGCGCCATGCTCGTCCGTACGCAGTTCAAAACCGGCCCCGCGCTTTTCACGCTGGCTGTTGACCAGATGCCCCATGTTCAGCTGCGTTTTGCCATATTCCGTTGCGAGCTTGATATGCTCTTCCTGGCGCTTATCCTCCATCCGCAGCTTATTGTTCGCCGGTGTGCGCCACACGTTCCGCGTATGATTCTCGCTGGTAACATGGTCCGGATGCTCTGAATCATGCAGGGCATAAGCGATGTAGGGACGATCCGGGTCTCCACCGTCAAATACGACGGCCACTTCCGTTCCGTCGAGAAGCGGTGAGTGGAAGCCGTAAGTATCACCGGCATAGGGTTTCGCCAGCCGCAGCCACAGATACGCATAACCCTGTTCGGTACTGTTGCGGTCAAAGTCCAGTTTCACACGATAGCGGCCCTCCGGGTCGAGCCAGGAGTACGTATCACCTTTCTGTGTGCTTTCCACCCGGGCAGGCAGCGAGCCGGATATCACCGGGCGACTGAGCAGCGCCGGACGGTAACAGACGGTTTCGCTGTAGGGGATACCCTCAAACGTCAGCGTAAAGCTACTTTTACGTGAACCGCTGGTGCGTACCGTGGTGATGACAATACCTTCCTTAACGGCATCGGGTAAGGAGCCGTCCGTTTCCAGAACCTGACCCGGCGCCAGATGAGGGCTGGAGGAATGCCCGGTGACATGATATTGCGCGTTCAGAATGCGTTCGTGTCGCAGACGGGCAAAGAACGCACCGTTCTCGGTGCTTTCCGCGTCACCTGCTGTCAGGAACGGCTCCGCGTAGTGGTAAATTTCACCGGCGGTGATCCCTTCCTGACAGCTGATACTTTCCGTGCTGTCCTGCGGCGTCAGCGCTTCCCGGTAGTTGTAGTCCCGGGTGGCCACCCTTCCGCTCACCACGTTATA
>OGXT01003018.1_pt1 | contig 12339 bp, 15 predicted proteins | sample 1576361 | NCBI WGS metagenome assembly OGXT01 (sample SAMEA3541514, study PRJEB24748) | human gut metagenome | biome: human gut; feature: human-associated habitat; material: faeces | place: China | collected 2012 | reverse complement strand
TTTTAATAAATGTAAAAAAATATTATAATTCCAAAAAAGAAATAAAATTAATATCAATTATTAGTGGAAGCTTAATAATATTATTATCATTTTGCATATATTGTTTATTATTAAGAGGTCAATTTTTTATAAAAGAATTAGAATTACCACTTCTTCAAATAGTATCAGAATTTGGTATAATATATAAATATATATACAGTTTTGTAATAATAGCATCAATACTTACTTCAGCCGTTTCAACAGGATATAGCTTTTTAGAAAACGTAAGTAAAAATAAAAAAATGTATCAAATAAATTTAATAATAATGTGTGTGACAGGAATATTTATTTCAAATATAGGATTTTCAAAATTAGTACAAATTTTATATCCATTATTTGGAATACTTGGATTTATGCAAATAATATTTTTATTAAATAAAAATAATTAAAAATACTTGAAAAATTCAATAAAAACTGATATAAAGAAGTAAAGAAAAAAAGGAGAAACAAATGAAGGTAATAGGTATAGAAGAAGGCCGAGAAAAAATAAAAAAAATAAATAAAAAAAAATTAACTGTATTAATAATTATAAGTGTACTTATATTAACATCAATCATACTTTTTTGCGTATATATGGGAAATAAAACCTTTAGAGATTTTATGGATAAATATGTATTAATGAAAAATGTTACAGAAAATAACCTTAATTCCATTACATTAGAAGAGCCAGAAAATATACAAGTATATGCGTATGATAAATATATTAGTGTATTTTCACAAAATAAATTAGTAGGATATAATTCTAATGGAAAAAAAGAATATGAACTTTCAGTAGAAATAACTAATCCAATAATAGACACAAATAATAGATTTTTATTAATTGCAGAAAAAGAAAAGCAAAGAATTTATTTAATATCTGGAAATAATATAGTTTGGCAAAAAGATTTAGAAGGAAATATAAGCAGAATAAATGTAAATAAAAATGGATATGTGTCAGTAATAATAACAGGAACAACATACAAATCAATAATACAAACCTTCGATAGCCAAGGAAATGAGATGTTTAAAACATATTTATCAAATTCAATAGCAATGGATAGTGATATATCATCAGATAACAAATACATGAGCTTTGCAGAAATAAGCACAAATGGTACAACTGTACAGTCCAGAATAAAAACAGTTTCTATTCAAAAAGCAAAGGAAAAAGAAGCATCTTCAGACCCTATTATAAGTAACATAGCATCACCAACAGATAGTGTAGCATTAAGTATAAAATATCAGGATTCAAATAGATTAGTATGCATGTATGATGATTCAATCCATATATTACAAAATGGAGCAGATGAAGAATTGCTTAAACTAAAAGAAGATGGACAAAAAGTAGTTTTTGGAGATATAAAATTAAACAATTTTGTAGTTAGAATATTAGAAAAAAGTGTACTATTAAGTACGCAAAGTACTGTAGAATTTGTAAACGTAGGAAGCAAAAAAACAAATATATATACAATAGATAGTGTTGTAAAAGAAATATATGTTAATAACAATTACATAGCTCTAAACTTAGGTTCAGAAGTATATTTTGTAGGAACAAATGGATGGCTTAACAAAAAATACACATCAAGCCAAGAAGTTAGAAAAGTAGTTATAAACAATGAATGCGCAGGAATTGTTTATAGAGATAAAATAGAAATTATAAATTTATAGGGAGGAAAAAAATGTCAGTTATAATTGATTTAATTATAGTAGGAATAATATTACTTTGCGTAGGGTTAGGCTATAAAAAAGGCTTAGCAAAATGTGCAATAAAAATATTATCATTTGCAATTGCAATAGTTGTTGTAGCAATTTTATATAAACCAGTAAGTAATTTAGTTATAAAAAATACACAAATAGATGAAAACATTGAGCAATCTGTTATAAACTTAATAGGAAAAGACATTTCAGAAGAAGGAAAAATAAGCGAAGATACAAATCTTCCAAAAACAATGGTAGAGCACATAAATAAAGAAGTAGAAAGTGCAGTAGGGGAAACAAGAGATAATATAGTAAAAAATGTAGCAAAAGAAATAGCAGTAGCAAGCATAAATATTATTGTAGCAATAGCGCTATTTGTACTTGTAAGAATAGGATTAATATTTGTAAGTGCACTATCAAAAATAATAACAGATTTACCATTAATAAAACAAGTAGATAAACTAGGAGGAATTATATATGGAGTTTTAGAAGCAGGAATTATAATATTTGCAGCATGTGCATTAATTTCATTTATAAGCCCAATGATAGAGCAAACAGGAATAATTGTAGCAATAAATAAATCATTTATAGGTGGAATGTTATATAACAATAATTTATTATTAAAAATAATATTTTAAGAAAAAAATAAAAACGTCTATGAAAATAGAGGTTTTTATTTCGCTAAAAAATTAATATTATGTAAAAAATAAACGAAAAATATTGATATTTTTAGCATTGTTTGTTATACTCTTAGTATGCCAAAAATTGGGAGTGAAAAATAGTGAAAAAAGAAACAAAAGTAGAAAATAAAAAAGAAAAAAAGAAAAAAAGCATAGTAGGAAAAATATTTAAAACAATATTATTAATAATATTATGTGCAATTATTATATATGGAATATACTTTGGAATACAATACATAAAACACAAAAAAAATATGAAAGGAAAAGAATATGACCCATTATCAGCAGTTGCCTTAGGAATAGACCCTCAAAAATTAAAAGATATAGGAAGACTTAATGTTTTAATATTAGGGGAAAGTGGAATACCGGGGGAAGATTACAAATTAACAGACAGTATAATGGTAGCCTCATACAATCCACAAACACAGCAAGCATCTTTATTATCAATACCTAGAGATACATATGTTGGAAAAAAAGATAAAAATACAGCAACACAAAATTATTTAGCAAGTTATAAAATCAATACAGTATATAGAAATGGAACTAACATTCCAGAAACAATAGAATGCGTAAATAATGTTACAGGTTTGAACTTAGAAAAATATATATTAATAGATACAGATGCAATAATAGATGTAGTAGATGCAATAGGAGGGGTAACCTTTAATGTGCCAATAGATATGGACTATGACGACCCAACACAAGACTTGCATATTCATCTAAAAGCAGGAGAACAACTAATAGATGGAGAAAAAGCAGAGCAATTACTTCGTTTTCGCCATAACAACGACGGAACAAGTTACCCAGTAGAATATGGGGATAATGACATAGGAAGAATGAGAACACAAAGAGAATTTATACAAGTTACAGCAAAACAATTACTAAAAATAGAAAATGTAACAAAAGTATTAAATTTAATGGATATTGTATTCAAAAATGTAAAAACAAATTTAGACATGGAAACATTAAAATATTATATACCATACATCTTTAAATTTAACACTTCAAACATCGTGTCAGATACACTTCCAGGAACACCAGAAAAATGCAATGGTATATGGATATATACAGTAAATAAAACACAAGCAAAACAAGTAGTAGATGATTTATTTACAGACAAAGTAATAAATTCAGAAGAAAATATAGAAAATCAAAATTTAGTAGAAAACACTAAGGCAGAAGGAAAAAGCACAGAAAAAGGAATAACAATAGAACTATTAAATGGAACACAAAATACAGAAACATTAACAAAAGTAAAAGAAGAACTAAAAGAAAAAGGATATACAATTAGCAAAAGCGGAACAACAACAGAAACCAGCAAAACAACAATTATAAATAGAACAAATCAGTCAAGTCAAAAAGCAAAAGAATTAAAACAAGTGTTGGGGGAAGGCACTATAACATCAGGGTCAGATAATGCAAAAGTAGACTTTACTATCATTATAGGAAAAGATTATAAGTAAAAATAAAAAGGGCTTACATTTAAAATTGTAGCCCTTTTATAAAATTAATTCAGCCAAAATAAATAATTATCTTTATCTTTCTTTTTCTTTGCAGCTCTCTTTTTAGCCTTTTTTCTATTATTTTTATTATTAGACTTTAATAACCAAATCAAAAATAACAAAACAAAAATAATAGAAAGAAAAGTTAAAAAAGTAGTAGTAAAATTAGATTTTTCAACATTATTTCCAGCCAAAAGATTTGAAGAATAAGTATTATCATCAATAGTGTACGAAATAGTACCAACCACCGAATTCTTCTGAATAGGAGCTTCTAAAGGAACCGAAATATCAATTTGAGGATTAATAGAAGCTTCATCAGTATCTTTTTTCAGTAATAAAGTTATATCATTTTGAACCACTAAATTAAGATGTTTAGTAGCAAAAGAAGAATTAGAAATTGTCACTTGCTTCAAAACAGTATTTTCTTGATTAATAGTATAAATTTTATAATGCTCAAAAGCGTAGTTAAACAAGTTTTTACAATCAATATATCTGGCACTTAAACCATTTTCCAATCTTTCAGCACCCAAAATAACAACAATATATTCAACACCATCCTTCTTAGCACTCGCAACAATGCAATTACCTGCGGCATTAGTATATCCAGTCTTAATACCAGTTGCATAAAAATAATAATAATTATCTACGCTATCTCTAGAATCAGGAATAATAAGGTCATTAGTAGCCTTAAAAAAACGAGTTGGTTCAGGAAACTTATTTGTAGCAGGAAGAGTATATTTAGTAGTAGTAACAATCTTCCTAAAAGTTTCATTTTGCATAGCATATCTACCCATCAAAGCCAAATCATAAGCAGTAGAATAATGATTTTTATTATGAATACCATTAGGATTAACAAAATGAGTGCCTGTGCAGCCAATCTCAGCAGCCTTAGTATTCATCATAGTTGCGAAACTACTAATAGAGCCAGCAATATGCTCAGCCAAAACATTAGCAGCATCATTAGCAGAAGGAATTAAAAGAACATTTAGCAATTGCTCAATAGTAAGTTCTTCTCCTTCTTGAAGATAAGCATGAGAATACCCAACAGGAACAGAATAAATAGCTTCATGACTTACAGTAGCAATATCCGTCAAACTGCAATGCTCTAAAGTAAGAATAGCAGTCATTATTTTAGTAGTACTAGCAGGGTAAATTTTTTCATAAGCACTTTTTTCGTAAATAACCTTTCCAGTAGAAGACTCCATAAGCAAGCAATGAGGAGAATAAGTAGTTATATCAACATTACCAGCAAAGGAGGTGGTAGAAAAAGCAAGTACTACAAAAGAAAAAATAAAAATAAATATTAAAAATTTATTAAAACACATATTTACAAAATTCATATATTCCTCTTTCATCATATTAATTTATATATTTTATTATTAGTAAAAATCGTTTATGTTACTATAATATAAAAATCAGAAAAATTCAAGATTTTAGAAAGAAGAATATAAAATAAAAATTTTTAGAAGGGAGAAAATCATATAATATTATATGATATAAAAAATATGACAGAAATAATAATAAAAAATAAAAAAATAATATCTATAATTATAGCAATAATAATTCTAATAGTAATAGGAATTTATTTTATAATAAATAACTTTGAAAAAAATGAAAATGAATTTGAAATATCAAATATAGAATTCGAAGAAAATAAAATAGAAAATATTAACGCAGAAATAGAAGAAAAATCACAAATAATTGTACATATAGCAGGAGAAATATTAAATCCAGGAGTTATTTCATTAGATGAAGGCGCAAGAATAATAGATGCAATAAACAAAGCAGGAGGAATAACAAATGAAGCAGACTTAAGTAAAGTAAACTTAGCATATATACTAGAAGATGCACAAAAAATATATATTCCAAACGTAAACGAAAAAGAAATAATAGAAAATATGAGTAGCGAAATTGTAAAAAGCGGAAGCACACAAGAAAATTCAAACACAGGAGAAAAATTAAAAAATGGAGAAAAAATAAATATAAATACAGCAACACAAAAAGAACTACAAAAATTAACAGGAATAGGAGAATCAATTGCGCTAAGAATAATTAATTATAGAAAAGAAAATGGAAAATTTAATACAATAGAAGACATAAAAAATGTTAGTGGAATAGGAGAAAGCAAATTCAATAAAATAAAAAATGACATTATTGTAAAATAAAAAAATGAAAAGTATATAAAAACAACTATTAGAGAAGTTTAAATAAAACAAAAATAAAATGAAATATATGCAAATAATGTGAATATTTACAAATTATTTGCATATATTATAATTATAAAAAATTATATAATTATGTGGCTAATAAGTAAAAATGTCATGAAGTAAAATGTTGAGAAGCGAAAATGTTCAAAAAAATTTATGTAACTACTTGACTTTTTGCTACATTAGCGTTATACTAAAAAAGTCATAGATAATTATTTACTATGTATCGTATAATTATATATCGCGGGGTGGAGCAGTTGGCAGCTCGTCGGGCTCATAACCCGAAGGTCGTAAGTTCGAGTCTTACCCCCGCAACCAAAATAAAATGAAGCATTTGCTAGATTTTAGCAGGTGCTTTTTTCTTGTATTTTTGGGCAAAATTGTCACACTTTGGTCACAATTAGGGCGAGACTGGGCACAGCTAGACAAGTTTTAACAGAAAATGTATTTAAATAATTCACAGGAAGTGGTATAATTGTGGAAAACGAGAGGAGAAACTATTATGGATAAATATTATGAAATAAAAGTAACAATAAGGGAATCACATCCACCAACATGGAGAAGATTACGAATACCGGCAAATATAACATTTAATGATTTAGCAGCAATTATAGAAATTGCATTTGAATGGTGTGGCTATCACTTGTATGAATTTGAAGTAGGTGCGACTTTACATGAGATGGGGCAATTTATAGGAGTACCTACAGAAGATGAATATGGTATAGAAAGTATAAGAGGGAAAACACTAGATTCTGGAAAAGAAAAAATAGATAAATATTTCAAAAAATATAAGAAAATGAAATTTGTGTATGATTTTGGTGATAATTGGGTGCATGATATTATAATAGAAAAAGAAATAGATGAGAAAATTGAAAATCCAATTTGTATAAAAGCAAAATCAGGTGCATATCCAGAAGATTGTGGTGGAACATGGGGATATGAGGAGTATTATCCGAATGATGAAGGAAGAGAAGAGTTAGATATAGATTTTATAAATGATGAATTGGAAGGATATAAAGATTTTGCAAAAGACTTATATGATAGAGATATGTTTTAGAAAATAAAAAAAGATTCAAAACGAATCTTTTATGCAACTATTCTATCAATATGTGTTATCTTTTGTTCTTCATTAGAAGATGGAGATTTTAGAATTTTTACAGAGTCATAAATCTTATAAATACTTTCACTTAATTCAGAGTTATAAAGATTTAAGCAACGATTAATTGTAAATAATAAACTTTGGCGATATTTGTAATCTCTCCATAAAGTATACATATCACTGGCATTGTTTAAATCTACATGGTCTTTATCAAAATATCCTTCTTCTAATATAACAAGTAAATCTTGCAATTCTTCTAATTCGAATAAAGCTCCTTCTAAATTACCTAGGTACCCCCATATGTTACTAAGTTCTTGTTCTTTTTCCATTATATACCTCCTTGAAATTTATAAAAGTATTGTATAAGAATAATGTGAGAGAAAAATGTCAAAATAGTAAAAATTATGTAAATTAAAGAAAGGGATATTATGAAAGTATTAACTATAAAGCAACCATGGGCAACATTAATAATGCAGGGTGATAAAAGATTTGAATTTAGAAGTTGGCAAACTAAATATAGAGGAGATTTATTAATACATGCAGGAAAAGGAATAGACAAAGAAGCAATGAAAAGATTATCAAAATATATTCCAGAAGATTTGCCAGCAGGAAAAATATTAGGAAAAGTAACATTAGTAGATTGTGTGAAAATGTCACCAGAATTTAAAGAGATGTTATTAAAAGAGAATAAAGATATATACACAGATAGTTCTTTTAAAGAAAATTATGGTTGGCAGCTAGAAAATGTAGAAGTATTTGATGAACCAATAGAAGCAAAAGGTAAATTGAGTTTGTGGGAATATGATATGAAATAATTTGTGGAGATGATATTTAAAATGAATATTTTTAAGACATTTGAAAATGAATTAAGTTATAAAGATGGTTTACAACTTGATGGAACTTTTGCAGTAGCTCATATAAATTATGATAAATCACCAATATTTAATGAGGTTGATAGTAAGTATTTAGCTAAAAATTCTAGAAAGACTAGTTTATCATCTGTAGAAAAAATTGAAGATGTTATGAAATATATAAATGTATTCAATGGTACAGAGAAAAATTTTAAAAAAGAAGATAGAATATTATTATGGAAATATTATTGGTTAGAATATATATATGGATTTGATAAACTTATAACTCTATTACCAAATTCAATAATTACAATTTATGTTGCTAGACATGCAGTAGAACTTGGATTAAAATATTTATTATTAAAGAAAACTGGAAAAATATTTAAAACACATGATTTAGAAGAATTATCTAATTTTTTATATTCGGCATATGATATTAATGATAAGTATATGGATGATGTGAATTTATTTTGTGAAAAGTTCTGTAATTATATTGAAGGGGGTAATGTTGAGTATTTTAGATTCCCAGAGTATAACGGAAATACATATTTTGCAGGCAATCGTTTGGATATACAATGGTTATCTTATAATTTTGCATTAATTATATTAAAGTTAATACATTTTGCAGATTTAGATGATGAAATATAAAATGATAACGTAAAAGCTTTTGTGCATATCAATAAATTACATGTATACTGTTAGATGTAAATAAATGAGTTTACATCTAATTTTTTGGTTGTAAAATTATTTACAAAGAATTTAAGCTAGAACATCAAATTACAGAGGTCTTAGAATCTACCAAATTGACAGTTCGGCTTTTATTCCTATTATTAATTTAGTTTTAGATAGTGAGGGCGATTTCGACTCTATATAACAAGCATGATGAAATAATAGTAGAGGTAAAAGGCTTAAATTCAAAAAGAAAGTAGGTGAATAATTTTGAAAACAGTATTAAGTGTAGATGTTGCTAAAAATAAAAGTATGATAATGCTTATGAATAACGATGGAGAGATACTTATTGATACAAAGGAAATCAAGCATAATTTAGGAGAATTTGAAAAAGTAAAAGAAGAAATAGAAGAAATTAATCCAGAAAATCTAACAGTATTCATGGAATCAACAGGTACATACCATTTGCCAGTAGAGAGATATTTTAAAGAGAATGGATTTAATACTTTAGTTATCAATAGTTTAACAACAAAAAATAATTTTGATACGATAAGAAAAACAAAAACAGATAAGAAAGACTGTTACAGACTAGCCAAGTTATTTTTTGTAAATGAAGTAGAATATCACGAAATATCAAAAAAAGATTTATATGCTAATTTAAAAGCAATGACAAGGCAATATTTTTATTTAACGCAAGTAAATATTCGTTGTAAGAATCGATATAAAAGACTAATAAATATTTGCTTTCCAGAATTTGAAAGTTTTTTCGCTCGTAATAGGATTTATGAGGATACAGCTTTAAATTTTATAAAAGCATTTCCACATGCTTATATAGTTAGAGAAAAAAGAATTGATGCTTTATATAATAATTTACGCAAAGTAGATGCTAGACATGATTATTATTATAAAAGATTAGCTAGACAATTAAAAGATGCTGCAATGGACTCATTTCCAGGAGTAGACAAAGACCATGCTGATGTAAAAAACTTATCAGATATGGCTAGTATATTGCAAGAAAACAATAAATTGATAGATGAAATAAGGAAAAATATGATCGAATTAGCAAAGCAATCTCCATATTTTGAGATAGTAAATTCATTTTATGGTATAGGAGAAGTATTAGCAGCAGAGCTTTTAGGAGAATTAGGAGATATTACAAGATTTGATAATCATAAGCAGTTGATAGCTTTTTGTGGTTTAGATCCAGCAATTGTTCAGTCTGGAAAAAGTATAAATGTACATGGAGCAATATCAAAAAGAGGAGATAAATATGCAAGATGGATATTATTTAATATAAGCCAAATGGTAGTTAAATTAGGACATCAATATCCTAGTCATCCAGTTTATAACTATTATTTAATAAAAAAAGCAGAAGGCAAACACTATTACGAAAGCCTAACTGCTTGTTCAACTAAAACTCTAAGAATGTTATATTCTATGTGCAAAAATAATAAACGATTCTTAGAAGAATAAATATAATTAAATTTTAGCATAAAAAAAGTGAAAAAGATACAATTTTTTAAAAAATATATCGTTTTCGCTTGTTTGCCATACAAAAAAATAATATAATAAATTTTAAAAAAAGTACTTGACAAAGATTAGATAGTCAATTTATATAATAGTTCTATAATTTTATAGGGGCGTCAAAATGTCGCCTCTATATTTTTTGAGTATCCTGCTAAAAGCCACGCTTTTAGGCTCTTATTGGTATTCGGGACGTCTCCCTCTTCCAGCAAAATTATTCAAGTAGAATAATTTTGAAAGAATATCCTAATATTATTGAGAAAAACAAATAAATATGGTATATTATATTTGAATTTGGAGGATAAAAATGGAAATAATAAAACCTTTTGTAAAATGGGCTGGTGGAACAGGAAGTTTAATATCACAATTAACAACCATTTGTAGGTGGTGGAGCTGTTTTAATAGATATATTACAAAAATACAATGTGAAATTTTGAGGAAAAAACATTTGATATGATTTTTGCGGATCCACCATATTTTTTATCAAACAATGGTATTACTTGCAGTAGTGGAAAAATGGTAAATGTCAATAAAGGTGATTGGGATAAAACGTTAGGGATAAAGGAAAAACACGAATTTAACAAAAAATGGATAAAATAATAAGCAAATGAAAGATGTCTAGACAACAAGTCTTACAAAACCTTCAGAAAAAAAGCAAGGAAAACATCCAACACAGAAACCTTTAGAAATACTAGAAAAAATCGTGGCGGACACTTAATGGAAGATGTGGTTGAAAGATTTATTCAAAAGGCTGGCTTTAAGAAGAATGAAACATATTTTAAAGAAATGTACTTACAAGATATTGAACAAAAATGGAAATTAGATATGTCATTTATTAGCAATAAAAATACTTCAACCAAAAGATTCGATTTCGTTGTGAAAACAGATAATTGTATTTATGGAATAGAAACAAATTTTTATGCATCAGGAGGTTCAAAACTAAATGAAACAGCTAGAAGTTACAAAATGATTGCAGAAGAAGCAGATAAAGTAGTTGGATTTGAGTTTGTTTGGTTTACAGATGGAATGGGATGGATATCAGCAAGAAATAACTTAAGAGAAACATTTGACAATATGGATAATATTTTCAATATTAATGATATGAAAAATGGAGTGATGAAAAAAATATTTAAGTAAGGAGAGTAAATTTGGAAGAAATAATATATACAATAATAGCTGCAGTTGCATTTGTCATTCCAGGGAGTATAGTCACAAGTATTACAAGAAGAGTTATACCTAAAGGAGAAAATGAGTATAATACAAAAATTTTAGAATATTTTATATATAGTTTTTTTAATTTTTTTATATGGTCAATACTAATATACAATATTTATAGCAATATAGATTGCTGGAAAGAACATTATGTATTATTGTGGCTGGTGATGTTTATAATTATCTTTTTAAGCCCAACTGTGATAGCTTTAGTTATAATATTTATTGCACAGAAAGATGTAATTAAAAAAATATGTACGCACTTTAATCTTGCTTCAGTAGATACAGAACCTTCAGCTTGGGACTTTAAATTTAAAAATATATCTTCAGAATGGGTTATTGTGACTTTAAAAGATGATAATATTATAGCGGGCTTTTTAGGTTCAGACTCATATATTTCACAAAATGAAAAAGAAAGAGATATATACATAAATGAAGTATTTGAAATAGATAAAAATAATAAATGGACTAAAAAGAAGAATACAGATGGAATATTAATCAAAGCAGAAGAAATCAAAAGTATTGAATTTTTTAAGGAAGGAACCAAAAATGAGAGAAAGTAGAAATGTAGTAGGAAAATCAAGAAAACCAAGTTCAAGTATTGTAGCATCACCAAGAAAAAGCTATGGATATAGACCAACGGGAACTAAAACTAGCGAAGGAATTGTTACGCCAGATTGTAGTACAAGCGTACAAAAAAAGCATAAAGAAAAAAATAGATAAACACAAAAAGGCTTCTTCTCATATTATATATAAAAAATATGAGGAGGAGTATTTTATTATGGATTATGAAATAATGATGAATGGAAATGTAAAAATAGGAATGCAGACGGCTTTCCAGTTGCTCCAGCATCCCCTTGGCCGGTGCCAGACATTGTT
>OGXT01003017.1_pt1 | contig 12340 bp, 9 predicted proteins | sample 1576361 | NCBI WGS metagenome assembly OGXT01 (sample SAMEA3541514, study PRJEB24748) | human gut metagenome | biome: human gut; feature: human-associated habitat; material: faeces | place: China | collected 2012 | reverse complement strand
TGACCATAGCGCCAAAATCTTCACGCTTCAGCAGGTCAACAATCTTTGTTCTACTGATCTTTTCCATAAAACAGTTATTATACCTTGATTATATATATATATTATTCGAAAGAACCCATGCGCAGGAAGTTCACCTCTTGTTCTGTGAGATAACGCCATTCACCGCGACGCAAGCCTTTCTTGGTTAAGCCGGCAAAAAACACACGATCCAGTTTTACCACCTTATATCCCAGCGACTCAAAAATACGACGCACGATACGGTTCTTACCGGAATGAATTTCTATGCCCACTTCATCTTTCTTAAAATCATCTGTGTAGCTGATAGCATCTGCCTGAATCTCACCGTCGTCCAGCTGGATACCGGCCGCAATCTGCTCCATATCGGCCTTGGTTAGATTTTTATCCAAATGCACATGATATATTTTCTTTTTCAGATATTTGGGATGAGTCAGCTTAGAAGCCAAGTCACCGTCATTGGTGAGCAACAGCACGCCCGTAGTATTACGGTCCAGACGGCCCACCGGATAGATACGCTCGCTGCAAGCGCCTTTCACCAAGTCCATTACGGTGCGGCGTGCCTGCGGATCATCGGAAGTCGTCACCGTATCTTTCGGTTTGTTCAGCAGAACATATATCTTGCGTTCGATGCTGACAGCCTGATCGTGGAACTTCACCTCATCACCGCGTTTGATCTTCGTACCTAATTCGGTCACCACTTCTCCGTTCACAGACACCACACCGGCTGTAATAAACTCATCCGCCTCGCGACGTGAACACACACCGGCATTCGCCAGAAACTTATTCAAACGGATCGGTTCATTCGGATCGACAAACTGCTCCTTGTATTCTATCTGCTTCTTCTTGCTATACTTGGCATTGGGATCATAATCCGCCGTACGACGGATCGGACGGCTGTAACTATCCCTGTTGCCATAAGAACGCTGAGGACGGTCACCACCTTCGCCATTGTAGCGGGGGCGGTAAGGACGGTCGCCACCGGCATTGTTGCCGTAAGAGCGCTGAGGACGATCGCCGCCTTCGCTGTTGTAACGGGGACGGTAAGGACGGTCGCCACCGGCATTGTTGCCGTAAGAGCGCTGGGGACGGTCGCCGCCTTCGCTGTTGTAGCGGGGACGGTAAGGACGGTCGCCACCGGCATTGTTGCCATAAGAACGCTGAGGGCGGTCGCCATTCTCTCCATTCGGGTTAAAACGCGGGCGATAAGAACGGTCGCTGCTATAAGCACGTTGCGGGCGATCCCCATTTTCATTATTAAATCTCGGACGATAAGGGCGGTCCCCATTTTCACGATTATAAGACGGACGGTTGTAACCTCCCTCTCTGTTAAATTGGTTACCATCACGGCCGGCGCCTGAATTCTCTTCTGAAGAAGAGGCATCACGCCAAGTTTCATTTTCTGTACTCATTGTTTTTTATTCGAATAAAATTAAACCTACTGGCCTCACGGCCATTCTTTCTTTATCTCTAATTACCTTTTTTTACGTTAGCTTATAAACAATCCCCGGAACAAAAAGTTGAGATTCTTCCGGGCTTCTCTTGTCACTTCTTAAAGTCCCGTATATGTATGGGGAGTAATCGCACGCAATTCCTTCTTTATGTCCTCGCTCACATTCAATTCTTCTATGAATTCCTTGATTGAGTTCTCCGTAATCGCCTGATTGGTACGCGTCAACGCTTTCAGCGCTTCATAAGGATGCGGATATGCCTCGCGGCGCAGGATTGTCTGAATGGCCTCGGCCACCACACTCCAGCAATTATCCAGATCGCGGTAGATAGCCGTTTCGTTCAGCAACAGCTTACGCAATCCTTTCAGTGAGCTTTGGATAGCGATTATAATATGCCCGAACGGAACACCCACGTTACGCAATACGGTGGAGTCGGTCAGGTCGCGCTGCAGACGTGACACCGGCAATTTCACCGCCAGATGCTCAAGGATGGCATTTGCTATGCCCAGGTTGCCTTCGGCATTCTCAAAGTCAATGGGATTCACCTTATGCGGCATCGCACTTGAACCAACCTCCCCGGCTTTAATCTTCTGTTTGAAGTATTCCATGGAGATATATTGCCAGAAGTCGCGATTCATATCGATCATCACCGTATTGATACGTTTCATCGCGTCGAAAACTGCCGACAGATTATCATAATTGGATATCTGGGTTGTATATTCCTCACGCTCCAGCCCCAGCTTCTCAGCGACAAACCTGTTGCCGAAAGCCTTCCAGTCATATTCCGGATAGGCCACATGATGCGCGTTGTAATTACCCGTAGCTCCACCAAATTTAGCGGTTAACGGACATGCCTTCAATGCGGCCAACTGGCGCTCCAGACGATACACAAACACCATCACCTCTTTTCCCAAACGGGTAGGAGAAGCCGGCTGCCCATGCGTTTTGGCAAGCATCGGGATGTTCGCCCACTCTTCCGCGTATGTGCGGAGCTGGGCAATCAGCTCTTCTATCTGGGGATAATACACCTGTTCCAGCGCTTCTTTTACAGACAAAGGAATAGAGGTATTGTTAATATCTTGCGAAGTCAGTCCGAAATGGATAAACTCTTTATAGTCGTCCATACCGCCCAACTTGTCAAATTCTTCTTTCAGGAAATATTCCACAGCCTTCACGTCGTGGTTAGTCACGCTTTCAATCTCCTTGATGCGTCCGGCATCGGCTTCGGAAAAGTTACGGTAGATATTTCTTAATGTCTCGAATACACCCTTGTCCACCCCTTTCAACTGCGGCAAAGGCAGTTCACACAAGGTGATAAAATATTCCACTTCAACCTGTACACGATATTTTATCAGTGCAAATTCTGAGAAATAGGCAGCCAAAGCATCTGTCTTGCCCCTGTAACGACCGTCAATCGGAGAGATTGCGGTAAGTAAATCAAGTTCCATACGTCGTATTATATGATAATTATCGGGCTGCAAAATTACGGCTTTTTTCCGAGTAATCAGGCATAAAGAGGAAATAAATTAAAAAAATGAGCCTGTAAGACAAAAAAACGGCTTCACATCTTACGATGCAAAGCCGTAAAAAAGTTTCAAAAACCTGTGGGCGTTGACGGATTCGAACCGCCGACCCTCTGCTTGTAAGGCAGATGCTCGGGAGTTTGACACTTTGCAATCATAATAATGAATAGTAAATAATTGAGAGACTTTCTGATGAAAGTCTTTTTTTTGTCAAATATTATTTCTATCTTTGTAATGTTATATAATGTTTTTAATATGATATTGCGCACAGTCTCATCCAAAAACACCACGCTGTACTATGTCCAGAAGTCATTCCGGCAGGAAAACGGCAAGAACGCCACCAAATATGTCGAGCGTCTGGGGAATATTGAGCAGCTTAAAGCCAGGTTCGGAGAAGAAGACCCCGTCGGAGAGGCGAAGAAATATGTCGCGGAACTCACGAGGGCAGAAAAGGAGGCACGGAAATCCGTCATGATAGAGTGCAATCCTGCCGTTCTGCTGAAGAAAGGCGAACAGCGCAGCTACAACGGAGGCTACCTGTTTCTGCAGAAGATATATTACGAACTCGGGCTTGACTATATCTGCAAGAAGATAGAGAAGAAACACCGGAACAAGTTCGACCTTAACGGGATTCTCTCCCGGCTTTTATATACGAGGCTGTTGTATCCGGGGTCGAAGCTCTCGTCGCTGGAAGATTCCAGGCGCTTCATCGAGCAGCCGCAGGAGGACATCCACCAGGTGTACCGGGCGTTGAGCATGCTGGCAGGCGAGTTCAACGAGATACAGGCAGACGTGTACAGGCGCAGCCTGAAGCTTGGCAAGCGGGACACGGGAGTCGTGTACTACGACCTGACGAACTACTTCTTCGAGTGGGAGGAGGAAGGCGGGCTGGTCCAGTACGGCCACAGCAAGGAAGGGCGACCTCTGCCGATAGTCCAGATGGGCCTGTTCGTAGACCGCGAGGGCTTTCCGCTGGCGATGTGCATAGAGCCGGGCAACAAGGCGGAGAGCACGACATTGAAGCCGATGGAGGAGATACTGAGGGAGAAGTTCGGTCTGTCAAGGATAATAGTCTGCACAGACGCCGGCCTGTCTACATACGAGAACAGAAAGAACGACGCCGTGAGCGAGAGGTCGTTCATTACCGTCCAGTCGGTCAAGAAGATGGGCGGGACGCTTCAGGACTGGGCCTTGTCGGATGAGGGGTGGAACGTCCCGGGGTCGGACAGGAAGTACAACCTTGCGGAGGTCAACCGCGGAGAATACTATGACACACTCTTCTACAAGGAACGTTGGGACCAGGTCAGGATGTCCACCGGTGAAATTCTGGAGCAACGCTACATTGTCACCTTCTCGTTCAAATACAAGGACTACCTGTCATATGTGCGCCAGAGGCAGATTGCCAGGGCGCAGGCGCTGCTGGACTCGGGACGGGCGACCGTGTCGAAACGCAAGAGCCCGAACGATGCGAAACGGTTCATCAAGGCGGAGTATTGCACGGAAGACGGTGAGCTGGCGCAGGTGGAAAGCTTTTCCCTGAATCAGGAGATGATAGAGCAGGAGGCACGCTTCGACGGCTTCTATTGCATCTGCACGGACCTTAATGCGCCGGCTGAGGAGGTGATACGCCTGAACAGCGGCAGGTGGATAGTGGAGAACGACTTCCGCATGACGAAGACAGAAATGGAGGCGAGACCGGTATACCTCAAGAGGGACGACCGCATCAAGGCGCACTTCCTGACCTGCTTCCTGGCCCTGCTGATATACAGGTATCTGGAAAAGAAGGTGAACAGAGGAGGGATGCACTTCACCTCGGGGGAAATACTCGGGACTCTCAGGGACATGAACTTCCTCTGTATAAACGGCGAAGGATACATCCCGACATACACAAGGACTGACCTGACCAATCATCTGCACGGTTCCGCAGGCTTCAGGACCGACACGCAGATAGTCACGAAAAAGGCAATGAGAAGCATAATAGCCTCCACGAAAAAACGGGAAAAGGAGGCCGATGGAGAGTAGCTCTGGCGGGGGGGGGAACTTAGAACGGCGTAGTCGCCCGTGACTTCGTGAACGGGAGGGGCCCGGCTTGCCGGGAGGGATAGCGCCGCCGGCGCGTACCGGACCTAAGTCCCCCCCCCCAAAAAAAGAAAAAAGATAAAATACATTACATACCCAGAAAAAATTTGTTGGCCAAAAATCGCCACTGCAGCAATCTCCAGCCAACTTTTTCTTCGTTTTTCTTACTTTCAAAGTGTCAAACTCCGGAAAATAGCTGTTTTCTTCAACACTTGCTATCAATCTTGATTAAAAACATTTAATTTGTATGCAGTCTAAATAACAGCAAACGTAATAGGCATAAAATCAGTCGGTAAGCAGCTGATGCGTGGATTTTGTAATTAGAATTGCTTCTTGTTTATGACTAAGGATGTATAGGACGTTTTTGTTAATCTACTTTGTGGGATAAGTAAAATATATTACGGAGCCCCTTTCATTCGGTTCCTCTATGCGGAAAGTGCCGTTGAAATGTTCAAAGAACAGGTGGCAGATTTTTTGTAATATGAATTGCTTTTGCGAAGAAAAAGCAGGGTCGGCAAGCGGGCTGTTCGCTATCCGGCAACGTATTTCCTGAGTTTCCTCACTGTGAGTCAGTTCCATTTTCACATCTCTCGCCTTTTTACATTCAATGGGGTAGAGAAGCATGTTAGAGACCATTTGTGTGAAACGGTTGATGTCTGTATGGATAGTTGCATCTCCTGCATCTGCCTCTAATTCCAAGTGTATGCTTCCTTCGCTACGCATCTGTATTAGGCATGCCAGTTCGTTGCACCATTCTTGCACATTGTAGTCTTGCAATTGGAATTTCATCATGTTGGCTTCCAAGCGTGAGAGGTCGAGCACATTATTTACGAGTTGAATCAATTCTGCCGCGTTATTTTGGATGATGCCGGAATACTCTCTTTTTTCCTCTTCGCTCAGCCCTGTGTCGTCGGTTATGAGTTGCGAGAACCCCACTACATTATTGAGAGGAATGCGTATGTTATAACTCATATTTGCCAGAAAACGGCTTTTTATTTCATTTGCTTCTTCAGCGATGGCAGTTAACCTTTTCATTTCTTTTTCATCTTTTTGCAGATGCTTCCGGCTCCGGTATATATGGATATTGAAAAGCAGCAGTGCTATAATGATGATGATGGAGACCGTTAGGCAGATATAATGGAACATGCTGCGTCTCTGCTCTTTTTGCAGTATGAGTTTATCTATATTATACGAAGCGAGTATTTCCTCCATTTGTGAAGTGGTGAGCAGGTTGTATAGAGAGTCTTTGGCCTTGAGACTCTTTTTATAGAATGAGAGTGCTTCATCCGGCTTTCCCGCGTTTACCAATGAATCGGCTTGTCGGATACCGTAGATTATGTCATGCTCTATTTCCACCAGTTGTTTATGCGACAAGGAAGGCGGGCTCTTCCTATCTGTGTTGATGGATTGTACGGATAGAGGCAGGGCGAGGAGGGTTAATATAATAAGCAATTGTTTCATATCTTGTTTCCCTTTCTGCCTTTGGCGGTATGTGGCTGTCGGATAGGGTGGGTGAAACAGAATCTTGATCCGTTTGTGTAATTGGGATCGATCCATATTTTACCCCCGATATGTTCAATGATAAGTTGGCAGATGGAAAGCCCCAGTCCGCTTCCTTGTGCATTTTCGTTTAGCTTTTCGAAACGCTGAAAGATAGTGGCCTGTTTCTCTTTGGGGATACCGCATCCGGTGTCTGTTACGGAGAAAAGTAATTCTTCTTTCGATCCTTTCTTTACCTCCAGAATGATACTGCCTTGCGGTGTAAATTTGGTTGCATTAATCAACAGATTTATCAGGACTTGTTGCAGGCGTGAGTCGTCTGTTTCGATTTCCATGCTTTCCTGTTCTGTAATGAAGTGAATTTCGGCTTGGGTCTGTTTCACTTTACTGACGGTGTCGGTTACATTCCTGCATATGCCGACGACATCATGCTTCGCGATGCTGAACTGTATCTTGCCGAATTCAAGGCTTGATAAATCTATCACATCATTGATGAGCTTCAATAATAGTTCGGAGTTTTGCAGGATTACATCATTGCATTGGCGGCGTGTTTCGTTGTCCAATCCTTCTTCTGTCAGCAGCGAGGAGAAACCGGAGAGTGCATTTAACGGGGTGCGTATTTCATGACTCATATTCGAGAGGAATATGCTCTTGGCGGATGTCGCATTTTCTGCGTTGGTGCGCAGACGTTCCAGGTTTTGGGTGGATAGGGTTATCTTTTGTTGCTGTTTCTTGAGTCTGAAAGCTATAATAGTGAACATGAGCAGTAGCATGATACTTCCTGCCAGCATGCTGGTGATAAGCCTGTTGTGCTCTTCCTTATTGGCAATCTCCATTTGGTCCACCTGATATTTGGCACGTAGGGTGTTGATTTGTCGGGTATAACCTTCGGTAGTAAGCGTGTCGACGGTAGGGTATAGCTCCTGATATAACCGACAAGCTTCCATTGATTTTCCTTGTATCTTATATAGGTATATAGTTTCCAGAGTTATCCATCGGTAGTATGTGGAACGTTTATTGACTGAATATTCCTGTCTCAATTCTTCGTACAGCTGCATGGCTTTGTCCCAATTAGATGCATCCCAGTTGCCCATTGCCCGATAGTAGGCAGCAGCGGTGTATTTCAAGTGGAAATAGTAGAATTTTTCAGGATGCAACCGGTAAATGGAGTCCATGCTTTTCAGGTGTCCGGCCGCTTCTTTAAGATAGGAACGTGAAAGGTGGCCATGCGAAATGGCGTAGTTAGCTTCTTCAATGGTAGCGAAAAAGGTGGTGGCGTAATCCGGCTTTTTCCCAAGAGTGTTTTTGATTTCGTCCAATACTTTTTTGGCGTCTTTCAGTTGCCCTTTACGTTGTAAGGTGTTGGACTGCTTCAGCAGTAGTTGTATGTGGTAGGGGTGGTGCGGAGATATAAGATGCAGCTCTTTCAAAGCGTCCTGATAGGATTCCAGCGCTTTGTCGCATTGGTTGGCTATGGTATAGGCATCTCCGATAGCTTGGTTCGCGACCACCATTCCAAAATCATATTCCATTTCTTTGGCTTCTTCGTACATCAGTCGTGCACGATCTATGGCAAGGCTGATATCTCCCCGCAATGTGTAAGCATTGGCAAGCTGGAGTTGTAGTAGAAAATAAGTTGTTTTGTCTTGTTTGTTTTTCCTGATGTCAGGTAAAATGCTTTCGCTCCAACAGATGACGCTGTCCACCGGTATTTCCTCATTATAGAGAATCTTTTTCTGAACAAAAACCTTCAGTGTATCCAATCTGTTCGGATTGGTTGCCGCAAATATTGAAGTGGCGTATGATATACATACGCTCCACAACGCAATTAATATGGCAGCATTCTTGTTCACCGTTTGTTTTGTTTGTCTATTATTGGCAAAAATAAACATTAAACATGATATAAAAAAATAAAATATAATGATTTTATTTTCAATATGTTCGTGTGGATAAACGGTAAATCTTATCTTTTTTATTTCGGGAAAGTTTAGTAAAGCTCCAATCCGAATTCGTTTTTCAGTTGCAGCAGAGCGTCATTTTTTTGTACCATCATTTGGAATTTTTCAACTCGGCCGTATGCATGAACCTTCTCTGTGGGGGCGCTGATGCGTACTGTCATAGTTACTTTCCGGTTCTTCAGGCGTGCGCGTAGATATTCTTGCAGATGGGGGATCATTGCGGTGAATTCTTTCGCGACGATCTCATTGTCTACAACGGCCTCAAAGGTGGTATCGTTCAGCAGCGTGACGCGCATGTTCTGCATGCGTTTGGCTATGGCAACTTGTTCTTTAGGCATGCGTCCGGCATATTCCTGCCAGTAGTAGTTCACATCTCTTTCGTTGAAGATGTAGTCTTCTTCCGGTTGTGCCGCCTGTTGTGCGGTAGTAGTGGTGGTACTTTTTGTTTCTTCCTCCGCTTTCGGGCGTTTGATAGATACGCCAAGTCCCGACATTTTCATAACCGGAACTTTCTTCTCCTCTTTTCCTTGTGCCAGCAGTATGGCGGTGGGAGTGGCGTGGTGAACGGTGTTTGTCGTTGTGGCAGCGGTATTTGTAACGGGTGTGGTTGCCGGAGCAGCCTGTGGTCTGATGTTGGCTTGCGGCTGGGGTGCAACAGGGGCGGCCTGTGACTGCTGTGCAGGGGCAGGCTGCGTAAATATGGGTTTTATAGCTTGCTTAGGGCCATGCCCACTAACCGCGTCGTCCCCCTCGGCGGTGATTTGGGCCACTTGTATTAGGGTCAGCTCTACCAGCAGCCGTTTGTTCTTACTGGCGCGATAGTTCAGGTCGCAGTCGTTGCACAGTTTCATGGCGCGGTAGAGAAAAGGCAGCGGACATTTTTGGGCCTGCGCTTGGTAGCGTTGGCGAATGCTTGCGCCTACTTCAAGCAGAGGCAGGGTAGCGGGATCTTTGCTCACCAGGAGGTCGCGGAAGTGCGAGGATAGGCCGGTGATGAAATGGCTGCCGTCAAATCCTTTGTTCAATACGTCGTTCAGCAGCAACAGGGCATCGCAGACTTTGTTCTCAAGAAAGTGGTCGGTCAGTCTGAAGTAGTACTCGTAATCCAGTACATTCAGGTTTTCGATTACGCTTTGGTAAGTGATATTCCCTCCGGTAAAGCTCACTACTTGGTCGAATATGGATAAAGCGTCGCGCATACCGCCGTCAGCTTTCAGGGCAATGATGTTCAAGGCTTCCGGTTCGGCGGTGATTCCTTCTTTGGAGGCTACGTAGGCCAGATGTGCCACTGTATCTTCCACGCTAATGCGGTTGAAGTCGTATATCTGGCAGCGTGACAGGATCGTTGGCAATATCTTATGCTTCTCGGTGGTGGCAAGGATGAATATGGCATGGCGTGGCGGCTCTTCCAATGTTTTCAGGAAAGCATTGAAAGCAGAAGCTGATAGCATGTGCACCTCGTCGATGATGTAAACTTTGTATTTGCCTATTTGGGGCGGAATACGTACCTGCTCCACCAGCTGTCGGATGTCGTCCACCGAGTTGTTGGATGCGGCGTCCAGTTCATGGATGTTGTATGAGCGCTGTTCATTGAAGGCGGTGCACGATTCACATTGGTTACAGGCCTCCCCTTCTGCCGTAGGGTTCATGCAGTTGATGGTTTTGGCAAAGATGCGTGCACAGGTGGTTTTCCCAACGCCGCGCGGACCGCAGAAAAGATAGGCATGCGCCAGTTTGCCTGTGGCGATGGCATTTTTCAGGGTGGTGGTCAGGGCGTGTTGTCCCACTACTGACTCAAAGGTTGAGGGCCGGTATTTTCGTGCCGATACAATATAGTTCTCCATATTCAGGGTGTTCTTATTCACTTATATAGGATGTAAAGACGCTACTGCTTGTCTTAGTATTTGTGCAAATGTACGCAAAAAAAAGAAATTTTTCAGTTATTCCTCTTATCTTTGTGCTCAAAGAAACAATAACTGAATTACATGGATAAGCTTGCTTCCCTTTGGTTGTTTGTCCGCAGACGTAAATATCTCATAACGTTTGTGCTATTTGTCGTGCTTGTAGGTTTTTTGGACGAAAACAGCATTGTGCGCCGTCTTGCTTATTATCGTGAGGAGACGCGTTTGCGCGGAGAGATAGACAGATATCGTGCGGAGTATGAGGAGAATACCCGCCGTCTGAATGAACTTGCGGTCGATTCCGGTGCGATTGAACAGATAGCTCGCGAGAAGTATCTGATGAAGAAACCCAATGAAGATATTTATGTATTTCAAGAAGACATAGAAGAATGAAACAACTGATACCTGCCCTTTTCGCAGTAGGAGCTGTAATGCTCCTGATAGGTGCGGCGGTCTATGTGACCGGCTGGCCGCTTTCGCCTTATATATATACAATAGGTGCGACATTTGTCGCTTTGGCGCAAATCAATTCTCCCTCAAAGCATAAGACTCCCACTATCAAGCGTCTGCGTCGCCAGCAGATATTCGGAGCATTGCTATTGGTGCTTACCGGAGCTTTCATGTTTTTCACGCATGGCAACGAGTGGATTGTTTCATTGACGATTGCTGCTATTCTCGAACTTTATACCTCGGTGCGTATTCCGCAGGAAGAAGCGAAAGAGTAGGGTTCCGTAGTGGCTGATTGCACAAAAAAGGTGGTTAAAATTTCATCTGTCTGAATAACACAGATGAAAAAATAAAAAGAGCATCAAAAAAAGCGTACTATTCAGTGAGTTCATATACTCGTAGAATGTTGCTTTTTTGATGCTGCAAAGATAGGGACAATTCAAAAATATTAAGTTGTCCAAATAAACCAAACGTTTTATCCGTTGTTTAACGTGTTGAAAAACAGTCTATTCGATTTTATCCTCTTTTATCTTTTTCCTCAGTTCTGTGGGGTTGCACCCGAAATTGCTTTTACAATATTTGTTGAAGCTTGCGGCTGAGGAGAATCCGAATTCATGCACAATTTCCTTGATGGAAACTGAATCAAAACTCAGCCTTGACAGTATTTTCCGGTTTTTTTGTTTCTGTAACCATGCGGAAACCGTTTCTCCGAATTCCTGTATGAATTTCCGTTGCAGGTCTGAGTTGCTCATGCCCAGCAGCAGTGCCATTTCCTTCTTACTCTGCACCCGGTCTCTGTGTTGCAGGACCGCAATTTTGAAGTCGAACTCCTTTCCCATTATGGGGTGGAAGAGCCTTACCATTTCCCTTTTTGTATATGCTGTTCTGAATATGATGAAGAGCTCCCTTTCCTTAATTTCGTGCAGATGCCTGCAGTTCACTCCTGCATTGAGATAATTTTCCAGCAGCCCTATAAACAGTCCCAACGGCTCCCTTACCGGGAGCGCTTCGAAGCATGCGGGCACCTGCTCAACCTCCCCTAAGTAGCTGCTTAACATGTGTTTGTCACATAATGAGATGTTGTTGTGGAAGAAGGTCAGGTTGATATATCTGCCCGGACTGATAACCTTCCCTACGTAGTGCGATGAGATGGGTATGAATACGAACTCGTTTTCCCTGACCCTCACTTTTTCCTTTTCATCCTTGGTTATCTCCACCTCTCCTGACAATAAAAATATCAGGTGGTTTGCTTTTATCTCCTGCTCCTGATTGTCGAAACTCTCCCCCTTTCCGGCTTGTCCCAATGAAAAGCCTTCATACTCTTTCGTCTTGTAGTTTACGCACGATGTGTGCTCTTTCATGTAATTCAGTTCCATTTCGTATGCTCCATTTAAAGTTATAAAATCCGGGTATTTCATGCCCAATGTTTCAGTTTATGTTTCAGAAAAGCTGTGCCTTATGTCATT
>OGXT01003015.1_pt1 | contig 12344 bp, 8 predicted proteins | sample 1576361 | NCBI WGS metagenome assembly OGXT01 (sample SAMEA3541514, study PRJEB24748) | human gut metagenome | biome: human gut; feature: human-associated habitat; material: faeces | place: China | collected 2012 | reverse complement strand
TGCCTCAAATGATGACGGAAGCGGGACTCACGGAGGAACTGAAAAACGCAGATCCGCTCCAGTGGGCGGGTACAATGAATGCCATTACGGTGCAGATCGATGAGATTCTCCTCGCAGAGCTGGTCTACACCTGAGCGGTTCTGCTTTGATGAGGCCAACTCCCCAAGCGCTTCATTCATGAGATACCACGCAGCACAGATAACTAACCCACACAGAAACATAAACGCCCTATGGCGATCCATGCGATTGAGCATGGTAGCCATAGGACGTTTTTTGTCTGTCAGGCGTTGGATGAAACAGCGAAGGAAGCAAATATGCTTCACAACCGCAGAGCTTGCTCTGCATTATGGGGGATTGGGGGCTAGGTCCCCAACAAGCGAAGTGCAGGAAGTAAAACGATTGCATTGCTTGCCAATGCAAATTGTTATACTTCTGCCCTGCTTGCCAATATGTTTTTAGATCAACACAACAATGGAAGACGCCGCGCTGAGGCTTTCGTCAACCCATCTGCGCAGAAACAAGAACAAAAGAAAAATATCCCCAAAAATGGATTGCGCTATAATGTGCCGCATCAAACAAACTGGACAGAAAAATTCCCATCTTCGGTTGCCCGGAGATGGGAATCTTCCTAACTTAGCATCATCAATTCTTAGCCGAGATTGTTGTTCGTGTGGCAATCAGGATTGCTGACCGGTGTGAGCACATGGTTGATGTTGCGAACGTGGTAACCTTCGTACTTTCCGCTTTGGATGGCGCGCATAAACTGTGTACGCGTCATGTTCTGGCCGGTTTTATTGTCGTGAAATCCGGTGTTGCGCCCTGTGGCGGACTGTTGTGTGACAGTGATTCTACTTTTGGGCATATCATGCCCTCCTTTCTTTGAAAGAAAGGGGAACCGCCGACCAAAGTTTCCCCGTGGTGTCATGAAGCGTCAGCGTAGATCAATAAACCTTCTTGATCATAATCCGAATACGGATCTTGCTGCCACTACGCGTAACTTGAGGCTCAAAGACGTATTTCTTCGTCGTTCGAGGACGCCTAATGTACATAGCATCTCCTCCTTTCAGCAATGATGCTTGAAAGGAAGTCAAATCAGTGGTATAATAACTTTGGTAAAGTGTTTCGGTCGGCTACCGCTGATTGACACCCTTTCGTAAAGAAGTTGGAGACTGGACCTCTTCAACTTCTTTTTTATGTTCAGCGGTTTCCCGCAAAACATCAGTCTTGTACATGGGCGTCTTTGAGATCGAAAATCAGCGCCGGGCCGTCCTCGTCCTCGACGTAGGTTCCCTCGACCTTGTAGCACTGTTTTTTCTCGTCAAACGTCCATCCCGTCATGTTCAAAATGGTCTGATTTAGGTCTTTTGTGTTCCAGCGCACGCCTTCCGGCTTGTCTGATTTTGAAAATGGCGTTGCCATAGGGTCGTTTTCTTCGCAAACCTGGATCGCCAAACGCTTCCCTGGTTTGTCAATCAGGATTCGCACGAACTTGCTGTTGCAAAGTTTTGCTACGGCCGCCTTGCTTACCCCCAGACCATTTCTGGAAAAGGAGAGCGAGGCGCTACCCGGAACGACAAAGTAGGGTTGAAATCCTGCAAGAGCCATATTTGTTCGCCTCCCATATCCTTTTGTCCATAGTATAGCACAATGTCCGTACGGAATCAAGCGTTGTTTTACACCATTTTTGCACAGCAAACGATGAAACAAAAACAAAGAAAAACGGAGATTTGAAGGAATGCATTTGGGAGAAATCGTTTTCACCATTTTGATGCAAGAAAAGCTGATGGCAGAAATACATGAAAAATGAAAAAATTACATCAGAACAGAGAAAAACGAATTTAAAAAGAACCCAAAAGCCTCCAAAGTCCCCCGAATAACGGAATTCTCTACTTTTCACTTTAAAGTGGAATTTTGCGGCTTTCCCTCTGTCGCTCCTTCAAAAACCCTTCGACACCCCCGTCAGAATCTGATATAATAAATCAGATGAATTTTTTGCGCTGCAAAGAAAAAACCAACCCAGGAGGATTTTTCCATGCCCACCCTGAATTGGATCGGAAAAGACAAAGTGGTCAACCATCATCTGGACGTGCCCTTTTGCACGCTGGAGAAGCAATATACCTATGCGTCGGAAGGTCGGGACGACGGCGGCAATATGATCATCCACGGCGACAACCTGTACGCGCTCAAGGCGCTGCTTCCGCAGTTCGAGGGCAAGGTGAAGTGCATCTATATTGATCCCCCGTATAACACCGGCAACGAGGGCTGGGTCTACAACGACAACGTCAACGACCCCAAGATCAAAAAGTGGCTGGGCGAGGTGGTCGGCAGGGAGGGCGAGGACCTTTCCCGCCACGACAAATGGCTGTGCATGATGTATCCGCGGCTCAAGCTGCTGCACAGGCTGTTGGCCGAGGATGGCGTGATCTTCATTAGCATTGATGATACCGAGTATGCCAACCTCAAGCTGGTGTGCGACGAGATTTTCGGCATCAACTGCTTTGTCTCCAATATTTCCTGGCAGAGAACCTACTCCACGCGCAATGACTCCAAGGGCATCGTCAATGAAGTGGAACACATTCTGGTATACAGCAAAAGCCCCGATTGGCAGCCTGCGAAACTGCCACGCACAGCGGAAATGGACGCAAAGTACAAGAATCCTGATAACGATGTAACCGTGTGGAGAGCAGATAATGCATTTGCGCCAGGAGCTGCCACGCATCAGGGCATGGTCTACGCCATTCAGCATCCGTTTACCGGAAAAATGATATATCCGCCTAATGCACGTTGTTGGACTTTTAGCCAAGATCAGATGCTCGAGATCATGCGCGGCTGGTGCGACTATGAGTTGCGGGATCTGCATGACGAGGAAAAGCGCGCGGCGATTTGCGGCATCTCGCCCGAAGATGTGCGCAAGGGCGTCATGGGCATCGTGCTGACCAAATCTTTGGAAGAATCAAAAGCACAGGCAGAAGCCGTGTACAAGCGCGGTCAGTGGCCACGATTTTATTTCACCAAAGGTGGACAGGGTGGAATTGCCAGAAAAACGTATTTGGAAAATGTTGGCGGGAAACTTCCAACAAACTTTTGGCCATATGATGATACCGGCCATACCGACGAAGCCAAAAAAGAACTGATGTCCATCTTCAGCGGAAAGGCGCCATTTGATACGCCCAAGCCTTCGCGTTTGCTACAGTACGTACTTCAAATTATGGGCGATCCGAACGCCATCATTCTCGACTCCTTCGCCGGTTCTGGCACCACGGCGCACGCCGTGCTGAACATGAACAAGCAGGATGGCGGCCACCGGCGCTTCATTCTCGTGGAGATGATGGATTATGCAGACAGCATCACCGCCGAGCGGGTGAAGCGCGTGATCGATGGCTATGGCGAGGAAAAGAAGGCGGTTGAGGGAACGGACGGCGGCTTCAGCTTCTATGAACTGGGCGAACCGCTGCTCATCGAGGGGATGCTCAATCCCCGCGTGGCGGAAGAGAAGATCCGCGCGTATGTCTATTACTCGGAGACGCGGCAGGCGCTGCCCGCGCCGTCGCATAAGGAGCGGCATCTGCTGGGCGTGCATGAGGATCATGCGTATTACTTCTACTATGAGCCGGAAAGGCTGACGACGCTCAACCGGGCCTTTTTAAGCACATTGCAGACCCGCGCGCAGGATTACCTGATCTACGCGGATGTGAACGCGCTGAGCGATGAGGAGATGGCGCGCTTCCACATCACCTTCAAAAAGATTCCGCGCGATATCGCCAAACTGTGAGGGGAGGAAGCATGGGTTTGGAGCTCAAGAACTATCAAAAGCGCGTTTTGCGCGAATTGGATGCCTATATCGCCCTGCTTGCCAGCACGCAGAACCTGAATACTGCGTATAACCGGCATTGGCACCAGCTGGGCATTGCCGTCGGCTTTGGCGGCCTTCCCCCGTATAATGACGTGCTGCCGGGCGTGCCGCACGTGTGCTTCAAGGTGCCCACCGGCGGCGGAAAGACGCTGTTGGCGTGCGCGTCCATCCGGCATATCTTTGCCGGCATGGGCATGATGAAGGCCCGGGCGGTCGTGTGGCTGGTGCCGTCCACGGCGATTCTGGAGCAGACCATCCGGGATCTGCGCAACCCCGATCATCCCTATCGCCAGCAGATCAATTTTGACTTTGGGGCCCGCGTGGAGGTGTACGACGGGCTTCAGGCGCTCAACGGGCAGGGGCTTACGCCTTCGAGCGTGCAGGAAAACCTGTCCATCTTCGTGCTGACGTACGACGCCCTGCGCATCAAGAAGAAGGAGGGGCGCAAGGTCTATCAGGAAAACGGCAATCTGGCGCAGTTTGTGCCCTACTATGCGGACCGCGACGCGCTGATTCCCGATGTGGATGAAACAGCGCTCATTCAGGTGCTCAACCAGCTGTCGCCGGTGGTCATCGTGGACGAGAGCCACAATGCGCAAAGCGACTTGAGCGTAGAGATGCTGCGCAACCTGAACCCGTCGTTTGTGCTGGATCTGACGGCAACGCCGAAGAAGAACAGCAATATCATTTCCATTGTCGATGCCCGGGAACTGAAAAAGGAAAACATGGTCAAGCTGCCGGTGATCATCTACAACCGGCGCACGAAGGACGATGTGCTGATCGACGCCATTCAGCTTCGCGGTCAACTGGAGACGCAAGCGAAGGTTGAAATGCAGAATAACGGCACGTATATCCGCCCGATTGTGCTCTTTCAGGCCCAGCCGCGGGGCAAGGAGAATGCCGCGACATTTGAAAAGCTCAAGGCGGAACTGGTGGAGATGGGCATCCCCAAGGAGCAGATTGCCATCAAGACCTCGGAGATCAACGAACTGCGGGGCGTTCAGCTTCTTGCGCAGGACTGCCCCATCCGCTATATCATCACCGTGAACGCCCTCAAAGAGGGATGGGATTGCTCCTTTGCCTACATCCTGGCGACACTGGCCAACCGCACGTCGCAAGTGGATGTGGAGCAGATTGTCGGGCGTGTGCTTCGCCTGCCCTATGCCCGGCGGCATGGTCAGCCGCTGCTGAACATGGCGTATGTGCTGACCTCCTCGGTCGATTTCCGCGCGACGGTAGAGAATGTGGTCAAGGGCTTGAACCGGGCAGGCTTTTCCGAGAAGGAATACCGCATCGGTTCGGAGCTTCCGGCCGAAGAACCGGCCCCTGTGCAGCAGACGTTTGACGATATTCCGGCACAACCTGCCGATGACGGGGAGGAAGAGTTCACCGGTTTCCACACGCAAGAGATCAGAGAGCGCCTGCAAGCCCAGCCCGAGGGGACAGTTCCCGCCTCCGTATCGGACATGGCCCAACAGGCCGAACGGCAGGGGGCAGCCTTTGATGAGGAAGCCAAGCGGGCCGAGGATTCGGGAATACCGCTCATGGGAGGAAGCGATATGCGCAGGTATGTTGAGATGCAGGCAGAATACGAGGATGTGCTGAACTTGCGCCTGCCGATGTTCTTTGAGGATATCGGTGCATCGCTGCTCTTTGAGCATGACCATGCGCCGGTGAGCCGGGAGTCCCTGGTAGATGGCTTTATCCTGGCGGACAAGGACACGCAAATCAGTTTCGGCATGACGCAGGGGGATATCGCCATGCTGGATGTGACCAACAACGCGCGTCCCCGGCAGATTGCGCTGGGCGAACGCGATGCGCAGCGATTCAAGGCGCTGGTGCAGAGCTATCCGGCGGAGAAGCGCAAGGAGATGTGCATCGACAGAATCTATCAGCTGATGAATCGCCTGGATTTTGTCGCCGCCAGTGATTTGCGCAAGTACATTCAGCGCATCGTCGATCAGATGAGCAGCGACCAGCTTGCCCAGATGGAAAGCACCCTGCCCGCCTATGCTGCGCAGATCAAGCAGAAGATCACCGATCTTGCGGAGGAATACCGGGAAAAGCGTTTCTTTGAGCGAATCGAGTGCGGAGAGATCATCACGAAGCCCATGTATACCTTTCCCAAGGTTATCAGCCCGGCGACAACGATGCTGCCCATCAGCCGCTCGCTCTACACCGACGAAGACGATGTCAACGACTTCGAGCACCGGGTCATCAGTGCCATTGCGGGCATGGCCAATGTGCGCTGGTGGCATCGGGTGATTGAGCGCAATCCGCATAGCTTTGTGCTCAATGGTTTTATCAATCACTACCCGGACTTCATCGTCGCCACGCAGAAGGGCAATATTGTGCTCGTGGAAACGAAGGGTGATGACCGGGACAACAGTGACAGCAAGGCCAAATTGCGCCTGGGACGCAAATGGGCGGAATTGTCCGGGCCCCAATACCGGTACTACATGGTGTTTGATGAAAACGATACGGGCTTTGAGGGGGCCTATCGCGTTTCGGAGTTCATGGAGCTGATGAAGAAGCTGTAAAAATTTACACTAGAAACTATCAGCACACTAAGGAGAGGCGAATGAATACTTACACATACAAACAAGAAACAAAATGCCGTGTACGTCACATAGTTATTAGAAAAGCGGTCGAAATGCTTACTATCGACCGATCACATTCATGTTGTGTTCGTAATTCATATGTAAGGGATCTATATGACTACTATTCACATTTATCCGAAACGCACGAACAAGAAGAAGCTCTCAAAATAGATCCTGAATATATCCGGGAATGGGAGCACATACATTCAAACTCTATTGGATATAAGCGTGCAGACGAACTGTCTGTCTGCTATTTGTCCGGACCTGAACCTGAAAATGATTTCAAAGAGTTTGTCGCGCTGGGCGTTCTTCCACATAACATTTGGGCATTTGAGTGTGAGAATAATACTTATTTGCAAGCGTTGGCTTCAGTTGACGGAAGCAATTATATGCAACCCAAGATTGTGAAGACATCCATAGAGCGTTTTTTTGAAAACTCACCAAAAATTTTTGACATAGTGTATATTGACGCTTGCGCTGCTCTTATATCTGACCAGCATGCGCTTAGATGTGTCTCAAGTCTCTTTCAGAATCACCGCTTGAATTCTCCAGGAGTACTAATAACAAATTTTTCTTCTTTTGATCTCAATAATATGTCAGATATAAATCAGTATATAGACTTAATTTCAAGATACAATTTCTTGCATAACAATCGCAACGTTTATCTGCTAAACGATCATGAAAACATTCGATTTGAAGATTCGTATAATACTGAAAGAAAACAAGTTGAGGAGAATTTGGAAACAGCTTATGGGGATTTCATTACTGCAATGGTCTGTAATGCAGCATCAATTACTATCCCGTCTTTGCGATTCTGTAATTCCAATTATCTGCAAACCTTATCAACAACAAATCCCATCTCAAATAAACAGTATCGTATTCAAGATATAAATACTATAAGGGATAATACGATCTATAAGTATTTTGCCATGAACACGTTTTTATGGCAAAATACTACTGCTTTTCCAGGTATTGATAGAGTCAATAAATTGGCAGGGGAATTAACCGGAAAACAACAGACACACGGTCTACTGCCGTCGCTTCGGAAAATTCACGATATTCGAAATAGCTCAGATCATGTTCCATCAATTTTGAACGATGTTATAGCTTATTTTGATAACAGTCAACAGCTGTATCAGTTCTTGGATAAACCTAATCGAATCCTATTCTTTGATGCAGTAATCAATCAGTTATCTTATCCTATGCATTATGCTGCAGATATGGCGACTCGATTAACATATATAGCAAAAGAGAAACGAATGTTTACAGATTTATTACTATTTGACGAGTGTAGATATATATATGATTGGATACCAGCTGTTCATCAGATTCCAAAAGCATTTTCTAATCCAAGTTGGCAATATACTTTTCGCTTTGGACTTGACGGATTAATCAAGCAAAGAATCAATTACAATAACGAATTCTTCTTTCAAGGTTCGGTTGTATCTAAAACCATTCCGGAGTTTAAATCGCAGACTTTTCCGAATCGGATTTATATCAACTAGGAGGTGCAATGATGAGCATTGAGCTTGACTGTTCAGACATTATTGAGATTTTCAAGACACACTTAAAAATTGACAATTCCGTGAAGTCGATTGCCCATACATTTTTGAATGAAAGATATGCAAGTCGTATTGATTTTGCTCCATACTTTCAAAGAAAATATGTATGGGATAGTGAAAAAGCTTCATATTTCATTGAAAGTATCCTTTTGGGAACCGAAATACCTCCCATTGTATTATTTGATGACGGGACGAAAAATGAAGTAATTGACGGAAGGCAACGGTATGAAACCATAAAGAGATTTTTAGAAAATAAGTTCTCTCTAGATGCCAAAGGGCTAAAATCACTAACGGGATTTATTGATCTTCATTATTCGGAACTACCAGAAACCATCAAGAGTGAATTCAAAAACACAAAGATTCGAATCCTTCAGTTCAGTATCGTAAATGAACCTTCTTTAACAGCTGAACAGGAAGATAAGGTGAAAAAAGAAATTTTCAAAAGATATAATTCTGGTATCATTGCATTGAAACAGCAAGAAATCGATCGTGCAGCCTACATTAATGATCCACTGGTTCATGCATTTAAAGATCTTCTTGAGAATAATATGCCATTACTTTATAAATGCCAGTCTCTACTGATGCCAAAGCGAAAACAAAGCATGAATGATCGAGATAAGATAAATTATATCTTATCAAGAACTCGGACTGTGTTGTCAATGAGATACATCCCTATACAGAGCTATGCGGCTGCAAGTTCCAAATCTGACGTTATAAGAAACTACATGCTCTTAAAAGTTGAGAAAGAGCCAGTTTGTGATACCTTAGCATTGTTTGTAAGAATCATTGACAAGCTTTTTGCAATTCGTAGTATTTTTGTTCGCATGAACTCTCCAATTGCAGATAACAATCAGTTCTTTGAAGTAATGTACTGGGGCTTATCCATTATTTTAAATATTTCGCCAGAAAAGTTTGATTCTTTGAGTGAGAACAAAATTGCCTTGGACATGATACAATGTACAAATATACCTTCTATTTGGAATAATATATCTGTTGAAAAAAAAGACTTCAATATGGTGTTTTTTGCAACAGGTAGCCACTACTATATGTCCATTCTAAATCGCTATACTTTTATTTCTAACTATCTAAGCAGCGAAACAGGAATTGACTTCGCTTCTATGCTAAAGAATAAACCTGCGTTTGATCTAATCATGTCACAAACACCAACTGTAGATCAATTTAAAAATTTTAAACTTTCGAAAACAGATCCTGTTTCTGCTACAGTATACGATATTCTAATGGATGTTAAATCCTCTAATTTTATAATCCGTCCTGACTATCAGCGTTCTGAAGTAGCAAACAACATTCAAAAAGCTTCCTATCTGATTGAAAGTATTATGTTAGGTATTCGCATTCCGCCGATATTCATTTTTCGCAGGAGCGATAATATTAGTGAAGTTATTGACGGACAACAGCGCTTGTTATCAATCTTGGGTTTTTTGCGTGAATCTTACAAAGACGAGAACGGAAATGAACAGTTATCTAATAAACATGGATTTAAATTGTCCAATTTGCGTTTTTTGAAAGAACTTAACGGAAAGAATATTGAAGGTGTAGAAGAACTAAATCCCAATTACAAGGATCGTATCTTGGATTTTCAAATTGATATTGTAGAAATTAATCAATCGCAAAATCCAGCTTTTACTCCGATAGATTTATTTCTCCGCTTAAACTCAAAACCATTTCCTATAGAGCCTAACACTTTTGAAATGTGGAATGCATATGTCACAAAGGAATATGTTGAAAAGATTAAAGCATTTGCGAAACAATATTCTGGAAGACTTTTCAGACCAGTTGATCCTCGTATGAAAAATGAGGAACTAATAACAATGCTTGCATACTTGGCCTATATCGAAAGAAAGGACGGAACAAAACCTGGTGATTACTTGAATATCTTTGTCCGGAATCAGAGAATAAACGCAAGATTCAGTACTAAGCAAAATATCACAAATAAACTTGGCGAAATTTCAAGTGATAACGATCCTGTTTTTGGAGAGGCGTTGAATGATGTTAATTTGTTTATTGAGAAGCTTAAGATACTATGTGGAGAAAATTTTGAGAACCTCAATAGAATGCTAGGTCACACAAAAAAGAACACACAAAGTAGAACAAACCAAAACTTTTATTTGTTATGGATAGCTATAGCGCATATTGAGCTTTCCAGAGTGCATAATGAAATGGAACGGATATTTAGGAGCGTTAGGGAGTTGTTTCTAATCAGTCAAGACATTAACGACGAATGTTTTGATACAGCAAACTTTGTCCGAAAGCTTTCGGACGTCTAATATCTGTTTTTGTTTAGTTAAAATTCTATCTGATCTTGAAATACCGTACATAGTATTATTAAAGCAATGAAAATCTTCTTTATAGAAAGAATATCGAGAATACATCAAGTGCATTATCTGCATTGCGCAAGTCCAAAGTCTATACAATTTCACAGCAACTCCTGAAAAATCAATAAGCTATATTATCGTCGCATACATTATATTTATGTAATCCTTAGATACTTCCTGTATAGGAATAAGTTGCACTGATGATCCATTTTCATTGAGGTGTGATAAGCGTAAGCAGTTATACCCCGCTCTATCAGCTAACGGATCCAATCCTTGCTCCGTCCGCCGAAAGCACCACAACGGCCAAGGAAATCACGATTCGCAGTAACTAGTCCACACATCCTCGGCGGCATTGTGCCAATCGCATCCGATCCGCTCATTCCTCCTTGACCATCGAGCACAACAGCCTGACCCTTGATCAGGTTACCGCTTTACTCAATGGCAAGCGTGTGCTGGCTCCTCAGCAGGAGGTTTTGGAGGTTCAGAATGCCTTTCGCGTCTATGATCTGCTATCGGTGCTTGACCCCTATTCCATTGACGATTTGCTCAAGGCGCATCGTGTCATGATGTGAGGATTGGTGCCTTATGCGGGAACGTTTCGAAATCAGGGTGTAGGCGTATATTCGGGGGATAGCCGATTCACGCCGAAACACCTGCGCAGTATATTCCTGAAACCATGCAGCAGCTCTTTCTGTGACTGTGAAGAGCACAGGCCCATCCCCTCATCGCTTCGAGCGTATCCCACTATGAGTTTGAATTTATCCATGCTTTTGCAGATGGTAACGGAAGAACCAGTCGTCTCTGGCAAACACTGATTCTCCAGAAATAGGAACCGCTCTTTGCCTATCTGCCGATTGAATCCATGATTCTGGCCCACCAAGCAGACTATTATGTGGCGCTGAAGACCGCCAATACGCAGGGCAACTCGACGGTCTTTCTTGAGTTCATACTGGAAATGATCCTGGAAGCCCTGAAAAATGCTAATGTGGAGCAGCATAATACTTCTATCAATCCTTCGTCCGATGAGCGCCTTCTTGCACTGCTGAAGTCAGGTTCCCACCTTACATCCCTCACATGGCACAGCATCTTGGATTGGGTAAACGTCAGGTATGCCTCCTGATTTCCTCTCTCAAAGAAAAAGGAATGATCCGGTGTGAATGCTCTAACAAAATCGGCTGCCGGATCGTGATTTCCATATCCCGATAGATGTCCGAATAAATGTGCTAATAAATTGCTTTGTGATACTGGCGCGATACTGAAAACTGTGCTATAATGAAAAACCTCCTCCATGAGGAGGATAAAACCGAATTGAAAAGACAGATTTCTAAACTAATTTGTTTAGAAATCAAATAATCTTGCCGAGTGGGAATAATTCAAACCTCTTCCCCTGCAGAGGACGCTTGAGATGGAAAAAATCACACTTTGTGGCGACAATTGCTGCAAATGCCCGCGCTACCTTGCAAAAACAAACGGCGATTTGGAAAAGGTAGCGGAGCTATGGTTTCGAATCGGCTGGAGAGACAGGATTGTTCCCATTGAGGAGATTCGATGCACCGGATGTACGTCCCATAAGCAATGCACCTATTGCCTGGTCGACTGCGTCAAGGAAAATCACGTTGAAAAATGCAATCAATGTCCCCGTTTCCCGTGTGAAAAAATAACGGATCTGCTCAGGCGTTCCGAGAAGTACGAGGAAAAATGCAAAGCCGTCTGCACGGACGAAGAATACCGCATGCTGAAATCGGCTTTCTTTCACAAGGAGGAAAACCTGCAGAAATAAACGCTTGGGGACGAGCGGTTGTAAAGCCGCCCGTCCCCATGTCTATTCCATTTTCCTGCGCTCCCCGTCTCATTCCCCGCGCAGGCGCCTGACCACCTGCAAAAGCGTGGTCCGGTCGCCCACGTTGCCGGGGAAGATGACGTAGGGCATGTAGGGGAACTTGCTTTCCCCGTCTGTGCGCCAGACGGGCACGCCGGGGGCGATCTGACCCATCAC
>OGXT01003014.1_pt1 | contig 12347 bp, 19 predicted proteins | sample 1576361 | NCBI WGS metagenome assembly OGXT01 (sample SAMEA3541514, study PRJEB24748) | human gut metagenome | biome: human gut; feature: human-associated habitat; material: faeces | place: China | collected 2012 | reverse complement strand
CTTTCCGCCATCGAGAACGAGATGCGGGAAGTCGTCGACGGAGCAAAAGCCAGGGCCAGTCAGCTTGCCGGGCCGTTGCAGGCGCGGCGCAAGGAACTGTCGGACGCGGTGACGGTGTACGGCAAGCTCAACCGGCAGGCGTTGTTCCCCAAAAGCAAGAGCCTTGACCTGGGCTTCGGGGTGATCGGCTTCCGGGCCAGCACGAAGATCGTCCAGGTGCGGGGCGTGACGGCGGAAATGACGCTGGAGCGGATGCACCAGTACCACCTTGCGGACGGTATCCGCCTCAAGGAAGAGATCAACAAGGAAGCCGCGCTGGGCTGGCCGGACGAGCGGCTGGAGCTGGTGGGACTGAAACGGCAGCAGGCGGACACGTTCTTTATCGAGATCAACAAAGAAAAGGTGCCAGAAACCGTCTAGGAGGCAGTTATGGGCCAGGACCTGTTCAAGAAATGCGAGCTGGAGTGCTTGGCGGAAAAGTATGCCCGACAGGTGATAATCAAGCCGTACTACAGGCCGGAAAATATGCCGGACCTGGAGCTCAACAAGGACTGGGCTGCGGCCCGTCAGGACCAGCGGGACAAGACCAGCCGCTGCATCCGGGACATGGCGCGGGTGTTGCTCATCAAGGCCGGATACAGCCGGAAGATCGTGTACCGGAACATTCCGTAACCACAGGAGGAAGTATGACAAAGCAGGAACTTATCAAGGCCGTGACGCAGACCGTGCACACGATGGATCCCCAAAGGAACGTGACCGCCGTCATGGTGGAAGCCACGCTGGACGCCCTGGTCGATGTGACCGCAGCGGAGCTTTTGGGCGGCGGCGAGGTCACGCTGCCCCGGCTGGGCAAATTCAAAAGCAAGGCGGTGGCGGCCCGCAAGGTCCGTAACCCGCGAACCGGCGAGATCCTGGAGATCCCCGCCGGGAAAAAGCTGGTGTTCATCACCTGCAAGGAACTGAAAGAGGCCATGAGGTCATAAAGCGAAACCGCCCGCCCACTTCCAAGGGCGGCGCGGTCGCCCGGCGGTGGTGCGCAGGGCCTGACGAGCAGCCATGAGCAAGAAACACTATCAGCGAGGCAATCCGGGATTGAACCCGGTGCGCAAGGAATTGGAAACTATCATCGGCATGGGATACCGCAGTCATCGTGTTTTTGAGGATTGGGTGGGGCTGATGTTCCACGCCTTCCAGCGTGACGACCCGCCGTATCTGGAGATCATGGGCGGCTACCGCAACACGGCCCCCAGGGGCCAGCGGGAAGCGGATCATTTTGCCACCGCCACGGCCTGCCTGCTGGAGTACATGCGGGCGACCAATGAGGAAGTCCTGGGACCGTTGTATGAGGAATACGCGGCCAACCACTATACGGGCCAGTATTTCACGCCGTCCGCTGTGGCACGGCTTATGGCCAGCATAACGCACATAGCGCCGCCGGAAACAGGCCGCTTCAAGGTGCTTGATCCGGCCTGCGGCGCGGGGGCTTGCCTGATAGCGGCGGCAAAGGAGCAAACGTTCGAGCAAAACGGGCGGGCCGTCTTTGTAGGGCAGGACATCGACCTGACGTGTGTGCGTATGACGGCCCTGAATCTCATGTTTTTCAATCTGGACGGGATTGTGCTGTGGGGCAATCACCTTGCCCTGGAAGTACGCGGGGCATGGGAAACACGGAGGAGCCTGGTCTGGGGAGGAAGCATCCGGTCGGTGGACAAGGAAGAGGCGCGGGCATGGCTGGAAAGCCACTTTACCGGACCGGAAACGCCGCCAGCGCCGAAGAAGACAAGCGCCGTGCGTGTCAAAACTGACACAAAAACAGGGATAAAAATTGAGCAACTTTCGTTGTTCTGAAAGGAGAGCGCATGAAAAGACTATGGGGAAGAAACAGGAAATGCAGGCAATGCGGCGCAGATCCCGTGCTGCATGTCGGACTGCTCTGGCCTCTAGTGGGCCTGAGATGCCCAAACTGTGACTGCGCTAGGACACGAATGTTCACATCTATGGCGAAGGCCCGAACATATTGGAACCGTAGAAACAAGGGATGATGCGAAACGGCCCCACGCGGGGCCGTCGCCGGGGCGTGGCGGTTCCGGCCTGACGAGCAGCCTGGAACGTACAGAGGGGAAAAATATGGAGCGAGACAGAATCATTGAGAGAATCCGCAAGTTGCTGCGGTTGTCGCACTCGGAAAACCCGTATGAGGCGGCGCTTGCGGCTGAAAGAGTGCAGCGGATGCTGTCGGAATACAACCTGACGCTTGAGGGGATAGTGGATGAAGAGATGGAAAAAGCCCGGCAGATAAACCGCAAGACGCGCAAAGATCTTGAAGAATGGGCGCACATTCTCGCCGGTCGTACCGCAAGCGTGTTCGACTGCCAGTATTTCCATGACCCCAACACCGGGGAAACTTCATTCGTCGGCGTGGGGGCCGACCCGGAGGTGTGCGGCTGGATGTATGGGTATCTGTACAAGACGCTGCTGCGTCTTGCCTCCGAGCACATGCGCGGTCCTGCCCGCAGGCTCCGTGCGTCAAAGTCGAAGAGGGAAGCCCGCAAATCCTTTTTGCTTGGCGCGGTGGACGTCATAAGCCATCGGATGGCCGAACAGAAAAAAGAGACGCCCGTTACTTCATTCGCGCTGGTGCCGGTCAAGGAAAGGCTTATTCGGACCGCCATGCCGGATGACCTCAAGACGAACGAACTCCATATCGGCAAACTACGCGATAATGACCGCTTGTGCGGCATGATGGCCGCCGAAGGAATTCCCTTATCCACGCCGGTCACGGGCGGTGAATACAGAAAAATTGCATGAGATGCGAAACGGCCCCACATGGGCCGTAGCCGGAACGTGGCGGTTCCGGCCTGACGAGCAGCCAAGAGATAGTGCAATGACAGAGGTAGCGCCCAAGCTCCCACAAACAGTACGGGACGGCATAGTGTACGTTGGTGAGGGAATCTCATTTGAACGGGTTCGCCGGATCACTGGATACCTGGTCGGTACTTTGGATCGCTTCAACAATGCGAAGCGTGCGGAAGAAGCCGACCGCGTAAAGCACGGATAAAATTATGGAGACATTTTATACGATACCGTCATTCCCAGGCTACGGCATTAACCGGCGTGGAGAGGTAAAAAGCCCCACGGGCGTGATTTTGACCGTAACCGAGCGTGGGCAGGTGCGGATAAAAAAAGATGGTAAGGTGCGCTTGGAATATATCGGCAACTTACTGGCTGACGCTGGTCAGGCGGACGCTATGCTGGCCCGTGAAAAATATGAAATGGAGCTGCTGGGGCTGCGCAAGGCCGTAGCAAAAGCCGAGTTTGACCTGGGAGAAAAAGCCGAGCGCTTGCGTCTGGCCCGCAAGTTGAATGCTTTGCTATTGTCCAAGGTGCGCCGGGATAATCCGCACGCGGATATAACCGCATTGAGTGTCAGGGGGTAATTCATGGCACAGGACAACCGGAAATTCTGCGCATCCATCAGCGTGCGTAATGGTGAAGAGCGTACGAAAATGGAGCTTTCCCCGGCCCCACTACATGGAGGGCCAGAGGGATTTTACCGCGTTCGCCTGGCCCGGCGCTGGCTTGATACGGAAGATGGCGCGCCACGCTTTTTCGACAGAGACGGCCTTGCCCTTCTGGCGACGGATCTTGCCCTGTGCGGGCTGGAAACGCCTGCTCCGGCTCCTGATATCCCCTATCACTCTCGCGTGTCCGTGCGGCGCGCGGACGGCTTTTATGAAGGCACCTGGACGAACACAGCCCCTATTTTGGACTACACGGGACACTGGATGGTCAATGTCTCGCTGGGAGGGAAGCGGGTGTTCGTGCCCGTGGAAGAGGTTGTCGTACACAAGGAGCATCGCCGTGGATAACCGGAAAATGCGCCTTGGCCTGTATCGCAAGATTGAGATCGCCCGAAAGCAGCTTCCGCAAATGGATGAGGAAGCCTTCCGGGCTTTGCTGCGTAGTGAGTTCGGCGTGGAGAGCCGCAAGAACATGAACGTCCACCAGCTTTCCCGGCTGGTACAGCTTTTCGCGGAACAGCACGGCGTTACCTATACCGCGCCCGCCAGAAGCCGCAACAGACGTGTGACGCCGCTCAGTCGCCCGGACTGGATCGAGATCACGGATGACATGCCTTTTGCCGCCGAAAAGCGGCAGATTCTGGCGATATGGCGGAAGCTGGGCTACTCCATGACCAGCCTGGACACACGGGTCAAACGGGCGTTCGGATGTCCTTATTTCGTCTGGCTCAAGAACGGGGAGCAGATCTCCACGCTGCTGTCCGACTTGCAGCGCAGGGAAAGGGCGTCCGAGCGCAGACGGCTGAGCCATGACGGCCAGTGAACTGAAAGACGCGGTGCTCGCCCGTTATCGCAGCATATACGCTTTTTGTCGGGCACACCCGGAGTTGAAACGTGCCACAGTTTATCAAGTGCTTGCCGGTCGGTATCCGGGAAAATGGAGTGAGCAGGCGGCAAGAATCAGAGCGGCGCTTTCCGAAGCCGGGGAAAGCCCCCGCGTCCAGCAAGTGACGCCGGACGTGGTGGGAAAAGCGTTGCAGGAAATCCGTTGTTCCCATTGCCGTCGTCTCGACCGCAGGGAGTGCTTTTCCTGTCGGGAGCAGACGGAACGAGAGGGCAAAGAACTTTTTTCCAGGCTGTTTTAGGGGGTTGCTATGTCCAGGACACGCATACAGGAGATCGTGACGCTGACCCGTGAGGGCTGGCGTCCATACGATGCCGAGCCAGACCGCAGCGTTTACGAAAAGTTGGGGTGCTCGCATGTCTTGCGCGGCAATACCCGCAAACCATTTTGGTTCGTACGGGACGACGTGTTTTGCTGTATCGGCTGTGCGGATCATTGCACGCTGAAGCGCCCGGCAGGCTTCCCCCTTCCGTTGCCCATACGTTACCCGCGCGCGCCTTATGAACAGCCTTATAGCCTGACGCCGCAGGAAATGGTCAACAGACATGATATATTGAACGTCCGTCAGGCTGCGTACTGTCTGAACGTCTCGGAACGTACCATCTATAACTATATTGCCGAGGGCAAATTGATACGGCTTAAGGAAAATCCTGTCCGTGTCCGCTCCAAGGAAATCAAGGAGCTTCGCGGCAATTTTGACGAGTGAAAAAAGTTCGCATAGCGCGCGTCCTTTACAGGCGCATGGCGGCCCGTCATGGCATGGTGGTCATGACGGGCCGTTTTCGCATGGTCTGTCCTCCCTACCGTCCCGCCGGGATTTCCCCGGCGGGAAAGACGGAGAACCAGCGAAAGGAAACAACATGCTTTCTTCCATCGCCCGCAATCCTCGTAATCTGGCCGTCCTCTTTATCTGCTCCATCGCTGTCCTGGTCGGCTCGGTACTGCTCATTTCTCCCGTCCAGTTGCCCGTCATCCTGTACAAGCTGGCGTTGGTGCTGGTGTCCGGCGTGGTCGGGCTGATTTTCGACTATCTCTTTTTCCCTTACTCCGTTCCCTCTGGCTATCTGAGCAAGGACTGGCGTAATGATCCCGACGCCAACGGGGACGACGGCATCCCGGACTACACGATCTGTGATGGCTATATTCTCGCTTTTTGTGCGGCCCTGTTGCGTCGCGCCCTGATCGTCACCGCTTTTGTCATCGCCGTGGCGCTGGGGCTGTAAGCATGTGGACGCGCATCAAGACCGCTGTGGCCAGCCGTTGGCCGGGGGCAAAAGCTAACCTGCGCGCCTTGCCTCGGCGTCTGGCCACGCTCTTTTGGGAAAGTTTCTGGCTGGGCGTCAAACTTATGGCCATAGGTTTTCTGGTCAGCATGGGATTCTGGCTGGCGCTGGGCTTCCTGTGCGGTCTGGCCCACGCCGCTGACGTGACAATCCCCCGCGCGGCGCAGCAGTACCGGGCAACGCTTGTCCGGGCGGCCCACGCCACTTGGGGGCTGGACGCGCCGGTGGCCGTTTTTGCGGCGCAGGTCCATACCGAAAGTTGGTGGCGCAACGATACCGTATCGCATGTGGGGGCGCAGGGGCTGGCGCAGGTCATGCCCGCAACCGCGCGCTGGTTGCCTTCCGTGGCACCGGAAACAGGCAAGCCCGCGCCGTTCAATCCCGGCTGGAGCCTGCGGGCGCTCTGCGTCTATGACAAATGGCTGTGGGATCGTGTGGCCGGGAATTCCGACTTTGAGCGCATGGCCTTTACCTTGTCCGCCTATAACGGCGGATTGGGCTGGGTGAACCGCGACCGCAAAAAAGCCCGCACCCTGGGCGTGGATGACCGGTGCTGGTTCGGGGCTGTGGAGAACGTGAATGCCGGACGCGGCAAAGCCGCTTTCCGGGAAAACCGCAACTATCCCCGCCTGATCCTGAAAGAGCGACAACACGCCTATATCAAGGCTGGCTGGGGGCCGGGCATAAAAGATGAGGTGCGGCTATGACCCGGACGTGGATACCTGTCCTTGTCGCCGCGCTTGCCTGCGTACTGCTGTTGTGGCGCCTGGATCGTGTGAGCGGCGAGCTTGAGGCGGAAAGGACGGCACACGGGGTAACAGCCGCCGAACGTAATCATTGGCGAACGGCGGCGGAAGCGTACCGCCTTGACGCGGAAGCCCAGGCGGAAAACGCCCGGCGGTGCCTTGCGCGGGAGACGAAAGCCGCACAAGACATGGCGGAACGTGAGGCCATCGTGCGGCAGGCAAAGCCCCGCGTCCGGAGCTCTGAAGAAACGGTGGTGGACCATGAAACGCGCCGTCGTGCCGTTGCTCGTCTCAATCGTCCTTTGTAGCGGCTGTGGCCGTCAGGCATCCGTCCCGTCCATTCTCAACTTGCCTGACTGCCCGGCCCCATCCGTACCCATCCTGCCGGAGCTGGACGCCGCGGAACCGCTGGACAGCCCTGAAAATATAGCTTGCCTGCTGGCGCGGGACGACGCTCTCAGAGCCTATATTGGAGGCCTGGACGCCGCCCTGCGCTGTTATCAGGCGCGAGGAAATCATGGGAAATGAATTGAACGCCGCCCTCACGGCTGCATTGCCGCTGATAGAATCGCTGTTCGCGCTGGGGGTTCCCGGCATCCTCCTGTTCCTTGCCTCCATTCCCGCGATGGCCGTGGCACTGGTGTTTATTCTGGATTACCGGCATGGCAAGCGCATCGAGCGGGTGCTGGCGGCGTACCGGAAGGATACCCAGGAGGGCCTGCGCACCGTCAGTGAAAAGCATGAGGCCATCTTGCGGGAAGTAATCGAAAAGCACGAAGAGACAGCGGAATTTTACCGGAAGAACGTCACGCTGGTAAAAAATTACGAGCGTATGAACGACACGCTCCAAACGCTGGTTGTGAACAACACACGCGCAATGGAGCACCTATCCACCATCATAGAAGCGAGGAACAGATGAGTCGCCTGGAAGAAATGGGCCAGCGGGAGGAGCTTCGAACTCGACGCAAGATTATCGCTGCTGAAGTCCAGTCGCACAGGGACAGCCTGCTGTCGGCCCTGTCCATTATCCACCCGATTGACGAGCTTGAGGGAGAGTATATCGCCGCGTTGGGTATCAAGTTGAATGAGCGGCTGATGGAGCTGAAGGGGGTAGACAAACGGATCGGCATACTGAGTCGGGAACTCGGTGACTGATATGGGCTGGGAGCATGAACCCGGCACCGTATGGCGGGCACAGGAACTGTATTGCCTTGACCGGCTGTCCTTTGAGCGTGTGTCCGAAGCTACGGGCGTGGCCACGTCCACGCTGAAGCGCTGGGCGGACAAGTACCACTGGCGGGAACGCCGGGAGGAACTGGCGCAGGTGGAAAGCGAAATACGCTTCAACACCATCATGGGCCGCAAGGCCATCCTGCAACGATTGCTGGAAGCGGAGAACGGCAAGGAAGCCTCGCAAGTTGCCTTTGCCGTGGCCAGTCTGGAATCCCTAGCACTGAAACAGGCGGAGCTTGCGGCGGCTGGCAAGCTGTCTGCGTGCACGGGACCCGACGTACGGCCCCAGATCGCCACCCAGGCGGACGCCGTGGCCGCGCTGCGTGAAGCCGTGCGCAACAAGGTGGGCATGGCGCTATCCGACCCGGAAAGGATCAATGCCGCCACGGTGCAGGACGTGAAGCGCTGTCTGGAACTTTTGGGCGAGCTGGAAGCTCGTTTGCCCAAGGAAACGGAAGAGACACGGAACAAGGCGCTTTCGCCGGAGAACGCGCAGGCCATCCGGGAGATCCTGGGGACCTCCTAAGTGGGAGACAGGCGTATGAAGGATGTGTTTTTGCCGTACCAAAAGAAGTGGCTGGCGGACAAGGCTTCGGTCAAGGTGGTGGAAAAATCCCGCCGCATCGGCCTCACCTGGGCGCAAGCGCATGACGATACGCTGCTTGCGGCCACGTCCGGGCGCTACGGCATGGACGTGTTGTATATCTCGTTCAATCAGGACATGACGCGGGAGTATATCGAGGCCTGCGCCGACTGGGCGAAGCGTCTCCAGCTGGTGGCCGGCAAGGTCAACGAGGACGTGTTCAAGGACGGGGATGAACGGGAGATCAAGGCCTTTCGTATCGACTTTGCGAGCGGGCGCAAGATACTTGCCCTGTCGAACCGGCCTTCCAACCTGCGCGGCAAGCAGGGGCGCGTCATCATAGATGAAGCTGCCTTCGTGGAAGACCTGCCGGAGCTCTTGAAGGCGGCGCTGGCCCTGCTGATGTGGGGCGGGCAGGTCATCATCATTTCCACGCACAACGGTGCGGACAACGCCTTCAATCAGCTTGTGCAGGACGTACGCGCCGGGACCCTGCCCTACAGTCTGCACCGTATCACGCTGGACGATGCCCTGCACGACGGTCTGTATCGCCGGATTTGCCAGGTGACGGAAAAGCCCTGGACCCAGGAGGGGGAAGACGCCTGGCGAGCGGAGCTTATCAAGACCTATGGGGACGGAGCGGACGAAGAACTGTTCTGTATTCCCAGACAGTCTTCCGGGGCCTACCTGACCACGTCCATGATCGAAGCCTGCATGGAGGATGTACCGGTGCTGACCTGGACGCCTCCGGCGGAAGGCTTTGTGGACTGGCCCCTGCCCGTGGCGGAACGCTACACCAGGGGGTGGATAACGGAACAATTGGAGCCGCTGCTGGCCACGCTGCCCCAAGATATGGCGCATTTCTGCGGCGTGGACTTCGGACGCAGCGGCGACCTTTCCGTTTTCTGGCCCGCCACGGAAGAACGGGATCTGCGCTTGGTGCCGCCTTGCATCCTTGAGCTGCGCAACTGCCCGCACCGTACCCAGCAGCAAATCCTGTTCGCCATCCTGGACGCCTTGCCACGCTTTGCCGGTGTCTCCCTGGACGCACGGGGAAACGGCAGCGCCCTGGCTGAAGCCGCACGGCAGCAGTACGGGCCGGAACAGGTCCGGGAGGTCATGATCTCCGAAGCCTGGTACAGGGAGACCATGCCGTTGCTCAAGGCTGGCATCGAGGACAAGACGCTGCTGTTGCCCAGGGATGCGGGCATCCTTTCGGATTTTCGCAGCCTGCGCGTGGTCAAGGGGGTGGCCCGCGTGCCGGAACAGCGCGTCAAGGACAAGACCGGAGGCAGGCATGGCGACTCCGTCATTGCCTGCGCCATGATGCTGGACGCGCGCAAGGAACTAGGGAGTGCGGAGCCGTGGGACTATGTGGGCATTCCCATGAGCGGCTTTGACTTCAAGGGCTGGTAAAACTTTCGCACAGCCCGCGCCCTTTCCGTGCGTGCCCTTCGTTTTTCTGCCATTGTGGTGGAAAAACGGAGGGCTTTTTTCATGGCGGACGGACTTTTTATGCCGGACGGCAACTTTGTGCCGTTCAACGCGACGGAACTTTCCACGGAGCTGGCCACGCGGCAGAACGCGGGCGTGTTTTTCGGGGAACTGGAGGGCTGGCTTTCAACCCTGCCCGATCCAGATCCGGTGCTGCGCAAGCGCGGGGACGATGCGGAAGTGCTGCGGGAGCTTTCAGCGGACGATCAGGTTACCACGGCCATGCTTTCCCGCAAGAACCGCGTGCTGAACTGCCCGCATTTTTCCTTCCGGGCGGGCGCGCCGGAGGGCGAAACGCCCACACCGGAAGCAGAGGAACTGCACCGGCGTTTCATGCAGGACTTGGAGCGCAGCAATTTGCGGATCATTATTTCGGGCATGCTGGATGCCCCCTTTTACGGTTTTACGCCGCTGGAACTTGTATGGCGCTTCGACGGGGACTGGTGGCATATCGTGGACATTGTGCCTAAGCCCTATCACTGGTTCCGGTTCGACAGCCGGAACAATCCTGTGTTCGTGGGGGAGTACGGAGCGTTTTGCGCGGATCCGCGCCCTTTGCCGCCGGGAAAGTTCGTTTTCGTGACGCACCATGCCACCTATGACAATCCCTACGGCTTGCGGCTGCTTTCCCGCTGCCTGTGGCCGGTCAGTTTCAAGCGTGGGGGCCTGACGTTCTATGCACGCTTTGTAGAGCGGCACGGGATGCCCTGGGTGGTGGGCGAAGCCCCGGCACAGGCCAGAGAACCGGAAAAACGGGACATGGCACGCGGACTTTCGCGCATGGTGCAGGACGCCGTGGCCGTGATTCCACACGGGGCGAATGTCAAACTGGAGAGTGCCGGGCAGACGCAGGGTGCGATTCATGAGGACTTTCTGGCCAGGCAGGACAGGGCTATCAGCAAGGTTCTTATGGGGCAGACACTGACCATTGAAACCGACGGCAAGAACAGTCTGGCGGCCACGGAAGCGCACAAGAGCGTGGCCGACGACCTTGCGGACGCTGACAAGGCCATGGTCACGGACGCTTGGAACGAGATCGCCTGGCTGTATGCCCAGGTCAATGCCGGGCCGGGCATTATGGCCCCCCTGGCGGAATATGACGAACCTGAAGACCTGAACGTCCAGGCGGACCTTGGGAAGAAGATCAAGGAAATGGGGGCGACGTTCACACGGGAATACTTCACCGGACGCTTCGGCCTCAAGCCGGAAGAGTTCACCCTTGATGGAGAATCCGGGGAGCCGGCGGGCGCGAACTTCGCGGCCCCGGCGGCGAAGAAGGCGACCACGGCGGAGAAAGCCCAGGCGAACCTTGATGCGGCCATCGTGAAGATGCTGCCCGGAGCGCTCAAGTCCAGCGCGGAATTTGTCTCCAGACTTGAAAACGAGATCCGGGCGGCGCGAAGCTATGAGGACCTGGAGGAAGCGCTGGGCGTGTTGCTGGCCCCCAGCATGACGCCGGAGGCGCTGGAGACCTTTCTGGCCCGTGCCATGACAGCGGCTGCGGGCCTGGGCATGACGGCTGTCCGGGCGGAGGAAGACGAGGATGCCTAAGAAAAGGCCTGAAATCGAACTGCCGGAGCCGGAGATCATAGCGGAGCCCGTACACCCTGATGCGGCCATAGGGTTTTGGCAGTGGCGGGCCAAGCTCACGGATGCGGAAGCCAAAGCGCTGGGCGAAGAAGCCAGGCGCCGGGCGTTTTATGTGACGGGCCTGGCCCGGCATGACCTGGTGCAGCTGGTGAGCGACGGTCTGGAGGAGGCCTTGAAAAACGGAGAGACGTTGGCGGACTTCAAGACCCGTATCATAGAGGCCATACAGACGCAGGGCTGGCACGACTACCGGGTGGAAACGATTTTCCGGACCAACCTGCAAACGGCCTATGCAGCCGGACGGTACAAGAAAATGCAGGCGGTGAAGGCATCGCGCCCTTACTGGCAATACCTGGCGGTCATGGACAAGCGGGTACGGCCCTCGCACGCCATTTTGCACGGGAAGGTCTACCCTGCTGATCACGACTTCTGGGCGTCCAACTATCCGCCTAACGGCTTTCGCTGTCGCTGCTGTGTGCGCAGCCTTTCCGCGCGGCAGGTGGAAAAGCAGGGGCTAACGGTGGAAAAAGCCATGCCACAGGCAGGGGCATGGATCGATCCTAAAACGAAGATGGAGTATTTCGTCCATTTTCCCGGAGCGGACAAGGGCTTCCGCAGCAATCCTGGCAAGGGCTGGGTGGAATCCGGGCTGGACATGAAGAAGTGCCCGGAAGTGAACAAGGAAAGCTATGAGGAACTGCGTGGACCGGCCTCAAAACGACCCGCACCAGTCAGGACGTATGCGGAACTTGGCGAAGGCATCAAGGAGCGCTGCGGGCAATTCGCCACCAATAACGGCATCAAAAGGGTGGTGACGGAAAATGGCAGGGGCTATTTCATGGCCACGGACAGCCGGGGAACTCTCTGGCTCAATTCCAAGACATTCTCCACGTCCTGCGACGGCTTCAATGCGCTGCGCGACCTGAAAACAGCCTGGAACAAGCTCGCCAAAGGTGAGGAACTGACGTTCAATGAGGAATACGCTTTTGAAAG
>OGXT01003011.1_pt1 | contig 12357 bp, 10 predicted proteins | sample 1576361 | NCBI WGS metagenome assembly OGXT01 (sample SAMEA3541514, study PRJEB24748) | human gut metagenome | biome: human gut; feature: human-associated habitat; material: faeces | place: China | collected 2012 | reverse complement strand
GCGCGCGCAGAAGCTCGAGCGACTCCTCGCGCACCTCTCGCGCAAACTCCAGTGCTGTGTAGGTCTCCCTTGGGTTCATGAGGTCCTCCAGAGCGCGGCGCGCCGCCGCGCGCTGCAGCAGGAGCTTGGCCTGCCGGAGCATCTCGGCAGCACGGGGCTGCTGCAGGCGCTGAATCTGCTGATGACGCGCGAAGAATTTCAACACCGCTATGGAGAACTGCGATGATCGATATTTCGGTAAACGAGCTGGTCAAGTCCTTTGAGGTCGGCCAGACCCTGCTGGACGGACTGAGCTTTGACATTCACGAGGGCGAATGCGTCGGCATCATGGGCCGCAACGGCTGCGGCAAGACGACGCTGTTCCGCCTGCTGACGGGGGAGCTGTCCCCCGATTCCGGCGAGATCCACATCGCCGCCGGAAAGAAGCTGGGCCTCATCTCCCAGATCCCGGTCTATCCGGCCGGATTTTCCGTCGAGGATGTACTGCGCACGGCCTTCGTCGCGCTGACCTCGCTGAAGCGCCGGATGGAGGAACTGGAAAAAACGCTCGAAAAGGATGCTTCCCGAGCGAATCTGAGCGAATATGACCGCCTGAGCAACGCCTATCTGACGGGCGGCGGCTATGAGCAGGACACGGAAGTCGACAAGGTCTGTAACGGCCTTGGCATCCCGGCCGAAATGCGCGGCCGCGAATTTGACCGCCTGTCCGGCGGCGAAAAGACGCGCGTGAACCTGGCGCGCCTGCTGCTCGAGAAGACGGACATCTTGCTGCTCGACGAGCCGACGAACCATCTGGACCTGCGCAGCGTGGAGTGGCTGGAGGACTACATCCGTCACTTCAAGGGAACGGTCCTGACGATCTCGCATGACCGTTATTTCCTCGATCAGGTCGTGCAGCGCATCATTGAAATATCCGCGGGCAAGGCCGAGTTCTACAGCGGCAACTACAGCTTCTACCTCGAGGAAAAGCAGGAGCGCTTCAACCATCAGCTCCGGCAGTATGAGCAGGAGCAGGCCAAGCTCAAGCAGCTCGGCTTCACCGTCGAGCGCATGAAGGGCTGGGGCATCAACAACCGCGTGCTCTACCGCCGCGCTATGTCCATCCAGCACCGCATGGAGCGCATCGAGAAGACGGAGCGGCCGACCAAGGAGAAGACGCTCCGCGCCCGCTTCGGCGAAAAGGAGTTCCACGGCGACGAAGTCCTCACCGTCAAGAATCTCAGCAAGCAGTTCGGCGGCCGGACGCTGTTTTCCGGCGTGGAGCTGACGGTGCGGGGCGGCGAACGAATCGCCCTGCTCGGCGACAACGGCACCGGCAAGACGACGTTCCTGCGCGTGCTGCTCGGCGAGCTGCCCGCGGAGGGCAAGATCAAGTTCGGCCCGTCCGTCAAGTCGGGCTATCTGCCGCAGGTCATCCACTTTGCCCACCCGGAGCGCACGCTCTATGACACGATGCTCTATGAGAAGAACTGCACGCCCCAGACGGCGCGCGACCGCCTCGGCGCATTCCTGTTCTCCGGCGAGGACGTGTTCAAGACCGTCGGCACGCTCTCCGGCGGCGAGCAGTCGCGGCTGCGGCTGTGCATGCTCATGGATGAAAAAATCAATCTGCTCGTGCTCGACGAGCCGACGAACCATCTGGACATCGCCTCGCGCGAATGGATCGAATGCGCCCTCGAGGACTACGAGGGCACGCTGATCTTCGTCTCGCACGACCGCTATTTCGTCGATAAATTCGCCACCCGTGTCTGGGAGCTTTCAGACGGGACCATCCGCGACTTCCCGTGCGGCTATGCCAAATACCGCGCCATTCTGGAGCACGAGGCGGCCGCCCGTCAGCGGCCCGCCCAGCCAAAGAAGGAAAAGCAGGCCAAGCCGGTCTCCGGCAGCAAGGAGCTGGAAAAGCTCGTCCGCAGGCTCGAGCGGGAGATCGCCGCGAAGGAGGACGAGGCGGTGCAGCTCGAGCAGTCGCTGGCCGGAGCTGCGAGCGACTATCAGGAGCTGCTGCGCCTGACGGCGGAAAAGGAGCGCTGCGAGGCGGAGCTGGAGGACCTGATGGCCCGCTGGGAGGAGGCCGCGCAGGCGCTGGAGCAGGGGTGAGGCCTGCACGCCGGATTGTGGAACGGGAAAGGACACTCGTATGGTTTCCTTTCCCACTTTTCTTCCCTCCGAAACTTTCGGCTGGGCAGGTTTTTGACAGTTTGCGATTTCTTAATGGAATATTCATGAATTCTGCGGCTTTCGGACTTGTGTCCGGGGGCCGCAGCGGCTATAATATACCATGACTATATCTGCTCCGTACACCCCGGAGCGGTCAAAAGGAGATTTTTGCATCATGAGTGAAACCTGCGGAGGCAATTGCTCGAGCTGCGGTGAAGCCTGCTCGGAGCGCAAGCCGGAGAGCCTGCAAGCGCAGCCCAATCCGAAGTCCAAGATCGGCAAGGTCATCGCCGTCGTGTCCGGCAAGGGCGGCGTCGGCAAGAGCACCGTTTCTGCCATGCTGGCAACGGCCATGCAGCGCACCGGCCGCCGCGCCGGCGTGCTGGATGCCGATATCACCGGCCCGTCCATCCCGAAGGCCTTCGGCGTCAGCGAATGCGCCAGTGCGGATGAGGAGGGCATTTACCCGGCCGTGACGGAAAGCGGCATCCAGATCATGTCCGTGAATCTGCTGCTCGAGCATGAGGATGACCCTGTTCTCTGGCGCGGACCCATCATTGCGGGCGCGGTGAAGCAGTTCTGGACGGACGTCGTGTGGGAAAATGTCGACTATCTGTTCGTCGACATGCCTCCCGGAACGGGCGACGTGCCCCTGACGGTCTTCCAGTCCCTGCCGGTGGACGGCATTGTGATCGTCACCTCGCCGCAGGAGCTTGTCTCCATGATCGTGGCCAAGGCCGTGCGCATGGCCGAGATGATGCATGTGCCCGTCATCGGCCTTGTGGAGAACTACAGCTATTTCCGCTGCCCGGACTGCGGCAGGTGCCATCAGATCTTCGGCAAGAGTCATCTGGACGAGACGGCGCAGGCCTATCATCTGCCGGTGCTCGCGCGCCTGCCCATCGATCCCGCCGTGGCGGAGGCCTGCGATGCGGGCCGTGTCGAATCACTCGACACGACGGAGCTCGAGCCTGCCCTGCAGGCCATCCTCGCGCGCTGAGGCACCTTTTCCACGGAATTATTTTCCGATACAAGGGAACGAACGGCGCACCGGCGCCGTCTATATAGAGGAAACAGTCCGGCGAAAAACCAGAGGGACTTTTTCGGCTGGCTGAGAGGAAGCGCCATTGCGGCGCAGAAACGGAGGATCTACGATGAAGAAACGAATGCTTTGCTGCCTGCTTGCGCTGGTACTTGCGGTCGGGCTGCTGTCTGCCTGCGGCTCCGTGAAAGCGGCGGTTTATGTGCAGTCTGTGGCGGCGCTTACGGGCTATGGCTCACTCGGCGGCGCGAACGCCAGCGCCGGTATCGTTGTGGCGCAGAAGGAGATCAAGGTTGAACGCGATTCCAGCCGGAAGGTCAAGCAGCTCAATGTCGGGGTCGGCCAGGAGGTCAAGACCGGCGAGGTCCTGTTCACCTATGATATGGAGGACATGCAGCTCACCATCGACAAGGCCAAGCTCGAGATCGAGCAGATGAAGAACAACGTCAAGGATCTGACGGCCCAGATCTCCCAGCTCGAGAAGGAAAAGAAGAGCGCGCCCACCTCGGAGCAGCTCTCCTATACCGTGCAGATCCAGGCACTCGAGGCCGACAAGAAGGAAGCGGAGTATAATATCACCGTCAAGCAGAAGGAACTCGATTCCATGACCTCCGGCTCCGGCAGCGCGAACGTGACGGCTCCCGTGGACGGCAAGGTGCAGTCCATCAACGAGAACGGCACGGACAGCAGCGGCAATGCCGCGGCCTACATCACGCTGGTGCAGGACGGCGCCTACCGCGTCAAGGGAAAGATCAACGAGCTGAACCGCAGCGACATCGCGGTCGGTGTTTCCGTTGTCATCCGTTCCCGCGTGGATGATTCCGTCTGGTCCGGCACTATCACGGAGATCGATACGGAAAACCCGAGCTCCGGCAACGGCGCCATGTCCTATGGATACGGCTATGCCAATTCCGATGATACGAGCAGCTCCAGCAACTATCCGTTCTATGTCGAGCTCAACAGCACGGACGGCCTGATGCTCGGTCAGCACGTCTATATCGAGCCGTCGGACGGCGGAACGGTCTCCGACACCATGAAGCTCGATGCCTCATTCCTGCAGGGCTCTGCGGAGGAGGGCTTCTGGGTCTGGGCCGAGAAGGACGGCAAGCTGGAAAAACGCACCGTCACCGTCGGCACGTTTGACGAGTCCTACAATACTTATGAGATCCTCAACGGTCTTGCGGCGGAGGACTACATCGCCTTCCCCGCGGACGGCATGGAGGAGGGCGACCCGACGACGCACACCATGCCGACGGAGGATCCGAGCGCAGAGCCGAGCGACGGCGTCGATGACAGCGGCGTCGATAACGGCGGCGTCGATAACGGCGGCGTCGACGAGTCCGCGGGCAGCGAGGACGGCGAGTCCGCGGGCAGCGAGGACGGCGAGTCCGCGGGCAGCGAGGACGGCGAGTCTTCTCAGACGGGAGGAGTCACCTATGCTCGTTGAAATGAAGGATATCTGCAAGGATTATCCACAGGGCAAGGAGACCGTCCGCATTCTGAAAAACATCAACCTGCAGGTCGAGGAGGGCGACTATCTCGCCATCATGGGCCCGTCCGGCTCCGGCAAGACGACGCTGATGAATCTCCTCGGCTGCCTGGATGTGCCGACGAGCGGAGAATACCTGCTGGCGGGTGAGGACGTCACCCAGGCCAACGAAAACCATCTGGCGGAGATCCGCAACCGGCTGCTCGGCTTTGTGTTCCAGAGCTTTTATCTGCTGCCGAAGCTCTCGGCCGTGGACAATGTCGCCCTGCCGCTGCTGTATGCCGGTGTGAACAAGAAGGAACGCCGCGAGCGCGCCATTGAGGCCCTGCAGATGATGGGCCTCGGTCAGCGGCTGAATTTCCGCCCGAACCAGCTCTCCGGCGGCCAGTGCCAGCGCGTTGCCATTGCGCGCGCCATCGTGGGCCGTCCGAAGCTGCTGCTGGCGGACGAGCCGACCGGTGCGCTGGATTCTGCGGCGGGCAACCAGATCATGGATATTTTCGACGCGCTGAACGACGCCGGCTCTACGATCATCATGATCACGCATGAGCAGGAGATCGCCGAGCGCGCAAAGCGGATCAATTATATCCGCGACGGCATCCTGTCGGACGGCAGAAGGGACGGTGAGAGCCTTGCATAAGAAAAAGAGTGTCAAAGCGATCGTGATCTCGGGCATCAGCCTGCTGCTCGTAGCGGCGATCGTCGTGGGCGTGCTGTGGTACCTTGGACACCGCAGCGAGCCTGTCAAGGTCGCGCCCGTGTCCATGTTTATGGGCTGGCTCTCGAACGAGAGCACGCAGTCCGGCAACGTGACGGCGGATAACCTGCAGAAGATCTATGCCTCCGATACGCAGACCGTCACGGCCCTGCTCGTGCAGGAGGGCCAGACCGTCAAGAAGGGAGACCCGTTGTTCCGCTATGACACCACACTCTCCGACATTCAGGTCGAGCGGCAGGAGATTGCGGTCAAGAAGGATGACCTGAACCTCAACAAGGCCAAAAAGGACCTCGCCAACATCAACCGCCTGCGTCCCTATGTGCCGACGCAGCCGACGGATCCCCCCACGGAGCCGACGGAGCCGGAGCCGACGGACGAGCCGACCCAGCCGCCTGAGCCGACGGAGCCGACCGTTCCCATTGCCCCGGAGGAGCTGCCCTATCTCATGGGCGGCGAGGGCACGCAGGCCTCTCCGCTGTTCTACCTCTGCGCGGCGGATATGCAGTATGATCAGTCCTATTTTGAAGAGCTCCTCGGCGAAAAAACGGAGCTGTGGGTCGTGTTCCAGGTGCGCGAGGGCAATGCCCTGCACGCCGAGCTGCTCAGCGAGCTTCCGCTGAAGCTTACGCGCGACGAGGAAACGCAGACCATCCGCTTTACGGTGTTCGTGCCGGAGCAGAATGACGTGCAGACGGAAACGCAGGCTGCTCCCCGTGTTTCGCCCGGCCCGGATGTCACGGTCGTCGACTATGACGGCGAATACACTGCGGCGGAGATCGCAAAGATGCGCGCCGAGAAGCAGAAGGAAATCCGCGACCTCGACCTGAAGCTCCGCATGGACAAGGTCGAGCTGGAGCGCATGAAGCGGGAGGCGGCGAACGGCGTCGTAACGTCCGCGCTGGACGGCACGGTGCTCCGTGTGAATGACCCCGATACAGCCAAGCAGGAGGGAAGCCCCGTGATCGTCGTCTCCGGCGGCGGCGGTTATTATGTCAAGACCGGCGTGACGGAGCTGGACCGCGATAAATATCCGGTCGGCACCCAGATGCGCATCCAGTCGTGGGAGCACGGCGAGGTCTACGGTACGGTGGCGGAGATCTCCGATACCCCGGTGCCCTCCTCCAATAATCCCTATTACTCGTCCGGCAACCAGAACGTCAGCTTCTACACCATGCTCATTGCGCTCGATGCGGACAGCCCGCTGCGCGAGGACGAGTGGGTCGACGTCTACTTTAACGCTGCGTCGACGGCCAGCGAGGATGCCCTGCGCATCGAGACACGCTTCATCCGGCAGGATGAAGGCGGCAGCTATGTCTATCGCCGCGGTGAGGATCAGCTCCTGCACAAGCAGTATGTGACGACGGGCGTCGTGCAGTGGGGCTATACGGAGATCAAAAGCGGCCTGACGGCCGACGACTGGATCGCCTTCCCCTACGGGAAGGATGTGAAGGAGAACGCAGAGACCATTGAGAGCGACAACTCGGATGATTTCTACTACTACGGCAGCTATTAACGGGAGGCGAGAGCATGTTTGAAAATATCCAGCTTGCATTTCAGGGCGTTTTCGGCCATAAGCTCCGCTCGTTCCTGACGATGCTCGGCATCATCATCGGTATCGCTTCCATCATCACGATCATCTCGACCATCAAGGGCACGAATGAGCAGATCAAGCAGAATCTCATCGGTTCCGGCAGCAATATCGTCAATGTCCAGCTCTATCAGAATGACTGGGCCGTCGACATGTCCTATCAGACGCCGGACGGCATCCGCGTCCTGCAGGACGAGCAGCGCGATGAGATGATTGCCCTCGACGGCGTGGCAGATGTGACGCTCTACCGCAGCCGCGAGAATGTTGAGGGCTTCTATTACCGCAATACGGGCTTCAGCGGCAAGCTCTACGGCGTGGACGATCACTATTTCTCCGTCTACGGCTATGAGGTCCGCAGCGGCCGCGGCTTTACGGCCCGCGACTTTGCCTCGGCCAGTAAGAACGTCATCCTCGATGAGACGGCGGCCAAGACGCTCTTTAGCTCGGACGATCCCATCGGTAAGATCGTGGAGATCTCCGGCGAGCCGTTCACGGTCGTCGGCGTGGTGAGCCAGAAATCCAGCTTCGAGCCGAGGATCAACTCCGTGAAGGACTATGCGATGTATGTGCAGGAGTCCAGCGGCCTGGCCTTTGTGCCGACGTCCGTCTGGCCGGTGCTCTACCGCTTCGACGAGCCGCAGAACGTGGCCGTCCGCGCCACGTCGACCGACACCATGACCGACGCGGGCAAGGCTGTCGCGGACTATCTGACGAGCCATCAGATCATCGCCAGCAAAGCCACGGGCGACAACAGCTATTCCTACCGCAGCGACGATCTGCTCAAGCAGGCCCAGCAGCTGCAGGAAATGAGCAGCGCGACGAACAACCAGCTCATCTGGATCGCCAGCATCTCCCTGCTCGTCGGCGGCGTGGGCGTTATGAACATCATGCTCGTGACCGTCACGGAGCGCACGGCGGAGATCGGCCTGAAAAAGGCCATCGGCGCAAAGCGCCGCCGCATTCTGGCACAGTTCCTGACGGAGGCGTCCGTGCTGACCGGTATCGGCGGCCTGCTCGGCGTGCTGGGCGGCATCGGCATGTCGCAGCTTATCTCGAAGTTCATGGACACGCCGACGGCGCTGAGTGTCCCCGCCATTCTCGTGGCGGTGGTGTTCTCCGTCCTCATCGGCCTGATCTTCGGCCTCGTCCCGGCTGTGAAGGCGTCGAAGCTCAACCCCATCGAGGCCCTTCGCCGCGAATAATGCGTTTTCTCATGCAGCCGCCTGTTTTTCGGGCGGCTGCTTTTTCCTATTGCAATTTGCGGGCCGTTCCGCTACAATCATACCGTGCCGGGCATCCCGGCGCGATATCTGCAAAAGAGGGAACACGCATGGAGAAAAAAGCGGTCTATCCCGGGTCGTTCGACCCGTTTACCAACGGTCATATGGACATCGTGCGCAAGGCCTCGGCCATTTTTGACCGGGTCTATATCGTCATGGCCGTCAATTCTGAGAAGCGACGCGCCTTTGACTGCCGCCGCATGCAGGAGGCCATGGAGCGCGCGCTTGCGGACAGCGGCATCCATAACTGCGAGGTCAGCATCTACGACGGCCTCATCGCCGAGTATACGAAGCATCACGGCATCGGCTATATGGTTCGCGGCCTGCGCAACAATATGGACTATAACTACGAGGAAAACATCGCCGAGGTCAATAAGCTCATCGACCCGTCGCTGGAATATGTCTATTTCCGCGCGGACAACGTCGCCGTGTCGTCCTCCATGGTCAAGGAGCTGCGCCACTACGGGCAGGATGTCTCAAGCTATGTCCCACCCGCCATCGCCGCCCTGCTGGCGGAGGAGAATGTGAATACTGAGCACTAACGATTTGTACCGGTCATCGTTAAAATGGAAAACGCTTTCCCCAATTTCCTGTAGCGGCGCTCCCTGAGCGCCATAGAGGCTGCCGATATTTGCGGCATGGGAACCTGTGATTCGAGACCCACAAATCACAGCAGCCACAAATCACAGCAGCCACAAATCGCACCCGATCCCGAACCGCCGGCCCTGCCGACGGTTTTTTACGCGCAAAAACGGAAAAACTGAAAAAAGTTCTGCGCTCCATCTTGACAGAATACCCTGCAGGGGTATATAATCAAGATACCCCAATGGGGTATCTGAAAGAACGAGGTGACCGTCATGGAAGAATGCTGCTGCCAGAAGACCAAGGTCCGCACGGACGAAGAATACAAGAGCCTGATGAACCGTCTGAACCGGATCGAGGGCCAGATCCGCGGTCTGAAGGGCATGCTGGAGAAAAACGCCTACTGCCCTGACATCCTGACGCAGGCGGCCGCAGCCAACGCGGCGGTGAACGCCTTCTGCAAGGAGCTGCTGGCCGACCATATCCGCACCTGTGTGGCGGAGAATATCCGCGCCGGGAACGACGAGGTGATCGACGAGCTGGTGCGCACCATGCAGAAGCTCATGAAGTGACGCCGTCACAGAAATACGGTTGAAAGGATGGGAACGATGGAACAATATCAAGTGACCGGAATGAGCTGCGCGGCCTGCAGTGCCCGCGTGGAAAAGGCTGTCTCCAGGGTGCCGGGCGTGACGTCGTGCAGCGTGAGCCTGCTGACGAACTCCATGGCCGTTGAGGGAACGGCGGACGAAGCCGCCATTGTCGCCGCCGTAACGGAGGCGGGCTATGGCGCAAAGCGCAAGGGCGCGGAGCCGTCGGCCGCCCGGCCGTCCGATGCACTCGAGGCGCTGGAGGACCATGAAACGCCGAAGCTGAAGCGCCGCCTTATCGCGTCGGTCGGCTTCCTGCTTGTGCTGATGTACCTCTCCATGGGCCACATGATGTGGGGCTGGCCGCTGCCGGGCTTCCTGGAGGGCAACCACGTCGCCATGGGTCTTACCGAGATGCTGCTGACGATCATCATCATGGTCATCAACCAGCGCTTCTTCCTCAGCGGCTTCCGCAGCCTGCTGCACCGCGCGCCGAATATGGATACGCTTGTGGCCCTCGGTTCCGCCGCTGCCTTCGGCTACAGCACCTATGCGCTGTTTGCCATGACGGCCGCGCAGCTGCACGGCGATGCCGGGCTGGTCATGCACTATATGGACGAATTCTATTTTGAATCCGCAGCCATGATCCTCACGCTCATCACCGTCGGCAAAATGCTCGAGGCCCGCTCAAAGGGCAAGACGACCGATGCGCTCAAGAGCCTGATGAAGCTTGCCCCGAAGACGGCGACGGTCGTCCGCTCCGGTAAGGAGACCGTCGTGCCCATCGAGCAGGTGCGCACCGGCGACATTTTTGTCGTCCGCCCCGGTGAGACCATCCCTGTGGACGGCGTCGTCGAGGAGGGCAGCAGCGCCGTGAATGAGGCCGCGCTGACCGGCGAGAGCATCCCTGTGGATAAGGCTGCGGGCGACGCCGTCTCTGCTGCCACGCTGAACCAGTCCGGCTTCCTGCGCTGCCGCGCCTCGCGCGTCGGCGAGGATACGACGCTCTCGCAGATCATCCGCATGGTCAGCGACGCCGCCGCGACAAAGGCCCCCATCGCCAAGGTGGCCGACCGTGTTTCCGGCGTGTTCGTCCCGGCGGTCATCGGCATCGCTCTCGTCACATTCGCCGTTTGGATGCTTGTCGGCCAGACCGTGGGCTATGCGCTGGCGCGCGCCATTTCCGTGCTCGTCATCAGCTGTCCCTGCGCGCTGGTCATTTCCATTCCTTTGAGTTTCTTCGGAGGAATCGGTGCGGCAAGTGCCTGCGGCATTTTGGTGAAGGGATCCAACTATCTGGAAGCGATGTCTGAGACTAAGTATGTGGTATTTGACAAGACCGGTACCCTGACAAAGGGGACCTTCCAGGTCACGGCCGTACACCCGGACCGCATCAGCGAAGGCGAGCTTTTGGAGCTTGCCGCGATGGCGGAGAGCTATTCCGAGCATCCGATTTCCCGTTCCTTGCGCGAGGCGTACCAGAAGCCAGTGGACGCCTCCCGCGTGACCGACGTGGAGGAGATTTCCGGCCACGGCGTGCGCGCGAAGGTCGATGGGCATGATGTATATGCCGGAAACGGCAAATGGATGGATCGGATTGGGGCGAGCTGGCGCAACTGCCACCGCACCGGCACGGTGGTGCATGTGGCGGTTGACGGCGAATATGCAGGCCATATTGTGATCTCGGACGCGGTCAAGCCGGATGCAGCTGCGGCCATTGAAGCGCTCAAGCGCGAGGGGGTCAAAAAGACCGTGATGCTCACCGGCGACGTCAAGGCGGTCGGCGAGGCTGTGGCAAGGGAGATCGGCATCGATGAGGTGCATGCGGAGCTCTTGCCGGGCGATAAGGTCGATCAGGTGGAACGCCTCCTGAAGAATACCAGCGGCAAGGGGAAGCTCGCCTTCGTGGGCGATGGCATCAACGATGCGCCGGTGCTTTCCCGCGCGGATATCGGCATCGCCATGGGCGGACTCGGTTCCGATGCGGCGATCGAGGCAGCGGACATCGTACTGATGGACGACAAGCCGTCCAAATTGGCGGTGGCGGTCCGGATTTCCCGCAAAACGCTGCGCATTGTGCGGCAGAACATCGTATTTGCGCTGGGCATTAAGCTGCTGTTTTTGGCCTTGGGCGCCTTCGGCATGGCCAACATGTGGGAGGCCGTGTTCGCAGACGTCGGCGTCTCCGTGTTGGCTATCCTGAACGCGTCGCGCGCTCTGCGCACCTCCGGGCAGGAGGTGCCGGAGCCGTCCGTCCCAGTGGCGCTCCAAGAAGGCAACGGATAAGAAATCCTCTTTTTAATAGGCAAAGACGCCGATTTTCCGTTTGGGAGAATCCGGCGTCTTTGCTTTTAAAAGGGAACATGCCTGCCATGCGCCCATTTCGATATAGCGCCCGTGCAAGATTTATGTTATCATACGGTGGGAAGACAGCGCCAAAAGGCGAGAGGAACATGGAGGGAATTGTATGGATGACAAGATCCGCTATTGGTTTCAGGGATTCGAACAAGGCGTCGCCGCGTTGGGAACATCCCAACAGGAAGCGCTGTTTCACGAATGTGGGAAAAATTGCGTACAGCAGGGCACTTTGGAGTTTTATCAGTCGCTCTACCGGACGGCGGAAGGCAACCTCGACCGCTTTTTTGAGGCAGTCAACGACACCCCTGGCTTGCGGGGCGAGGTGATGGAACCGGATACGGTCTACCTCCTTGCCTTTGCGCAATGCTCTTGCCCGCTTGTTACAGAGGGATATGTGCGGTCGCCGCGGCTGTGCGAGTGCTCCAGGCAAAGCGTTCTATACGTTTTGCGGACGCTCTGGCCGGAAAAGCGCTTTGAAGTGACTCTGTGCGGCACGATCCTGCGCGGCGCACAGGAGTGTGCCTGTAGGATTACTGTGCAATAAGTGCCC
>OGXT01003010.1_pt1 | contig 12361 bp, 12 predicted proteins | sample 1576361 | NCBI WGS metagenome assembly OGXT01 (sample SAMEA3541514, study PRJEB24748) | human gut metagenome | biome: human gut; feature: human-associated habitat; material: faeces | place: China | collected 2012 | reverse complement strand
AGTACAGCGCGCCTAGAAACAGAAATCCATACTGGAGTGCACAGTACGCAAGATTGGACATCGGCGGCAGCGCCGCGTCCTCAAAATATACGCAGCTTATAACAGGGGAGAAGGCGTCCTCGAAGCCAAACGCCCCGCCGTTTACCAGCAGACTGACTGCGCCGATAAGGAAAACGACGATGGCGCAATAGAGGACCGTAAATGCCGTTTTCGCCCTCCATGTGTACCGGCGGCCAAGTGCCGCCGTCCCGACCAGATCGTCCGTCCGGTACTCCCTTTCACAGCAGACCAACCGCGGCAATCCGACCGCAAGCAGAAACGCTGTCAGCGTCGCGCCGTAGGAACGGATATTAGACTGAAGAAAGTACCACTTCTGCTCCGCAGGATAGCGTATGCTGTAATTTTGTTCCGAAATTTCTGTGTACAGTCCCAGCAGCAGATACAACCCACCGAGAATATACGCGACCCAAACCTCGCGGAATGCCCGGTGCTTTCTGGCTTCATCCGATATGAGCCATGTCATAAAAAACCCTCCTTCGTTGAACGTTGCGCACAAGAATGCCGTATACAATCAGCCCGACGGCCGCCAGCACAGCGTAGGCAGCCGTGGAGCAGAGCTGCAAAAGCCGGTCAAACGGAAGCACCGCCGCCAGAAAGCAGAGCGCCGCCCAGAAGACGATTGCAAGCAGAGACAGCCCTTCCGGATTACGGAGTCTGGCAGACAGAAACAGCAGCAGCGTGCATAAATAGATGCCCGGTACCGCGCCGCAGAGCGCCAGCCGCAAAAATGCCTCACCCGCAGTAACGTGCAGCGTCACGGAAAGGAGCAGCAGCGCACCGAACATGCAGCATGAGATCACGACGGACCGCGCAGCTAACATTTCCGGATAGGAATACGGAAACGTAGCTTCCAGTTCGCGCATACGCTCGCTGCAGGCGAGCACGTACCGATGAAACAGCAGGAGCATCGGCATGGGCGCGGTGCAGAAGATCGTCAGCATCGGCATGGACAAAGCCCTGACGCTGAGCAGACCGAAAATCAATGCACCCGCGAAAAGCCCAAGCAGCAGGCCCGCGTTTATTTCACCTGCGGCGATCCGCAGCAGCGTGAAGACCGGCGTCTGCCTGTCCCTTGGCTCCGGCATGGACGCTTGCAGCCGCAAAACGGTGCGGCGGATTTCCTGTTCCATTCGATCGTTCATTCGAAGTCCTCCCGCAGTTTATCTGAGAGTGTATTTCTGGCGGCGCGGAGCCGGGACTTGACCGTCGGCAGCGGTGTGTTCGTCATTCGCGCGATCTCGCTTGCGGTAAATTGGTGGAAATAATGTAAGATCACTGCCTCCCGCTGTGCGGCAGGCAGCTTCTCCAACGCGGCTTTTACAGACATGGAGACCGCTGCCATATCTTCAAGCGAGGCAGCCGGATCGGGTCGGTCGAACATGGCGTCTTCCACCTGAACGATTTTCTGTCGAAAGCGAAAGTAGTCCATGCACTTGTTATGCGCGATCGTAAACAGCCAGCTGTCAAATTTCCTCCACGGCGTATAGCTGCCGATGCTCTGCATCATTGCGATAAAAACATCCTGCGTCAAGTCATAAGCGTCCTGCTCATGCCCGGTCAATTTGAAAACATATCCGTAAATTCGCGGATACCAGCGGCGAACCAAAAGCTCCAGTGCGCTCTGATCTCCGCCTTTGATCCCGCGCACCAGTTCGTGGTTGCTATATTCCACTGCCTCACCGCCTTTTCTGTCAGTATAACGAACGAGAGTACCCAAAGGGATGAAAGATACAAAAGATATTTTATAAAAATTATAACAGGTCCTTGCGTGTGTTTCCAACTGCAATATTTGAGCGCTTTTATATTTTAACACCGGAGCGCAAAAACTGCGCATCAGGAACCAAAGAATAAGGCTTTTCGCCGCGCGTGAGAGCGACTGAAAAATATTCCGATCTTGCGAAAAAATCAGTAGACTTTATACCCTTTCTGTGGTAGTTGTTTGTGCCACCAAAACAAAACGTCTATAATCACATTTTTGCATCGGACACAGACATTGATGCGGCAACATACCCAAAAATGAGCGTTATGAGCTATTATGTCAACACTTATTTTTATGAAAAACACTCGGGTCTTGCCACGCTTGTAAAACCTGCTGCGCCAGTAATAACAACACCGTTCGCGCCGCCGCTGCAATGGACGATCAGGAGATTGCCGTCCGCGTCCTTGCCGCCGACGATGCCGACATGGGAATCGTCCGGATAGAATACAAGGTCGCCCGGCTGCGCGTCGTTCCATGAGATGTTGGTGCAATAGCTGTGCTGTGTCGCAGCTCCGCCGCCGCGCCCCGGATAGTAGCTGCCATTCGTCGCGTTGTAAAAGCTCCAATCGACGAAACCGCTGCAATCCAAGCCGAACGGACGCACTGTGCCGGTGGAGCCGCTGCCTGCGGCTGTGACCTCCATCGGCGCTCCCCAACGGTCATCCCAACCGAGGGCAAGGCTTTTGCCGCCCCAGAAGTACGACACGCGCCCGACGAGCTGCACCGCCGTTTCCACAACAGCTTTTCGCGCCAGGTCAAGATCATCCGGAAGATTTTCAAGCAGCGCAATGGCGTCCTCCTGCGAGATCGTCAGCGAACCCATCGGAATATTCAGACTGCCGAGATTTTCGAGCAGAATGTCCAGTGCGTCGTTCTGATATTTTGTAAAAACGTATATCAGACGCATTTGCTCGGCGGTTTTAGCTGTGATCGTGATTGTCAGCGCAGTTCCCGTGTGGCTGTCGTCCACATCGTCATCCGGATCACTGTCCGGAACGTCAACGGTCTGCGTTGCCGTCTTGATCTCGCACATATCCCAGAAAACTTGACGCAGCAGCTCCACACGTTCTTCGTCAAGCGTGAAAACGTCAATGCCGTCCTCCGCGCCTGCCACTTTGGACGCAAACACAGCTACGACCTCGCGCCAATCCGGGGCCTGCCCGACGATCTGAACAGATACAAAATCACCGTTCTGCAATCGCTCTAGCTCGGCATGATACTCGCCCTGAATTTCCGCAATAGCCGTTGCGAGTGGAACGGTGTCGTCTGCCTGCTGCTCGTCGGCAAACAGAATCCCCAGCGGCGATGTAAGGAACGCACCCGCGACAATGACGATGGAAAATACGATAAAAAGCGCCGTGCCGCCGCCTAAACTGGCAAGCGCGCTTACCAGCTCCTTGACCGCCTTTGCAGCGGCTTCGGCCAGCTTTTTCGCGGCTGCGGCGGCTGCTCTGGTAGCCCGGTTGTTGCTCTTTTTAAGCATCTTTCGCTGTGCATCCTGCGTCGCTGCTTTTCGTGCACGCTTTGTCGCGGTTTTCGATACGGACGTTTTCGGTTGTACTTTTGGAGCGCTGATCTGCTCTGAATCTCTTGTACGAATAGAAATACCACGTCGGGGGCGTTCCCTCGGCGCGGCGTTTGACTTCGGCTTCTCGCGGATGGCGGGCAGCTGCTCCACTGGTGGGGTGTGCGCTGGTGTTGGTGGCTGGACAGGTGGGGCCGGTTTGCTGCCAGCCGTGACCTGCTGACGCTCCGGCGTAATTGCGGGTGCATCCGAAACAGGCGGATGCGGCGAAATGGGGGCAGCCGGTTCGGATGGGTAGATGGATTCGATGGATGGATTTCGGGAGAGCTGCGCTTGTTTTTCCACAAAGGCTTGCCGTGCCTGCTCCTGCGGCGCGGACAGCAAATCGCGCGCCGGTGTGACCGCTGGCTGCTCACGAATAGGCTGCTCTATGCCGCGGCTATAAGGTTCAGTGCCGCGCGGCGTCCATGTACCAGTCTGCTTGATATGCTGAACGTTCGACGCATTTTCTGGTGTCGGTTCGGGACGCGGTTCACCGCGCAGCTCTGTAAACGTTGGCTTTTCGCGGATCGGCGGCAATACGCTCTGCGGCATATCGTCCGCAAGTCGAATTTCCGGCAGTCCTGTATGAAGATGATCTCGCGCAGACGGCTGTTCTGCGCGGGTTTTCTTTGCCTGCTGCACATACGCGCGTCGCTCCTGTTCCTGCGGCGTGGGTGTCGATACGCTCTGCGGCTGTTTCGACTCTGGCCGGGTGCGCACATCGTCTGTGCGCTGTCGCGGCGTATTTTCTACCGATGGCGCGGTCACTGTGGTATGCTGCGGCTGCTCCGACGTGATCGGCTGCGCTGGCGTGGCCGTTTTTGCGGTTTGCTGAACATAAGCACGTCGGGCCTGTTCCTGCGGTGCGGGTATCGATGTGCTCTGCGGCGGCGTTGCATCTGACCGGGTACGCGGCGCGTCTGTTCGTTCTCGCGGTGATTCCGGCGCATAGTGCGGCTGGGTGGATTGCTCCGGTTGTGCATTTGCGGAAGAATCCGCTGATTCTTTGCGGGCTGGGTATTGGATTGCACGATGCGGCAGTTGAACAGCTTCGTGGACGATTTCGCGGGCGGTTGTTTCTACCTGTTCTGTTGCCGTGGTTTCTGCGCTGCCCGAACGGTCGGATTGCTTCGCGCTGTCATTCAGTTCTTTTACAAATTTCTGCACCATCTGCCGCTGAACAGCGGATGCAGTTCGATGTTTCGGCTGCTTATCTTTCGGGCGGTCGTTTCGTTCTCGAATATCTGAAATATTAGTCACCTCCGATTTGCGTCTCACCGTGAGACCTATTTCTGCAAAGCTGCCGCAATCCCCTCCATGATATACTCCGCGCAGGGCAGCGCGACAGAATTTCCAATCGTGGCATAGCGGCTGGAGCTTCGGATTTCCTCACCGTCTGCGCCGTATTTCGTCCAGTCTGGCGGCAGCCCCATCAGGCGCTCGCTTTCCGCTTCGGTCGGGTAACGGATGCAGCCGGCAAGCGGATCGTCCTCATAATAATACGCGAACGCAGCCTGTTCGGACGCTAGAATAGTCGGAAAGACATTTGTGCGTTTTCCAAAGCTCCGGATGAACTGTTGCCGATTTCGGTTTGCGGCTGCTCCGCGCATTTTGAATCCGTAAAAGGGTAGGATAACGGGTATCTGCCGCCCTGCTTCAAGAGAAGCGCCTCTATGATCTTCGGCGGCGGACAGCCCACTCGCGCTGCAAAGCCGAGAATCCGTGTGCATTGACCGGGTGTTAAATAATATCTCTGCGGCACGCTGTCCTGTAAAATCTGCCACAACAAAGATTCTTTCTCGGCGCGCGAGTTTGGGCTTCGACCAATACTGGGCGTCCATGACACGCCATGCCAGATCACACCGTCGCCCTCGCACCATTCCGGCGTCTGCCCAGTGTCCAGAATCAGGCATTGAAACCTCGGTGCCCGCAAAGGATTTGAGTACGGCAAGATAGTCGCGTTTATTGCCCGATAGCATAGCTCCAATGACGTTTTCCCAAACAGCGATAGCTGGATACACCCCTCCACTGGCATCCCTCATTTCTTCAATAATACGGATCGCCTGATAAAACAGGCTGGATTTTGCGCCATTTAAGCCGGTTCTATTTCCAATTTGTGATAAATTTTGACAGGGTGAGCCAAACGTAATGACATGGACGGCAGGAATTTTCCCGCCGTCCAGCTTTGTTATATCACCAAGATGTACCATCTCCGGGAAATGGCGCTTTGTAATAGAGATTGCGTCCGGTATGATCTCACTCGCCCAGACCGGAGTGATACCATGTCTGCTTGCCGCAAGCGGGAGCACGCCGATCCCGTCAAACAGACTTCCGAGTGTGATCGTCATACCAGATTTTCTCCCGGCGTGGTTGTCATTAACTTATATAGCTCTGTCTGGCGGGGAATGGTGTTGACGAAAGGCACGATGGAGCCGCCCATGCGCAGCAGACCGTGACCGGCTTCGGCGTTTGTGATATAGCCGAGTTGTGTATCGGAAATGTGAAGCAGCTTCGACAGCTCTGCGCGGTCGGTTGCCGCCTGATTGAACAGCAGCAGAAATTCCGAGTTGGCGAACATCAGACGCGCCGTTTCGGATTTCAGACATTCTTCTACGTTCTGCGATGCCGCCGTCAGCGCCGCGCCATATTTGCGGAATCTTTTCCATGCGCGATAAAGAATCTCTCCAGAATACTTGTACTTGAAGTACAAATACACTTCGTCGAGAAAGACCCATGTGTACTTGCCGTGCTTGCGGTTCTCCATGACGCGGTTTTGAATGGCTTCGAGTGCGACAACGAGCGCGGTCGGACGGAGCTGTTCACCCATTTCGTACAAATCAAGCACGACGATGCGGTTGTTAATATCCACATTTGTCGGATGCGCAAAGACATTCAAGCTGCCCTCCGTGATAAGCTCTGCTGCCAACGCAATTTCCCGCGCTTCGGGGTCTGGCTGCTTCAAGACTTCGGCGCGCCAGTCGGACAAAAGCGGCATAGGCAGCGCACCTTTTGCGTGGAAATAGTTCTGGTAGACACTCGCCGTGCATCGGTCGATGATGGATTTCTGAGAACCAGACAGTAAGCCCGCGCCCATTTGCTGCTCCAAGATACTGGTTATGAGTTCGGATTTCATGGCGATGGGATTCTCGCCGTCCTCATAGCCGTCTTGCAGGTCGAGCGGATTGATGTGGTGCTGGCTGTTCGGGGAGATTTCAATGACTTCGCCGCCCAGCGCCCGCGCAATGGGCGCGTACTCACGCTCTGCGTCAATAATGATAATGTCGTCGTTGGTGGACAGCGCGACGTTTGCGATGGTATTTTTCATTGCCACGGATTTACCAGAACCGGACACGCCGAGATAGAACGCATGGGGTGAAATGAGCCGCTTGCGGTCACAGATCAAGAGATTTTTGGAAATGGCGTTGACTCCGTAATACAAACCGCCGGGGTCCTGAATTTCCTGCGCACGGAACGGCATGAGAACAGCGCAGCTTTCCGTCGTGAGCGTCCGCAAAGCATGGATACGCCGCAGGCCATACGGCAAAACAGTATTCAAGCCGTCCTCCTGTTGGTAGCGGAGAACGGAAAACCCACATAATTTCTCTTGCGCGATGGATTGCAGCGTTTGTGTATCCGCGTCAAGCTGCTCCAGCGTATCGGCAATGTGAACGAGCGTCACACAGGCGAACATGAGCCGCTGGTCGCGAGCAGTTAAGTCCTCTAATAAGTCTTTCGATTCGGTACGCATCTGTTCCAAATCATACGGTACGGTCGCGGTAAAATTGTTCTGCCGGTTCTGCCTTTGCTGCCAGCGTGTAATGTCCGTTTCCACGCCGAGGATTCGGCTTTGCACCTCACGCACAGCTTCTTCGGTGGGAATCGGAAGAATGTCAATGGACAGCAGCAGGTTTCTGGAGAAGTCAGACAGGTCCTTTATCATTTCGTCGCTGATAAAAGATGCGTAGTCGCGCATAAAAAGCACCCGTCCAAATTTGCCGCCCATTTCAAAATACCCGGCGCGGAATTGCAGCCCGTCCGGGCAGATCAGGTCGCGGAAGTCGATGCCGCGCTTGATGTTCGCGGACAGGTCAAACCGGAAAGACGCTTCTTCGCCGGGGCGAAAAAAATCATGCAGCAGCCGCAGCCGGTCGGTGCAGGAAATGGCGTATGCCCCGGAATCCAGCCGCCCAAAGCTGGCAGACAAGTTGGTATCGACGCGGCGGAAATAGGCGCGGGTCTGCTCGATCTTCCGTAAGCCGATTGACAGTGTGATGTACTTTTCCTGCACCAGATTGTTGCTTTCAGCCGCTTTGTCCAAGATGATCTGGTTGTACTCGCCGCGATAGTAGTCCAAACCGTCGCTGCACTCCGGCATGAGCATCGTGCGCTGGAAGTCAACCGGATTTAATCTTCGGTTAATGATCGTGATTTTCGCGGTCGCATCGGTCGGCAAAGAATTGAGAACAGCACCATACGAACGGAAGATACTGCGTCGGTCGTCTAACGACGATGCGGCGTAATTTATATCCGAAAAGCGCCACGTTTTACTGTACTTCTGCCCGACCTGCCAGATACCGTCCGTATAGATGCGTCGGATGGGAATGGATTGCTGGACGCTGTGGGGAATCCGAAAAGAATCTTTTTCGCTGCGGTTTGCAGCCAACAGGGATTTCATCATTCCAACGTGCCCTCCATAATGTTCGCAAACACTTCCTCATGGAGATTGACAGAATCGAACCGGCGCGGGCCTGCGCACAAGATTTCGGATTTGATAAACGCCCATAAGAATTGTTCAAACGTCATGCCGTTGTAGTGGAAAAATCCTGCGATAGCGACTGGTGCCGCTACCAGCAGACAGAGCCAGCTTGCAGCTTCTTTTCCGATGATGCCGCCCAAACCGAGATAGATACCAGCCGCCAGACCGACAGCCAGCACCGCACAAATAAACTGCCGCGCAGACAGACCGAAGAAGATCGTTTCCCGGTGTGCGCGGATTTCTTTTGGAATTTTGACTTCTATAAAAATCGCCTCCGATTTGTTGAAAATTTGACAGAAAATTTAGAATATGAGATAATATTTATAGGTAAAAACTTGACAAAAAGGAGAAAATGCTATGAACTCTACACTCATTTTATTCAAGGAAATAGGTCGCCAGCTTTTGATCGTCGGTCTGGTGCTGGGGAGTCTGCCAATGGCAATCCGTATCCTCTGGAAGCTGCGGCTTCTGCCGCTCGGTTGCTACTTTGTGGCAACGAAACTCTTCTGGCCGCGCTGGGCGGCAGCACATAAAACCGCCTGCATTTTGATCTTCGTCGCCTGTGTGCTGTTTTTCGTCTTGTGCTGGACAATCCGCTACATCCGCCAGAAGCGCGAGGAACAGATCATGGCAGAGCTGATACACCACTACACAAAGGACCTGAAGCCAGGCGAATCCAGGACACTGGAATTTCTCTGAACAGTCAGAAAGAATTGCGTCCCGACTTGGGACGCAATTCTTTTATGCACCGAGCATTTCATGCACCAGCCGATCAGAGCCTTTGACAAGACCTGTCAGCACCAGCATATTGAACATGAGCTGCCCGATGTATTGCCAGACCATTGTGACCGCAGGGAGTGATTCGTCCAGCGCCGTACTGCCGCCTGACAGGAACGCCGAGTAGATCACGCAGGACAGCACAATGACCGCGCCCTCCATGCACACCCCGACATAGCTTTTGAGGAATGTCTGACCGATTCTGGACGTAGCTTCTCCCGCGAATGACGCCAGCGGAAGCGGCGCAATCGCGGTATAGATAAAGATTTTGAAAAAACGGCCGTAGACGGTCAGAATCAGAACAAAGGACAGGACCGTAATCAGCAGGCTTCCCAGCAGAGATACCAACCAGAGCGGAATGGATTCCAGAAAACTCACGTCCTCAATGGCCTCCACAATTTTGTCTGGCAGCGTTGCCGTCGTGGAAATTGCAGAACCAATGCCGCCCATGACGGTACTTACCACACCGCCGCAGATTTTGTAAATCGCGGTTATCAGCTCCAGCGACGAGCCGACCGCCACTTTTGCAAGCAGAAACCGAATAAAATGCCGTAGGGCAAATTCCGGTCTTTGCAGTTCGCGGAAGCTGGCCGCTGAGCGGAATACGCCCATTGCAAAAAATAACACCAGCAGACCATAGCCGAAGCCTACCAGTGCATTGTGAATGCTGACAATAACTGTCCAGATTTCGCCACCGCGAAAACTTTCCGGTGTCTGTGAAACAAGCAACCAGATTTCAGCCAAATGGTCATTCCAGTTGGAAAGCGCGTTTTCAAGGGTCGATACGACCCAGTTATCACTCACATATCATCACCTCCGAAATGTAGTGACTGCGTATTGACAATTTCACGCAAAAGGATATACTAAAAGAAAAGGGGGTATGATTATGAATCAGGCATACAATGTTTCATCCGCGCCGAAAACAACGACGTTTCAGATGCGCATGAATCCTGAAATCAAGCAGCGCGCCGAGCAGCTTTACGCCAGTTATGGTCTGAACCTGACGGATGCTATCAACATCTTCATCCAGCAGTCACTCAATGTGGAGGGTCTGCCGTTCCTGCTTTCGCCGGAGAACGAGGAATATATGAAAAATAAGGCGCTCAAGCGCCTGATGGCGGAGCTGGACGCGGGCTGGAAAAGCGCGGAACAGGGCAGATGGGTCAGCGAGGAGGAAGCTATGCGCCGGCTGGAGTTGGACGCATGAAGCTGAGATTTACGCCGCGCGCCATGAACGACCTGACGGCAATTCGTCGCTTCATTCGGGACGAATACGGAAACCCGAAAGCAGCCAAACGCATCACGGACAGTATTTTTGCCCAGTGCGCGAATCTCAAGCAGTTTCCTCAGTCCGGCACGGCGCTCAGCGCCCGTTTTGAAATCGACACGGATGTGCGCTATCTGGTCTGCGAGGGATATATGATCTTCTATCGCATCGAGGGCGAGTTCGTGTCTGTCGGCGCTGTGATCCACGGGAAAACAGACTATCTGGATGTCCTTTTCCGGAAAGAACGATAAACAGAATTTCTGCATAGAAAAACCAGCCTCTTATGAAAAGAGACTGGTTTTTATGCGTAATATAGTTAGTACAAGAGCTGTGGATAGTCTGTCTTGCCGTTCACGATGCGGTAGATATAGACCGTCTTTTCGCTGTCAATGACCTTGTAGACACATACATAGTCACGGCAAATGACCTTACGGAACTCTCGTTCTGCCAGCACCATATCTGGATGCAGCGCACCGGAATACGGGAATGTCCGCAGCAGGTCTACGGTGTGCAGAATTTCATCGATGAATTTTTCAGCAGAATCCGCACCGGCTAAAACGAGGTAAAGCTGTGCAATTCTCTCCAAATCGCGCATGGCAGCGCGCAGATATTTAATCTGATACTCTTGCTGCATCAAAAATCTCCTTCATCCTGCCGCGCACCTGTTCCGGAGAATATGTCGGTGCACCACTCAGACGATCCAGCTCCGCTTCCAGAACACTGGCCCGATGCGCCAGCATTTTTTCGCGCTGCTCATAGGCTTCAATGCTCTGAATGACCAGATCAGCTTCGCCCTTGTTCGTAATATAGATCGGTTCGCCGGACACCTTTGCAAGCTGCGAGATTTGCAGATATTCGTTGCGCAATGCCGTGGATGCTCTGATCTGCATGGAACCACCTCCTGTATTTTCTATCCATAGTATATCAGGAATATGATATGTTTGCAAGCTGAATCTCATTCCTTTCGTTTTCAAAATGCGTCTCACGGTGAGACGCATTTCTGCGTGTCCTGTTTTACCTCGCGTCACGCTGCCGGGTTCGCTGCTTTGGAATCCGAAATCCATAGACGGATGCAATGCTGTCTCCAAGCCGCTGTGTGACTCTCGCAATATCTGTGCGTGTCGCTCTCCGGCAATAAATCTTGTCTTGCAGATTCTCAATTTGCGCATCGGTAACTCCGCGCTTGAACACACGGTACAGATAGTGATTTGTGCCGTCGTGGTGAATAGCGTCTGCACGCAGATCGCCGTTCTTATCTACATACCACTCTGTCATATCTGTATCCGAATACAAGCAGTCCCGGATATTGCCGGAGTTGACCATCTTATATCCCTGCGCACGTCCGTTCCAGAAGCCAAGGTCGCCAATGACAAGAATCGGCTGTGAAAACTGAATGTCCAGATTTCGGCGCTCGTCGTCGAGGTATTCGGCGTTCAGCTCGTGCATCTTTTCATAGAGCTTATCTTCGGGCACCCGGTTGCAACTTCGTCAAAAATCAAAAGTACATCATACTGATCACACAATTCTCTTGCTCTCTTCAGGAATGAAATATCATACATCCGCATTCCTCCTGCTCCCTGTAAAAGAGGCTCCACAATAAAGCAGTTCAGACGGTCATGATACTGTTCAAATGCCTCCTCCAGAGCCGGAATCTCAGTGGGAATATGGACAACACCCTCTTTTTTGTCAAAAGCGAAATGATAATCCTCGTCATCACCAACTTCCATTGCCTTAAAGGTATCCCCGTGATATGCATGTTCAAGAGCCAGCACTAACGGGCGCTTTCTTCCCTGATTGGTGTTGTATTGAAGGGCCATTTTAAGTGAGACCTCCACTGCAACACTTCCTGAATCTGAAAAAAAGCAATAATCCAGATCTCCTGGCAGAAATTCCTGCAGCTTCGCAGAAAGCTTTTCCACCGGCTCATGTGTCAGTCCCCCAAGCATTACATGACAAAAACGGTCTGCCTGTTCCTTGATCGCTTCTGTCAGTTCCGGATGCTTATATCCATGAATCATACACCACCAGGAAGATATAGAGTCTATCAGCTTCTGATCTTTTGTATAAAGATGTACACCCTCTGCATCCAGAATCTTATAGGGAGCTTTCATTGTTTTCATTTGTTCATAGGGATACCATATCATTTGATCTTCACCTCATCATAAAATTCTGCCA
>OGXT01003008.1_pt1 | contig 12364 bp, 8 predicted proteins | sample 1576361 | NCBI WGS metagenome assembly OGXT01 (sample SAMEA3541514, study PRJEB24748) | human gut metagenome | biome: human gut; feature: human-associated habitat; material: faeces | place: China | collected 2012 | reverse complement strand
ACTGCCGATAGGTTCAGGCCATCGCTAAAATGGCACGCACCTCCGACTTGTCATTGCGAGGAGCGAAGCGACGTGGGAATCTCGCAGTACACGGTTGGATAATAGGAAAGCCACGGCGAAAACGCAACTGCCTTCCCGAGATTGCCACGTCGGCCTGCGGCCTCCTCGCAATGACAAGTCGGGGGCTATTACCGTTTTATCGCCAACCTGTACGTATCGGCAGTATAGCGCCGGGCCCGGCTGTCCGCTCCCCTACAACGCGCTGCTGATCCTCAGAACAGGTCCAGCATGGCATCGAGGTAAATGGCCTCACGGACGCGGAGCTGATACTCCGGTTTTGTCATGTAATACAGGAGAAACTCCAGCACCATCGCGCTGCCGAGGCCGCGGCCCTCGAGCTTGAACTCGGAAAAGCCCATCGGCAGACGCGTATCGCGGATGTCGCCGACGCTGAGGAAGCCGGGATTTTCCATTGCTCTGGAGAAGCGGTAGCCCTGCGCGGCGTCCGGCGCGGTGCAGCGGTGCTCCGGGCCGGGCTCGCCGAGGTTCTTGCGGCTGACGGCCTCATAGCACGCGCGGCGGTCCGGGCAGCCGAAGCGGCAGCATTCGTTGCACAGGAATTCGACCTTCGCCTTCTCCTGCGGCGAGAGGGCGCGCAGCTGCTCCAGCGCCGGATTCAGGCGGAAATCCGGCACGACATACCGAAACTCCGGCCGCGCCAGCTCCTGACGGAACGCAGAGAAGTCCGTCAGGACCTTTGTCGTGGACGAGACGAGATACAGCCCCGGATAACGCTGCCGCACATGCTCTGCCAGCAGGTCGGAATGGACAATGATTCCGTTTTCTCCGCTTGATTCAAACAGGCGGCACAGCGTATTGCAGCGCGGGTCGGCCAGGTGCTCCGGCCGCAGCAGGGAATTGCTGAACGTCAGGCGGGCGGAGATACCGTAGTCCCGCAGCAGGGCAAGCGCGTCGCGCGGGTCGCAGTCGCCGCAGCTGACGCGTCCGCCGCCCCAGAGGCAGCCCTCCGGCGCGCCGTAGATCGAGCCAATGCCGCACCAGTCATAAAAATACTCCCGGTGCTCAAAAAACAGCGGCAGAAACAGGCGGTAGAGCGCATAAAATTCAAACAGGCCCGGCAGATGATACTGCGCAGTGAACTGATCCATCGGTCCCCTCCATAGCATGGTATTTCTATTTTATTGTACCACGCGCGTCAATGCGGGGGATGCGCAGGGCCGCCAATTATGCGTTGTAGGGGAGCGGACAGCCGGGCCCGGCGCAGTGCTGCCGAAATGAACAGGCTGTCATTAAAATGACGATGGCTCCCGATTTGTCATTCCGAGGAGCGAAGCGACGTGGGAATCTCGTGCAGGCAGTTCCGTTTTCGCCGGGAGTGCCTTGTGATCCGGCTGAGTGCTGCTGAGATTGCCACGGCCCCGTTGGGGCCTCGCAATGACAAATCTGGGAGCATTGCGCCATTGAACTCATGCCACCAATATTGCCAGCCTGCATGGCGCTCACTGAGCGCCGCTACAGACGCAATTGGTGCATACCATTTTATCGGCAGCCATTACGAATCGGCAGCATCGCGCCGGGAGCGGCATGCCGCTCCCCTATAACATTACATCGCATTGCAAAAGGGCCGGACGTGCAGTCCGGCCCTTCTCTATATTATTATTTCATTTTCATTCAGCCGAGGATATAGACGGTGCACATGCGCACGCCGAAGTCCCAGCACTCGGCATAGGTGTCGAAATACAGGTCGATCTTATTGCCCTTGATGCCGCCGCCGATGTCCTCGGCCACGCAGTAGCCATAGACATACTGGCCGTCGTTTGAAACGACATACATCTTCGTACCGAGCGGGATGACGGTCGGGTCGACCGCGATGGCGCCCACGCGGGCCAGCGTGCCGGAATAGGTGTGGCCGACATAGCCCTCACAGGTGTAGGCTGTGGCGGAGCAGGTCATCACATCGACGTAGGTGTAGCTCTCGCCGGAGGACGTCATGATGACGTTGCCGCTCGTCTCGGCGGAGCCGTCATAGCGCGAGCCGCCGGAGGACGACGAGCCGGACGAGGAGCTGCCGGAGGCCGTGCCGGACGAGGCGGCAGGGGCCGCCTGCTCCGCAGGCTCCGGATCGGCGGGCTGCTCCATGATGGTGCGGTCAACGCCGCGGATGACGAGCTGGGTGACGGGCTTCGTCTGGACCGTCTCCTGCACGATAACACGGGAGACCTCCTTGCCGTTGCGGTAGGTGACCTCGCTCTTGACGTGGGTCAGGCCGTTCTGCCCGGCCACGAGGACGATCTCGGCATCCGGCTCGAGGTCGGGGTCCTCATAATAATTGACGGGGTAGGGAACGGTCGTGTCCTCCTCCTCGATGCGCGTCTCCGTGTGCACGAGCTCAATGGTCATGCCGTCGTAGGTCTGCGTCTCGCTGCTGCACGAGAGCGTGTCGCCCGTGCCCGGCGTGATGCCCATGCGGGCCAGCAGGGAGCCGGTCGTTTCGCCGTAGGTGCCGATGACGCTCTGCGCGCCGCGGTTGATGACCGTGACCATCTGCATGCGGCGGACGGTGATCTGATTCATGCCGTCGGCATAGCCGGTCTCATAGGTATCCTCCTCCTCGAGCTCGATGCCCGCCTCGGTGAGCACCTCATAGGGATCGGAGCTGTAGGAGCGGTGGACGGTGACGCGGTCGCCGTCCGTGATGATATAGCTGGTCTGGGCAAAGACGGTCTGCGAAAGCAGCGCGCCGACAGCGGCGGCCAGCACCGCGACGACGATGAGCCGCCGCAGCCACGCCCGGCGGCGCGGATGTTGTGTGCTTCTTTGCATGCTTGCCTCCTCCAATTTCTGAGAATTTTCGCTGCAGCGGCCGGTTTTGTTTGCGGGCTGCAACTATTGTTACTATATTGTAACTACCGCGCAATTATAACATTCTTTCACGATTTGTCAAGCTTTTTTCTTATTTTCCTGTTTTCGTCAAACTTTTTGAGAAATTATTTCTATTTTCCGGCGGACTAGATATCCGCACTCTGCGCATGGGAAAGCACAAGATATTGTGAAAGGATTACAAAACGGTTAACATAACGGCCGCAAAACGCAACCGCCCCGCCGCAGGCAAAAAACTTTGCCCGCACCGCTTGACACGGCCGGGCAAACGTGCTATATTGGCGATATCAAAGAGGCTGTGACGAAGACCGGAACAGGCCCGGTTGCCCAGAGAGGGAGCGGTTGGTGAAAGCTCCTGCACCCGCCTGCCGCCGAACCGCTTCCGAGCCGCTCCGCTGAACTTCCAGTAGGCTGAGCCGGGTGCGCCCGTTACCGCGCCAACGAGCGGCAGCGCCATGCGCTGCAAGCAGGGTGGAACCGTGGAATACAGGATCTGTATCTCACCCCTGATTGGATCAGGGGTGATTTTTTTGAACCTCTGATAAAATCAACAAGCGTGAATGGCAAGATATTTTTTGTCAAGCCAAGGTTTGGGAAACGCCGGAATACTGGTATGTATTTCAAGTTTTCCGAACCGATGGATTGGCGAAAAAGATCTGGCAGGCACCGCAGTTGATTTTATACAGAGGTTCACTTATTGCCCCTCAGAATGAAGGAGGAAACACCATGTCCGAAGAAAATCTGTACACGTTTGAAAACGAGGCCTATCGCAAGACGTACTGGCACACCTGCTCCCATGTGATGGCGCAGGCCGTCAAGCGCCTGTATCCGCAGGTCAAGCTGGCCATCGGCCCGTCCATCGACAGCGGCTGGTACTACGATTTTGATGCAGACTTCAGCTTCACGCAGGAGCACCTCGACGCCATTGAGGCCGAGATGAAGAAGATCTGCAAGGAAAAGCTCCCCCTCGTCCGCAGCGAGAAGCCGCGCGCCGAGGCCGTGGCCTATATGGAGTCGCTCGGTGAGCCGTATAAGGTCGAGCTCATCAACGACCTGCCTGAGGATGCCGTCATCTCGTTCTACACGCAGGGCGAGTTCACGGACCTGTGCGCAGGCCCGCATCTGGACAGCACCGGCCGCATCAAGGCAAACGCCTTCAAGCTGACGCAGTGCTGCGGCGCTTACTGGCGCGGCGATTCGAAGCGCAAGATGCTCCAGCGCATCTACGGCATTGCCTTCCCGAAGAAGGAGGAGCTGGACGAGTACCTGCAGAAGCAGGAGGAGGCCCGCAGGCGCGACCACAACAAGCTCGGCCGTGAGCTGGAATACTTCACGACCGTCGACGTTATCGGCCAGGGCCTGCCCATCCTGCTGCCGAAGGGCGCGCGCGTCATCCAGACGCTGCAGCGCTGGGTCGAGGACGAGGAGGAAAAGCGCGGCTATCTGCTGACGAAGACGCCGCTGCTGGCCAAGCGCGAGCTGTATAAGATCTCCGGCCACTGGGACCACTACCTCGACGGCATGTTCGTTCTCGGCGACCCGCACGACGAGACGAAGGAATGCTTCGCTCTGCGCCCGATGACCTGCCCGTTCCAGTATCAGGTCTACCTGAACCGTGCCCGCTCCTACCGCGACCTGCCGATGCGCCTCGGCGAGACGTCCACGCTGTTCCGCAACGAGGACTCCGGTGAAATGCACGGCCTCATCCGCGTGCGCCAGTTCACGATCTCCGAGGGCCACATCGTGCTGCGCCCGGATCAGCTGGAGGAGGAGTTCAAGCACTGCCTCGATCTTGCCAAGTACTGCCTCGGTACCGTCGGCCTGCTCGAGGACTGCACGTTCCGCTTCTCGCAGTGGGATCCCGCGAACCCCAACAATAAATATGAGGGCACGGCCGAGCAGTGGAACGAGGCACAGGAGATCATGGGGCGCATCCTCGACGACCTCGGTGTGAAGTACACCGTTGGCTTCGACGAAGCCGCGTTCTACGGTCCGAAGCTCGACATCCAGTATAAGAACGTCTTCGGCAAGGAGGACACCCTCGTCACCATCCAGATCGACATGCTGCTGGCCGAGCGCTTCGGCATGGAATACACCGACCAGAACGGCCAGAAGGTCCGTCCCTATATCATTCACCGCACGAGCCTCGGCTGCTACGAGCGCACGCTGGCCTACCTTATCGAGAAGTACGCAGGCGCGCTGCCGCTGTGGATGATGCCGACGCAGGTCCGCGTTCTGCCGATCACCGACCGCGCGCACGACTATGCGCAGGAGATCGTCGACCGTCTGCGCGACGCGGGCATCCGTGCCGAGTCCGACTACCGCAGCGAGAAGCTCGGCTACAAGATCCGCGAGGCCCAGATGCAGAAGATCCCGTATATGCTCGTCGTCGGCGACCGCGACATGGAGAACCAGACCGTGTCCGTCCGCACGCGCGCCGGTGTGGATCTCGGCGCCATGAGCGTAGACGATTTCCGCGCAAAGTGCCGCGCGGAGATCGACACGAAGGTCCGCGACTAAAAGGAACCGTTCCCCGGAGCACATGCTCCGGGGAATTTTTCGGCACGGCCGCCAGCCGGGCGTTGTAGGGGAGGGACATGTCCCTCCCGGCGCTGCACTGTCGATTCGTACAGGCCACCGATAAAAACGTAAAAACCAATTGCGTCTGTAGCGGCGCTCACTGCGCAGCCGTTGGCGGCTTTGCCGCCTTACGGATGCGGCGTGCCCCTTGCGGGTAGTGAGCGCCATGCAGGCCGGCAATGATCACGGCACAAATTCATCGGCGCAAGGCTCCCAAGTTTGTCATTCCGAGGAGCAACGCGACGTGGGAATCTCGCAGAATATGGTCGGATAACAAGGCATTCCCGGCGAAATCGTAACTGCCTTCCCGAGATTGCCACGTCGGCTGCGCCTCCTCGCAATGACAAATCGGGGCTGCATGCCGTTTTATCGTCAGCCTGTTCGGATCGGCAGCATTGCGCCGGGCCCGGCTGTCCGCTCCCCTACAACGCTCCATCGGCGGTTTTTCCGTCCCTTTTTCGGCAAAATTATGAACTTTTTGCAAAACGATAAAAAAGGATTGATTTTGTCCGAAAAAAATCGTAATATATAGATGCGAAACTACGGGAAACGTAGTGCAGAAGTAATTTCACGGCTGCTCCGGCAGCCGGACAGTTCAAAGAAAGAGGTAATCCAAAATGGCTGAAATCGATCTGAAGCAGTATGGGATCACCGGCACCACCGAGATCGTGCACAATCCTTCCTACGAGATGCTCTTCGCGGAAGAGACCAAGCCCGAGCTCACCGGCTACGAAAAGGGCCAGGTCAGCGAGCTGGGTGCCGTGAACGTTATGACCGGTATCTACACCGGCCGTTCCCCCAAAGACAAGTACATCGTCGTGGACGAGAACTCCAAGGACACCGTGTGGTGGACGTCCGACGCCTACAAGAACGACAACCATCCCATGACCGAAGAGACCTGGAAGGCGGTCAAGGACATCGCTCTGAAGGAGCTGGGCAGCAAGCGCCTGTTCGTCGTCGACGCATTCTGCGGCGCGAACAAGGACACCCGCATGGCCATCCGCTTCATCGTCGAGGTCGCATGGCAGGCCCACTTCGTCACCAACATGTTCATCAAGCCGACGGAGGAGGAGCTGAAGAACTTCAAGCCGGACTTTGTCGTCTACAACGCCTCCAAGGCGAAGGTCGAAAACTACAAGGAGCTCGGCCTGAACTCCGAGACCTGTGTGGCCTTCAACATCACCTCCCGTGAGCAGGTCATCATCAACACCTGGTACGGCGGCGAGATGAAGAAGGGCATGTTCTCCATGATGAACTACTACCTGCCGCTCAAGGGCCTGGCCTCCATGCACTGCTCCGCCAACACCGACATGAACGGCGAGAACACCGCCATCTTCTTCGGCCTGTCCGGCACCGGCAAGACCACCCTGTCCACCGACCCCAAGCGTCTGCTGATCGGCGACGACGAGCACGGCTGGGACGACAACGGCGTCTTCAACTTCGAGGGCGGCTGCTACGCCAAGGTCATCAACCTTGACAAGGACTCCGAGCCCGACATCTACAATGCCATCAAGCGCAACGCCCTGCTCGAGAACGTCACGCTCGACGAGAACGGCAAGATCGACTTTGCCGACAAGTCCGTCACCGAGAACACCCGCGTCTCCTACCCGATCAACCACATTCAGAACATTGTCCGCCCGATCTCCTCTGCGCCCGCTGCGAAGAACGTCATCTTCCTGTCCGCAGATGCCTTCGGCGTTCTGCCTCCCGTTTCCGTCCTGACCCCGGAGCAGACGAAGTACTACTTCCTCTCCGGCTTCACCGCGAAGCTGGCCGGCACCGAGCGCGGCATCACCGAGCCGACCCCGACGTTCTCTGCCTGCTTCGGCCAGGCCTTCCTTGAGCTGCATCCCACGAAGTACGCCGAAGAGCTCGTCAAGAAGATGGAAAAGAGCGGCGCAAAGGCCTATCTGGTCAACACCGGCTGGAACGGCACCGGCAAGCGCATCTCCATCAAGGACACCCGCGGCATCATCGACGCCATCCTGAGCGGCGCGATCCTGAACGCCCCCACGAAGAAGATCCCGTACTTCAATTTCGAGGTCCCCACGGAGCTGCCCGGCGTCGATCCGAAGATCCTCGATCCGCGCGACACCTATGCTGATGCTTCCCAGTGGGACGAGAAGGCAAAGGATCTGGCCTCCCGCTTCGTTAAGAACTTCGTCAAGTACGAAGGCAACGAGGCCGGTAAGGCGCTGGTCGCCGCAGGCCCGAAGGCTGAGTAATTCTATATTTTCCGAACAGGCCGCAGCAATGCGGCCTGTTTTTTACTGCCGGAAAATCCCTTCAGGCTTTTCCGGCAATCGGGCCACAGTCCGCTGCGCGCACGGATCGTCCGCCTGCGGGCGGCGAACTCTGCGAGGCTTTTTTGTACACCGAAATGGACTTGCGATGCGCCTGCGCATCCCCTGTCACGCAAAATTCTCTGCGCCGAGGGCTACCATTTCCCCGTCAAAGCTGGTATAATGGGAAAAAAATCTGCTTGCAGCAGGGAAGGGAGCATATTATGGGTCTGATCAAAGCCGGTGTCGGCTCGCTCGGCGGCACGCTCGCCGATCAATGGAAGGAATTTTTCTACTGCGACGCGTTGTCGCCGGAGGTGCTGGCCGTCAAGGGCCAAAAGCGCGTCTCCGGGCGCAGCTCCAACACGAAGGGCAGCGACAACATCATCTCCAACGGCTCCGTCATTGCCGTGGCGGACGGCCAGTGCATGATGATCGTGGAGCAGGGCAAGGTCGTGGAATTCTGCGCCGAGCCGGGCCAGTTCGTCTTTGACACCTCGACGGAGCCGAGCATCTTTACCGGCTCATTCGGCAAGAGCCTGCTCGATACGTTCAAGACCGTAGGCCGCCGCTTCACGTTCGGCGGAGACACGGGCAAGGACCAGCGCGTTTACTACTTCAATACCAAGGAGATCGTGGACAACAAGTTCGGCACGGCCACCCCGATCCCCTTCCGCGTTGTCGACCGCAACATCGGGCTGGACATCGACGTGTCCGTCCGCTGCAACGGCGTGTATTCCTACAAAATTTCCGACCCCATGCTGTTCTACACGCATGTGTGCGGCAACGTCGAGGGCGACTACAAGCGCTCCGAGATCGACAGCATGCTCAAGACGGAGTTCATCAGCGCGCTGCAGCCCGCCTTTGCCCGCATCTCCGAGCTGGAGGTCCGCCCGAGCGCCCTGCCCGCCCACGCCGAGGAGCTTTCGACGTTCATGAACGAGACGCTCTCTCGCAAGTGGGGCGAGCTGCGCGGCCTGCAGGTCGTCTCCATTGCCATGAACCCCATCAGCCTCCCCGAGGAGGACGCGGAGCTCATCAAGCAGGCGCAGCGCACGGCCATGCTGCGCGATCCGTCCATGGCGGCTGCCACGCTCACGGGTGCACAGGCCGAGGCCATGAAGACCGCCGCCGGGAACAAGAACGGCGCGATGATGGGCTTCATGGGCATGGGCATGGCCCAGCAGGCAGGCGGCCTCAATGCGCAGGAGCTTTATGCCATGGGCCAGCAGCAGAAGGCTGCACCGGCTGCACCGGCTGCAGACGGCTGGAAATGCAGCTGCGGCGCAACGGCGACGGGCAACTTCTGCCCGAGCTGCGGCGCAAAGAAGCCGCAGCCTGCCGCAAACGGCTGGACGTGCACCTGCGGCCAGAGGAACACCGGAAAATTCTGCTCCGCCTGCGGCAAGCCGCGCCCTGCCGAGGGCTGGACCTGCGCCTGCGGCACGGTGAATCAGGGCAAGTTCTGCCAGAACTGCGGTGCGAAGAAGCCCGCGAACGAGCCGCAGTACCGCTGTGACAAGTGCGGCTGGCAGCCGGAGGATCCGCGCCATCCGCCGAAATTCTGCCCCGAGTGCGGCGACCCCTTTGACTTCAACGATCAGGTCTGACGAAAGGGTGGGAACCTCGCATGGCTGAAACGATCCAGTACAAATGCCCCTGCTGCGGCGGCCGCCTGGAATTCGACAGCGGCCTGCAAAAGATGAAGTGCCCGTACTGCGACACGACCTTCGACGTAGAGACGCTCGAGGGCTATGACGACGCGCTGAAGCAGGACGCCAAGGACGACATGCACTGGGACGCGGCGCAGCAGCCGTGGGACGACGTGCAGATGGGCGTTTACACCTGCAAGAGCTGCGGCGGCGAGCTGGTGTGCGACGAGAGCACCGCCGCGACGGCCTGCCCGTTCTGCGGCAATCCCATCGTGCTGACCGGCCGCCTGTCCGGCGACCTGAAGCCCGACTACGTCATTCCCTTCAAGCTCGACAAAAAGGCGGCCGAGGCCGCCCTGCGCAACCATATGAAGGGCAAGCGCCTTCTGCCGAACCTGTTCCGCAGCGAAAACCGCATCTCCGAGGTCAAGGGCGTGTATGTGCCGTTCTGGCTGTTCGACGCCGACGCCGACGCCCACATCCGCTACCACGCGACGCGCATCCGCACCTGGAGCGACCGCGACTATGACTACACCGAGACGCAGCACTATGCCATCCTGCGCAGCGGCGACCTCAGCTTCACCCACGTCCCGGTGGACGGCTCTTCCCGCATGCCGAACGACCTGATGGAATCCATCGAGCCGTTTGACTTCTCCAGCGCGGTCGATTTTCAGACGGCCTACCTGTCCGGCTATCTTGCCGACCGCTATGATGTGAACGCAGACGACAGCATCGGCCGCGCGAACGAGCGCGTGAAAAAGAGCACGGAGTCCGTGTTCGCCTCGACCGTCGTGGGCTATCACACCGTCGTGCCCGAGAACACATCCGTCCGCCTGGCAAACGGCAGGGTGCGCTATGCGCTCTACCCCGTGTGGCTGCTGAACACCGTATGGAACGGCAAAACGTTCTCGTTCGCCATGAACGGCCAGACCGGCAAATTCGTCGGCGACCTTCCCGTGGACAAGGGGAAAAAGTGGCGCTGGTTCGGTCTGGTCAGCGGCATCGCGGCTGCGGCGGCCTATGGCCTTGTGTGCCTGTGGCAGCTGCTGCACTGAGGGAGGGGACGGATATGAAACGAACGCTTACCCTGCTCACGCTGCTGCTTGCCCTGCTGGCGCTGCTCGTCCTGCCCGCTGCTGCGGCGGACCTGCCCCGGCTGGTGGACAACGCAGACCTGCTGATGGCGGATGACGCGGAAGCGCTTCTGGAGGAGCTTGACCGCCGCAGCGAGGCGCTGCAGTTTGACATCGTCATCGTGACCGTCGACTCGCTCGACGGCGAAACGCCGCGAGATTACGCAGAGGACTTCTTCTGGTACAACAACTACGGCCTCGGCGAGGACCGCGACGGCGCGCTCCTGCTCGTGGCCATGGACACGCGCGACTGGTACATCGCCACGCATGGCTTCGGCATCACCGCCATCACCCCCGCCGGGCGCGAGGCCATGGCGGACCGCTTCCTGCCCCAGCTCTCGAACGCTGAATATGCCGCGGCATTTTCCACATTCGCGGAGGAATGTGAGGATTATGTCAACCAAGCGAGGAACGGCTCAGCCTACGACACAGGGAACCTGCCCGACGAGCCATTTGAAGCGCCGGGCTTCCTGTGGGTCGTGGCCTGCCTGCTGTTCGGCGCGCTCATCGGCGGCATCACGGTCGGCGTGATGGCAGCGAAGCACAAGACGGTGCGCCGCCAGCCCGCTGCGAACAGCTATGTTGTGCAGGACAGCCTGCACCTGACGCAGCAGTCCGACCTGTTCCTCTATGCCAACACGACGCGCACGGCGCGTCCGAAGGACAACGACCGCAGCGGAAGCGACGCACATTCCGGCTCCGGCGGCTCGTCGTTCGGCGGCGGCGGGGGAAAGTTCTGATACTGATTCCTGATTAAAACATTTAATCAGGAATCCCGTGTGCTACGCACACTCGCATCGTGCTGACGCACGCTGCGCCGTCTCATGCAGAATCTGACGCGCCCTCGGCGCTATAAAAAGCTTTTAAAGCTTTTTATCAGATTCTAGTATGAGGCAGTACCCGAGAATATGCACCAAGCCGGAGGCACTGCCTCCGGCTTGCGGTGGTTTTATGGGAAAATGAGGGTATCGATGGAGCGTTGCAGGGGAGCGGCTGCAAGTGGAAAATTGAAAATGGAGAGTGGAAAGTTTTGCAAGGCTGCCGGTTGCGCGTTGTAGGGGAGCGGCATGCCGCTCCCGGCGCAGCACCGGCACAATCAACAGGCTGTCGTTAAAATGGTAAAAGCCTCCGATTTGTCATTGCGAGGAGGCCGCAGGCCGACGTGGCAATCTCGCAGTACAATGGTAGATAGCAGGAAGGCCTCGGCGAATTCGCAAGCTGTTGCAGGAGATTGCCACGGGCGCAAAGCGCCCTCGCAATGACAATTCGGGGGCAGTCGCCATTTTAACAGCGGCTTGTACCGGCTGCAAGTGCAGCGCCGGGCCTGGCTGTCCTCGCCCCTACAATGGCGGGTGCAGGACGCCAGCCTACAGTCCCATTGTCCTCTGCAGCTTCTTCAGCGCATTCTCAAACTCCTCCGGCAGGGGGCAGGAGAGCGTCATCTCCTCGCCGGTGCGGGGGTGCAGGAACGTCAGCTCCTTCGCGTGGAGGCACTGCGAATGCAGGCCGAGCTCCGGCTTGCCGATGCCGTAGACCGGGTCGCCCGCGATGGGGTGGCGGATCCAAGCCATATGCACGCGGATCTGGTGCGTGCGGCCGGTCTCGAGGCGGCAGCGCAGGTGCGTATACTGCCCGTAGCGCGCGATGACCTCCCAGTGCGTCACGGCCTCGCGGCTGTTCTTCTCCGTGACGGCCATGCGCTTGCGGTCGCGCGGGTCGCGGCCGATGGGCGCATCGACCGTGCCGCTGTCCTCGCGGAAGTGCCCTGCACCGACTTGAAGTCACCGCCAGATTGCAGCAGCTGGTAGGTGGCACT
>OGXT01003002.1_pt1 | contig 12386 bp, 23 predicted proteins | sample 1576361 | NCBI WGS metagenome assembly OGXT01 (sample SAMEA3541514, study PRJEB24748) | human gut metagenome | biome: human gut; feature: human-associated habitat; material: faeces | place: China | collected 2012 | reverse complement strand
TAGTCCGAAGGAGGTGGGTGATGTCTGCGCATAAGTACGAACTGATGTTCATTGCCGATCCTGAGCTGGATGAGCGCGGTCTGAAGAAGTTGACCGAGCAGTATCTGGAGCTCGTCACCAAGGAAGGTGGTTCCGTCGAGAACACCGATATTTGGGGACGTCGCAAGCTCGCTTACGAGATTGACGGCAAGACCGAAGGCAACTACGTGGTGGTCAACTACACGACCACTCCCGAGGTCAGCGCCGAGCTCGATCGTGTGCTCAACCTGAACGAATCCGTCGTCCGCACGAAGATTCTTCGTAAAGACGCCAAGTAAGCCGTATGAGTTTCTGATTGTTCGCGACTCGCTGAACCAAAGGTAAGAAGGTAAGTCATGGCAGGCGAAACCATCATCACCGTGGTGGGCAACCTCACGGCAGATCCCGAATTGAGGACCACGGGAAACGGCGCTTCCGTCGCCAGTTTCACCATCGCCTCTACCGCGCGTACCTACAATCGCAACACCGGGCAGTTCGAGGACGGCAATGCGCTGTTCATGCGCTGCTCCGCCTGGCGCGATCTCGCCGAGCATTGCGCCAGCACGCTGTCCAAAGGCATGCGTGTCATCGCGCAGGGGCGTCTCCAGCAGCGCTCGTATCAGGCGCAGGACGGCACCAACAGAACCGTCGTGGAGCTGCAAGTGGACGAAATCGGGCCAAGCCTGAGATACGCCACGGCGCAGGTCAGCCGCATCAGCCACCAGGGCGGCCCCGTCTACGGCAATCCCGCCGCGCAGACGCCGACCGTCAACACCGGAGCGGGCGGCTGGAGCCAACAGCCGGCCCAGTCCACGCAACCGGCCGCACCTGCCGATGATCCGTGGGGCGCGCCGTCGGACGACCGGTCATCATTCGGAGGTTTCGGCAAACCCGATCCGGAACCGGAGTTCTAAGGAGCAGCAATGAAAGCCAGCGAACAACAGGCGCTCATCCCGCAGGAGGCCACGCCCGACACGCTCATCGACCTCATCGGCAAGACCCAGCAGGTCACCAAGGCCGCGGCCGTCGTGCTCAAGGCATGCCGCACCGTCATGGACACCCACACCAAGAAGGAGCACATCGACAAGTGGGGCGGCATCCACGCCATCACCGAAGCCGTATACGACTGCGCGGACCTCGCGCAGCGCATCCTCGACGCGGGACTGGCCATGGAGAACATGTGCGCGAAGCCCGCCACGTCACGGCAGATGATCCTCATCGACGACCTGCGCCGCAGCCTCGACATGGACGACGGCGACGTGGAGACGACCGTCGATCCGGACACCGGCGAGATCGACTGAACCACGGAAGGAGCAAGAGAGATATGTGGTTCATCATCGACGACCAGATGGCCGACGACAGGCGCATCCGCCGCCTGCCGCTCGCCACCGTGGGACTGTGGGTCAAGCTGTGCGTCATCCACTCCAAAGGCGTCTCGATGCAGGCCAAGGACCCGGCCGCGTACCCCGGCCACTTCGACAAGCTCGACCTCAAGGACGCCGGCGGCACCATGAAACAGCTGCAGCAGCTCATCGACTCCGGCCTCATGGAGGAGCACGACGGCGGATGGCGTCCGGTCTACGCGGAAGGCATCTGCAGGGAGCCGAAGACGCTGACCGAAGAGCAGCGCGAGGCGCGCCGCAAGGCCGGAAGCAAGGGAGGACGCCGCAAGGCGGCCAACCAGAAAGCCAAGCAAACGTCTGGCGACTCGCCAGAAAACAGCCAAGCAAACGGAGAGCAAAACAGTAGCGAGACAGGTAGCAAACCGTCTAGCAAGTTGCTAGAGGACAGCCAAGCAAAAACATGGCATAAAACCGATGCCGATACCGATATACCCTCTCCGACCCCTCCCGCCGGCAAACCAAAGCAACCCGCCACGCCGGAATCCGGCTTCGACCATTTCGCCGAAGCCTATCCCGGATCCGTCGGCGCGAAAGGACGCAAGACCGAAGCCGAAGCCAGAGCCCTGTACGCGGCCATCGCCGGAAACCCCGTCGAACTCACCCGCCTCCAAACCGCGCTCCGCCGCTACAAGCACGCCGTCAACGACGGTCAAATCCGCACCGGCCACATCCCACGGCTCAACACATGGCTCCGCGACCAATGGGAAACCTGGGCACCCGAGCCAATCTCGCCGCCGCCAATCCACAAGCACACCTGGAACTGCGAACACGTCCACCAGCTCATGGATCCGCACGAGGACGAATACGACCACACCGGAAGCCTCCGCAACGGCAACCCAAGCGAATGGTGGAAGGCATGCCAGGCGTGCGCAGACGAACTCAACCAACAACAAACCAGCAAGGAGAAGCAATGAGCAACTACCAAAGCGATCAGATCAAGCTCATCAACACGAGCCTGATCGACCCGCACCCGGACAATCCACGCAAAAACATCGGCGACGTGACCGACCTCGCCGCCAGCATCAAAGCCAACGGCCTGCTCTCGCCGCTCTCCGTCGTACCCAACGGCGAGCGCTATCGTGTCATCGCCGGCCATCGTCGTCTCGCCGCATGCAAGCAGGCCGGCACCGGAGCCGTGCCGTGTTTCGTGCTTGACTTAGACCCGTTGCAGCAGTTGGAGGCCATGGTCACCGAGAACTGCCAGCGCGAACAGCTCACCGTGTTGGAGGAGGCCGACGCCATCCAGGGCATGCTCGACCTCGGAGCCACCACCGCCGCCGTCGCGCACAGGCTCGGCCGAAGCGCCGACTATGTGCGTGACAGAGCGAAAGCGGCGAGCATCAAGGCGGACGTCAGGAAGACGCGCGATGACTTCGACCAGCTCACCATCGGCCAACTCATGGCCATCGCACGATACGACGGCCAGCCGGACCGTCAGGAACGCCTCGCGCACGCCGCGGGGACCTCGAACTTCGACTACATCCTCCACAACATCGAAGTGGAAGATCGCCGGAGCCAGTGGTTCGCCGATGTCTCCGCGCTCCTCGCCACCGGCACCACCGGTCTCAACGTCATCGAGGATCCCGGAGAGACCTTCTCGGATTCCGAATGGCATTACTCCGGCGCCATCTTCCCCGCCGCGGGCACTCCGGAAGAAACCATCGAAGAGCTCCGCAAGCAGAATCCAGACGCGGTCTCTGTCCATGAAGCGACGCAGACGATATACCTCTGGGATCGTCGTGATGTGGCCGCCGAAGCCGAAAAGGAAGCCCAGCGAGCCGCCGAACGGGCCGAACGCGACGCCCGACAGCACGTGCTCGAGGAATACGCCGCCACGACGGCTGACAAGCGCATGGCATGGCTCCACGGCCATCTCCATGCCATCAAGCGCGCCAAGCTCATCGAGACCACGGCAAGGCTTGGACTCCTGCAGACAATTGACCCGGACCCGACCGGCTTCACCAAAGACCTACACACCTGGAACGACGCCGCATGCGGTGGCGAACAATTCACCACCATCAGCGGCATCGAACCGGAACGGGCACTCGCCGAACTCCGCTACCACCTCGACGAACCCGACTGGGCGGTCTGGGCGGTGCAAATCCTCGCCGCACGCATCGAATGGTTCGTTGACCCGACCGACTGGACCACCGTCAACGACAACAGCAGACGCATCCCCGGCTACTACCAGATCCTCCAAGACCTCGGCTACACGCCCGCCGACGACGAAACCAGCCACCTCGACCAGCTCATCGCCGCCATCAGCGAAGCCGACTCCGACGAAAACGAGGAGGACGACGAATGACCAGGAAACAACTCGAAAGACTCGCCCAACTCCTCACTGATACCGCCCAGACCGCCAGCACAATCGAACTGCGAGCGCTCGCCGACGGCAGGGCGGATGACGGCATCGTGGCGATGGCGGCCGGGTTGAGGGCCGACTGCACTTCGTGTTTGGTGCTGGTCGACGGTCTGATGCAGGAGGGGGTGCGTTGTGAGTGAGTTCGATGATTCGAAGCGTGCCGCCTTGGAGCGTCAGGGTTGGCATTGCCTGCGTTGCGGGACGAACATCCATGACCCGTCATGCTGGCCTGGACGCAGTGGCCATCACCGTCAGTTGCGGCGTGCGGCGAATCCGGATGTGAGGCACAGTCCGGCCAACATCGTCGAGCTGTGCGGTTCGGGCACGACCGGCTGCCATGGCTGGGTCCACCAGCATGTGGCCGAGGCGGAGCGGCTGGGGTTGATCGTGCCGTTCGGCGCGGATCCGCGTGATGTGCCGGTGTTCGACTGGGAGGGCCGGTGGCTGCGGTTGAACAAGGACGGGACCGCGACACCGCTCACACAGACCGAAATCATTCTCCTCCAAACGAAAGGAAACCAATGATGAGCGAGGAAAAAGCCAAAGAGGACATGCTGCTATGGATGGACGTGGAGACCACGGGGCTCGACCCGGACCGTGACAGGATCCTCGAGGTCGAACTGCGTTGCACCGACATGAGAGGCGTGCGGTGCGTCGGAGGTTTCCACCGCGTCGTCGGACTGAAAGGCCGCAAGGCATCCATTACGGACGGGAACCTCAAGGCGTGGCGCAGTGCATGCGCCAACGGACTGCTCGAAGACGCTCTCGACGGCGGATATACGGAAGAGGCGACGGCGAACGCGCTCGAAGAATACGTCGACAGCCTCGCGCAATCGTTCACCCTCCATCCGGCAGGCAGCAACCCGCAGTTCGACCTCGACTTCATCGGCCGACTCTGCCCGAACCTCCCGCTGCACTACCACCGCATCGACATGGCCACCCTCCGCGACAGTCTCGAAGCCGCCGGCTGGGACGTGAGACCGGAAGAGGAGACGCCTGCAGCCAGCGCCCACCGCACCGACACATGCCTCGACCGCGACATCCGCCAATACGCGCGCATCATCCGCCACCTCTCCGATCATCCGGTCCGATACATCGTCACGAAAGCAGCAAGGTGATGAGCATCGCAGCAGTGATCCTCCTATGCGCCGCCATCCTGATCGGCTGGATGGCCAACCGGCCATGAAACCACACTGAAAGGAACCCGAATGAAACAGACCATCAACCGCATCTCCAGCCGCGTCGGCGACTGGTTCGCCACGCTGTTCTCCCTCGCCGCGCTGCTGCTCGTGCCGCACGCCATCATCCGGCCGATCATCGGCTACGGCCTCCACTACTGGATCCCCATCCAATGGCTCGCCCTGCATATCCTGCTCATCATCCTCACCCTATGCGTCGCGCTCGCCGCCTACATCATTGCGGACCGCACCGCCAAGGAACCGCCGGAAACATACTGAAAGGAGCCATCATGGCAGACCAGGAGACTATTCCGATCGGTCTGGAGACGCAGAACAAGGTGGCCGAGGCCATCTACCTGCGCTGGTATAGCAACGGGGCCCGCCATCCACGCCCGTGGAACGAGATGCCCATGGAGGGCAAGGAGCCATGGAGGCGCGTGGCCAAGGACGCCATCAGCGCGTTCTTCGCCTCTCCCGAGTTCCAGACGTTGCTCGACGACGTGTACGACGAAGGCTACGAGGCGGCCGGAAAGGACGCCAGGGGCGAAAACGAAGGCGAGGCGCCGCGGTGAGCGTCAACGTCCCGCTGCATAAATGGCGGTCGGCCGACCCGACAATCCTGATCGGCCGCCGCTGCATCGCCCAAACCGACCAGGACGTCATCATCGACGGACGACTCGAACTCATCCGACATCCGGACGGCACCGCCAGCCTCCGCTTCCAGGGCATCGGAAACGACATCATCGCCCACGATCCGAACACATGTTCCAACAGTATGAGCGCCGGCATCAGATGCCTCGCCATCTACGGAAAGGAATGAAATGCACCACACAGACACCGTCAGAATCGCCACCAGCCCACGCAAATGGCGCAGACCTGCACCCTGCCCGGCATGCCGCAAGTCCCGGCCGCTCATCCTGACCCTCGGCACCATCTACAGCCTCCGAACCCGCAAACCGGTCAACACCATCTACGGCTGCATCTGCCCCAACTGCCGGCACAAATGCATCCTCCACGTTGACGGCAAAAACCTCAAAAAAGCCATCCGCCTCTGGGACCACCACGCCAGCCACCATCAAAGGAACGAACAATGAGAAACACCATCTGCGCCACACTTACCGCCATCACCCTCACCCTCTGCACCGCGCTCGCAGGATGCGGCAGCGCGTCGGGGCCTTCCACGCCAGCGCATGCGGTCCGGTCCGTCGACTCGCAGTGCTCCGCCGGGGCCGACGTATTCACGGAATGCGTCATCACCCTGACCGACACGAGGAAAGTGGACTGCGTCGTCTACTCGGGCTACAAGCAGGCCGGCCTGTCATGCGACTGGAGCCATGTGAGCGGCGCGGACAAGGAGCCACAGTGAAAATCTGGTCGCAATGCGACGCCGTATGTATCGCACCAGAGGACGACGAGGAACGGCAGGCGTGCGAAATCGCTGTCAACGCCCTGCTCAGATGGTCGGCGGAACACGACAAGGAAAAGGAACAACAATGAAAGACAGTGAAGCAGGCATCGCCATCGGCGTGCTCGGCAAGCTCATCGACCAGGAGCTCGAGGCCGTGCGCGCCGCATCCCGCGACGGCAACCGGCCGTTCTATGAGATATCGTCGACCCGGTATCATGCCTTCCTCTACGCCAGGGACGAGATCAGCAAGGCGCTCGCCGCAGCCGTGGATGAAAGGGATGCGGGGAATCCGTTCCTGCCGCAGCGTGACGAGCTGGTCACGCAGGATATGCACACCTGCGATTTGTGCGGCCGGTGGTGTTCAAGTCCCGTCTATTCCATAGGCCTCATCTACGGCGGCCAGGCGAAGACATTCACCGAGGTGTGCGCCGACTGCATGTGGCGTCTCAAATTCCAGCCGGTCAAAACCATCCCACTGGACAGCTACCGTCTTTTCGAGCAGTGGCTTCTATCTCGATCAGAAGCTGAAGAAGAAACAAGAGGACGTTATGATCGGTGAAAGCCAGCTTGACTTCGAAACCCAATACCTTCAAGGCGAATCCATCCAGGTCTCCACAGACAAGACCATCACGCAGATCGCCTCCGACGCCTACGTGCGGGGCTTCATCGCAGGACGACTCAAACCACCGACCGAAATCGAAATAGACGCCGCCCTACGCTACCTCAACAACAACGCGCTTATCAGACAGGGCATAACCCACATAACAGTCAAAAACGCGCTCGCCGACATGTGCCGGGAAATGAGATACGCCTTGACGAAAAGAACCACCAACTGAAAGGAAACACGACAAATGAGCGAGGAAACACTCGACCCGCCACTGCCGCCGACCGACGCGCGCGCCGAAGCCGTCGCCGAACGCCTGTTCGGACTCAAATTTGCACTCCGCAAGGACGATCCGAAACACATCCACGACGAATGGGAGCATGCGGCCGACTGGATCCACGACGGATACCTGCGCCAAGCCATCGAAGTGCTCGCCACCGCCGACCAAGCGCAACCCGCGAGCGCCGACGGATCCGATTACGGGGAGCGGATGCGCGTCGAATACCGTGAGTTGACCGCCCGCGCCGGCAGGCTCAGGGACATGCTGCAGCGGTATGCGGATGGCATGCTCGACTTCGAGCCCGCCTGTCCGATCACTCTGTTGAGCAGGCAGCTCAAAGTCATGGACGAATACGCTCTCATCCTCCGCAGGCGCGCCAACATCGAGCGCATCAGCCTCGGCAACCAGCGCATCGACACGACGGTCGCCAGGGACACCCGATGAGCGACACGTCCGACCGTATCCGCGCCGTCATCCAATGCGTCACAGGCCTGCCGGCCGACCCCACAAACGAACCAACAAAGGAGAACAAGCAATGAGCAACGACATCGACAAAAGCGTAAACCGTCTCAACGCAGCCGAAACCATCCGCCGCCAGGCCATCGCACTGCAGAACCACATCAGCGAAGCGCTCGCCAGCCTCCAAACCCTCAGCGGCAGCGAGGACATCCAGATCAGCCACGCGCACACCATGGCCACCATCCAAGCATCCAAGGCACTCAAACAGGCGCACCTGATGCAGGACTCGGCCGACATGCTCGATCAAGCCGACCAGCGAGACGAGGAGAACAACATCAGCCGCATGCTCATCAGCAAGATTGCCCAGCAAGGCGAATAAAAAGAGAGGCCCCGCCAATCCGGACGGAACCCCCAAGAAACCAACCACCATTCTAGCCGGAAAGCGGGAACCATGACCAGTCAATGCCAACAATGCGGCGAACCAGCACAAACCACCCTCTGCAAAACCTGCGCCAAACACATGAGACGACAGGCCAGCAGCCTCGCCAAAACCATCCCGGAACTCCGCGCGCTCGCCGAACGCAAGGCGCACATCGGCGAGCGCGGTGGTGGTGCGCGTGGAGGTTCGGTCGGTCTGCCGGTGAGCGTGCATTGGTTGGAGGTGTATGAGGAGGCGGCCCGTTTGATGCTTCGGTTGGCTGGTTGCGTGGATTTGAAGTGGATGCTGCTGCCGGTCGAGGGATGGCGGCCGGCGTATCGTGCGGTGTGCAGGTCGTGGTCGCGTGTGGTGTGTTCTCCGGCTGCCGGCGAGCTGGCCGATCGGCTGGACAGGATGCTCCGTCGTATCGACAGGTTGTGCACGCCGTCGGATGGGCGCGTGACCGTCGTGCAGTGTCCGGATTGTTCGGCGTCGTTGGCGGTGCCGCAGGGCATGCGGGATGGCTGGTGCCCCGAATGCGGCGAGCGCCTCGACCTGGACATGCTGGTGTCCGGCCGTGTGGATGCCGCGGGCCGGGCCGTCATGACGTGCTCGCCTGCGGAGGCGGCGGACTGGCTGACCGATCGCGCCGGGCTGCGCACCACGCGCAAGCAGGTGTCGAACTGGCTGGCGCGCGGCAGGCTTTCGAAGGCGCGTCGATTGGGGCATGGCGTGTGGGAGTTCAACCAGGCCGAGCTCATCGATGTGCGCGATCGCGCATAGTTGCGCATCCGGCTGAGTCCATGTATTCTGTAAAAGAACTTGCACCATGCCCGAAGGGGCTGGTGCTTTTCTTTTACCACCCAGCCCCTGTAGCTCAGCTGGTAGAGCAGCGGTCTTTAAACCATGGGTCCACGGTCCGGTACAGTTCGGTACAAAATCGCAATCACGAGACGCAGGGAGGCGGCATGGACACGCCAATCGTCATCATCGGCTCATGCGTGGCGTTCGCCGCCTGTCTCATCACCCTGTGGCTGATGCCATGAGCAATCCACGCTACCATAACGGCCACCGCCGGCGGGAGGTGCAGGCATACTATCGCGCTCGCCGCGCCGACTGCTACATCTGCGGCAGACCAATCGACTACAGCCTGCGGCCTCCGGATCCATGGAGCTTCGTCGTGGATGAGACCGTGGCCATCGCCAACGGAGGCCGCGTCTGCCGCGCGAACAGCGGGCCGGCGCACCGCTGGTGCAACGCGGTCAAAGGCACGCACACGATCGAATGGGCGCGTGTCGAAGTGAAACGAAGACTCGCCGGCGGCAAACCCGCCGCCGCCTCAAAGCCGCGCGACTTCGAGGCCGCCGACTGGTGAAGCCCACGGGAGGATACCCCCTTCATCGTTTCGGCGGCGACCTCGTGTGCAGCGCCTATCTCTCTCCCCGCGAAAAATAATCGTCGCCGGCGACACCATCGACGGCAAAGGAGGCGCCATGCCGATCCGAACCTGCGCGCAATGCGGCCACGCCATGCCGAAAAACGCCAGCGCCAAACGAAAATACTGCTGCCCCAACTGCCGAAAACTCGCCAGCAAACACAGACACTCACCACAACACCAAACGTCGTCTACGACGCCGCCGGCAGACGAACCGTCGCCGCAACAGCCGACCCCGCCGGCCACATACCGCGACCTGCTCGAGGTCAGCCGAACCGCGCTCATGCGCAACCTCAAGGACTCGCACTGTCCGGCCACGGCCGTCGCCGGTCTGAGCAAGCAGCTCCTCGCCGTCGGCAAGGAACTGCTCGAGATGGACCGAGAGAAGGAACCAGATCCGATACTCGACGACCCGGAGGAGATGGCAGATGGCATCGAAGACGAACCCTTCGACGCCGAAACTATCTGACGCCGCCCGAATCCTGAACATCCCCGACGGCATCGCCACCACCGGCTTCGGCCGCGTCCGCCGCGTCGCCGACCGGCTCGGCATCCGGTTCGACCGATGGCAGGAGGGCATCGGCACGCTCATGCTCGCCAAACGCTCCGACGGCACCTACGCCAGCTCGGTCGGCGGCATCGGCATGAGCATCTGCCGACAGACAGGCAAGACCTTCACCGTCGGCACCATCATCGTCATCCTGTGCCTGACCACACCAAACCTCAAGGTCATCTGGACCGCGCACCGCACGCGAACCTCGGCCGAAACCTTCAAATCGATGCAGGCGCTCGTCAAACGCCCCGGCCTATCACGACACTGCAAAGCCATCCGCCAGACCAACGGCCAGGAGGAGATCGCCTTCGCCAACGGCAGCCGCATCCTCTTCGGCGCCCGCGAACAAGGCTTCGGCCGAGGCTTCGCCGCAGTCGACGTCATCATCTTCGACGAAGCGCAGATCCTCACCGAAAAAGCCCTCGAGGACATGATCCCGACCGCCAACGCCGCGAAAAACCCGCTCATCATCCACATGGGCACGCCACCCAGACCGGTCGACCCCGGCGAAGTGTTCACCAACCGCCGCACCGCCGGCCTCGCGCACGACCCGGACAGCACATGGATCGAGTTCGGCGCCGACCGCGACTGCGACACCGCCGACCCCGACGCATGGGCCCAGGCCAACCCGAGCTACCCGCACCGCACGACCGCCAACGCCATGCTCCGCATGCTCAAGAACCTCGGAGAAGACAGCTTCCGCCGCGAGGCCCTCGGCATCTGGGATCAGGACACCGAACACGCGGCCATCGACCCGGAACTCTGGGCACAGGCCGCCACACCGGAACGAGCATCCGGCGGATGGACAGCCATGGCCATCGACATGCCGCCACACCGCGGATGGATCACCATCGGCGCATGCCAGGCCTACGAGGACGGCACCGCGTACATCGACATCGCGGCCCTCAAAGGCGTCAGGAAACACGGCACCAAATGGCCCGTCGATTTCCTCGCCCGCCGCTGGCCGCACCTCGCCGCCGTCGTCATCGACGCCCAGTCACCGGCCACGGTGCTCATCCCCCCACTCAAGGCCGCCGGCATCGACGTGACCGTCACCAGCGCGAGCGACATGGGCAAGGCATGCGGGCGTCTCCTCGACATGCTCCAATACCACGAACTGCGCCACAAGCCGGACGTGCGCCCGCTCGACCAGGCCGTGGCCGGCGCGACCGTCCGCAAGATCGGCGTCGAAGGCGCGTTCGGATGGAACAAACTCGGATCCGACGTCGACATCAGCCCGCTCGTCGCCGCCACCCTCGCCCTGCACGGCGCCGTCACCAGCACCCGACGGCCGGGCGACGAACCAGAACAAAGGATGATCGAACTGCCATGACACTCCTCGAACCACTGCCGGCCACCGTCGCCGGCCTGACGCCCGACGAAGACGACGCCTTCCGCCGCCTCACCGCGAAAATCATCCGCCACCGCACCCGCAACCGCATCCGCACCGTCTACTACAACGGCCGCAACGAACTCCACGACCTCGGCTACAGCCTCCCACCGATCGCCAAAGACGTGGAAATCGTCGTCGGATGGCCGGAAAAGGCAATCGAGGGACTCGCCAACCGCGTCGTGCTCGACGGCATCACCACCCAGGACGGCAGCGACCTGAGCAAACAGGTCAACGACCTGCTCGACGCCAACGACCTCGCGCAGACCGCCGAAAACGCGCACACCGACGCCCTAGTCCACTCCTGCAGCTTCGTCGCAGCGCTCCAAGGCACGCCGGACAGGGGAGAGCCCGCCGCGATCATCCAGGAGTTCCCGGCCGACGTCGCCACAGGCACATGGGACAGCCGCATCCACGGCCTCACCGAAGCCCTGCTCTACGACGTCGACGAGGACGAGACCTACGGCCGGCAGATCCGCGCATGCTACCTCATGCTGCCCGGCAAACTCATCGGATGCGCGATGCGGGACTGGCAGTGGAGCGTGTACGCGCGCACCGCATGGCAGGGCCGACTGCCCGTCGAACTGCTCGCATACCGGCCGGACAGCAAAAGGCCGTTCGGCCGATCGCGCATCAGCCGCACCGTCATGAGCCTGACCGACAGCGCCGTGCGCACCTTCCTGCGCAGCGAAGTGCAGGCCGAACTCTACTCGGTCCCGCCACGATACTTCTTGGGCGTCACCGAGGACATGTTCCGCGGCAAGGACGGCAACCTCAAGCCACGATGGCAGATCATGCTCGACCAGGTACTCGCGCTGCCGCGCGACAAGCAGGGCAACCTGCCGCAGGTCGGCACGTTCACGCAGGCGAGCTTCGAG
>OGXT01003001.1_pt1 | contig 12399 bp, 9 predicted proteins | sample 1576361 | NCBI WGS metagenome assembly OGXT01 (sample SAMEA3541514, study PRJEB24748) | human gut metagenome | biome: human gut; feature: human-associated habitat; material: faeces | place: China | collected 2012 | reverse complement strand
AAGACAAGGCTTTATAAAAGGCTCAGCAATATTGCTTGCAATGGTTCTGATAACAAAAATTCTCGGACTTCTCTATAAGATACCTCTTACCAATCTTCTGGGCGGCACAGGCATGGGATATTTTGCTTCAGCATTCTCAGTTTTCACACCAGTTTTCGCCATAGTCGTTTCAGGTATCCCCTCCACCATGGCTCGCCTTACCGCTGAAAACTATGCCCTTGAACGCTTTTCAAATATGCGTCATACCAAGCGAACGTCCCGCCTCAGTCTGACCGATATTTACGGACAATATACCGCCTCTGACGATTTCCGCAATATACGCACCGCTGTTTATACCGAATGCAATAAATCCGACTACCCACTTATCAATATGCACATTTGCAAAAATAACAAAATAAATTATAAGCAGCTGCACCATTGTCGGCGTACCGCGGATAATATCAATATAAATTCCCGAAACGGCTCTTAAAATCTTACTTTTTGACAGACGCATAAGTGCCATCAGAATACCGATTACCAAACCCAACAATACCGAGAAAAGAGATATTAAAAGCGTATATCCCAATCCACTAACAAACCACTGCCAACGTCCGTCTACCACAAATGTAGAGTTCAAGCGGTTTAACAAATCAACAACCCAAGCAGGCATATCTTCAACTCCTAATGTATTTTTATTTCAATACTCTATATAATATCAAAAATTGCCCTAAATATCAATACTTATTTGAAATTTTCTACATTTTGATGTATAACAATTCATTTTAGGATTGCAAAAAGGTTAAAATAATGATATAATATATATAAGACTGGTTTAGGGAGGGATATTATGAATAACGATATGTTCGGAAAATGCGGTATGACACAGTTTGTCGGTGTCGGCGTTTGCGATACAATCGGTCTTTATATCGCCAATATTGATGACGATTTAAGAAAACAAATGAATATCCCGGAAAAGTTCCACGCGGTCGGTCTTATCGGTTCCCGTACAGGTGCGGGAGCACAAATTCAAGCCGTTGATGATGCGGTTAAAGCTACTTCGACAGAGGTTATCTCTATCGAAATTCCGCGTGATACAAAAGGCTGGGGCGGTCACGGAAACTTTATCATAATCGGCGGTGAAACACCTGCCGACGTTAAGAGAGCCGTTGAATTAGCGCTTGAATACATAGACATAAATGCCGGCGAAATATACATAAGTGAAGCAGGTCATATGGAATTCCAGTACAGTGCAAGATGCGGTGAGGCTATCAACAAGGCATTTGATGTGCCGATAGGCAGACCGTTCGGCTTTGTATGTGCGTCACCTGCTCCGATTGGTATGGTAATCGCAGATATTGCGTTAAAGTCTGCCGGTGTCGAACTGATAAAAACACTTCGTCCGGACAGCGGTACAAGCCATTCAAATGAAGTGATTATAATTTTCACAGGTGAGGCGTCAGCGGTTAAAACCGCCGTCACAGACGCACGTTCCGCAGGAATGCAACTTTTGCGTTCACTCGGCTCTGAACCTTTGCCTGTAACAAAACCATATATTTAAGCTAACAAAAAAATCACATCATATGATGTGATTTTTTGAATATTATGTTTTTTTATTTTGAAACCAATACAAGCTCATCATTTTTTTCTATTATCGTACTTCCGACAGGAATAACGACATCATCACCGCGTTTTATCATAATCACAAGATAGCCCTCAGGAAATTCAATTTCAGCCATACTTTTTCCACGCCAATTTTTTCTGTCGTTCGCAGAAATCTCCCTAAAACGAACATCACCGTTTATTCCGTGTGACGGTGCACCGAGAATTATCGTATCACCCTCATATATTACCGTTTCACCGTTCGGAATAATCGTTTCATCATTTCTGTAAATAGCCGCAAAAAGCATTTGCGGCGGAAGTGAAATATCCTTTACCGCACGGTCAATCCATCTGTTACCGCTGTCAATATTCAAGCGAATAAAATTAATTTCCGTTTCGTCCGAATAGTCGTTAAACGTTTTCAGTACAGAACCGGTCTTGTCAATCATATTCGTTTTACTTGCGACAAACGGAAGAAGCGACCCTTGCAGCGTAATTGAAAACAATACAACGCAAAATGCAATATGGAAAACGTCCTGCTCCATTGTCACACTGCCTACCATAGCCATTATTGCGAACACGATTGACGCCGCACCTCTGAGACCTGCCCACGACACAACAAGATATTGTGAAATTTTTGTTTTAAATGGTGCAAGCACAGTCGCAACCGCCAACGGTCTTGCAACAAATGTGATAAACAGTGCTATAAATATTGACGGCAACAAAACAGTTAATATTTTTGACGGGAACGACAAAAGTCCCAAAAGGAAAAATATAAGCATTTGCATAAGTCCGGTCATTCCGTCAAAAAAATGCACAAGTGATTTTTTGTTATGTATGTTCTGATTTCCCAAAACGATACCTACTATGTACGCACTGAGATAACCGTTTCCGCCGACCAATGTCGGCAATGCGTACGCAAGCACCGCCACTCCAAGCACAAACGCCGCGTCAAAACCCGATGTATTAAAAGTGAAATGTTTCATAAACCATACTGCACCGAGTGCAATAAGAAAGCCAATCAAAACGCCAAAAACAATTTGTGCGGCTATACTGTAAACCATCTGTCCGACACTGTTTTCACCCTTCATAAACGACAGAACTATAACGGTCAGCATATATGCAAACGGGTCATTACTTCCGCTTTCCATTTCAAGCATTGACGCAGTGTTATACTTCAAGTTAAGATTTTTTGAACGCAGTACCGAAAACACAGACGCTGCGTCAGTAGAACTCATAACCGCACCGATAAGCATACTTTCGAGCAATTTTATTTTTAAAACCAAAAAACAAAACACTGTTGTAAGAGCCGCCGTGAAAATAACTCCCACGCTCGACAACAACAGTGCCTTTACTGCCACAGGTTTAGCCTCGCTTAATTTAGTGCCGAAACCTCCGTAAAACATAATAAATACAAGCGCAACAGAACAAATCTGTTCTGCAAAGCTGTAATTTTCAAAAGGAATTTTAAGTATTCCGTCCGAACCGAACACCATACCAAGTGCGATAAACGCAATAAGTACAGGCATTCCGATTTTGTTTGATAGCTTATTTGCAAGTACGCAAATTATAATAACAGCCGCCGAAAGCAACAGTGATATGTTAAACATAAATACCTCCTTAAATACTTTTTATAGAGTTATGTTAACATAAAACTGACGATATTTCAAGCCTTAATTTTGTGTTTTTACAATTTTTTCAAGTCTATTTATGATATATGCGATAGCACTGCCGTTGTTAGACGGCGCTAAGTTGTCCGCAATTTTTTTCACGCTTTCTTCTGCGTTCTCAACTGCATACGAAATTCCCGCTGCTTCCAACATTGAAATATCATTCATATTGTCACCGACAGCTATAATTTTGTTCTGCTCAATACCTATTTTTTTCGCCATATCAAGCATTCCCTTACCCTTTGAAACTCCGTTCGCAACAACGTCAAGATACTTGTCACCGCTTCTGACCGCATAGCCGTTATCATATTCGGCTCTGTATATCGGCTCGTACTTGTCAAGCAGTTCTCTTTCACCAATCAAAAGCACCTTTATCCAAGGTCTTTGCCAAATTTCATCGGGTAAACTATAAACAACCTCATAGCTGCGTGTCAAAAATCGCTTTGTTTCCTCACATTCTCTGTAAACGTACACAATTTCATCACTGTACACTTCCAAACCTATTTGCGGAAAATCATCATATACACGCTTTATTGCCTGTTTTCTGTTTTCCTCAATAAATCGTTCAAATACCGCACAATCTTTTTCATAGTCATATATCTTCGCACCGTTATGTAATACCGCCGGTGCATTTATGTGCAAATTCGGCATATATGCACGAACTGCCTCAACCATTCTTCCCGTTGCGACAGTAAACCGTCCGCCGTTTTTTATGAAATAATCTATCGCTTGTCTGTTTTCTTCAGATATGGTGTGATTGTCATCAAGCAACGTTGCGTCCATATCCGAAACAAGCAAATAATCCGAAAATTTACCTTGCATTATTTTTCCACCTTGTAAACCTTTATCCATAATCTCGGTATATCAATAAAATGAATACCGTCAGACGATTCAAGCAAGCTGTTATCGTCACTCGTTTGACATTTTAGTTTTCTCATACCGTATCTCGCAACATCTACACGTGCTCTTTCTTCTCTTGTACCCAGATTGGCAACAATAAGATATTTTTCATCATGATAACAACGTACAAAACCGTACACGTGTCCGACTTTATGAACACATTCAAAATCGCCGATTGAGAATGCCTTTGAACTGTTTCTCAATTTAATCATATTCTTATAGCGTTGTCTGATTCTTCCGTCCTTGTCAACTTCGTCAACATTATCCCATGGATATGTCTGACGGCAGAACGGATCGCCATATCCCTGCATACCGATTTCGTCACCGTAATATATACAAGGCACACCAGGAAGCATCATCTGCAGTCCGACTACTAAAGTTGCTTTTTCCTTAGCAAGTTCAAGTGCATAGCCGTCAAGTTTAAAGCTCGCCTGAAAATCTTTTGATATTTCGTGTCTTGACGGTGCATCACCCATACGGGTCATTATTCTTTCGACATCGTGACTTGTTATTATATTCAAAAGCGAATAATAAGCAGGTGCAGGGTAATTTTCTTTAATGCTCATAAGACGTGCGTCAAATTCTTCAACGTCAATTCTTCCGCTTACCGCGTCAATCAACGCTCTGCGCATTGGGTAATTCATAACGGAGTCAAGCTCCTTACCCAAGAAATATTCACGTCTTTCACCGTAAGCGGACTTATTTGACGCGTCTTCCCAAACTTCACCTATAATAACTGCATCTTTATCGGCTTTCTTTACGTTTTCTCTAAGTTCTTTAACGAAAAATCCCGGTAATTCATCGACAACATCAAGTCGCCAACCGGACGCACCGTTCTTTATCCATCTTTTAACGATTGCATCTTTGTCCGAAAGCAAATACTTACGACATTCTTCACTGTGTTCTTCAATCTGCGGAAGTGTCGTCATTCCCCACCATGATTCATACACATCAGGCCAATCCATAAATCTAAACCAAGTGTAATACGGTGATTCTTTCGACTGATAAGCGCCTACGCTGTCATATTCGCCGTATTTATTAAAATAACGGCTGTTACTTCCCGTATGGTTAAATACACCGTCAAGAATTATGCGTATTCCCATTTCTTTTGCTTTTGAGCAAAGCTCTTTAAATGTTTCCTCATCACCAAACATCGGATCGATTGTTTCATAATCGCCCGTATCATATTTATGGTTTGAGTATGCTTTGAATATCGGATTTAAGTAAATTACCGATATTCCCAAATCTTTTAAATACGGCAATTTTTTAATTACACCTTTCAAATTACCGCCGAAAAAGTCATTTGCTTTATACTCACCGCCAAATTGTTCGGCTTTATAAAACGGTTGTTCGCCCCAATTACGCTTTATTATATCTGTACGATTTCCTAAAAATTCTCCGTTTTCGTTGCCGTTGCAAAATCTGTCTACAAAAATTTGATACGCAATACCAGTTTTAAACCAATCCGGAGTTTTGTAATCTTCGTTATAAACAGTTATCTGATACGAATTACTCGGTGAATTAAAACACATTTCACCAATTCCGCCGAGTTGTTTTGAATTGTTGCCGTAATAAACCATACCTCTTTCGGTTTCAAGTTCAAAATAATACCAAACAAGTCCTGCTTTTTCAGGCATTTTCACGTTCACCGAATATATGCAGTGGTCACCGACATCAAAAATATACGGCATATCCTTTCGGACTTCGCCCTTGCCATCCTCCATATAGACAAGACGAACCGCCGACGGAATACCTGCGCCCGACACAGCCAAACGCAATCTGACTTCACCGCCGCAAGTCACCGCTCCGAAAGGAAATCTATAAAATTTTTTTCTGGAATTATGCTCTATATCCATATTTACCCCTTTATCGTAAAAGAAGTGACCTAAGTCACTTCTTTATTTTTATTATTTAATTGGTGTCAAGTGCCAAATGTTCTTATTGTAATCTTCAATAGTTCTGTCACTTGAGAAGAATCCTGCACTTGCAGTATTCAAGATTGCCTTTTCAATCCACTTATCTCTGTCTTGATAATCAGCAGACATCTTTTCTTGAGTCTTCATATATTCTTCAAAATCTCTGATTACCATATATGTGTCAGGGAATCCGTAGTCACCGAACAACAATGTTTGATACAAATCTCTGAACATTTGGTTGCTGCCCGGAACGATTGAACCGTCAACAAGCTGTTCAAGTGCGTGTCTTAGGCTTGCGTTTGATGAGTAGATATTCTTAACTTCATCAGTTCCCGCATACTTAACTCTTGCGGCAACTTCGTCAGCCTTTAGACCGAAGATATATATATTGTCTTCACCGACCTGTTCAAGCATTTCAACGTTTGCGCCGTCAAGTGTACCGATTGTAAGTGCACCGTTAAGCATAAACTTCATGTTACCTGTACCCGAAGCTTCCTTACCAGCTGTTGAAATTTGTTCTGAAATATCAGCCGCAATGATAAGTTTTTCAGCGATTGATACGCTGTAATTTTCAAGGAATACAACTTTAATCTTATCCTTAACTCTCGGATCGTTGTTAATCATATCTCCGACTGAGTTAATAAGCTTGATAATAAGCTTTGCTCTTTTATAACCCGGAGCAGCCTTTGCACCGAATATATATGTCTTTGGATAGTAATTTTCAGCATATACGTTATCTTCAAGAATTCTGTTGTATTCTGCAAGAATATGAAGTACGTTCATCATCTGACGCTTATATTCGTGCAATCTCTTACACTGTACGTCAAAGATAGAATCAGGATTTACAACTATATCGTTGTGTTCCTTAATATATTGTGCAAGTCTAACCTTGTTATTACGCTTAATTTCAGCAAATTGCTTCTTGAATGCAGGATCTTTAGCATATTTCTTTAGCTTTGAAAGTTCTGAAGCGTCCTTGATCCAATTCTTACCTATCTTTGAAGAAATAAGCTCAGTAAGTTCCGGGTTACAGTTAGCAATCCATCTTCTGAATGTAATACCGTTTGTGATTGCATAGAAGTGGTCATTATTCATATTATAGTAATCAGCAAAAATATCCTGCTTTAGAATATCTGTATGCAACTTTGAAACACCGTTTACTGCGAAACAGCTTGCAAGACACATATTAGCCATAAATATCTGATTATCAGAAATAATTGCCATATACTTATGCTTAGCCGAATCGTTAGGATAAACTTCGTTAAGTCTGATCATAAGACGTCTGTTCATTTCTTCAACGATCATATATACACGCGGAAGAATCTTTCTGAACATATCAAGCGGCCACTTTTCAAGAGCCTCGCTCATTACTGTATGGTTTGTGTATGCGAATACATGAGTTACGATGTCCCATGCCTCATCCCAACCAAGACCTTTTTCGTCCATCAACAAACGCATCATTTCAGGAATAGCCATTGTAGGGTGTGTATCATTGATATGAATAACGACCTTATCAGGCAATTTTGACCAATCTTGACCGTTTCTGTTTTCAAATTCTTTCAAAATCCACTGCAATGTTGCAGAAACAAGGAAATATTGTTGCTTTAATCTAAGTTCCTTACCCTCTGTATGATTATCTTCCGGATAAAGTACCTTTGAAATAACTTCTGCAAGTTCCTTTTCTTCAACGGCACGAACATAGTTACCGCTGTTAAATTCCTGCATATTCATATGGTCAGGAGATTTTGAACTCCACAATCTTAATTTATTTACAATTTTTGAATCATAACCGCAAAGAGGTACATCATAAGGCATAGCCAAAATTGTATGTGAGTTGTTGTAACGGCAAGTAAATTTACCGTCTACCCAATCAGTATAAACTTCACCGCCAAATTTAACTTCAACAGTTTCTTCAGGTCTTGCGATTTCCCACGCATTACCGTTATCAAGCCATGAATCAGGAAGTTCTGTCTGATAACCGTCAACAATCTTTTGTCTGAATAAGCCGTATTCGTAACGGATTGTACAACCGTATGCAGGCAAATCCAATGTTGTAAGTGAGTCGATAAAGCAAGCTGCAAGACGTCCCAAACCGCCGTTACCAAGACCTGCGTCATTTTCAAGTTCGGCAATTTCAGGAAGTGAGTAACCCAAATCATTTAAAACGTGCTGATATTCTTCAGTCTGCATAAGGTTTAAAATGTTTGTGCAAAGAAGTCTGCCCATAAGGAACTCAAATGATAAATAATAAAGTTTTTTTGCACCCATCTTCTTTACAGTCTGATGAGATACGGCCCACTTTTCCATAATTCTGTCACGAACAGTAAGTGCGCATGCAGTATAAACCATATGAGGAGTTGCATCCTCCATAACTTTACCGAAATGTCTGTTTACCTTACCTACAATTTCCTTCTTCAATGCTTCTTCCGACGCCGTCAATTTTGTTGTTGCTGTTGTTTTTGTGTTTTTATTTTGTGCCATACTTTTAGCTTGTGCCATATTTATTTTACACCCCTTTAAAATTCTTCTTATTTCTTGCGAAGATTTCTTATCATTGGTTTATTTTACAGTCTTCTTTTGTGTCGTTTTCTTTGATGCCGTTGTCTTCGCCTTTGCACCTTCCTTAACCGTTTCGGCTTTAGTCGTTGTCTTTGCCGTCGACTTAGCCGATTCAGCCTTTTTAGGCTCTGCTTTAGTTGTTTCGGCTTTTACAGGTTTTGCAGACTCTGTTTTTTCTGTTTTTGCCGTCTTTGCAGGCTCTGCCTTTTCAGCTTTTACAGGTTCAGCCTTTGCAGGTTCTTCTTTTACCGCTTTCTTTGCAGTTGACTTAGCCGTTGTTTTTCTAGTTGTTGTTTTCTTAGCCGCTGTTTTTCTTGTTGTTGTTTTCTTCGTTGTTGTCTTTTTTGCCGCAGGGGCTTTTTTCTCCTCAAAAGGATTTTTAACTTCAACTATTTCAGGCTCTTTTGCACCGTCTGCCGCAGCCTTTGCAGCCACCTCGGCATCTGCCCTTATACTGTCCTCAAAAGTTTCCTTTTTTTCTTGTTTCTTTGTAGTTTTTGCGGCTGTCTTTCTGGCAGGCTTTTTCTTTTCAGGTAAATCATATATACCTGTAAGTTCTTGATACAAGTGAATATATTTATCAGCCGATACATTCCATGAGTAATCTACTGCCATACCGTTATCAACGATTTTCTTCCACTCGTCTTTTCTGTCATAGTAAATCTGCATTGCATACCAAATAATATTTATCATTTCGTCTGCATTGTAGTTTGCGAATGAGAAACCGGTTCCCTCGCCTGTATATTCATTATATGGAATAACAGTGTCTTTAAGTCCGCCTGTTTCACGAACAATCGGAACAGTACCGTATCTCATACTGATAAGTTGTGACAAACCGCAAGGTTCAAATCTTGACGGCATTAAAAATGCGTCACTTGCCGCATAAATTTTACGTGCCATATCATTTGAAAAATAAATTTGTGCCGAGAATCTGTCAGGATACTTCCAAGCATAATGTCTGAAAAGATTTTCATATTTTTCGTCACCTGTACCAAGTACAACTACTTGACAGCCACCGTTGCAAAGTTCCTCAATCTTGTAAGCTACAAGGTCAAAACCTTTTTGGTCTGTAAGACGTGATACAATACCAATCATCATCTTATCGGCATTCACTTCAAGACCTAATTCTTCCTGCAACTTTTTCTTGTTCTCAGCCTTTTTCTTGTGAACTGTTTTTGCTGTATAGTTTTGATAAATAGACTGATCTGTATTCGGATCCCAGTCAATATAAGAAATACCGTTTACTATACCCAAAAGGTCGTTCTGTCTTGCACGAAGAAGATTGTGAAGTCCCTCTCCGTATTCTTCTGTTGTGATTTCGTTTGCGTAAGTTGAACTTACCGTAGAAACCTTGTTTGCATAAACCATACCGCCCTTTAACAAGTTTGCATCCTTGTAGAATTCAAGCTTGTCGGAAGTAAAGTAATAGTCGCTTATACCCATTGCGTCCTTAATCTTGTTGAAATCCCATCTTCCCTGGAACTTCAAGTTATGAATTGTCATAACAGTCTTGATACCCTGATAGAACGGATTATCCTGGAACGTATCAAGGAATACAGGTATCGGTCCTGTCTGCCAGTCGTTACAGTTAATAACGTCCGGTCTGAAATCTATTGTCGGTAAAATTGACAATACAGCCTTTGAAAAGAATATAAACTTTTCACAATCAAGGTGTATAAAGTCATAAGGCTTATCGCCGTTAAAGTAAAACTCGTTGTCTATGAAATAGAACTTACAGCCGTTATACTCCAACTCGAAAACACCGACATACTGTTTTCTCCAAGCCATATCAATATAGATATGGTCAATATATTTCATCTTGTCCTTATATTCTTGCGGTATACAGTTGTACAGCGGTAAAATCACTCTTGCGTCAACGCCTTTTTCGTTAAGCGCTGCAGGCAAAGAACCCGCTACATCACCAAGACCTCCTGTTTTAACAAAAGGTGCCGCCTCCGAAGTAGCAAATAAAACTTTCATAACAAATTATTCCTTTCTATATGCTTAAATCTTATCTCTATAAGAATTATTTGTCAATAAATATTCTTAAATTCCGTAAAACTTCAACAGAACTGCTCAAATTTTGAACAGTTCTATTATATATTTGTCATTAAAATCTTTATTATTAAATCTTCGTTCCTTTTGATATTGCAAGAGGATAGCTCTCTTGTCCTATAAGTTTTCTTCCTTTTGTTATATCAACTTCCTTATCAAATACAACATGACTAAGTTCAACGTCCTCTTCAATCACAGAATCCTGCATGATGATTGAATTTTTAATGACCGCACCCTTTGCGACTTTTACACCTCTTGAAAGTACACTGTTAATTACAGTACCCTCAATTACACAACCGTCTGAAATAAAGCTGTTCTGTACAGACGCGTCACTTCCGTATTTAGTCGGCGACTGGTCTTTTGTCTTTGTGTAGATAGGATTTTTAGGATTAAACAATTCACGTCTTATATCCGAATTTAAGAAATTCATATTATTTCTGTAATACGCTTTAAGTGAATCAATCTTATCAGTATAACCTGTATACTCATATCCGTAAATTCTAAGGCCTGTCATTTTCTTAACAAGTGCATCTTTTACGAAATCTCTGTCGCCTCTTGCACTGCATTCGTCAACAATACTTTCAAGCAAAGCCTTTTCCATAACGTAAACGTCCATACTTGCCATACTCGACTTTGGATAATACGGCTGAACCTCAATATCTGTAATACGATTTTCCTTGTCAAGTTCAAGCGTTGTAAATCTTGAAATTTCTCTTTCAGGCATACCTTTCATATCTTTATAAAGAATTGTAACGTCTGCCTGACTTTCGATATGATTTTTTACAACTTCTTCAAAGTCAATATTGTAAATGCTGTTACCGAGCGACAATATTACATATGTCTGCTGACTTCTGTGAATAAAGTCGCTTATACCTGCAAGTATATCTATATTACCCTTTATTGAACCGTATGATACCTTTTCCAGATTTGGAGGAAGTATATTAAGTCCCCAATTCTTTCTGTCAAGGTCCCAAGGCTTACCCGATTTAATGTGGTCCATCAAAGATGAGTAATTTGCCTCTGTTGCAACACCGATATTTGTTATACCCGAGTTTGCCATACACGAAAGTACGAAATCTATTATTCTGTATCTTCCTGCGATAGGAAGTGCTGAATTTGCTCTTATATCTGTAATCGGAGGTATTCTGTCATTACTTGTCAGAATAATACCCATAGTATCTCTTCTCATTGGCTCTGTCCCCTTTCCTATGCTTCTACCATACTGCCCTTGCAAATATCTTCTTCAACGCCGACTTCGGCACCGCTTTCGATAAGAACAAGATCATTGGTACACAATTTTGATGCATATTTGTTATCGTCCGAAGAATTAACTCCGACTTTAGCACCGTCACCTATAACTGCGTCTGCACCTATAACAGCTTTTTCAATTACAACATTCTTTCCGATTTTCGCACCCGGCATAATTACCGAATCACTGACAACGCTGCCTTCTCCGAGTTCAACGCCGCCGAAAATAACCGAATGTTTTATTTCGCCGTCAATAAAGCAACCCTCTGTTACGGTTGAATTTGTTATCTTAGCATTTTGTCCGACATAATGAGGAGCAAGTGCCATATTTCTTGAATAGATACTCCAACTTCTGTCATTTAGATCAAACTTAGGAGGTTGGTCAACAAGATCCATATTTGCCTCCCACAAGCTATGAATTGTGCCGACATCTTTCCAATAGCCCTCAAATCTGAATGATACCATCTTTTCGC
>OGXT01003000.1_pt1 | contig 12399 bp, 7 predicted proteins | sample 1576361 | NCBI WGS metagenome assembly OGXT01 (sample SAMEA3541514, study PRJEB24748) | human gut metagenome | biome: human gut; feature: human-associated habitat; material: faeces | place: China | collected 2012 | reverse complement strand
GACTCGCGGTTGAATTCCTGCAGCAGGAAGTCCAGCTTGCGGCCGATGGGGCCGCCGGTTGTCAGCATCTGGTCAAGCTGATTCAGATGGCTGCGCAGGCGGACCGTTTCTTCATCCACGGCGATCTTGTCGGCGTAGACGGCGGCCTCCTGCAGAATGCGGCCCTCGTCGATATTCGTCGCGCCGAGCACCTCCTGCATTTTTTCGGTCAGCCGGGCGCGATACTCCGCAAGTGTGACGGGGCTGCGCGCTTCAACCTTTTCGACAAGAGACAACACTGTTTTCGCGCGGCTGCGAAGGTCGGCCTCCATGGCCGCGCCCTCTTTTTCGCGCATGGCGTTGAATTTGGCAAGCGCCTCCTTGACGACGGACAGGATATCGTCCGTCAGCTTCTGCTCGTCCTCTTCCTGTTTCTCAATCACAAAGACGTCAGGCATGCGGGACAGGGCAGTGACGGAAATGTCGTCTCGGACGCCGTAATCGGAGGCGATGGACTTGAGCGCGGCCAGATACCCTTCCAGAACGGGCTTATTGAGTGCAATCTTGACGCTCGTATCCTCGGTGACATTAACGGTGATGAACATATCCAGCTTCCCGCGGTTCACGTTCGCCTTGACGAGCGACTTGACTGCATCCTCCGCAAAGCCATAGACGCGCGGGAGCTTGACGTTCAGATCCAGATAGCGGTTGTTGACTGCCCGCAGCTCGACGGTGATCTCACGTCCGTCGATGATTTTTTCCGCGCGGCCATAGCCGGTCATACTTCTAATCACGTTGTTTCCTCCATTTTCCTCAGGGCTGTTCGTCCGGCTCATCCGCTGCGGCAAGCGTTGCGGCGATGGAATACTGTCCGATGGCTCCGGCAGAGTCGAAGCCATCGACATAGACCGTGACCGGCACCTGATACGTTCCCTCCTGGGTATAGCCGCTCATGTCGGCGACGATGCGGATACTGGTCGCGGAGATCCGCGACGCGTCAGCCGCAGCGGCGCGGATGGTGACCTGCACCTGCTGGGACAGGCTCGTAGCCTTGAATTTTTCCTCGTCAACGCCGACAAATACAATGTTTGTCGTGCGGAGTGTCTTGATCTGCTTGCCCTTGATGGTTATCCGGACGGAGACCGTCTCCTCGCCGGAGACGTTCTTGGCATCGTTCGGGATCAGAATGGCGCGCTCGACCGTTTCGTCGTTGCTCGGCAGCGTGGCCAGGTCAATGGGCTCGAGCTGGATCGAATTGAGGCCGTCGAGCACGGTGGAATCGCCGGAAAGCGTAACGGCCTTGGGCTCGTAGTCCCAATCCAGATCGGAAAGCTTCGCGCCGCCGCCCTCGGTGAACTGCACCTCGATGGGCACGACCTTATATTTGACGATCTTCATCGTGACCTCGATCGCGTCGGCGCTGAGCGTCAGCTGCGTCGGGTCGACCTGCGCGCCGTCCTTGTCCAGCAGCACGACGGGGACGGATTCGGTGATGGTCTTGTCCACATTGCTGCGCTCGATGGTGATCTGGACGTGGTCGACGGTATTGACGACCGATTCCGGGCCCTCGATGGTGATGGAATCAAAATCAAAGCTGGTGCTGTCGAGCATATAGCCCTCAGCGATCTTGACGCTGGAGAAATCGCCCCGCACCTCGACGGACTTGCGGATCTGGCGCTCGACGGTAAAGGTGATCGTGGCGGGGGACTTGTCCATCTTTGTGATAGACGAGGCGGACACGGCGCTGGGGAGCGTGATGTCGTAGGACATCGTGTAATCCTTCGTGCTGCGCACCTTGGACACGTCGATCACGGCCTTCAGCTCGTCCTTATGCTGGTCGAGCGTCTTGAGATCAGCGTTTTTGCCGTAAAAATGCACGGAGACGAACTCCTGATAGTCGCCGGTGATGACAAGCCCGTGATCCTCGCGCAGGACCTCCGCGCCGGAGAACGTCACGGGGATATTGCCGATGGTCAGATCGACGTCCGGGTTCACGACGGTCATGACGTAGACCCACAGGCACATGGCCGCAAGGACGGAGACGATCAGGGAGAAGAGCTTACTTTTCATTTGGAACCGTCCTTCCTGCTGAAGCATCCGGCGAGCCGTTTGAGCAGCGTCTTCTTCTCAGCCTCGTCCGCGAGCAGCTCATTGGACAGCAGCCGCTGCAGCGTCTGGGGGGCCAGGTGCCGCTTCAGCATACCGCCTACCGCCACGGAGATGGTGCCGGTCTCCTCGGAGACAATCACCACCACGGCGTCCGTCAGCTCGCTGACTCCCACACCCGCCCGGTGGCGGGTGCCCAAGTCGGCGCTCAGGTGGTTGTTCTCAGACAGTGGCAGGACACAGCCCGCCGCCGTCACCCGGCCGTCCCGAATGATCATGGCGCCGTCGTGAAGGGACGCTTTCGGGAAAAAGATATTCCGAATCAGCTGCTCAGAAACCCGGCCGTCAATGAGCGTCCCGGTTTTGAAATACTCATCCAGTCGGCTGGCCCGCTCAAATACCATCAATGCACCGACTTTTTCCCGGGCCATGGCCTCGCAGGCCATGACTGTCTGGGCGATGACGTCATTGATTTCTTTGCTTCGCTCCCTGGGACTGATCAGCTCCTTCAAGCTGGCGCCGCCCACCTTCTCCACCGCCCGGCGGAGCTCCGGCTGGAACAGCACCACCAGAGCAATCAGCCCCAACTCCAGAACCCGACCCAGCAAATAATTTAAAACATGAATCTCCAGCAAATCCGTTACCCAGGACAGCAGCAACAGAAAAATCACGGCTTTGGCAATCCGGGCCGTGTTGCTGGTGCGAATCATCTGAATTCCATGGTATACCAAAAAGGTCACCAGTAAAATGTCTATCACATCCGCCAGCTGCATGGTCTGCAGCAGCCGGATGAATTCATTGAAACTTTCGAGCAGTGCCTTCATATATGATACTCCCTCCTGGCTGCCATACAGCCGAATATCCCAATGAGGCCGTGGGGCAACGCGATGCCAACCAACACACAAAAAGCCTATTATCCCAATTATTATAGCGGATGCCGCATCCAATAGCAAGGGAAAATTAGAAAAAGCGGGATGCATCCAGGGAAAATCATTTGCCACCAGAGCAGCCGCATTCCCTCGATCCAGTCTAGGATGCATCCAAAGGCTGACCCCTCCGGCCAATTCATGTTGCATTTCCGTTTTGCTGTGCGGGGAGCCCACGAGTCCATCTAGTAGAAACATGGTACGTTTCCCACCCATGTTCGGCGAATGCGCAATGCCTACCACGGGCGGACACATGGGTCCGCCCCTACAGCGAGATACCAATGCAGTGCATAAATAGACTCTTCAGCGTTGCCGTAAAACACGCCTCATCTGCCTGGCAGGGGGGCATCAAAACGCCAAAAATCGTCGGAAACTTTTGCCCATCCTCCCGATTCCCCATAGGGGCGGACCCGTGTGTCCGCCCAGCGGAAACATCGTACGTTTCCCATCCATGTTCGGCGAATACGTAATGCCTACCACGGGCGGACACATAGGTCCGCCCCTACAGTGAGATACCAATGCAGTGCATAAATGGACTCTTCGGCGTTGCCGTAAAACACGCCTCATCTGCCTGACAAGGGGGGCACTAAACTACCAAAAATCGTCGGGAACTTTTGCCCATCCTCCCGATTCCCCGTAGGGGCGGACCCGTGTGTCCGCACGGAGGAAACATCGTACATTTCCCATCCATGTTCGGCGAATGCGCAATGCCTACCACGGGCGGACACATAGGTCCGCCCCTACAGCGAGATACCAATGCAGTGCATAAATGGACTCTTCAGCGTTGCCGTAAAACACGCCTCATCTGCCTGATAAGGGGGCACTTAAATACCAAAAATCGTCGGAAACTTTTGCCCATCCCCCCTGGATAAAAAACCTCCCGCCATGTTGTGGCGGGAGGTTTTTTTATGGACTATTTTTCCACAATCTCCAGGATCTCCATGGGGCAGCTCTTGACACAAATGCCACAGGCGATACACTTGCCTGCTGTGGCGCCGGAAACAGCAGGGGAAACCATGACGTGGAAGGGGCAGACTTCTGCGCACTTCCCACAGCCGGTGCAGAGCTTTTTGTTGATCATGTACACACCCGTCTTGGGATTCTGGGTAATGGCGCCGGCCTCACATGCCTTGGCGCACTTGCCACACTGGATGCAGGTCAGAGGCTTCGGGGCTCCGTTCTTTTCCACAATTTGGATACAGGCCTTATCCTGATGGAATTCCTTGTAGAAGGCCTCTGAACAAGCCCGGACACACTCCAGACAAGCCATACAGGCGGCTCCTTTTTTGACCGAAACTTTCTTCATTGCCAGTCTCCTTCTCTTTTTTTCAACGTTTTCATTATACAGGGTTCCGCCCGAAATAGCAACCCGGATTCGGATTTTTCCCAGGTAAAATTACAAAGGCAACGCCATTCCAGGTCCGAAAATTCTGCGTTCCAACCAATCTGCCAAACATTTCCATCTCTGCCAGCCTGACCGGCTATGAATTTCCCCCAGATTTCCGTATGAAAATTCTGAAACCTGCAAATACTACCCCAGTCAGAATGGAAAGGAGGAATTTCAGTGAAAAAAGCATCGATTTTGACCATGGCACTGGCTCTGGCGGCTCTGCTCCTCACTGGCTGTGACAACGGCAATGTCTCGAGGAGAAATGACGGTATCGTGGATGGAACCAACGGCACCAACGTAGCTACCCTTCCCACAATCAACGACGCAACCGGGGAGAGTCGGCACACCGGCAACGAATCCACCGGACCGCACAACCCCACCGACAACACCGGCGCCTCAGAAAACCACACGGAGACCGGCCATCCCAACGGTACCGGCAGCACCGAGAACCACGAAAGCAGCATCCCCTCTGAGAGCACCGGCACCACCATCGGCGGTCAGGTGCAGGGTTCCAGACGGTAATTGCATCGCAGACAGCAAGGGAAAACCTGTATTTGTCAGCAGGGTTTTTGCGGAACATTCTGCAAAAGCCCTGCTGCTAGTTCCAGCAATACATACCCGAATCCAGGTGATATTTCAGGCGCTCTCCCTCTGTCTGGAACCCATACCGGTCCAGGAAACCGCCCGGTTCCGCGTCCTGTCTGCGGATGTACAGGGTGCGATGCCCCCATTTGCGCAGGCAGCTGACCGCCTGGCCCAGAAGCTGCTCCTCCATCCCGCTCCCCCGACATGCTTCCTGAAGAAACAGCCTGGTCACCTGCCCCTGGGCCCGGTCCAGGCTAACCAGACCCACAGGGGCATCCTCCAGCACAGCCAGATAGGAGACGCTTCCCTCTGGCGGCTGGGGCAGGCCCTGGGTTGACCGCCCCTCCAGCGGCTGAAACCACAGGTTTCGGCTCTCGCCGGGATCCTGACGGGTGTGCTTCAAGTCCTCCGGCAGGTGACTGCTGTCGTTCAGGAATTCATAGGTAAACGTCTTCCCATCCCAAAACAGCTTCGACACTGCCGTATTGTCGCAGTAGGGAACCCGGTTCACATCCCGCTGGAAAAACAGCTCCATGAGCACCCCCCGGAGTACGGCGCTGTGGCAAAAAATCGCAATGCGCTTCCCCGGGAAGCGGGAAGCGGCCGCTTTCATCCCCCGGATAAACCGGCTGGTATAGGTTTCAAAGTCCTCCCCATCCTGGATATGCCAGGAAACAGGGTCCTTGCGGAAGCAGGCGATGGCCTCCGGTTCAAACCGCTCCAGGTAGCCAAACGTCAGATCCTCCCAGGAACCCAGGCAAATTTCCCGAAAAGCAGGGTCCCGATACAAGGGCAACTTCTGCGGAACGTACACCGCCCGGGCCGTCAGACTGGTCCTGGTCAGATCGCTGGAAAAACAGGCGTCCACAGGAATTTCCCGGAAACGCCGGGCCAACGCCTCCACCTGGCGAAAACCGGTGGGTGTCAGCAAGCTGTCATATTGGCCATGGATGCGGCGGAAGGCATTGCCCTCCGCCTCCCCGTGGCGCACCAGATAAATCGTCGTCATAGGATTCCTCACATTACTACGATATATTTTCCAAGGTCCTTTTTCATTTTTTCCGCCGCCTGCACGGCCCTTTCCACATAGTCCCGGCCCTCTCCCCCGTCTTTCTTCCACGCACCCAGAATGCTCCGGGCAGCGCAGACCACGGCGCCATGGCCGAAGCGGTCAAAGGCGTGCTGGACACTTTTTGCTGTGCCTCCCTGAGCGCCATAGCCGGGAACCAGGAAGAACATCCGGTCGTATTTGGCCCGCAGGCTTCTGAGAATCTCCGGATAGGGCGCGCCCACCACGGCGGCCACCTGGGAATAGCCGTATTTGCCCCAGAGCTCTCCCCCCCAGCGATTCACCAGGTCCGCCATGGCCGTGTGGACCAGCCGGCCCCCAGAGAGCAAATCCTGCACCTCCACCGAAGAGCGATTGGAGGTTTTGACCAGGATGAACAGGCTCTTTCCCCCATCCCGGCAGTACGGCAGGAAGGGCTTGATGCTGTCTCCTCCCAAATAGCCATTCACGGTAATGGCGTCACAGGGATAGGGCTGATAACCCGGCCCAGCCTCCTCCACCGTGCCAAAGACCGCCTGGGCACAGCGCTGGGCAATGTCAGTCACATCCCCCCGCATACTGTCCAGGAGGACATAATAGCCCAGATCCCGTGCATAGGCCAGAATCTCCTGCATTGCCGCAGTACCGGCGCTGCCCAGCACATCAAAGCAGGCGCTCTGCACCTTAACCGCCGGGACCACATCCCGCAGGCCCTCCAGCAGCTCCCGGCAGAACCGGCCATAGGCCGCAGCGGCGGCAGCAGGCGTCGCCCCCAGCTCCTGCCGGGCCTCCTCCAGCAAATACCCAGGTACCACCTCCGGCGTCGGATCCAGCCCCACCATGGTGGGATTTTTTAGGGCGCGGATTCTCTCCTGCAATACATCGATGGACATACAGATTCCCCCTGACGGCTTTTGCCTCTTTTTGTTTTATTATAGCAGAAATCCGGCGAAATTTGAAGGCCCCATATCCATCCAGTCACGGCAAATCCATGAAGCAGGGTCGATGCACAGACTATGGAGGGCTGCCGCAGTGCGGCAGCCCTCCTGATGGTTATATCATTAAGTGAAATGGAGTTACAGGCCCCGGAACCGAATGGCCAAGGTGGCCGCCTGGGCGCGGGTGGCGGAGCCGCCGGGGGATAGAACCGCATGGGTCATTCCATGGATGAGACCGGTGGCCACTGCCCAAGACATGGCCTCTTTGGCGTAATTGCTGATTTTGCCGGCATCACTATAGCCGCTCAGCTCACTCCGGGCAGAGACATCCATGCCCAGGTAGGTGGCATAGCGGTACAAAATGGAGGCAATTTGCTCCCGGGTCACCGGCGCGTTGGGATCAAAGCGGTCGGCTGTTTTCCCCAGGACAATTCCGTTGGCAGCCGCCCAAGTGACTGCGTCGGTATACCACCGGTCGGGGGCCACATCCCGGAAGGGATTCGTAGCTGTCGCTTCCGGTGTACCCGCCATCCGGTACAGGACGGTCACCATTTCCGCTCGGGTCAGTGTCTTCTCAGGACTGAAGGTGGTGGAGCTGGTGCCCTGGAAGAAGCCCAGAGTCAGGGCTGCTTCGATGCTGTCCTTGGCCCAGTGGTTGCCAATGTCGGTGTAGCGGCCAGCCACATCCGGATCAATCACTGTGACGGTGACGGCCTTCCGGTAGTCGTTGAAACCAGCGCTGACCTGCGCTTCGCCTGGCTTCAGGCCGCGGATGACGCAAGAGCTGCCGTCGGATTCCACAATCTCTGCCACCGTGTCATCGGAAAGCAACCAGGATGCTTCCACACCGAAGGAATGCTCCACCACATTTTCCACGGTCATCGTATCTCCAGGTCGCAGGAACACCGTATCGGGCTTCAGATCAATCCAATCCAAGAGGTATTCACCGCCTTGGAGCTCATAGGCCGAGACATTGCCTGCATAGTCATAGCCCAAATACATAAACTTGGAATTTGCGTTAAAGGGATAGAAACCACTGTCCCCGATGCCCATCTCGCCCTTTGCCGGCGTGTTAGACGCATAGGTACCGGTGAAGATCATGCCCATCCATTTTCCGGACTCCTCGTCATAATCCAGGCTGATGCTCATTTCGTAGTCCATAAACCAGTACTCATCCATCTTCGTGACCACATGGTACATGCCGTCGTGTTCTTCTCCTCCGAATTCGGCAGCCATGATGTTGCGGTCTGTAAAGATGAAGTTCTCCGGGCTCAGGGGTGCGGATGTGTCAATGTACAGCGTGAATGTGACCGTATCGTTGGCATTTGCCGTTGCGGATTCATATTCCGGAATGACCTGGGCCTGGATGGAAACCCAGGTATTCTCCTCCAGCAGGCAGTTGTCGGTATCATAATACGCATAATCCGTCACGCCGTCCTCGTCCCAGTCCAGCTCCACGATCGGATACAGCCAATCCAGAGACAGGGCGTCTTCCGCGAAGGCTCCGCCGTATACCACAGTATTGTAGCTATCGCTGTAATAGGTCTTCGATACAAATTCCGTGGTCTGGTCCAGCAGCACCTTGCCCGTGGACAAATCGGTCACTGTATAGTGAATGGCCTTGGCGTTCCGCTTCAGGCCCAGGCCCAAATTCAGATCGTCCATGACGCCATCGCCATTGGGAGAAAGACCGGCATTCTCCGAGTAGAAGGGCATATATCCCATGCCGGGAAGATCCGGCAGGTCGTCAACCGGCACCTTCTCATTGTCCCGGCCTCTGCTGTCTCCCAAATAGTGTTTCTGCGTAAAGCCAGCCAGCTCCTCTGTGGAATAAGCGGGCACAGACGTCCAGATGGCATTGTGGAACTGGTCGGCCGTGGTGTATGCATGCTCACCGCCCAAGAGCGTGTCATAGGTCCCCTCTTCCAGGACTGGGCCCTCGCCAAAGTCGCCGTAGAAGGCCAGGAATGGAACGCTCAGATTGGGTGTGCTGTCGCTCAGCAGCTGCACAAACCCCTCCACGTAGGAACCATAGGGGAACCGCTCATCGATGTACGCCCGGTCAGCCTCCGACAGGGTCACCGTCACTGTGACGTCGGCAGTTGCATTGGCCGGTACCGTAATCTGACCATTTGGGGCATTGCTGACCACCTGGGCATCCAGCTCTTTGCCATGACTGGATACCAGATACGTCACCTGGCCATGTTTGATCTGCCCACCTTGGGCCACCTGACCCAGAACGGTGGTATCCAGGGTGTAGGTCTTTTGGGTATCCGAGAAGTTCACCACCTGGAAAGTCATGGAATAGACACCAGTGCGGTCCGGATCATCGCCCAGCTCCAGCTTGGCTTTGTTGGTGTCTTTCACCTGAATATACGCCTGGGAAGCAATGGCTGCCGCCGCATTAGCCAACCCTGCGCCCTGGCGGCGGACCGGATAATACACCCCGTGGGCTTCATCCAGGATGGGCGTCGCAGTACTCATCAGCAGGCAATTGACTGCATGTGCCAGTTGGTCCTCGTCCATGCCTGTGGTTTTCAGATACTGCTTCACCAGCGCCGCCGTGGCAGCGACTGCCGGAGAGGACATGGAGGTGCCGGAAGCCACCGCGAAATAATCCCCATAGTACGCAGAAAATACATTGCCGCCAATGCCGGTGATCTCAGGCTTCAGGGTGAGGCCGTCGGTGGGGCCCCAAGAGGAGAAGCTGGACATCTCACCGGCAGCGGCCGAGGGATTCCAGAGATCGTCCACCCGCAGCAGGCCCCCCTCCGGGTCCTGTTGCAGCATCCACTGATATTGGCTCTGGTCAGTCGACGCTACTGGTACATCAAATTGGGTCAATTCATAGTGATATTCTTCCCCATTCGTGGGAGTCGGATCATAGAGCAGGACTCCTGCGGCCTTCGCCGCCGCCGCTGCAGAGACTACGCTGTCGGCATTGCCGCCCTCAAAGGGGACAAATACCAGCTTCCCCTGGGCCTCTTCCAAAGAATCCGTAAACAGCAGCACCTGAGAAACCAGTCTGTCCCGGAATCCCATTCCCTCTGGCACATCCTCATACTCCGTATAGCTCAAAAACTGCCGCATATCAAAGCGAGGATTGTACCAGCTGATTGAATTCCCCCAGAAACAAATTTCATGGCTGTTTTCCGCACTGGCTACCGTCAGCACCGAGTCAAAGGTACCCGGCATGCCCAAGGTACCGGTGGAGACAGAGCTGGATTCCACCATATCGCCGCCCCAGTAGCTGTTATACGCGGTGGAAGCGTCGTTGCCAGCGGAGACCACCACATTGATGCCGGCCGCGTAAGCGGCATCATATACCTCTGTCACCCCTTCGTAGTACACGGGGCCGCAGGACGCGCCCAGGGAGAGGTTGGCGCAATCCACACCCAGGATGATGGCGTCTTCAATGGCGGACACCAGATAATCCAGATAGCAGTTGCCGCTGTTGTCAAAGACCTTCATCACCACCAGCTGTGCCTCCGGGGCAATGCCCATGGAGTCCATCTGGAACTCTTCCTTGGCCTCATCCACCAGATTGCCGGCTACAATTCCGGCCACATGGGTGCCGTGGCCAAACATGGTCTCGTCATCGGAACCAAAATTGGCCTCCCCGTCGCCATAGTTGTAGCCATAGGGAATCTTGCTGCTGTAGTATACCTGATCTGCCGTCAACCCTTCCGTCAGGGTCTCTGCATGCAGCACATTGGCGGCCAGAAGGTCCCCAATGGCAGCCTTGTCAAAGGCAACCAGGCTCTGATCCTTGGGTTCGATGGTAAACGAAGAATTCTCAAAGCACAGGCCGGTGTCGATGATGGCCACACTCATACCCTGGCCCGCATACCCTAGGTTCCAGGCGCCAGTTGCCCCCATAAGAGGACCGGTGTACTTCAAATTGGGAGAAATCCCACCGCTTACCGTTGTTGCGTGAATCTCGGGAATGGTATAGCTGGGCATCAGGAACGCCTTTTTCACACCATCCATCCGGTTGATAGCCGCCAGATCTGCGTACTTCACGGTGGCGGAAACGGCGTTGGTCAGAAGAGTGAAGTTCTCGGAAACCTGAATGTCATACCCCAGCTTCCGGCCGATGGATTGCGTCATCACCTGCTGCTGCTTTTTTACAGTCTGCATGGCATTGCGTTCCGCCGCTCCCAGGTCCTGGCCCAAATGAACCTGCATGGTGTCCATCTGACTGACAGCGTCTGCCTCAAAGGTGATCATCACGCGGACCATGGCGGAAGGAGCATAGGGCTCCGTCAGGAGGCTGAGCTTCTGGCCATCTTCCACCTGGACGCCGCTTAAAATTTCCTGAACAGCCTTGGAATAAGCAGCGGCCTCTTTGGCGTCAAATTCCTGGCAGGTCACAGCAGAGCCGTCTTCTGTCGTGAGATATCCGGCGTCACCACTTGAGAGCGCCGCCAATTCCTTGGCCTCGGCTGCGGACAGAATTCGCCCTGTGATATACATGTCGTGGTTGGCCACCCGGGTGAATTGTCTGTCCCCTTCCCCTTGGTAGATATATGTATATCCAGCAGGGACAAACGTAGTCTCATTGGCTTTGGCGTACACACAATGCTCCGCATCCTGGCGTTCTCCCACCGGACGTGGAGAAGCTTGCACCCCAACTGGCCCAGCAATGCACAGGGCCAGCGCGGCGCAAAGAACCAAGGCAAGGACCTTCCTCATCCGACTTCTCATAGTTTCGTACCTCCTCAAAATATTTTTATTATCACGCCGCTCGCCAGAAGCAAGCAACACAATAATCTGCAAAACAGCAACTGCGCTATTCTAATTCCCATGCACTTAATGCTCAATCTAATACATCGTAAGTATAGCAGATCAAAAGTTCTGTGTCAACATTAATCTGGTTTTTTTTGGCAATTTAGCGTAACCACTGGCCTCGCCAGGTCCGCCGGTGGATATCCTATGCACAGTGGGCTTGGCTTTATCCAAATGCAAAGAAAACCCCGGCAGAGAAATCTCTGCCGGGGTGTAAGTTCGGGCTATTGCTTAGTCAATCTCGGTGACGACACCGGAGCCAACGGTACGGCCGCCCTCGCGGATAGCGAAGCGGAGGCCCTTCTCGATGGCGATGGGGGTGATCAGTTCCACGGACATCACAACGTTATCGCCGGGCATGCACATCTCAACGCCCTCGGGCAGGTTGATGATGCCGGTCACGTCGGTGGTACGGAAGTAGAACTGGGGACGATAGTTGTTGAAGAAGGGAGTGTGACGGCCGCCTTCTTCCTTGGACAGGACGTAAACCTGGCCCTTGAACTTGGTCAGGGGGTGGATGGAGTTGGGCTTCGCCAGAACCTGGCCACGCTCAATGCTCTTCTTGTCCACGCCACGCAGCAGAGCGCCGATGTTGTCGCCGGCTTCTGCGTAGTCCAGCAGCTTGTGGAACATTTCGAT
>OGXT01002947.1_pt1 | contig 12567 bp, 6 predicted proteins | sample 1576361 | NCBI WGS metagenome assembly OGXT01 (sample SAMEA3541514, study PRJEB24748) | human gut metagenome | biome: human gut; feature: human-associated habitat; material: faeces | place: China | collected 2012 | reverse complement strand
GGCAAAGTCGGAATCCAGCAAACTGCGGGTCGCGCTGGTAAGGTAATCCACCGCAAAGCAGATGCCCTGCGCATCACGGCCGGGGACATTGATGTCGCGGGCCTGCTTGGCGCCGCAGCAAAGCACGACCGCATCATAGCGGGCCTTCAGCTCCTCGGCGCTGACGGTGCTGCCCACATCCGCGCCAAAAACAAACTCGATGCCCTCATCCCGCAAAATTTTTACCCGGCGGTCGATGACCCACTTTTCCAGCTTCATATTCGGGATGCCGTACATCAAAAGGCCGCCGGCGCGGTCCTCGCGCTCATAGATCGTCACCTTGTGGCCGCGCTTGTTGAGCAGGTCCGCCACCGAAAGCCCCGAAGGCCCCGCGCCGATGACAGCCACCGTCTTGCCGGTGCGTGCCGGAGGCGGAACCGCGTGGATAGCGCCGCTCTCATAGCCGTATTCCACAATGGCACGCTCGTTCTCCTTGACGGTCACGGGATCACCCGTGACATTGCCGCAGGTGCAGGCGGCCTCGCACAGGGCGGGGCAGACCCGGCTGGTAAACTCCGGGTAGCGGTTTGTGGCGATCAGGCGGTGTACGGCCAGATCCCACTTGCCCTGATAGACCAGATCGTTCCATTCAGGGATGAGGTTGTTCAGCGGGCAGCCGCTGAACATCCCGCCCAGCTGGACGCCGCTCTGGCAGAAGGGCACGCCGCAGTCCATGCAGCGCGCACCCTGCGCCTGCTGCTCATCGGTGTGCAACGGAAGATGAAACTCGTTGAAATTCTGGATGCGCTCCTCGGGCGGCAGCTCCAGGCTGGTCTGCCGTGCGATCTCGATAAATCCTGTCGGTTTTCCCATGGTAGTCTGCCTCCCTTATTTTGCGTTTTTCATGGCGTAGAATGCTTCCATCTGCGCCTGCTCGCTGTCCTCGCCCTTTTCTTCCATCTGGGCGATAAGGCGCAACATCTTGTCGTAATCGTGGGGCAGGACCTTCTTGAACTTGGGCAGGTATTCGCCGAAGTTGTCAAGGATGTGTCTGCCGCGCGGCGAGCCTGTCAGCTCGACATGCTCACGGATAAGATCCTTCAGCAGCGATACATCGTACTTATGCTCAACAGGCTCCAGACTGACCATGTCCTTGTTGACGCGCTGGTAGAAGTCCCAGTCCTCGTCCAGCACGTAGGCGATGCCGCCGCTCATGCCGGCTGCAAAGTTTTTGCCGGTCTTGCCTAAGACTACCACCGTGCCGCCGGTCATATACTCGCAGCCGTGGTCGCCCACGCCCTCAACAACGGCGATGCCGCCCGAGTTGCGCACGCAGAACCGCTCGCCCGCGACACCGTTGATGAACGCCTTGCCGCCCGTGGCACCGTAGAGCGCCACATTGCCGATAACGATGTTCTCGCTGCGGTCAAAGGCGGCGTTTTTCGGCGGGTAGACGATGATCTTGCCGCCGGACAGCCCCTTGCCGATGTAGTCGTTCGCATCGCCGACCAGCTCCAGCGTGAGCCCCTTGGGGAGGAACGCGCCGAAGCTCTGGCCGCCATAGCCGTGGCAGACCACATGGAAGGTGTCATCGGGCAGCGTATTGCCGAACTTGGCGGTGATCTCGCTGCCGAAGATCGTGCCGAACGCACGGTCGGTGTTGCCGACGTCCAGCGCGACGGTCATCGGCTTCGGCTCGGCGGAATCAAAGCTCTTCTTGAATTTCTTCATCAGAACGCGCATATCGGGGGTCTTTTCAAGCTGGAAGTTATAGACAGCCTTCGGGTCGAAGTGGATGTTGGAATTTTCGATGAGCGGGTTCTGCAGCAGCGCCGAGAGGTCCATCTCACCGGCGCGGGAGCCTGTGGGTGCGGGCTTGACCTTCAACAGGTCGGTGCGGCCGACCAGCTCATCCACGGTGCGCACGCCCAGTCTGGCCATGTAGGCGCGCAGATCCTCGGCCATAAAGCGCATAAAGTTCATGATGTACTCAGGCTTGCCCTTGAACCGCTTGCGCAGCTCGGGATTCTGGGTGCAGATGCCCATCGGGCAGGTGTCAAGGTTGCAGACGCGCATCATGACGCAGCCCATCGCAACGAGGGGGCCGGTGCCGAAGCCGAATTCCTCGGCACCCAGCAGGGCGGCGATGGCCACATCGCGGCCGCTCATCAGCTTGCTGTCCGCCTCGATGCGCACACGGCTGCGCAGACCATTCATAATCAGGCACTGGTGTGCCTCGGCCAGACCCAGCTCCCACGGCAGACCGGCATTGTGGATGGAGTTGCGCGGCGCTGCGCCGGTGCCGCCGTCAAAGCCGGAAATCAGGATGACCTCGGCGCCCGCCTTGGCCACGCCGGCTGCAATCGTGCCGACGCCGGCCTCACTGACCAGCTTGACATTGATGGCCGCCTTGCGGTTGGCACACTTTAAATCGTAGATGAGCTGCGCCAGATCCTCGATCGAGTAGATGTCATGGTGCGGCGGGGGAGAGATGAGCCCCACGCCGGTCGTGGAGTTGCGGGTCTTGGCGACCCACGGGTAGACCTTGCCGCCGGGCAGCTGGCCGCCCTCGCCGGGCTTGGCACCCTGCGCCATCTTGATTTGAATTTCACTGGCGGATACCAGATATTTGCTGGTGACGCCGAAGCGGGCGGACGCCACCTGCTTGATGGCGGAGTTGCGCTCTGTGCCAAAGCGATTCTCGGCCTCGCCGCCCTCGCCGGTGTTGGACTTGCCGCCCAGTCGGTTCATGGCGATGGCCATGCACTCGTGCGCCTCCTCGGACAGTGCGCCGTAGCTCATGGCGGCGGTCTTAAACCGCTTCACGATGGAGTCCACGCTCTCGACCTCCTCGAGCGGGACACCGGCCTCGGGGTAGTTGAAGTCGAGCAGGCTGCGCAGATGCATCGCATCGCCGCCTTCGTTGGCGGCCGCCGCCGTGTACTGCTTGAAGATGTCATAGCTGCCGGTCCAGCACGCCTGCTGCAGCAGGTGGATGGTCTGCGGATTGTACAGGTGCTGCTCGGCAGCGGGGCCGCCGCGGTACTTGTGGGCACCCAGACTCGGCAGCTCGCGGTTGATGTCCAGTCCCAGCGGGTCAAACGCCTCCTGATGGCGGGCCTCCAGATCGTTCTGGATGTCCTGAATGGTAATACCGCCCACGCGGGAGACGGTGTTCGTGAAGTACTTGTCTACGACCTCTTTCGAGATGCCGAGTGCCTCAAAGATCTGGCTGCCGGCGTAGGACTGGATGGTGGAGATGCCCATCTTGGAGGCAATCTTCACGATACCGGCCAGCACGGCCCGGTTGTAGTCCTGCACAGCGGCGTAGTAGTCCTTGTCCAGCAGGCCGTCCGTGATGAGCGCGCCGATCGTCTCCTGCGCAAGATAGGGGTTGATGGCGGCGGCACCGTAGCCCAGCAGGGTCGCAAAGTCATGCACAAGGCGCGGCTCGCCGCTCTCAAGGATCAGGGCCATGGCGGTGCGCTTGCGGGTGCGCACCAGATATTTGCTGACCGCGCCGACAGCCAGCAGGCTGGGAATGGCGACATGGTACTCGTCAATGTCGCGGTCAGACAAAATCAGGATGTTGGCGCCGTCGCGGTAGGCGCGGTCCACATCGACAAACAGCCGGTCGATGGCTTTTTCCAGATCGGTGTTCTTGTAGTAGCAGATGGACAGTGTCACAACCTTGAAGCCGGGCACATCCATCGCCTTGATCTTGAGCAGGTCGGTCTCGGTCAGGATCGGGTTCTCGATCTTCAGCACCTTGCAGTTGTCGGCGTTTTCCTCCAGCAGGTTGCCCTGCGCACCGACATAGACGGTGGTGGAGGTGACAATCTTCTCGCGCAGCGCATCGATCGGCGGGTTTGTGACCTGCGCGAACATCTGCTTGAAATATTCGCTCAGGGACGGACGGGTGTGGCTCAAAACGGCCAGCGGGGTATCGCTGCCCATCGCCCCGGCAGGCTCGCTGCCGTTCTTCGCCATCGGCAGCAGGATCGTCGAGACATCCTCATACCGGTAGCCGAACGCCTTCTGCAGCTGGACAAGCTGCTCCTTGGTGTAGGAGGGAACCTTCTTGTTGGGGACCTTCAGGTCGGACAGCGGGACCAGATTGCGGTCCAGCCACTCGCCGTAGGGCTGGCGGCCGGCGTAGTCGGCCTTCAGCTTTTCATCATCGACAAGCTCGCCCTTGATGGTATCGACCAGCAGCATCTTGCCGGGGCGCAGGCGGTCCTTGCAGACGATCTCCTCAGCAGGCAGATCCAGCACGCCGACCTCGCTGGAAAGGATCAGCCGGCCGTCCTTCGTGATATAGTAGCGGCTGGGGCGCAGGCCGTTGCGGTCCAGCACCGCGCCCATGACATCACCGTCACTGAACAGGATGCTGGCAGGGCCGTCCCACGGCTCCAGCATCGTGGCGTAATACTGGTAAAAGTCGCGCCGCTTGGGGTCCATCGCCTTGTTGTTGTCCCACGGCTCGGGGATCGTGACCATGACGGCCAGCGGCAGATCCATGCCGTTCATGACCATAAATTCCAGCGTGTTATCCAGCTGGGCAGAGTCAGAGCCACCCTGATTGACAATCGGCAAAACCTTCGTCATATCGTCCTTCAGATAGTTGGAGCCGATGGTCTCCTCGCGCGCAAGCATCGTATCCACATTGCCGCGGATCGTGTTGATCTCGCCGTTGTGCAAAATAAAGCGGTTGGGGTGGGCGCGGTTCCAGCTGGGGGCCGTGTTGGTCGAAAAGCGGCTGTGCACCATGCCGATGGCGGATTCGTAGTCGGTATCCTGCAGGTCGGGGTAGAACAGCCGCAGCTCCTTGACGAGGAACATGCCCTTGTACACGATGGTGCGGCTGGACAGGCTGCAGACATAGGTGTCGGGGCTGGACTGCTCAAAGACGCGGCGCACCACATACAGGCGGCGGTCAAAGGCAATGCCCGCCTCTAGGCGCTGCGGCTTGCCCACAAAGCCCTGCCAGATGCTGGGCATACAGGCCACAGCCTTGTGGCCGAGGATCGCGGGGCAGGTGGGTACCTCGCGCCAGCCCAAAAACGGCAGACCCTCCTTTTTGCAGACGATCTCAAACAGCTTTTTGGCCTGATTGCGCTTCAGCTCGTCCTGCGGGAAAAAGAACATGCCAATGCCGTATTCACGCTCTTTCCCCAGTGTGATGCCTAGCTCGGCCGCAACCTTTTGAAAGAATTTGTCGCTGATCTGTGTCAGAATGCCTACGCCGTCACCGGTCTTGCCCTCAGCGTCCTTGCCTGCGCGGTGCTCAAGATGCTCCACGATCTGCAGTGCATCGTCAATGGTCTGGTGGCTCTTGCGGCCCTTGATGTCCACGACCGCACCGATGCCGCAGTTGTCATGCTCAAATTGGGGGCTGTACAGCCCGGCGGGGGACTTGCGCTCGGTAAAGTTTTCCATGCCTTGTAATCGCTCCTTCCCAAATGCCGAAAGCATCGCAGCTACGCACATAACGCTGCAGCTCTCGGGGTAAACAAAAAAGACGCCCCCACAGGGCGCACAGGCCCCTTGTGGGAACGTCTTTGTTCTTATCTGCATCATACCATAGATACAGGTGCTTTACAATGCTAAAGCAAAAGATTTTACGGAAATTAAGCAAAAAAGATTTCTAAATTTAATTTGAGAAGGTAAAACCTAATAAAATTAATCGCGCGACATGTTGTAGGGGCGGCATATATGCCGCCCGCGGCTTAACGGCATACCCCTTTTCCGGTTTGCATCGTAGGGAGGGGTCTTGACCCCTCCGCGGCGGCCAGAGGGCTGGCCGCCCTACGGTCTGCCGGAAGGTACATGCCGCCCTGCGGGGCGTCGGGGACGCCGCCCCTACACAGTGCGCCGCGCTGTAGGGGCCGGGCATGCCCGGCCCGCGGCCTCCCGGAACCGCCCGTTTACGGTTGCTCCGCAGGGGAGAGATTCATCCCTCCCTCGCCGTATGCCTCCGCCGCCCAAACAAAAATCGCGCAAGGCTCCTCGCCCTGCGCGGTCATTTTGCATACTAAAAACATTACGCCGTTTTCTCGCCGTTCTGCTTTTTCAGCTCGGCAAGGATGTCGGCGAGCAGCTCCTCCTGCGTGGGGGCGGCGGGGGCTTCCGGCTCTGCGGGGGCCTCCTCCTTATGCTTGCCAAGGTCCATCAGCTTGTTCATGCCCTTGACGATGAGGAACAGCACCAGCGCCATGATCAGGAAGTTGATAACCGAGGTGATGAAGGCACCGTACTTGAAAACCAGCTTGCCATCGCCGAAAACATCCCACATCATAGCGTCAAAGTTGACCTTGCCCAGAATACCCAGAATCGGGCTGATGAGGTTATCAGTCAGCGAGGTCACGAGCGTTGAGAACGCACCGCCGATGATGACACCGATGGCCATATCCATCATGTTGCCCTTCAGGGCAAAGGATTTGAATTCTTCCCAGAACTTCTTCATAAGGAACCCCTCTTTCCAAAAACTGCGGCGCGGTAGTGTTCCGCGCCGCAGCAAATTTACCGTAATACCGCCGGAGCGGCATTTAGAATTATGCGGTATTGCCCTTACTTTTTCAGCAGCTTGGCCACCGTCTGGGCGGCGTTGTCAAGGTAGTCGCCCGCAAAGACCTCGATCATGCCGGCATCGGCCTCCTTGGCCAGCTCGGGGTCAATAGGCATTTTTGCCAGCACCGGCAGGCTGTACTTGTCGGCGATCTCATCCACATGGCTGTCGCCAAACACATGGATGTGCTTGCCGCAGTCGGGGCAGACGGCGTAGCTCATATTTTCGACCAGACCCAAAATGGGCACATGCATCATCTGGGCCATCTGGACGGCCTTGCCGACGATCATGCCGACCAGCTCCTGCGGGCTGGACACGATAACGATGCCGTCCACCGGTAGCGTCTGAAAGACGGTCAGCGGCACATCGCCGGTTCCCGGGGGCATATCAACGAACAGGAAATCAACATCCCACACGACCTCCTGCCAGAACTGCTTGACAGCACCGGCAATGACGGGGCCGCGCCAGACCACGGGGGCCTCGGGGTCATCGAGCAGCAGATTGATGCTCATGATCTCAACGCCGGTGCGGCTGCAGATCGGGTTGATGCTCTCGCCGTCACCGGTGGCAGGACCCTTCACGCCGAACAGGCGGGGAATAGAAGGGCCGGTAATATCGGCGTCCAGCACGCCGGCCTTATAGCCAAGGCGGCGCATCGAGACGGCCAGCATGGCGCTGGTCATGCTTTTGCCGACGCCGCCCTTGCCGGAAACAACGCCGATGACCTTTTTGATACGGCTTCTTGCGTGCGGCGGCTCATGCTGCGGCGCGCGGTGATCGCAGTTAGCCTGACAGCTGCTGCAATCATGGGTACATGCTTCGCTCATTTGTAAATGCTCCTTTAAAAATGCTCTTATAACAGTGTACCAAAATTCGCGCAGCTTTGCAAGATGCTGCGCAGCGAAAAGGCTTCCCCCAGAGGGGGAAGTTGTCCGCGAAGCGGACTGATGAGGGGCAGACTTTCCGTGATTGCCCGGTAACGGGTGGCCGCGATAACATCGCCCCTCATCCGGCCTGCGGCCACCTTCCCCCAAGGGGGAAGGCTTCACGCGCTGGTATACCCGCCGCGCCTTCCGCATATCCATCAGCAGGGGAAGGGGGCGGCGTATGAACAACCGCAGGAATTATCTGCACAATGCGGCGCTGCTTACCGGGTCGGGGCTGGTGCTGCGGCTGCTGGGCATGGGGCTTCGGGTCATAGTGGCAGCGTCCCTCGGCAGTGAGGGGATGGGGCTGTACCAGCTGATTCTGGCGCTTTACATGGTGTTCGTCTCCTTTGCCACGGCGGGCATCCATGTGGCCGCGGCGCGTCTGGCAGCCCAAAGTCTGGCCCGCGGCAGCGGTATGGCGCAGACGCTGCGCGGGCTATGCGGCACGGCGCTGGGCTTTGGCACGGCGGCCATGGCTGCGCAGGCCGTGCTGGCAGGCCCCTGCGCGCGGTATCTGCTGCATGACATCCGTGCCGAGACTGCGTTGCTGATCCTGGCACCGAGCCTGCCGTTTATGGCAGTGTCGGGGGCAGTGCGGGGGTGCTTTCTGGCGGCGCGGCGGGTGCAGCCCAACATCACAGCGCAGCTTGTTGAGCAGCTTGTGCGGATGGCGGTGGCAGCGGCGGGGCTGCGCCTGCTGGCGCAGTGGGGTGCAGGCTACGGCTGCGCGGCTGTCATGCTGGGCAACACAGTCAGCGAGGGAATCTCCTGCGGTATTATGCTGCTTTTTGCTGCCCGAACACCGGAATTTGCGCCCCGCCCCGGCGCCCCGCTGCACCCCTACACCGCGCGGGAGCTGTATAGTATCCTCTGGCCGGTCGAGGGCAGCCGCCTGCTGGCCAGCGCCCTGCAGGCTGCCGAGAGCAGCCTGATCCCTTATACGCTCACCCTCTATACCGGCAGCCGCACTGCGGCGATGGCGCAGTACGGCGCACTCAAGGGGATGGCGCTGCCGCTGCTGTTTTTTCCGTTTTCGGTGCTGACCGCCCTGTCCGGCCTGCTGATGCCGGAGATCACCCGCGCCCACACCCGGGGGGATGCATCCGCTGCGCGGCGGCTGGTGTTTACCATGCTGCGCTTCACCGGCGGGTTTTCTGTGCTGGCTGGGGCAGGGTTTGTGCTGCTGGGCGCGCCGCTGGCAGAGCTTGTCTACCGCGATGCCATGGTGGGCCGCTATGTGCAGATTTTGGGGCTGGCCGCGCCCTTCATGTATCTGGAAAGCATGGTGGATGGTGTACTCAAGGGGCTGGGGGAGCAGCTGGCCACCTTCCGGTATTCGCTGCTGGATTCGGTGTTCCGCATTACAGCCATCCGGCTTGTGCTGCCGCAGTACGGCATGGCAGGTTTCCTGTGGATTATGATTGCATCAAATGTGATGACATGCGGATTGAATATGAGAAGGATGATGGTACAAATAAAAAAGCCTTCCCCCTAGGGGGGGAAGGTGGCCGAGGCCCCGTCCGAGGCCGGATGAGGGGAGGTGCGGCCTTGCTTGCCTGTGAATGGGTTATTGCGGGAAGTCTGCCCCTCATCAGTCAGCGGGCGGGGCCGCTGACAGCTTCCCCCCTAGGGGGAAGCCGTGCATCTTATAAGGTTTCTCCACTCACCAGCCCGTTCCACAGCCTATAATACACGCCCTGCTTTGCCAGCAGCGCTTCGTGGCTGCCCTCCTCCTCGATGCCGTCCCGGCCTAAGACAAGGATGCGGTCGGCGTTCTGGATGGTCGTCAGCCGGTGGGCGATCGTCAGGGTCGTGCGGCCCTTGGCCAACTTGTCAAGGCTCTGGCCGACCAGGATCTCGCTCTCGTTGTCGAGCGCACTGGTGGCCTCGTCCAGCAGCAGGATGCGCGGGTTCTTCAAAAATACGCGGGCGATGGCAAGGCGCTGCTTCTGCCCGCCCGAAAGCTTGACGCCGCGCTCACCGACATAGGTGTCGTAGCCGTTCTTCAATGCGCGGACAAAGCCGTCGGCTCCGGCCAGACGGGCAGCCTCCTCGATCTCGGCGCGGGTCGCACCGGGGCGGCCGTAGGCGATGTTCTCCGCCACGGTGCCGCTGAACAGGTAGACATCCTGCTGCACCACGCCGATGGCCTCGCGCAGGCTGCGCAGTGTGACGCTGCGCACATCCTGCCCGTCGATCAGGATCTTGCCGCCCGTCACATCATAAAAGCGGGGAATCAGGTTGCAGAGCGTGGTCTTGCCGCCGCCGGAGGGGCCGACCAGCGCAACATTCTCGCCGGGGCGGATCTTGAGGTTGACATGGCGCAGAACCTTATTGTGGTCATCGGGATACTCAAAGCTGACATCGCAGAAGTCGATGCCGCCCTCCCGCACCTGCAGCGGCTCTGCACCGGGAAGGTCGGCGATGGCAATGGGGGTGTCCATGATCTCGGCAAAGCGCTCAATACCGGTCATGCCGCGCTGGAACTGCTCGGCAAATTCCACGATGCGGCGGATGGTGGCGATCAGTGTGGAGACATACAGCACATAGGCCACCAGATCGCCCGCGCTGATGGCGCCGTACGCGAGGGAAAGACCGCCGGCCAGAATGACGACAAAATACATAAGGCCGTCAAAAAGGCGGGTGGAGGTGTTGAAGGCCGCCATGGCATGGTAGCCCAGCGTCTTGATCTTTTCAAAATCGCGGTTGCCCTGCTCAAACTTTTCGCGCTCCAGATCCTCGGCCGCAAAGGCCTTGACCACACGCTGGCCGAGCAGACTGTCCTCAATGGTGGCGTTCAGCTCGCCAATCTGAAAGCGCTGCTGGCGGAACCGCTCGCGCAGCTTGTGGTTCAGTTTGACCGAGACAACGCCCATCAGCGGCACACAGGCAAAGACAACGAGGGTCAGCGGTATGTTGGACTGACAGAGGATTACGAACGAGGCGGCGATCTTTATGCCTGCAATGAAAAACTCCTCGGGGCAGTGATGGGCAAACTCGGTCACATCGAACAGGTCGTTCGTGATGCGGCCCATGATCTGGCCGACCTTGGTGTTGTTGTAGTAGGTGTGATCGAGCTGCAGCAGATGGTCAAAGGCATCGCGGCGCATATCGGTCTCAATATGCACGCCCATAATATGGCCAACGCCGGACATAAAGTAGCTGGCCGCACCGTCAATGACGCGCAGCACAAAGTAGAGCGCCGCCAGCTTCAGCACGGTTTCGGCCGTCAGGGACGCCGCCGTGACCGTGTTTGTCAGGGTGCTCATGATTTTGGGCAGGGCAATGTCGCATAGGGTCGTCAGTGCGGCACAGAACAAATCAAAGGCCAGCACGCCGCGGTACTTGACTAGATAGGGGAGAAAGCGTCGGATCAGCGCACTGTTTTTCGGGCGCTGCGGAGTAGTGGTTTCGGACATGGGTACCTCTTTCTTTTGGTTTATGAAATAAAATGGATGCAGAGAATGCAGGGGCGGTTATTCTGTTGTTGTTTCCGATGCGGATGATGCGGTTCCCGATGTATCCTCCGTGGGGGCGGGTTCGGCGGGCCCTTCCGGCGTGGTGGGCTCGGTGGGAGGATTGGGTTGAGGCGGCTCCACAGGCGTAACAGGGTCGGGCGGGGGCGTGGGCTCCAATGCGGGGAGCACCTCGCTGTAGGTCTGCCCGCAAACCGTGCAGGTGTAGACATTGCAACCATCCACGCCGACTTGGGCATCAACATGCGCAGTCTGCTGCCAGCTGTGCTGCGCTATGGCGGGGATCGCTTCCTGAATCTGCTGGCCGCAGATTGCGCAGGTGCGGGTCAGCACACCGGGTGCGCCGCAGGTGGCCGCTTGGGTGACGACGCCCTCATCGTAGGTGTGGGTATGCTGCGATTCCTCGGTTTTTGTCTCGCTGCATCCCTCGCGGCGGCAATAGTAGGTGATGAAGTCACCGCTGCGCACCCCGCCATCCCAGTCATGGCCGAGGGCGGGCAGCTCTTTTTCAATGATTTCGCCGCAGATCGTGCATGTATACTTGGCGGAGCCGTTGGTTGTGCAGGTGGGGTTCACCCGCGTGTCCTCGATCTCCGCATAGTTGTGCTCGTGGGCGTCGGCCTTGAAGTGCGCCGTCAGCACCACGCCGCCCGCGTCGGCGTTCTGGGGCATCGTAAAGCTGATGGTCGCGCTGCTGTAGCTGCCGCCTGAGCTGGCGGTCCAGCCCGCAAAGACAAAGCCTGCGTCCGGCACGGCGGTCACGGCCCCGGCGGTCGCACCCTTTTTGACAAGCTGGCTGGTGGTGCCGGACAGCGTGCCGCCGTGTTCAGCGACAAATTCCAGCGGGACCTTGGCACCGCGCACGGCGATGGGGTCCTTTGTGATAAGGTTTGCGGGCACGCCGTCCGGCTGCGGGATGCTCCCCAGCGGCTGCGGGCGGCGGTCCTCAGTCTGGTATGCGTGGGTGCGCACATAAGTAAAATACGCCTCAACGGCTTTTTTGGAGAGGTGTACGCCGTCTGACAGGGTGTAGTCGGTTTTGGCCCAGCCGGTGGCGTCGTCCCGCAGGACCTCGGCGCTGTTCAGAAATTTAAAGCCGTTCTCCTCGCACATCTGCACCAGAGCGGCGTTGTAGGCATCGACCTGCGTCATCGTCAGGTTCGTGTTTTCGCGCTGCTTGTCCAGCGGCGGGATGGCGCTTACGATGATGTCGCAGTAGGACCACGCCTGCCGGATGGCCTGCAGCCCCTGCAGATAGGTGGCGATGAACCGGGTTGCATCGGTGGAGGCACCGGAGAGGTTGTTTGTGCCGTAGCAGATGATGATCCGCTTCGGCTTGAGCATGGCAACCGATTCCGGCACGGTGTACATGGTCGAGGAGCCCTTGAACTTTTCGCATTTCAGCGTGGTGATCGCGCCGGCTCCCATGCTGACAACACCGATGTTGTTGGAAAGGCTTGTAAAAGCAGTGCCCGTATCATCGGCATACAGCAGGTAGCGCGCGGTGTTGGAATCCCCGATGAAAAGCGTTTCATCCAGATAGCTGCGCCCGGCGTCTGCGCCTGCGGGCAGCACGGTGCCCACTGCGGCGGCGGGCTCGGCTGCCGCAGGCTGC
>OGXT01002945.1_pt1 | contig 12569 bp, 10 predicted proteins | sample 1576361 | NCBI WGS metagenome assembly OGXT01 (sample SAMEA3541514, study PRJEB24748) | human gut metagenome | biome: human gut; feature: human-associated habitat; material: faeces | place: China | collected 2012 | reverse complement strand
CCTCGCCCGCGTCCTCGTACCACAGGCCCACCGGGGCGACTCGCATGACCCCGCCGCAGCCCTTGCTTTCGTTTATCGGGCGGCGCGTGCTGCCCGGGACCATGTCCGCCAGGGCTGACATACAGGTATTGCCCGGCGCACGGCGGCTGAAGAGCTCCGGCACGTCCAGCAGCCAGCTGACATGCGACTCTGCCCAGTGTACGTCCGGCAGGGGGTGCGCACAGGTCTGGCTGCGGTACCAGTCCAGGTAGGCCGCAAAAACCGTGTCCGGGACGTTCTGCGCCCTCCCGCCGAGGGCCGCGCGCGTCTCTGCGCAGAGCAGGCCGTTCGCGGTAAAAAGGCTCATCTGCGTGTCGTCTGAGATGACGGCGATGCCCTGGCGCAGGCTGTACTCCGTTATCCCCTCTTCTCCGTAGCGCACCTTCATCCCGCGCGCAGAGAGAAACTCCACGGGATAGCCCAGCGCGTCCCCCGCCGCACCGCCCAGCAGGCAGCCGCGTATTTTGTCCAACGCCGCTCTCATCTTGCGTCCTCCCTTTCCTTTCATCTGCCATGAGCTTAGCACACGGACTGCCGCTCCAACAAGAACTTAATTCCGCTCGGCGCAGGACCGCTTTTAAATTGAACCCGTCCGCGGATTGTGCTATAATTTCCTATAAGAGGTGACCATCCCTTGATTTGGAACAACGAGGAGCTTTGCAGGCAATACATCCAGTCCTGTAACATACAGGGCCTGTTTTCCACGCCCGTTCTGGGCGAGATATGCCTGCACCGCTTCGCGCGCGGGGAGAACATCTACCGCGAGGGCGAGCCGCTGCGCGAGCTATATTTTCTCGTCAAGGGACAGGTCAAAGTCTTCCGCACTCACCACAACGGCAAGGTCAGCGTCGTAGAATTTGCCTCCGCTTTCGATATCCTGGGCGAGCTTGAACTCGTCAATGCCCGGGACACGACCATCTCTGTGCAGGCCCTGCGGGAGTGCCACTGTCTCGGACTCAGCATGGCCCGCTGCCGTGAGCAGCTGCTGCGGGACTACACCTTCCTCACCTTCGTCGCACGCCGCCTCGGTGAAAGGCTCGGAGATATAAGCAACCACCAATCCCTCAACACCTCCTACTCCGTTGAGGTGCGCCTCGCGCGCTACATACACTACACCCGCCGCGGCGATATGTTCGAGGAGCGGCTCACAGAGGCCGCGGAATACCTCGGCGTCAGTTACCGTCACCTCCAGCGAATCATTGCCAAATTCTGCGCCGACGGCCTGCTCGAACGTGTCAGGGGCGGTTACCGCGTCTGCAAGCCCGAGCGCATTGAAGACCTCTACAAAAGGACGCTATGATATTTTCCACAGGTAACACGACATATGTCGTGTTGCTTTTTTAATAAAACGTGTAAAATCCATAGTCAAAGGCTGCCAGAATTGTAGATTTTAGCGAGGGGGAAACACAAATGAGCATGCACATAAGCGCGGCTCCCGGGGAGGTCGCCGAGAACGTCATTCTACCGGGCGACCCGCTGCGCGCCAGATATATCGCGGAAAAGTACCTGGAAGGCGCTGTCCGCGTGAATGAGATCCGCAACACCTGGGGCTACACGGGCACGTACAAGGGCCAGCGCGTATCCGTCATGTCCACCGGCATGGGCGCGCCCTCCATGCTCATATACGCCACGGAGCTCTGCCGGGAGTACGGCTGCAAAAAGCTCATACGCCTAGGCACGGCGGGGGCCACGCAGGAGCACATCCGCCTCGGGGACATCATCCTCTCCCAGGGCGTTTCCACCACCTCGGCCATCAACGACTACGCCCTGCCCGGCCACTTCGCCCCCATAGCGGATTTCGGCCTGCTCGACAGGGCCTATCACCTCGCCGCGGAGCGCGGATGCCCTGTATACGTCGGCAACACGCTGACGAATGACCACCTCTATGTCGAGAATAAGCTGGAGTACAGCAAGCTCTGGGCCAAATACGGCATACTCGCCTCCGAGCAGGAGGGTGTGGCGCTCTACACCGCCGCCGCGCTCTACGGCGCGAGGGCGCTCATGATGCTCTCCATAGTTGTGAACCTCTACCGCCCTGAGGAGAGCGTATCCGACGCCGTGAAGGAGTCCGGGCTGGACAGCATCATCCAGCTCGCGCTCGACACGGTCATCGACTAGGTAAACGCCTGGCAGTGAAGTCTGCCATGCAAATAATTTTTAGGTAAGGAGAGACAGTAATGAAAAAGTTCTTAGCTCTTGCCCTTGTTTTCGTGCTCGCCCTCGGCCTGCTCGCCGGCTGCGGCGAGGCCAAGCAGGAGCCCGAAGGCGGCGACGAGGCCGTCAACGTCTGCGTCGTCGTCAGCAGCACCTTCGGCGACCGCTCCTTCAACGACTCCGCCAAGGAGGGCGCTGATAAGCTCGCCGCGGACTACGAAAACATCACCATCTCCACCATCGAGTGCAACAACGAGAACTTCGACGCCCAGATGCAGAACGCCGCCGACACCGCCAACATCGTCGTCTGCGTCGGCTGGGAGTTCTACAACGTCGAGACCATCGCCCTCGACTACCCCGACGTCTACTGGATCTGGGTAGATAACGCCACCGGCGCGCCCGTCGAGAACGTCCTGAACATCACCTACGCCCAGAACGAGGGCTCCTACCTCGCGGGCTACATAGCCGCCTCCATGTCCGAGTCCGGCGTCATCGGCGCCGTCGGCGGAGAGGACAGCGACACTATCAACGACTTCATCGTCGGCTACAGGCAGGGCGCGGAGTACTATGCCTCCCAGAACGGCGGCACCATCAGCGTCGAGGTCAACTACACCAACGACTACGACGACCCCGCCAAGGGCAAGGAGTGCGCGCTCGCCCTCAACGACAAGGGCGCCGACGTCATCTTCCAGATAGCCTCCAAGGCCGGCGACGGCGTGTTCGAGGCGGCGCAGGAGCGTGGCTTCTGGGCCATCGGCGTTGACTGCGACCAGAAATACATTGCCGACGACGTCATCATCTGCTCTATGAAGAAGGAAGTCGGCAACTCCATCTACGAGGCCGTCAAGCAGTACATGGCAGGCGACACCTCTCTCTGGGGCACCACCTGGGAGGCCGACCTCGCCACCGGCTACGTCGGCATCGGCTACGGCGAGGAGGGCTCGACCCAGCAGGTCTCCGACGAAGTCAAGACCGCCGTTGAGGACCTTGCCGCCAAGATAAGCTCCGGCGAGATCACCGTGGACACCGTCCGCTGACGGGCCTGCGCACGTCTTGGGGAGCGTCAGCCTCATCTGACGCTCCCCTCTTTTCAAACTATTCTCCGAAGGGAGTGCAGCAGCTTGCAGGAGACCGTCATTAAGCTTGAGCACATAACGCGGGAATTCCCCGGCGTGCTGGCAAACGACGACGTGTCGCTTGAGATACATCGCGGAGAAGTATTTGCCCTTGTCGGTGAAAACGGCGCCGGCAAGAGCACACTCATGAACATAATCTACGGCATCTTCCCGCCCACGGACGGCAGCGTCTACATCCGCGGGAAAAAAGTCGAGACCTTCAGCCCCAAAAACGCCATCGACATGGGCATCGGCATGGTTCACCAGCATTTCATGCTCGTGCCCTCCTTCACCGTGGCGCAGAACATCGTAATGAGCAGAGAGCCGCGCCGCGCGGGGCTGTTTTTCGACAACCGCCGCGCCGAGGAAATAACGCGGGAACTTGTGAGGGAGTATGGGCTCAACGTGGACCCCTCGGCCCAGGTACAGGACATCAGCGTGGGCGTTCAGCAGCGCGTTGAGATCCTGAAAGCGCTCTACCGCGGCGCGGACATCCTTATCCTGGACGAGCCCACGGCCGTGCTCACCCCCCAGGAGACGGCGGAGCTCTTCCGCGTCATCCGCCACATCATAAAAGAGAAAAACATGACCGTCATCCTCATCACCCACAAGCTGGGCGAGGTCATGGCCATCTCAGACAGGGTGGGCATCATGCGTCAGGGAAAGCTGGTCGGCCTGTCAGACACAAAGAACATCACGGAAAAGGAGATCGCCTCCATGATGGTGGGCCGGCCTGTGCTCTTCGACAAGCTGGAGAAGACCGGAGTGCCTGGGGAAACCATGATATCCGTCGAAAACCTCTCCGTTCGCGACAACCGGGGCCTCGTCTCCGTCCGCGGCGTCAGTCTTGAGGCCCGCGCGGGCGAGGTGCTCGGCATTGCCGCCATCGAGGGCAACGGCCAGAGCGAGCTGCTCGAGGCCATCACCGGCATGCGCCCCGCCATCGAGGGCAGGGTAAGGATACGCGGCACTGACGCGCTTGGCCTCAGCCCGGGGCAGATTCGGCAGCTCGGCCTCGCGCACGTGCCGGAGGACAGGCTCGCCACTGGCGTGGACCCGCTCGCGGACGTGGCCGACAACCTCATTGCCGGGCGGCAGAGAGAGCGCGAGTTCAACATCCCCGGCCTGCACCTGCGACGCTCCAGCATCGAGCGCTATGTCTCCGAGGTCTACAAGAAATTCGACATCCGCGGCGCGGGCATACACACCCCCGTCGGCTCCATGTCCGGCGGCAACATGCAGAAGGTCGTCGTCGCTCGCGAGTTCTCGCACGAGACGCCGGTGCTCGTCATCTCGAATCCCTCCCGCGGCATCGACATCGGCGCCATCGAGTTCATACACACCGCCATCATCGACAAGCGGAACGAGGGCTGCACAATACTGCTCTCCTCCGCCGACCTGGATGAGATCTTCCGCCTCTCAGACCGCATTGTCACCATGTATGAGGGGCAGATAACAGGTGAATTCCGGGCAGACGAGATAACAAAGGAAGAGATAGGCTACTACATGACGGGCAGCCGGAGGAAGGAGGCCGAGGAAGCGCATGAAGCTGCGAATTAACTACTCCTACATTGCGGCGCTCAGCGTCAGCATCATCGCAGCGCTGCTCATAGGCGCGGTGGTGCTGCTGATCTCGGGTTACGACCCGCTGGCGGCCTACTCCGCCATGCTCAGCGGCGCCTTTTCAAACGCCCGGCACATCGGCGACGTGCTGGAGTACGCGATGGTGCTCTGCCTGTGCGGCGTGGCCTGCGACATCGGCTCGCGAGTCGGCATCTTCAACGTCGGCGGCGAGGGCCAGCTGCTGCTGGGCGCCATCGTTGCCGCGCAGATAGGCGTGGTGCTCAACGGGCTCTCGCCCTGGATAGTCATCCCCGTCGCGGCCCTTGGCGCGGCGGTCACGGGCGGCATTTACGCCCTCATCCCCGGCTGGCTCAAGGTCAGGCACCGGGTAAACGAAGTCATAACGACCATCATGCTCAACAACATTGCCGAGTTCGTCTGCGAGTTCCTTGCCAAGGGGCCGTGGAAAAACCCGGACAACAACATCGTCGCCGGCACGGGCAATCTGCCGCAGACCTACTGGTTCACAAAGCTTGCCACCGGCTCAAACCTCACCACGGTCTTCTTCGTCGCCACTGGCATGACCATACTCACCTGGTACATCATGCAGCGCACCTCCACGGGCTATGAGATGCGCCTCACGGGAGACAATCCGCGCTTTGCCCGCTTTACCGGCATCAAGACCGACAAGGTCGTCCTCATCGCCATGATAGTATCCGGCATGATGTGCGGCCTCGTGGGCATGTTCCGGGTCTACGGCGCGGAGCACATCTACAAGGCCAGCATCAGCAACGACTACTACTTCGAGGGACTCATGGTGGCCATGATAGCGAAATATCAGGTGCTGCCCACTGCCGTCATAAGCGTGCTCTTCGCCATCCTCAAAATCGGCGCCCAGGGCATGGAGACCGCGGCGGGCGTGCCGAACCAGATATACCTCATCATCCAGACCGTCGTCATCTTCTGCATGGCCGCCGAGAGCGGCATCGTCAGCGACATCAAGCGGCGCGTGGCCGACAAGTCAGCCCGGCTCGCGGCTCAGAAGCGCGTAAAGGAGGAGTCGGTAAATGAATGAGATACTCTCCCAGGTCTTTTCCGCCGGCACCTTCACTCAGATGCTCCGCAGCGCCACGCCCGTGGCCCTCGCCGCCATGGGCGGCTCCATGACCGAGCATGCGGGCATCATGAACATCGGCATGGACGGCATGATACTCATGGGCGCGCTCATCGGCGTGCTCGGCAGCTACGCCATAGGTTCCGCTGCGGGCGGCGTCGCGGCTGCGGTGCTCTTCGGCATACTCGTGGGCCTGTTCTTCGCCCTCTTCGTCGTCAAGCTCAAGAGCGACGAGTTCATCATCGGCTGCGCGCTCAACATCTTCGCCTCCGGCTTTACGGCCTTCGTCTCCCGCTCCGTCTTCGGGCTCTCCGGCACCTCGGGATACGAAATCGACTACATGCTGCCCATCGAGATACCGCTAATAAAGGACATACCCTTCCTGGGCGAGATAATCAGCGGCAACACCGCGCTCGTTTACGTCGCCTGGCTGCTCATCCTTGTCATGTGGCTCTTCGTCTATCGGACACCCTACGGCTTCTGGATGCGCGCCTCTGGCGAGAAGCCGGAGACGCTGCGCACCGCCGGCATCAGCCCCGAAAAGATGAAGTGGCTGTCGAGCGTGCTCTGCGGCATGCTCTGTGGGCTCTCTGGCGCTTACCTCTCCCTCGGCTACCTGAACGGCACCTTTGTCGAGGGCATGTCCGCCTCGCGCGGCTTCATTGCCTTTGCCTGCGTCATTTTCGCCGCCGCGAACCCCGCCAAGGCCTACCTTGCGGCGCTGATGTTCGGCTTCTTCGACGCCATCGGCCTCAGGCTGCAAAACTACATCAGCTCCGACCTCACCTCGGCCATACCCTACGCAATAACCGTTATCATGATGGTCTACGTCGTCGTCAGCAAGGAGCGCCGCCGCCGCTCGCTCGCGCCGAAGCACGAGCCCGCGGCCCCGGAGGCCCCCGCCCCCGGCGCTGGGAGCTGAGCACACATAAAGCAAAAAAGGGACGCCATCCTTCTCAGGACGGCGTCCCGTTCTGTTTCGATGCGTCATTACGTGGCCACGGAAATGCAGCGCAGGTAGACCAGCGACAGCAGGAACCAGTATATGGTCATCGGGTCGCGGCGGGTCACGATTATCTCTATCGCCGTAATGACCAGTATGGCTGCGGTGTTCATCAATACCATGCCGCTGTAATAGCCTACGAGGAAAGTGTAATTGTAGGACATGGTGTAGGGCATGACGAGCGACAGGACTACAAGGGCGAAGGTGACGGCCGTGGCCAGGGCGAGCGCGAAGATGCTCTTATACCGCCGCTCGCGCAGCCATCTGGAGACGGCGCTGATGAAGGAGCACGCGAGCGCTATGACGGCGGAGCCTATGCCGATAGCCGGCTCCGGCCCAAACGGCTCTCCCGTCGCGAAAAAAGCGACCAGGCCGGCGATTATGGGTATCGTTATCAGCTTGAATATCTGCACATAGCCGCGTTCGCGCTTCGACCATACGCCCACCAGCACGAGGCCGATGGCGGCCGCACAGATAAAGCCAATGAAGATGGCGTACCACCGGGTATAGGAGCCGCCTAAGGTGCGCCAAACGAGGTAGCACGCCAGCTCGTTCAGGGCGTAAACGCCGGCAAAGCACGGCAGCAGGACCTTCAGCGGGAACCGGCAGATGTCTTCGGAGGCGGCGCTCTGTGCGCGGCGGGCCTCCCGGGCCTCCTTTTTCTCGCGGAGGGCGGCGGCCTTGGCCTTTTTCTTCTCGCTGCGGGACGTTTTTGGCGGTTTTTCCGGCTTTTTGTCGGAGTTTTTGGGCTTTTTCTCGGGTTTTAACTCTTCCGCCTGGCTGTCCCGGACGGTTTGCTCTTGCTCTTCCGGCTGCACCACCACTCCGTAGACGCCCAACTCCGCGCGGCAGGAGGGGTTGCTGCACAGGGCCTCGTTTATTGGCGTAGTCCAGCCGCACTGTGTGCAGCGCCAGTGGATCCGTTCGGTATTTTTGTCAGTCATTTGCGCTCTCCCCCTATTAAATCCCGGCGCGGCTCACAAGCCTAAATTGGCAAGATAGTGGGAATACGCCCCCCAGAGATAGAGATGCATCGCAAGCATGGTGTAAAGCAGCAGCACCGGGGCTGCGCGGTCCCGCCTCGTGACAAAGTAAATGACATAAGCGCAGGCTGCGCCGAGCGCGGAGGGGAAGATATACGCCAGGATATGCGGAATAATGTTGCCGTAAAAGTCCTCTGCCATCAGCAGTACCGCGAGCATCATGAACAGCGTCATCACGAAGGTTAAAACGGCCATGACAACGCATTTTGCCGGGCTGCCATATCGCCGCTCCCGCCTCCAGCGCTTTGAGGCAGCGGAGAGAACGAGCGTGGCGGAGGTGTATATCGAAAACGCGCCCAGCACGACGTCCCAGTCCTCAAAGCCGAACCAGGCAAATGCGGCTACCGCTGCACCAGTTATCAGTGGCGGGAGCAGCACGACCTTGAGGCTGCCCGGCTCCTCCCTGCGCAGCACGGCGACGCTCACCCATATGAGGGTGACGACGAACACCACGACGAAAATGAGCTCTATCACCATCCAGCGTGTACTGGTCACGTAATAGCTCCCTAAAAGCCAGAATACGAGCCAGACCAGCACCGGGATGGCTATGAGCAGAGGCAGCATATACTTGTTCGGCACACGCAGCAGCTCACCGCCCGTGAAGCGCTCCTCACTTGCAGCACGGCGGCTGGCCTTTTCGGCCGCTTTCTGCCTCTGCCGCTCCTCGCGCGCTTCACGCTTTTGCGCCGCGCGGTCAGGCTTTTCGCGCTGCTTTTCCCTTTTCTCATCGCCGCGGGGCTTTTCTTCCTCGGGGCGAGGGACTTTTTTCGCGTCTTCGGGCTGCTTTTCCGGCTCCGGCGCGCGCTCGGGCTCCGGCTCGATCACCTGGCCGTAGATGCCCAGGTCCGCCCCGCAGGCGGGGTTGCCGCAGACGGCCCTGTCCAGGGGCCAGCTGCTTCCGCACTGGCTGCAGCGCCAGTGGCGGCTTTTTCTCAGGTCGTTATCCGTCATTTTTCCCTCTCCCCATATCTTTCTGCTCAGTCCCCGGCAAAATACCCAGCCCAGGGGATGCCCTCGCCGTAGCCGGCGGGGTCGCCCATGTCGGTGCAGTAGTCGCCTATGTATTTTTCTATCTGCTCCGGGGTCTTGTCCGGCAAATAGAGCTTAAGCATGGCCGCCAGCGCGGAAATATGCGGTGCGGCCATCGAGGTGCCGTCCAGCGCCGCGAGGACGTCGCCCGGGTAGTAGCTGAGCACCTCCACGCCCGGCGCGCAGACGTCCACGGTGTCGCCGTAGTTTGAAAAGCTGCCTAGCTTCCCCGTGCTGTCGCAGGCGGAGACGACTATGCAGTCGGTCATATGCGCGGGGCAGCAGACGGCGGTATCCTCGGGAACGCCGTTCTCGTCCCCGTTGCCCGCGGCGACTACCACGACTATGCCGCTGTTCCAGGCCTCGGTGACGTAATAGTCTATGGGGCTGCCGCAACTGCCGTCCGCGCCGCAGACACAGGACCCGCCCAGGCTCATGTTTATGACGTCCGCTCCGCTCTCGATGGCATATTTCAGCCCCGCCGCGACGTAGGAATCCGAGGTCGTCTCTCCTACAAACACGCGGACGGGCAGGATGCTCACATCCAGGCCCCAGGTGCAGTCTATTATCGTGCCTGCCACGTGGGTGCCGTGTCCGGCGTCGTCCGTCCAGCCGTTGGAGCCAGGGTTCGTCACGTCCGTGCCTTCGAGAATGCAGTGGGCGTTCTCGTCGCAGGGCTCCACGCCTGTGTCGAGCACGGCGACGGTGACAGGGCTCGTGTTCCGGTCCTTTAGCCAGGCGGCGAGCCTGTCGAGGCCCAGATATTCCACGCCCCAGCTGTAGTATACCTCTCCGCTGTAAGGCGAGGTATAGGGGACGGCGCTGACGCTCCACTGCACCGCGCTGCCCGCTGTGTAGGCGTACTCGTCCGTATCCACGAAGAGTATGCCGTCCATGGCTGTGAGCGCGTCCAGGCAGCGCTGGGCCTCCTCCTCGCTCTCAAACTGCACTACAAGATAGTTGTCGCTGTCGGCTATGATCTCCGCCGCCGGGAAGTCGCTGAGGTCTATGCCCGGGCCTTCAAACTTCAGCAGCAGTCGGTTCGTGCTGCGCTGGCCGCTTACGACCAGCTCATCGTCGTAGGAGCGTATGAGTTCAGAAAGGGCGCTGTTAAACTCCTCGAAGGTCGCGGTTTCGGTGAGCTGCGTGTCCTCATGGACGAGTATGCCCTCAGGCGGGCGCTCGGGCAGAAACAGCACCAGCGCACAGGCGGCGAGGACGACGGCTAGGGCGGCGCAGGCCCAGGTTATTGCCCGGCTTCGCCTCGCGCGGCGCAGCTCCGCCAGCCTCGAAGCAGCCTCGGCGCTGCCGAGCGCGGCGGCCTTTTCGTACCACTCCAGGCTCATCCTCTGGCTGCGGTGGACGGCCCAACCGTACTGGAACAGCTCGCCCATCGCAAGCGCGGCCTGGGCATGGCCGAGCTTTGCGGCCTTTTCCATGTTGTAGACCGCCTCGGCGGTCCCCTTGCCCTTGCCGGCCTTGCCGAGGGCGGCGTCTGCGAGGGTAAACAGGGCCTCCGGGTTCTCGCGGTTGAAGCTCTCCCGGCACCAAAGCAGCCGGGCCTCGTCGTATTCCGCGGACTGCCAGGCCCTCCACTGCCTGTTATACATCCAGCACCTCGCCTCCGTTCAGCTCGAATGACACGTAGGCTGTCCCCAGCAGAAGGCAGGCCAGCGTCAGGCAGGTGTCCACCTGCCCGCCCAACAGCGTGATGAGCACGGCGAGCAGCACGCCGCTGCCGAGGTTCAGCAGCAGCTTTTTCGCCCTGAACTGGGTAAAATAGCCCACCCCGAAGAGCAGCGCGCACAACAGCAGGGTGATGAGCCTGACGGCGAACTGGTAGAGCGAGGTCTCCTCCGAGCTGATAAGCAGGTCCTCTTCCATGCTCACGCGGTTTTCCGTGCTGGCCTCGAAGGCGTTGTTGAAGGATTCCAGCAGCGCGGCGGTATCTACGCTGCCGTCGGCGGCGGGCTTCAGGCGGGTGTCGAAGCCGCCGGTGGCGTTCGCGAGGTCTATGAGAGCGCGCGCCTGGGATCCAGTGGTGGAGCTCTTGCTTATGCGCACGGAGAAGAACATGATTCCCCCGGCCTGGATGTCCTGCGCCACGTCGGAGTCGAGGTCGCCCTCGCCATCCGTCAGCAGGAGAATGGCGCGGTTCACGTCCGGCCTCGCCTCCGCCGTCAGCGTGTCCACGGCGAGGCGCAGCGGGGCGTTGAAGTCCGTCTGGCCTATGGAGTCTATGGAGGCTATGAAGTCCTTCAGCTCCTGCTTTCCCGTGCTGTCCATATACAGCAGATCCGTGCTGTCCAGCACCGTGGAAGCGAAGGACACGGCCTGGAGGCGGTTATCCTCGCCCACGGCGTCCACGAACTGCGAGGCGGCCTCGGTACGCGGGGCGTCATAGCCGGCGGAATCCATGCTGCTTGAGGCGTCCAGAAGCAGGACCATGTCCACCTTGTCCGTGCTGACGACGACCTCCTCGCGCGTCACCATAAAGAGCGCCTGACCTCCAGCGCCTGCGGCGAAGATGAGCGCGCCGCAGAGGATGAAGGAAACGAGCCAGCCGCGCGGCCGCCTCGCCCTCCAGCGCCCGAAGCGCAGCGAGAGCGAAAGCCCCGCAAAGCCGCCGATATAGATGGCCAGAAACACGGCCCCGCCCCAGAGGGCGTGCTCCATGGGGCCGTTCACATTATCATACATAGCGGCGACGAGCTGCGAGCCCAGCAGCGCGCCTGCGAGGGAGAATATCCAGCTGAGCACACCGAAACGTCCGCGCATCAGCTCTCCTCCTCCCTGCGCAGCTGCTCAGGCTCCCAGCCGAGGCTGCCGAATTTTACGCTGTAGATCTCGTGTATGCCCCGGACAAGGCCTCCCTGCTCTGAATCTGCAAAATAGTCCGAGCTGCCGCGCTCGCATATGTTCTGGATGGTATAGAGCGCGGGAATGTGGCAGTTGTCGGGGATATAGGTCTGGTAAAAGCCGCTCTGGCCTATGTGCAGGCGCGGGAGGCCGTATTCATCCATGCCTACGCACTCCAGGCCGCCGTAAACCTGCACGGGCAGTATGGCCACGTGCGCCCGGGTGGAAAAGCGCTCCCTGCACAGGCGGCACAGCTCCTGCGAAGCCGCGGCGGGCAGCTCCGAGTCCGCCACGAGCGTATCCAGTTCCGCGTAGACCCGGCAGCCGCGCACCCGGCAGTAGCGCACTGATTTTGTGAACTCCGCCTGGGTGAAGCCGCTGCCCGCCGCGCCGCCAAAGCGGATTATTATTGCGTCCGCCCCGCTCTGCACGGCGGCTATCACCGACTCGGCGTTGGGCGCGGGCGTGATGACCTCAAGCATCTGGTACACTCCCCAAGGGCAAGGATTACAATTCGATTACATACAGAAATAATTATATCACAAGCCCCCTCTTGCTACAAGTCAAAATCAATGATAAAATCGAATTCAGCCAGGAAGCGAAAAATGAATCAGATGAATTGTTTTTGTTGGTGCGAGATCGGAAGAGCA
>OGXT01002943.1_pt1 | contig 12573 bp, 7 predicted proteins | sample 1576361 | NCBI WGS metagenome assembly OGXT01 (sample SAMEA3541514, study PRJEB24748) | human gut metagenome | biome: human gut; feature: human-associated habitat; material: faeces | place: China | collected 2012 | reverse complement strand
CGCGCAAGCCGGAAGTCAATTACGGCGACACGCTGGAAGGCGATCTTTCCCGCCGTGATTTCACGGTGAATGCCATGGCGTTGCGTGTGCCGGAATTGGAATTCGTCGATCCGTTCGGCGGCGCGAACGATTTGGCCAAGGGCGTGTTGCGCACGCCGGTCGATCCTCGCCAGTCGTTTGACGACGATCCGCTGCGCATGATGCGCGCCGTACGTTTCGTGGCGCAACTGGGCTTCCGTATCGAACCGGAAACCGCTGAAGCGCTGACCGACATGGTCGATCGCATTGAAATCGTTTCCGCTGAGCGTGTACGCGACGAACTGGTCAAAATGCTGCTGTCCGATCGCCCGCGCGCAGGTATCGAAGCGCTGGTCGATTCCGGTCTTGCCGATATCGTCTTCCCGGAAATTCCGGCATTGCAGCTCGAAATCGACGAACATCATCGTCATAAGGACGTGTTCGAGCACACCATGATCGTCATTGATCGTGCGGTTGCCCTCGAAACCGGCCCGGACGGCCCTGTGCCGGCACCGGATCTGACGTTGCGTTTGGCCGCGCTGATGCACGATATCGGCAAGCCGAAGACGCGTCGTTTCGAATCGGGCGGCAAGGTGAGCTTCCATCATCATGATGCGGTCGGCGCGAAAATGACCCGCAAGCGCCTTAAGGCATTGCATTTCGACCATCATATGGTCGAGGACGTCAGCGAGCTGGTCAATCTGCACTTGCGCTTCCATGGCTACGTGGAGGAGCCGTGGACGGATTCCGCGGTCCGCCGTTACGTCAAGGATGCGGGTCCGCTGTATGAGCGCCTGAACCGCCTTACGCGTGCCGACGCGACCACGCAGAACAAGCGCAAGGCCATGGTGTTCTCGTCGGCGATGGACGAGATGGAACAGCGCGTGCGCGATTTGAAGGAGAAGGAGGATTTCGACGCGATCCGCCCTGATCTGAACGGTGACGAAATCATGCAGCTGCTCGGCATTGACCCGGGACCGCTGGTTGGCAAGGCGTACAAGCACATGCTGGAATATCGCCTCGATAACGGCCCGGTCGAGCGTGATGTCGCTGTTGCCGAGTTGAACCGTTGGTATGAGGAACAGCAGGCCGAGTAGTCTGCTTGCTGACCTCACGATTTGGATTCTATGACCGCACGATTCGATTTTTCGGGAAAAAAATAGAATCGTGCGGTCAGTCGATTCCGAAAGTGCGGTTTCGGGGGTATTCTCTGGAGAATTTCGCCCGCGATTTAACCCACGAATATAAGAATTGACCTCACGACCTTGATTTTCAGTGAAAAATCGAAATCGTGAGGTCAATCCGAAAATCTGCAAATCACACGGCGTCGTGTTCGGGGGCCTTCTGTACGTCGGTCATCTTGTCGACGGTAGCGCATCCCTCGAAGCTGTCGATCTCCTTGCCGGCGGTCGGCACCTTCTTCTGATTCTGCAGATTGTCGAAAGTCGCGCCAACCACAACGTCGATCAGCATATCCTCACGATCGTCCATCACCATCGTCGCGTCGGTGAAGTTGCTGTTCACCGTGTACGCCTGATTGATGGCGTTCTTGCCGAAGATGATCATCGTGCGTTCCACTTTGGAGCTGGTGTAGTTGCCGGCTGCCTGGGTGTTGAACTCGCGGTTCTGCAACGCGCTGCTGACGGCTTGCGCGAAGCCGGCGAATTCAGTGCCGTTGAGCACGCGCACGGTGATGTTGCGGTTTTCCACGTACTTGCCTTTGCTGCCGTCCTGTTCCTGTGCTGCGCAAGGGGCCTGCTGGCCGTAATTCGGCTGTACCGCGGCCGACTTGACATTGCCCAATCCTCCAACATGGAAGAAGAACAGCAGGGAAATCACCAATGCGATCGTCAAAATGGTGCCGGTGATGGTGAACACCACCTTTTGACGGCGGCGAATGTACTGTTTGCGCGCGGCGCGCTCGTCGTTAGCCTGAGTCATGTACGAGTCCTTCTCCAAAAATCGGTTGACTTCAACCTTACTGTTACGCGATGATATGCACAATCGGATGGGCCGGTGCCTTGGTGGCGATGATGCGGTCGACGCAACGGCTTTGTTGCCATGCCGATTGCACGGTGCGTGCCGCATCGTCGGTTGGCACGAATGCGATTACGGAGGGGCCGGATCCGGAGACGAACGCCTGCTTGGCGCCTGCCTGCAACGCTTCGTCGATCGCCTGTCCGCTGCGTGGATGCAGTGAGATCGACGCCTGTTGCAGATGATTGTTGTCGGTTGCGCCGGCGCCGATTTGGTCGAACATGGCATACACTTCCGGCGTGCGCAGTTCCGCCTGATACGCGCCGACCAGCAGACGGCCTGCAAAGCCCTGATCCGTCAGTTTCAGCACGGCGTCGCTGTTTTCGCTGAGTTGTTCGATCTGCTCGCCGAAGCCGGTGCCTCGCGCATAGCCTCCGGTCAGGCAGAACGGCATATCCGCGCCCAATGTGGCGGCAACCTGTTGCAACCGTTCGATGGACCAATCAAGATTCCATAGCGTGTTCAATGCCAGAATCGTCGCCGCCGCATCGGCGGAACCGCCGGCCATGCCCGCGCCGACGGGGATGCGCTTGTCGATGTTCAACGCCACGTCCGGCTCATGGCCGCTCGCTTCGGCCATGGCGAACAATGCCAGCACGGCGTGGTTGCGGCGCATATCGCTGCCGGAAGAGGCCAGGTCGCCCAGATACGCGCCCTCGAGATTCAGCGAGAAGCCGCTTCCCGGCGCTTTGCGCGTGGCGGTGACGGTGTCGTATACGCCGACCGCGCAATAGATGGTGTCGAGTTCATGACGGCCGCCCCATTCGGCATGCGACGGGCCCACATGCAGGGTCAGATTCGTTTTCGCCGGGCAGTCCACGCTCACGGCGTTGATGGTGGCCATTCCGATGGCGGGCGAATCAATGGTGCTCATGACGCGAACACCTCATCCAACGCGCGTGCCAACGCCACGAATTCGTCGATGGTGAGCGTCTCGCCACGACGGGTCGGGTCGATGCCGGCCTTCTCGAACGCTTCGGACGGCACGATTTTCTTCAATGCGGCGTGCAGGGTCTTGCGGCGCTGCCCGAAAGCCGCGTCGATCAAACGGAACACGGTTTCGCGATCCACCACGGAACCGTCCGCATTGTCCGCGGCGGGGGTGTGACCGCCCGGGTAGCGCTTGAACAGCACCAGCGCGGAATCGACGTTCGGGGCCGGCCAGAACACGTTGCGGCCGATGACGCCCACGCGTTCCGCGGTGCCGTACCATGCGAGCTTCACGCTCGGCGTGCCGTAGATCTTCGAACCGGGCTTCTCGCTCAAACGGTCCGCCACTTCCTTCTGCACCATCACCAGGAAGGTGCCCAGATTGTCGAAACGTTCCAACAGGGTGAGCAGAATCGGCGTGGCCACGTTGTACGGCAGATTGGCCACCAGCGTGAAGGAATCGTCATCCTTGAAATCGGGCAGATTCTCCGGATTGACGGTAAGTGCGTCGCGGTTGACCACACGGAAGCGGTCCACGGCGTCCGGCATGAATTCGGCGATGGTTTTCGGCAGGCGTTCGGCGACCGGCGGGTCGATTTCCACAGCCGTCATCGTGGCGCCGGTTTCCAGAATCGCCAGCGTCAGCGAACCCAGTCCGGGACCGACTTCCAGCACATGGTCGTCGGCGGTCACGCCGGCCTCGCGCACGATGCGACGCACGGTTCCCGGATCAATCACGAAATTCTGCCCGAATTTCTTCGTCGGGCTGATACCCGCGTCGGCGGCGATGCGTCGGATGTCGGCCGCCCCCAGCAAATGGCCCTGCGTATGCTCGTTCACGTTTTCCGTCATTCCCTCTTCTGTCATTCCCTCATTATCCGTTCATGCCGGTACGAAAATCGTTGGCGATTAGCCGGATCAGTACCATCCGGTCTGTTCGGAGTGCTGCCACGCCGCGGACGGGCTGCCGTACCGCTGTGCGATGTAGCTCAGACCCCAGTCGATCTGCACGGCGGCATCGTCCTTCCAATTCGCGCCGAACGTGGCCATTTTGCTGCCCGGCAACGCTTGTGGAATACCGTATGCGCCCGAATACACGTTTTCCGCGCTCCAGCTCCATCCGGATTCGCGATTCCAGAGTTTGACCAGATCCGTCCAGTTCTGGCCTGTCCAGCCGCGCTGCGCCGCCGCGCCGGAAGCGTAGGCCTGTGCCTGTGCCGCGGAAGGATGGTACAAGCGGCAGCCTGCGGAAGGATTGCTCGGCTGCGGCGTGGGCTGCGGTTTGGGCTGGGGTGCGGGAGTCGGCTGCGGTGCAGGGGTTGGTGTGGGGGTCGGTGCCGGATCGTCCTTCTTGCCGTCGTCCGTCTTGCCGTTATCGCCGTTATCGCCGTTGCTGTTGCCGTTGCCGCTGTTGTCGGATTTGTCGGATTTGTCGGATTTGTCGGTATCGTCCGTAGTTTTTTCCGGTCCGACCGCAATGACTTTGTCGATGGCGATTTTCGTGGTCTTCTCTCCGGTCAGCGTCTCGCTTTCCTTCACGCCATCCACGTAGGTGACGGCGTACGTCTGCTGGATTTCGCCGTTTTCGCCTTCCTGCCGTACCGTGACTTCGCCCGGCTGCAGGTTCGGGTCGATGATGGTCTGCGTGCCGAACGGCACTTCCTTCGTGCGGGTCTCCTCACCATGCGTCACGCGGCGGACGCGCAGAATGGTCGTCTTGCCGTCCTTTTCGACACTGACGCGATCCTCCTTGCCCAACGTGATGCCTTTGGCGTCAAGAATGGAGGCAGCGGGCAGCTTGCCGTTCGGCGCCATCGAGCTTTTCCCGTCCGCGATGACGGTGACGGGCCCCTTCTGGTTGATGATGAGACCGCCGGTGAGCTTGTTGTAGACGTTGCTGATATTGACGGTGATTTTCGCCGCTTCGGTTTCGTTTTGGTTGAAGAAGTCCAGCAACTGCTCGGCGCTGGACGCGACCGTCCAGAACGGCACTTCCTGGCCGTCGATGGTGATGGTGGTCTGGTATGCGCTCTGCACGTTCACCACATCATGGTTCTTCAGCATGCTGGTCGGGCTGGTCGATTCCACCAGGTCGTGCGTTTTGACTTTCACGCCCTGCTCCTGCAGCAGACGGTCCACGCTCATCGCATATGTGGTCACCGTGGTGGTCTCCCCATTGACGGTCAACGCCACGGATTTGCGCGCGCCCACACCAAACGCCAACGCCGAAGTCAAAGTCAATGAGGCCACGCATGCCATGACGCGGACACGACGAAGCGTCACGAATCTCCGAGGGGTCCACCTTCTCGTCATTTATCCTCTTTTCAGCGCTGCCTACAACGCCGTTATTGTAACGGCTCAGCTGGAACGGTCGCCGTGCTTTCCGATGGTTTTATCCATACCGCCACATTTTTGAAAGCAGGTGCGAAAAGCGAAAAATAAAAAGGGGGCAGGAGAGAAGGGGATGTCCTGCCCCCGGTCGGACGAGACAGGTTGGGGGACGTCTCGTCCGCTTTGCCAGAAGTCTCAAGTTGGGGGAAGACTTCTGGAGCACTTACCCATGGTAAGAGATCCAAGCCCGTCATACGGGTTCGAGCCTCCTGTCGGGATCGAACCGACGACCTGCCGCTTACAAGGCGGCCGCTCTGGCCATCTGAGCTAAGGAGGCATGTCCTCTTTTGCTATGAAAACAACAGAGGAACGATGAATAGCATAACCAGCGCTTCCACCGCAGTCAACTTAGCATTGCGGGTTGAGACGCGCCGGCTGCCCGTAAGGGGTTATTCGCCCGTGGTGACGGGAATCGGCCCCTTCTTGGCTCCGATGGACGGCATCTTGCCGGCAACGCCGACTTCGCTGTCCTTCAGGCCGATCGATTCCAACAGACCGTCCTTAACCGTCGTCTGGGCGGTGGTCAGCTGGTCCATATCCCAATACTTGCCGTTGATGATCACGGTCGGCGTGGTCATGCTGCCCTTGTAGCTGCCGGACTGATGCCACAGTTCGGAACGCTTCGGCGTGTAAGTGTCGATCGCATCAAGCCATTCCTGATAATCGCGGCCAAACGCCTTGTCCGCAACATCCTTGGAAACACCCGCGGCGATCATCTGCTCCTTGATCTTGGCGTCGCTCACCGACTTGTATGCGGAGCCTTCCTCCGGCTGGAAATCCTCGGCGTAGACCTTCTCCAGGAAGGAGATCAGATGGTTCGGGTCGCTGTCATGCTCGGCCAGGTAGATGGCCGCGTTCGCCGCGCGGCTGGAATACTCGTCGGTGGACCAACGGTCCATGAACGCCATGAAATGCAGGTCCAGATTGATCTGGCCGGCATCGACCATCTTCTGCAGGTCGGCGTCCAACTGGCGGTGCAGGTTGCCGCAGCCCGGGCACAGGAAATCCATGTAGAGCTCGACGGTCGGCGCGCCCTCCACAGCCTTGCCGTAGCCGTTCTTGGAAATCAGCAGGCCGCCCTTCTTATCGACGAGCTTCGGAGTGTTCTTCACTTTCTGCAACGCCGTGTACGCTTCCTGCACGGTTTCGGTGGAAGCCTTCGTTTCGGCCTTCTTATGCATGTTGTGGTACACGGTGAACGCGCCGATCGCCACCAGAATCACCAGCACCGCCACCACGATGCCGCCGATGATCGTCTGCTGCTTGCGTTCCTTCTCCATCTGCTCGGCGCGCGCCTTCATCGCTGCGGCCTCAGCGGCCCTACGCTCGGCGCGGCTGGTACGCTTCTGCGCATCCTTGCTGTTCTGGGCCATCGATATTCCTTTCGACCTCACGTTGTTATGCTGGGCACCATACTAGCGATGCCTTGCTATCGATTCGCCGGGAATTCCGTATTGCCTTGCGATTGCGTCGGCAGCTCGCTCAAGTGGCGCAGATACGGCTGTTTACGCAGTGCGCCGCCGCCCAATCGCAGTACGATCGCGCCCGGAGCGGCCACGGCCACAAGCCAGCCGATCGCGCAGAACGCAGCCTGCGCCAGCCCGCTTTCGGAAAGCGGACCGCCAAGCAGCGTCGGCATCGGAATCGTCAATCCAAATATCCACGTATCCATCACGGCATACGGAAGCTGCAGCACGACCGTGGTGAGCGACAAACCCAGCGCGGCCACGGCCAACATGATCAGCGTCCGCACGATGGCGACGCCGAAGCCCTTCACGATGTGCCAGGGCAGTCCCGCCAATCGCAGCAGCCAGTCGGAACTTTTCTTCTCGCCGCCACGTTTGCCTTCGCGCTCGAGCTGCGCCTCCGTGTTGAATCCGATAGTGGCCAGCGCACAGGCGAACAGCAACGCGGCTGCCATCGCCGTCCACAGTGAGAACAGTCCGCAGACGGCCACGGGAATCGCCATCAGCGCGCAGGGGAGCATGCCCCGGCCCAACATCGCGCCACGCTTCACATCGGCGGGATTGGGTGCTTCCGCAACGTTCGGCCCATCCATACCGGGTACCGGCGGGAATGACATTGCGGGCGATTGCTGCGCCGCGGCCACCGTGGCCTGCGGTATGACGGACGGTGGCTGCCGCATGGCGATGCGTTGCAACGCGGGTTTGATGGTCGGGTCGACTTGCGTCGGCGCTTCCGCTGGATTCCATGCGTTCTGGGCCGGCAGCATTTGTGTTGACGGCATGGATTGCGGCATTACCTGCGTGCCTGTCGGCATCGCCCGCGTGCCTTGCGATTGCGGCATCGTGCGCGTGCTGTCCACGTTGGGAAGTGCGTCGGAAAGCACGCTGGTCTCGGCATCGTCAACAGGTGCGATCACCTGCGTTGCGCTCGCGTCGGATTGGCTGGTCACTTGTTTCCCGATTACTTGAGTTGCGCTCACATCGGGCTGCCCGATCGCCTGCGTTGCTTCGCTGAGCCTTGGCATCGTGCGCGTGCCGATGGCGTTTTCGCCGGTTATGTCGTCCTGCGATCGCCACAACGTGCGCGGATTGTCGGGCGATTCAACAAAAGGGGGCATCGCCTCCGTATCGCCATCCGCTGCGCCACCATTGTCGGCCGCAACCCACGCCTGCGGATTCAACGCATCCACGGCGATCGCCTGCAGCAAATCGTCCGGCGTGCACCGCTTCGTCCGATCCGGATTGAGCGCCGAACGGAACGCGGCCATCGTGCCCGCGGGAAGTCCCGCAAGATTGGCGCTGCCGGCCGCGGCGCGTTCCAACACGGTCATCATCGGCTTCGTGCCGAACACCGGCTCACCCGTAGCGGCGAACGCCAATACGCTCGCCACCGACCACCAATCGGTCATTTCATCCGATTCCGCGCCATCAATGATTTCCGGCGCGATGAACCCCGGCGTGCCCATCACCAGACCGGTACGCGTCACATGGCTTTCGCCTTCGCCCATAGCGATGCCGAAATCCACCAATACCGGGCCGGTGCTCGACACCATCACATTCGTCGGCTTGATATCGCGGTGCACGATGCCGGCCGCATGCACGGCACGCACCGCCTCAATCAGCTTGCGTGCCAGCCGTTCCAAATCGTCGCCCACATATCGGCCATTGACGCGCACATCCTCACGCAGATTCTTGCCTTCGATCAACTCGGTCACAATAAAAGCCAACGCGTCGTCAAGTTCCATATCCACAATGCCGCACACGCCCGGATGCCGCACCTTCTGCAACGCCATCGCCTCCCTGCGCAGGCGCTCGCGTGCGGTCAACTCGTCGCGCTGCTGCTGCGGGGAATCGTCGTCGGAGAGGGAATCACGCAAAATCTTCATCGCATATTGATGGCCGCCATCGTCCCGCACACGCCATACCGAGCCCATGGCACCCGAACCAAGCCGGGAAATCAACGTGTAGCCGCCAACCAGGCTGCCTGCTTCCAGATTCAATGCGCTTAAGTCGCTCATACTTCCATCGTACTTGGCGTGCAGATTATGCACGCGAATTGACAGGCTGGGGAAAACGCCATGTGCCGCACGTTGAAGTCTGATGAAATCGAATCATCGACATGAAGAAGTGTCTTCACTTGCCGCACGCATCTGCAGCCACTTCACCGAAACCATGAGATGCGGGGCAGTGTTGAATGGTTTCGCGGTTCCGATAAAGGCATCGGAGCCTACGTGTCGTTTGGTTATGAGAATCAAGGAGGAGGCAGACCATGCTGCAAATCAACATGGCTGATGTCATGAACGTCATCGGTTCATTGACACCATATCTGATTGCGATTGGCGTGCTATTCGTGCTCGCGCTGATCATCACCTTCGCCGTCAACAAGAAGACGGTCAAGGACGTGGCGACCCGTAAGATCGTCCATTCCGAATCCTGGCTGGTGGCGCTGGTAGGCATCGTCGTGGCCGTGTCCATGATGCTGACCGGCCCGCTTTCCACGTTGCTCAACAATGCGACCATCACCAAGTACACGCTGTCCGACGCCACGGTTTCCAAGGCCAACGAGCTGGCCAAGGATGTGCAGTCGGAGGCCGTCACCCTGCTGAAGAATGACGATTCCAACCTGCCGCTGTCCGGCAAGAAGGTCAACGTGTTCGGCTGGGGCTCCACCAACCCCGTCTACGGCGGCACCGGCTCCGGCTCCATGTCGAAGCAGTACAAGACCGTCTCCCTGCTTGACGGCATGAAGCAGGCTGGCCTGAAGACCAATACGGAGCTGAGCAAGCTGTACACGGACTACCGCAAGGATCGTCCTGAGGTCGGCATGTTCGCTCAGGATTGGACCCTGCCCGAGGTGCCGGCCAAGCAGTACTCCGACAAGCTGGTCTCCGACGCGAAGGATTTCTCGGACGAGGCCGTGGTCGTGCTGACCCGTGTCGGCGGCGAGGGCGCGGACCTGCCGACGGACATGAAGGCGAAGGGTATCACCTACAAGAACAACTCCAAGGATTATGACGACTTCCAGAAGGGTGAGAGCTTCCTTCAGTTGTCGAAGACCGAGCGTGACATGATCGACCTGGTCACCAGCAACTTCAAGAAGGTGACGCTCGTCTACAACGGCGCGAACACGTTCCAGTTCGATTTCCTCAACGACTATCCGCAGATCCAGTCCGTCGTGTGGTGCCCGCCGGCTGGCCAGACCGGTTTCTCCGCCCTTGGTGAGGTGCTTGCCGGTGAGACCAACCCGTCCGGCAAGACCTCCGACACCTTCCTCAAGGATCTGACCAAGTCGGTGTCCTATAACAACTTCGGCAAGTTCGAATACACCAATATGGCAGACAAGGCAGCCAAGTACAAGGGCTTCACGGGTGACGACGTCACTGCCATTCCGGGCTTTGTCAACTACTCCGAAGGCATCTATGTGGGCTACAAGTTCTATGAGACCGCTTCGGACGAAGGCCTGATCAATTACGACGACACTGTCGCGTTCCCGTTCGGCTACGGCCTGTCCTACACCTCGTTCGATCAGAAGCTCGACAGCGTGAAGTACAAGGGTGGCAAGGTGACCGTCACCGCCACCGTGACCAACACCGGCGATAAGGCCGGCAAGGACGTGGTCGAGGTCTACTACAACCCGCCGTACACCGACGGCGGCATCGAGAAGGCGTCCAAGAACCTGGCCGGCTTCGAGAAGACCAAGGAACTGCAGCCGGGCGAGTCCCAGAAGGTCACCGTCAAGTTCGATGACGACGACATGGCGTCCTACGACTACAAGGGCGCGAAGGCGTACGTGCTGGAGAAGGGCGATTACGACATCTCCATCCAGTCCGATTCGCACCACATGATCGATCACAAGGCGATCACCGTGAAGGACACCGTCACCTACGATTCCGATTCGAACACCCACAATGGCGACAAGACCGTGGCCACGAACCAGTTCGATGATGTGGTGGGCGATGTGACGTACCTGTCCCGCGCCGACCACTTCGCGAACTACAAGGAGGCCACCGCCGCCCCGACCAACTTCGAGATGTCCGACAAGGCCAAGGAAACCTTCTACAACAACTCGAACTACGATCCGAAGAAGTTCGACAAGGATTCCGACAAGATGCCGACCACCGGTGCCAAGAACGGTCTGAAGCTGTCCGATATGTACGGCAAGGACTATGACGACGCCGATTGGGACAAGCTGCTCGACCAGCTCACCTTCGACGATATGGACAACCTCATCGCCAATGGTGGCTATGGCACCCAGGCTGTGAAGTCCGTCGGCAAGATCCAGCTGACCGATGCGGACGGCCCGGCATCGCTGAATAACAACTTCACCGGCGTTGGCTCCATCGGCTTCCCGGCTTCCACGGCATTCGCCTGCACTTGGAACAAGGATCTCGCCAAGCAGTTCGGTGAGATGATCGGCGACATGGCTCACGACATGCACGTGGCTGGCTGGTACGCACCGGCCATGAACATCCACCGCAACGCGTTCTCCGGACGTACCTTCGAGTACTTCTCCGAGGATTCGCTGCTCTCCGGCGTGATGGCATCCAGCGAGATCTCCGGTGCCAAGTCCAAGGGCGTGTACTCCTTCATGAAGCACTTCGCTCTGAATGACCAGGAGACCAAGCGTACGGAAATGCTGTGCACGTGGACGAACGAGCAGGCCATGCGTGAGATCTATCTGAAGCCGTTCGAGATGAGCGTGAAGGAAGGCGGCGCCCAGGCCGTGATGAGCTCCTTCAACTACATCGGCAACACCTATGCCGGCGCCGACAGCGCGCTGCTGCAGACCGTGCTGCGCGGCGAGTGGGGCTTCAGGGGCTTCGTCCTGACCGACTACTTCGGCGGCTACGGCTACCAGAACGCCGATCAGGAAGTGCGTGCGGGCAACGATTCGATGCTTGCCACCACCAAGATCACCAACCACATCACCGATAAGTCCGCCACTTCCGTGAAGGCCATGCGTCAGGCCGCGCACAACATCCTGTACACGGCCGCCAACAGCTGGCAGTACGCGAATGGCGAGCCGAAGGTCGCCACCCCGATCTGGAAGACCGCCATGTACGTGGCTTGGGGCGTGGTTGCGGTGCTCGTGATCGGTCTGGAGTTCCTGACTATCAAGCGCTACCTGAGCCGCAAGAAGGCCGTCGCCACGATTGAGCCGGCTGCAGAGCCCGCTCAGGCCGAGTGATTGGCTGATAACTGAAAACCAATAATTGAATACCAAGCCGGGAGTCTCCGTGGAACATGGAGCCTCCCGGCTTTTGTATCTCATTGCCTTCGTTCGGATCCGTGTGCTGCTTTTTCTTGGCGCTGTATTTCCTGATATTGCATTGGTGCGGTTGTCAGGCTATGGATCTCATATCGCGTTCATAGCGCAGATGGCTGCATTGTTCGCGTCTTCGCTTCATCCGCATTTGGCTTTGCGATTCCGACACGCCGTGTGTTGTTGTTTTCGCGTTCACCTGGCCGTGGTTTTAGCGTCCTATGATGGTGTCATCGACGGTTTCAGGTCGCGTTTGGCTCGTTTTCGACACGCCGATAGAACGTTGGATTTCCAACGGTTTCACGCTTCGTCATGCCCGTCGGGTTGCGCGTTTGCGGGTTCTCGTGTAAGTTTATCTCTTGCTGCTCAGCACGGCGGCCTCGCTCCTGGAGATTGGGGCGGCTTGCTGGTGCGGTGGTGGTTTGAGAACTCAAGAGCGTATTTGTACTACTTCTTTATAGTCAATGA
>OGXT01002942.1_pt1 | contig 12577 bp, 10 predicted proteins | sample 1576361 | NCBI WGS metagenome assembly OGXT01 (sample SAMEA3541514, study PRJEB24748) | human gut metagenome | biome: human gut; feature: human-associated habitat; material: faeces | place: China | collected 2012 | reverse complement strand
TACATCATCTGCTGGTGAAAGAACTTCACTCTCATCGATATAGTCAATCTCGATTGCTTCCAGAATCTGCGCCTCTACAAAATGTCCGATTCTGCATTTGGCCATAACAGGGATTGAAACAGCTTCCTGGATTCCTTTGATCATCTTCGGGTCACTCATACGGGAAACTCCACCAGCAGCGCGGATGTCAGCCGGAATTCTTTCCAGTGCCATAACAGCACATGCACCGGCAGCTTCTGCAATCTTTGCCTGTTCCGGTGTTGTAACATCCATAATTACTCCACCCTTTAACATCTGTGCTAATTCCTTATTAAGTTCATATCTTTTATTTGCCATTTTTGCTCTCCTTATAATACCTTTATTTGTATTTATTTTTAGGATTACAAACGCGTCTGTAAATTCAACCTATTCTCTTTTATATTTAGGCTTCTAATTTGATATATCTTTTTTACTTTTACATAATACAAAAACTGATACTGTCTAAATATCCATTTTAGCATTTTTAGGCAATACCAGTTTTTTTATGTTTATTCATTCGTATTAATTATGCTTATTATAATAACTTATATTTTAATCCCATCCTACACTTTCTTCCTGCTCTATACTTTCTTTAGGAAGATATACATTTACTTCATAACTTGACAAATAGTAATTTTCCACATCAGTATTGTACCCAACATTACTATTGTCAAATCTATTCATAAAACTACCTAAAAATACATCTTTAGACAACACTAAATACAGTTTATTTTGCTGTTTGCTTTCTATATGCATCTTATGATTCTTTATATATACATTAAATTCCATATTTTCATATATATCCTTAATATAATCGCTATGTATTTCCGGTGCATACCTTACCATTTCTACATACGGTTCAGTTTCTCCATCTTCCAGTGCTGAAATTGAATAACCATGTATCATCATTTGACTTTCAATATCAGCATCCATATCAATTTTTTCACCATCTGAAATATTCAATGGATATCTTACAGTTTCTACAGAATCATCAACATAATCATCAACATAATCAACAACATTTTGTTCACTAACATATGATGTACCCATAACTGCTGCCATTAGTGTAATTGCTAATAGCACCGCACTAATTACTTTATTTCCATTTTTACTGTCTTTTATGTTTATTTCTAACAATAACCCTGCACTAAAGCAAACAACTGATGTAATTAATATTTTACATATGTACACCCATATATTATTTTCAAAACAATAGAAATTAACAACTGTCTTTGCCATATCAAAAATAATATTATTTCTTTGCCAAATAAAAATTGATACAAATAGTACAACCATCACAATAGAAGCTGCTATACTTTTCCTAAACACTGTACTTACAAACTGCATAATACATGTGACGAAAACTATCCACATTAGTCCCATAACAAAAAACAACACTACATTTTTTACAACCATTTCATTAACAACAACTAATTTATCATTATATTGCTCTATTAATTTTGCCAGACCATATCCTAACACCATATTTAATGTGCATTGTAAAATCCATATTATTCCAACTGTATTCATTGTTAGAAAATGAGATAAATATATTGTTTTACTGTTACATGGATAATTATTTACGTAGTCTTTATAAAAAGAATTAAAATATGTCATTACTACTATAAATATAATAGATGCAATAATTGCATATTGTCCATCAATTCCCATGTAATCAAATATTATGTCCCCTTTTTCATTATTAAAGTAAGAAAATAAAAGACTCAAAACCCAATCAATTTCCATAAAAAACGTTACCGGTATAATAATCATCATAACCTGCTTTATTCTATACATTTTGAGTCGCAATTTATACAAATCAAATATATTTTTACGCTCTATTTTTCCCATAATTTTTCCAAATCCTCTCCTAAATTTACCGTTGTTCTATACATATAGAATTCTTCTGCTGTCAATCTTTCAGCAATAAGTCCCTTATCCTTAATCTCTTCCATAACAGTTTTATTGTAATCTTCTTCCACAACAGCAATATTATTAGTCTCGCATAATTGTTTAAAAATAACTTTCTTATCTTTTACAAATTCAGTTACCTGCTGTCTTGTTCCTTTTACCTTAAATGCTTTATGTTTCATTTCATCTACATCGCCATTATAAAGAATCTGTCCAGCCCCAATCATACATATATTTGCAAGTATATTTTCCATCTCTGATAGCAAATGACTTGAAATTAATATTGTTCTTGGATATTCTATATAATCACGTAATATAATATCGTATATCTGTTTTCTTCTTACAGAATCCGCTCCCGATACAGGTTCATCTAAAATTGTAATTTCTGCTCTTGAAGCAATTGCACATATAAAATTAAATATTGTTGTCTGACCTTTCGACAAACGTCCTATCCTTTTGTTCTGTTCTATATCAAAAACATCCATTAACTTATTTGCAAAATTAATATCAAAATTCTTATACATTAATTTATGATATTTAAGTATATCTTTTAACTTTGATCTGCTCTCAGTATTATAAGTGCTTGATGCATAGATTATTTTATTAGCAGTCTCAATGTCAGTTGCCGGATCCCTGTCATCAATTAATACACTTCCTTCATCGGGACTGAGTTTTCCTGCTATAAGCTTCATCAATGTTGTCTTTCCTTCACCATTTCTTCCAACTATTCCAACTATTTGTCCCGGTGCTATGCTAACATTTAAACCATTGAATATCTTTTTACTTTTATATCCATATCCAAATTTCAGATTTTCTATTTTAATCTCATTACTCATTACTGCCCTATCTCCTTATATTTTTCTTCTATCAGCTCAATCACTTCCTGTTTAGACATCGATAATCTTTTTCCCCAGCAAACCAGGTCATCTACTATCTTAGTCATCTCTTCTTTTCGTTTTCTGTCTTCAACAAGTTTTTTAGCATTAACTGCAATGGTCATTGCCTGACCTCTTTTCTTAATTAAAATTCCTCTGTTGACAAGAAGATTTATTCCCTTTGCAGCTGTTGCCGGATTAACATGCAATTCCTTTGCCAAAACCAATTGTGAATAACATGATTCTCCTTCTTCGAGTTTACCTGATAAAATATCGTCTTCTATAGCATCTGCAATTTGAACATAAATAGGGACCATACTATTTTCATTAATATCCATTATGTTTCTCCTACTACATTACTCATATAATGTAGCATAGTTGTAGTGTAGTTATTTGTCAAGTTGAACGCAAAAAGAGACAGACTCACTTAAATCATGAGTCTGTCTCTTTTATATATTTTAATCTAATTTATTTGTTCTGTAAGAAATCAGGAATCTTTAATTCTCTTGGTTCTACTGTTGGCTGTGGTTTTATCGGCTGACTTGATGTAAATGGCTTAATTGTTGATGCACCTGATATTCCGCCAAAAGGTCTTGTTGTTTTTCCTGTTGCAAATGGATTAGCTGTGATTGCACTACCCTGATCAATTCCTGTAGCCATAACAGTAATTGAACATTCATCAGGATATGTATCATCATAGCGAACACCAAAGATGATATTAGCATCTTCACCTGCTAATTCCTGAACATAACTTGCTGCTTCATTAGCTTCAAAGAGTGATACATCACCTGTAATATTAACGATAACGTGCTTAGCACCTTCAATTGTTGTTTCAAGTAATGGAGATGTTACAGCCATCTGAACTGCTTCGTTAGCTTTTTCATCACCACTTGCTGAACCGATACCGATATGTGCAATACCTGCATCTCTCATAACTGTCTGTACATCAGCAAAGTCAAGGTTAATTAATGCAGGTACATTAATTAAGTCTGTAATACCCTGTACTGACTGCTGTAATACTTCATCAGCTTTCTTTAATGCTTCAGGCATTGTTGTTCTTCTATCAACGATTTCAAGTAATTTATCATTAGGAATAACAATTAAAGTATCAACATTTTCCTTTAATCTTTCTACTCCTGCTAATGCATTGTTCATTCTTGTCTTAGCTTCAAATCTAAATGGCTTTGTAACAACACCTACTGTAAGTACGCCCTGTTCCTTAGCGATTCTTGCAACAACAGGTGCAGCTCCTGTACCTGTTCCACCGCCCATACCACAAGTAACAAACACCATGTCTGCTCCCTTGATTAACTGAGCTAATTCTTCAACATTCTCTTCTGCTGCTGCTTCACCAACTTCAGGCTTAGCTCCTGCACCAAGTCCCTTAGTTACCTTTTCACCAATCTGTAATGTTGTTGGTGCTTTACATCTCTTTAATGCCTGTGCATCTGTATTTACACCAATAAATTCTACTCCACCTATATTTTCATCTATCATACGGTTAACAGCATTATTACCTGCGCCACCAACGCCTATAACGATAATCTTTGCAACTGCTTCTGTTTCATTTGTTGTGATTTCTATCAAGAGCTTGTCCTCCTTCGTTTCATTTCATTCATTATTCTCGATACTCTAACTCAATTAGTATACAACAATGTAGACAAAAAATCTACTTCATTGCATATATTATATATAATATATTCGTTTGAAAAAAATATCAACAAATTTTTTTACAAAATAATAATATTTTTAAATTTTTACCGTTCAACTGCTGTAGTTTCTTCATTTGTTGCTTCATTTGTTGCTTCATTACTTACCGGATTACTATTATTTTGTGTTTCATCCTGATTTGTACTATCCACACTCTCACTTTCACTCTGGGATGATGTCTTAGTTTCATTTTCCTTTAAAGTATATCCGCTTCCATCTGTACTCAAAGACTTCATGTTAAGAGTGCCTTTATATTTAAGTAGTCCTCCATCAATCATATCACTCAAATCTATCATTTTTTCATTTAAGTCTCTACCTTTTCCAAATTCAATTTTTACTTTCTTTATGTAAATAGAAGCCTGTCCATCTTCTGTAATTTCAATTTTCTTTACATTAAAGTTATATTTCTGAATTGCCTGGGAAACAGTCAGTAGCAAATCATATACATCTTCATCTTTAACTTCAAATTTTTCATACAATTTAGGATTATTAATTTCGATTCCAACAACATTTGGAATACCTTTTATTTTCTCGGTAGCTAATTTTTCTATAACACCGTCTCTGTCAAAATAAATATATATGCCATCTTTTTCCACATAACCAATTAGACTTTTTTCATATACCGATATTTGAAGTTTTGATGGTGACTTCATTTTGACATCATATTTATCTAAAAACGGAATTTCCACTTTTCCCATTCCGGTTTTCGCTTTTAACCAGAATACAAATGTATTTTTATTTTTTCCATCTTTAAATATGTAATCCGTCAATTCCTGCTGTGTGTATATTTCATTTCCTTTCATTTCTACGGAATTTAATTTAAAGCCAAAATATATAATGCAAAATACCGCTGCCACAACTGCAGAAATACTTAAAACAACTTTAAGCACCTTTCTTAAAGTTCTTGTTGCCTTTCTAAATCGCATTTTACGTATTCTTTTTTTACTTTCTTTTTGAATACGCCTTTCTTCTTTCTCCTCGTTCTTTCTTGCTCTTTCCTGTGCTTTTTTCTGCAGAATTCTCTCTTTTTCTTCTGCCTTTTTAGCCTGAAGTTTTTTCTTTCTCTGTTCCTGACGTCTTAGCTCTTCCTGACGTCTTTCATTTCTTTCTCTATTTTCTCTTTCGTTTCTTCGTCTTTGTTCGGTTCTTTCCGCCTGCTGATGATTTTTTATCTGCGTCTGATGTCGATGTTGACGCTGTTTTTTCATCTGCGCACGTTTTCTATCCATTTTTCTGCTCATAAAACTGCATCAACTCCTTTTCTTATTGTATTCTCTTAATCTGTTTTGAGACAGCTAATACAAGTGACATTTCATATAACAGGAACAATATTGATGTTCCTCCATAACTTATAAACGGAAGGGATACACCTGTGTTCGGGATTGAATTTGTTACAACCGCTATGTTAAGCACTACCTGAACTGATATTTGTGCCATAACACCAACAACCAATAATGACGAAAATAAATCCGGTGCATTTCCTGCTATAATTCTCATTCTTCTTATTATAAATGCAAATAAAACAATAATTGCAACTGCTCCAAACAATCCTAATTCTTCGCATACAATTGAAAAAATCATATCATTTGCACTTTCAGGAACAAAACCAAGTTTCTGTGCACTCTGTCCTAATCCTTTACCAAATAATCCTCCTGAACCTATGGCATACAATCCCTGAAGCACCTGAAATCCACCATCAGCCGCATTATCTTCCGGATTTAGCCATACCGAAATACGATTCAATCTAAATCCATCACCATGTAATGTTAAATATGCTCCCATTGGAATTGCTGCTAATGCTACAAGAAATATCGCCTGTTTAACAAATTTCTTTGGCACACCTACTACTAAAATCATAATAGCCGGTATTGTTGCAATTATAATGGCTGAACTTAAGTTAGATGTTAATACCATGATTGAAAGTGTCGCTACAATTGTATAACTATATACGCGCCATATGTTTCTGTAATCCTTTAACGCCTTTTGTGAACATTTTGACAACAGACTTGCAGTAAGCACTATAACCGTAAATTTTACAAATTCTGCCGGCTGGAAAGAAAATATTCCATATCCTAACCATCTTTTTGCACCATTTCTTTCGATTCCAAGAGGTGTTGCCACAACCATAACAACACAAACAATAGAAACTATGTACATTGGCATTGCCATTCTATTCATAAGTGTTATAAAAAACTTTGAATTTTTTATAACAAACCAACCTACAACCCCTCCTGCAATAGTAAATATAATTTCTCTTTTTACATAATAACTTGCATCGCCTTTAGCTAACTGAGCCGAATAGGAACTTGCACTATAAAGTAATACAAATCCAAGGCAAATCAAAAAAATTAAAACGCATAAAAGGCTATAGTCAAAATAATTTACAGATTTCTTTTCTTTTTTAGTTTTAACAATTTCATCTTCTGAAACTGAATTGTACTCTGTTTTCATATTTACTCCTTTCTAAGCGTTTTAATTTATATTGTCATTTTATAATGCTACATATCCTAAAAGGCATAATACTGCTGTTATAACTGTAAATGCTGCAACTATCTGTGTTTCCATATATCCACATTTTTCAAAATGATGATGTATTGGTGTCATTTTGAAAATTCTTCTTCCCTGACCATATATTTTCTTTGTTATTTTGAAATATGTAACCTGCATCATAACTGTTACTATTTCCATGAGATAAATAAATGCAACTATCAAAATAAATAATGGCATTTTCATCATATATGCTGTTGCAGCAACAAATCCGCCAAGTGCTAAGGAACCTGTGTCTCCCATAAATACTCTTGCAGGATATACATTAAATAATAAGAATCCCATTAATGCACCTGCTAAAGCTGCTGTAACTGGTGCTATTCCACTATTTGTTCCTATTGAAACCACCATGAAAAATACTGCTATCATTAATGTAACACTTGTGGCCAATCCATCTAAACCATCTGTAAAATTAGCTCCATTTACAGTTCCTAATACAACGAAGAACAGCATTGGTATAAACAACCATCCCATGTCAACTGTCTGACCATGTGTAAATGGAATTATAATTTCTGTTCCCATTCCTGAATATTTTACCATATAAAATGCGAATATTGCTGTGATAACAATTTCACACAACATTTTCTGTATCTGATTTAAGCCTTCATTTCTCTTCATAACTACTTTAATGAAGTCATCTAAAAATCCTACAATTCCAAATCCTATTGTTACAAATAATATTGGAACAATCTTTGGATAATCTTTTATAAAAAACAAAGATGTTACGATTAAACTAAATAAAATAATCATTCCACCCATTGTAGGTGTTCCTGCTTTGCTTTTATGACTCTCCGGTCCTTCTTCTCTAATATACTGTCCAAATTTTACTTTTTTTAATATTGGAATTACTATAGGGCATAAAATTATGCTAATAACAAATGACATAATTATTCCAAAAATAATATTTGTATCCATTTTTTCTCCTCTTTCTGTTTTTTTATAATTATAATCACTTCTTTACAAATAGAAAAGCGATTTAATTTACGTGCATTAAATATATATCACATTTTTAATAAGTATGCATTATATTTTATTTAACAACATACGGTAAAATATTCTCATATAGTTGTTTCATTAACGGTCCAACTACTGTTCCTCCATAATATACTCCTTGCGGTTCATCAACAATTATCATCGCAATAACCTGTGGATCATTAGCAGGTGCAAATGCCATAAAAGATGCTATATATTTTCTGGCACTTCTTGGAAGTTTCTGCGATGTGGCGGTCTTTCCACCTATTCTATATCCTTCAACCTGTGCTTTATTTCCCGTTCCTTCAGCAACCACTTTTTCCAAAATATATTTCATTTTTTCTGAAACATCTTTGCTTATTACATTTTTCTTTTCATTATATTTTAATTTTTTAACTGTTTCATTGTTTTCATTTCGAATTTCAACACCAAAATGTGGAGTTACCAAATTACCTCCATTTACTATGGCACTTGCCGCAGTCAAAAACTGTACAGGTGTAATCTGAAACGACTGGCCAAATGACATTGTTGCTAATTCAACATTCCCTACATTTTTCTGTTTATGAATAATTGTTCCTGCTTCGCCAGGCAAATCAATTCCGGTTGTTTTTAAAAGTCCAAGCTTATCCATATAATTATAAAACTTTTTTACTCCAACTCTTAATCCAACATTTACAAATACCGGATTGCACGAATTCATGGTTCCATGTACAAAATCCTGACTTCCATGCCCGGTAGTCTTATGGCATCTTATCCTTCTGTCATCTACAACTACAAATCCCGGACAATTAAATGTCGAATCCAAACTTACAAGATTTTCTGACAAAGCCGCGGTTGCCGTAACAATTTTAAACGTAGAACCCGGCTCATATGTGTCATTTATGCATTGATTTCTCCACATATTATTAAGTAAATCCTGTTTTGATTTTCCGGAAGTATCATTTGAAAATTCTTCTGTAAGAGAATATGGATTGTTCAAATCAAATTCCGGTGCATTTACCATGGCCATTATTTCTCCGTTTTTAGGATTCATAACTATCACCGAAACATAATTTGCCTGCTTTGCTCCTAATGCATTGTAAGCTATTTGCTCACAATATTTTTGAATATTTATATCTATTCCTGTAACCAGATTATAGCCGGGTACAGGTTCAACTCTTTCTTCTAATGCTGTATCTAACTCTATTCCCCTTGAGTCAGTAGGCGTTAGAATGAGTCCGTCCTTGCCCTGAAGATATTTGTCATATTTAACCTCAAGTCCTACAATGCCCTGATTATCCGCTCCGGTAAATCCTAACACTTTTGATGCCATCGAGGAATAAGGATAATACCTTTTGTAATCTTCGTCAACCTTTACGCCGTCAAAATCATAGCTTCGTATTTTATCTCCTATTTCTTTATCCACATTGGACTTTATTTTTTCTCTTACACTTACTTTTTCTACTTTTTTTCTTACTTCTTTTTCTTCTAAATCCAGTTCTTCACATAACATCTTAATTACTGCGTCCGTATCTCTAATCTGTCTGTGAATTACCGAAATCGTACATACAGTTTTGTTAGACGCAATAACATTATTATTTCTGTCTAATATTTTTCCTCTGGCAGCTTTAATTCTACGTTCTCTTTCCTGCACATCCAAAGCTTTCTGAGAATAATATTCACCCTTAACTACCATTATATATACAAGTTTTCCAAATACCCCTAACATCATTATGTATATTATGCAGACATATATAAGCATCATTTTACGTTGCTTGGTTCTTACTTTACCCAGTTTCATAAATAACCATTTTTTTAATGATTACTACTAATATATTCTGTCATTTTAAACATATTCTGTATAAATAATTATTCTTCACCTGTATAATCATTTTGATTTTCTGTCTGTGTTTCTACAGGCATATCCTCCTGTGTTATTCCCTGAGAATAATTATCCTTTATATCACTCTTTTTTGTATTTGTTATATCCTTATCTTTTCCTGCATCTTCAGTCTGAGAAACACCCATATATGGAAGTACCTGTTTCATAATATATGTCCAAAATTCTGTACTAAACGCTGTGGACTGTGTATCCTCTTTTGGAGAATCCATGATTGTATAGCATACTACCTCAGGATTTTCAACAGGTGCACATCCTAAAAATGAAACGATATATTCTCCTGGAATTCTTCCTGTCTTTCCATCTGTATAATGCTTTTCTGCTGTACCTGTTTTACCACCAATTGTATATCCCGGAATAGCTGCTGTTTTACCTGTTCCGTCTGTAACTACAGCTCTTAACGCTTCTTTTATAAAATCAGAAGTTTTATCAGTTACTGTTTCCTTTACTAAAGTCTTTGAATAATTATCAATTAATTCTCCATCCTCTGAAACAACTTCTTTTACTACATGTGGTTCGTAATAATTTCCGCCATTTACTAAAGAAGAAAATCCTGCAACCATTTGAATCATGTTTACATTGATATTCTGTCCAAATGAATTAGTAGCTAAACTTGATGCACCCATATTACTATCATATACAAGTCCTCTTGTTTCACTTGGTAAATCTATACCTGTTTTCGCACCAAATCCAAATCTTCTCTGATATTCAACTAATTTTTTTGCTCCTAAATCAAATCCGATTCTCATAAGAGCATCATTACATGAATATGCCAATGCCTGTTTTGTTGTGATTGTTCCATGTCCTGAAACATCATGACATCTAATAGTAAATCCACCTACAACTTCATATCCATCACAAAAATATGTGCTGTTTCTTGTAGTTTTTCCTTCTTCATATGCCGCAGCAATAGTAAACGGTTTAATTGTTGAACCCGGTTCAAATGAATCACTTACACAAAAGTTTTTCCATCTTGAATTAAGTTCATCAGAAATTTCTTTTTCTGAAAGATTTTCCTGTTCCTGTTCTGTGTATTTAAATGATAAATCCCATGGTTCATTTAAATTAAACGTTGTATTATCAGCCATAGCAAGTATTTCACCTGTATTAGGGTCTGCTATTACTGCTGCAAGTCTCTTTGGCTGATATTTTTTCATATATTTCTTTATTGCTTTTTGAACAATTCTTTGTATATTCATGTCTATAGTCGATACAACTGTATCTCCATTAGTAGGATCCTTAATTACAGTCTCCATACTGTTATCTGAATTTACATATCCATATTCTCGTCCGTTAAGCCCTGAAAGTACATCATTATAACTTGATTCAATTCCAATATTCGCACTTCCATCTTTATTAACAAATCCTAAAGTGCTGCATGCTAATGAATTATACGGATACATTCTCTTATATTCTTCTTCAAACCATACACCCTTTACATAAGATATTTCCTTTGCTTCTTCTTTTGATGGTTCTTCCTTATTAATATAATCCTTATACCCTTCTATATCTTTGTATTCTAACTGCTTTAATACTACCCAGTAACTGTTATCTTTTCTTTCTTTTATGCCTTTTGTAAGTTCATCTTTATTCAAGTCAAAATATCTTGTCAAAACATTTACTGTTGGTTCAAGATATTTTTTGTTGCTAAGAATTACCTTTGAATCAATCACAAGATTGTATACTTTAACGCTTGTCGCTAACACATTTCCATTTCTATCTAAAATGTCTCCTCTTTTATAAGGAAGTGTCTTGCTTGTATAACCTTGCTGTGCCAATACCTTAATTGAATATTCATCTCCTTTTGCCTTTGTCAAATATCCAATTCTTATACATAACGCAAATAAAGCTAGGATGATTAATACAAATACAATCGCTAGCTTTTTCTGCATTCCTTTATTAAATTCTGCTCTCTTATATGACCGTCTTGCCGGTCTTCTTCTATTTTCTACCATAATCTTTTATTCTTTCGGAATATCTCCATACTGCACGGTATAACCGCTATCGCTTGATTTGTAGAAAACTATCTGCTCATCTGTAGCTTGAGTCATACCCATTTCCTGTGTTGCCTTTTTATAAATGTTGTTTGTATCCATACAACTGTTTATAGAATAATTTAATGAGTCATTTTGTGAAGCTACTGTGCTAATGTCTGTTTTTAATTTTGAAATTTCACTTCTTGTTTGAGAAATTTCTGACTGTACATATAAATATCCAAAGCACATTGCAAGACATACCGCAAATACTCCTGTAAGGAAAAATACATATGAACCATTCATATGTAATGCTCTTTCCCTTTCTCTTATTTGTCTTTCTGACTCATATACTCTTTTTCCATCTTTATATACTCGTCTTGTTCTCTCTGGAATTATTTCTTCTTTTCTAACTGTATTTCCGTCTATATATGCATTACTACGATATCCGTACTCCCTTTTTTCCTGTTTCATTGCTATCGCCTTTCAAATATTCTTAGTTTTGAGCTTTTTGCTCTCTTATTCACCTCAATCTCCTCTTCAGAAGGGATTATAGGCTTCCTTGTAATAACCTTTCCTTTTGATACTTTTCCGCAAACGCACACCGGAAAATTAGGTGGGCATGTACAAGGATTTTCATTCTTCTTAAAAGCTCGTTTGACGATACGGTCTTCTAAAGAATGGAAGGTAAT
>OGXT01002941.1_pt1 | contig 12580 bp, 13 predicted proteins | sample 1576361 | NCBI WGS metagenome assembly OGXT01 (sample SAMEA3541514, study PRJEB24748) | human gut metagenome | biome: human gut; feature: human-associated habitat; material: faeces | place: China | collected 2012 | reverse complement strand
ATATTCAGGTGGAAGGTTAAAAGAACTATCAGACATTTCTCTTCATGTGCCTATTAATAGTATGCAAATCACGGAGGATGTACATATGATTTTTAATCATTTAATGATGAGTGTTTTTTATAAGAGCATGTGTGGTATTAATCATATTAAAAACTAAGGAGTTTACTTATGCGTAAAATATTTATTACAGGAGCAGCAGGTTTTATTGGTTCTCAGCTTGCATATTATTTTTGGAAAAAAGGAGACCAAGTGACGTTGCTTGATAATTTTTCTTATGGTTCGGAGGACAACCTCGTATTTTCCAACCATGATTTTAGAAATGAAATTATCAGAGGAGATATAAGAGATAGAGAATTGATCAATCAAATTTTTGAAAAACATCAATTCGACTATGTTTATCATATTGCTGCAATTACTCCGCTTCCTGATTGTCAGATGAACCCTTCAGAAGCATCGGACGTAAATGTGACAGGAACCGTAACTATTCTTGAAGCAAGTCGTATTTATGGGGTGAAAAAAGTTGTATTTGCCAGTACATCTGCGGTGTATGAAAATAATACAGATTTTCCTTCGATTGAAACTAATGTTGTGCCACCAAGTCTGATATATCCATCTACTAAATATACAGCTGAACAGTTTTGCCGTAGTTATGTGGATATTTATAATATGAATGTTACCTGTCTACGATTTGCAAATGTTTATGGACCACATTTAGATTGCTTGAGAACACAACCACCGGTAGTAGGATATATGATTCGGGAATTATTCTATGATAGACATCCGGTATTACACGGGACGGGAGAGCAACGGAGAGATTTTGTTTATGTTGAAGATTTAATCCGACTTTGCGAATTAGTGTTACAGGATAAAGGATTTCATATTGTAAATGTTTCTACGGGTACGACATTGTCCATAAATGAACTGATGAAGATTGTTACTAAACTTATGCATAAAGAAGAATTATTACCGGAATATAGTGATTCTAAGAATTTTTGGAACAACTATCCGAATCTATATGAAGGTGCTTATCCTATTTCTGAAAAAGCACTTGATCATGAAGTAACAAAGTATACTGAACTTTCTAATGATTACGCTTTTGAAAAGTATGGTTGGAAACCAGAAGTTTCTATTGAAGAAGGTATTCAAAACACTATCAAGTTTTCTTGTAAGGTTCTACAAAAAATATCAATGAAAATTATAGATACAGAATTTGGATAATAGAAACCACTATATTTATATATAATAGAAAAATACGAATTAGTACAGGAGAAATATATAATGAATAAACATCTATTTACATCAGAATCAGTAACGGAGGGACATCCAGATAAAATTTGTGATCAAATTTCTGATGCAATATTGGACAAATTAATAGAAGAAGATCCAAATTGCCATGTTGCATGCGAGGTAGCGATTACAACGAATCTTGTTTTGGTTATGGGAGAAATAACAGCAAATGCAAATATAAATATTGATAAGATTGTCAGAGATACAATAAGAGAGATTGGATATAATAATAAAGAATATGGTTTTGATTGTGATGAATGTAATGTAATAATAACATTAGATGAACAATCAGAAGATATTGCTCTTGGAGTAAATCAGGCTTTAGAAACAAAAAAAAATAAACTTAGTGATGATGAGCTGGAAAAAATAGGTGCAGGAGATCAAGGAATGATGTTTGGTTATGCAACCAATGAGACAGAAGAATACATGCCGTATCCTATATCATTGGCGCATAAGCTCACAAGAAAACTTACAGAAGTAAGAAAGAATGAAACATTATCATATCTTAGACCGGATGGCAAAAGTCAGGTAACAGTTGAATATGATAAGAAAGGCAGACCTGCAAGACTGGATACAGTGATTCTTTCCACACAGCACGACCCAGGTGTAACACAGGAGCAGATTCATAAAGATATTAAGAAGTATGTATTTGATGGGGTTCTTCCAAAGGAAATGATTGATGAAAATACTAAATTCTTTATCAACCCAACAGGATGTTTCGTAATTGGTGGCCCTAATGGTGACAGTGGTCTCACAGGACGTAAAATTATCGTAGATACATATGGAGGATATGCACGTCATGGCGGTGGTGCTTTCTCGGGAAAGGACTGCACAAAGGATGATCGCTCGGCAGCATATGCAGCAAGATATGTTGCAAAGAATATCGTTGCGGCAGGGTTGGCAGACAAATGTGAAATTCAGTTATCTTATGCGATTGGTGTGGCGCAGCCAACGTCCATTATGGTGGATACATTTGGAACAGGAAAAATCGAGGATGACAAGTTAGTAGACATCATAAGAGAAGACTTCGACTTAAGACCAGCAGCAATCATTAAAATGCTAAATCTTAGAAGACCGATTTATCAACAAACAGCTGCATATGGACATTTCGGAAGAACAGATATTGAACTTCCATGGGAAAGAATAGATAGAGTGGAACAATTAAAGAAATATATGTAAAGCAAAATCAATACCAATTGTATTTTGAAATACTCCCAACGAATACCAAGGTGATGTAATAAGCATCTTGGTATTTTTGATTGCAAAAGTTAGGTAAGAGATAGTGTGTTTGCACAAACTATTATTTGTAGGCTGTAAGAACATCTAAAAGCTATGATTTAATATGTACACATCCGTTAATACGAGTGAACTTACTTGATATGGAACATCGATAGTGAATTATAGTTCGATAAAGTGTGAACTATAGTTGGTTCACCAAGATGTATTTTTATTTTATAGTAATAATAACACAAAAGATAGGGGAGAAACATTACTATGGAAAAATGTGCAAATGCTGGTACAAGGGTAAGGTACGCTAGAGAATTAAATCATTTTACACGAGAAGAACTTGCTGAGTATGCAGGAATATCTGCAAAGTTTTTGTATGAAATAGAAAATAATCTCAAGGGAATGTCAGCTCATACATTATTAAATATATGCAAAGCATTGGATGTTTCATGTGATTATATTATGACAGGTGGAGGTGATTACACTTGTGATCAGGAAGTAATTACAATTATAGAATCTTTTGATGCATCACAAATTCCAAATGTAAAAAAAATTCTTACAGAATTATTAGAACTAAGCAAATACTAATAATATATGGTTTTTCAACCTCCTTTAAGCTGCCTGAAAAGGCAGCTTTTTTAAAAGCAAATTAGAATACAAAAATATTGGAAAAGATGGTTTTAAAAATGTTATTTAATTACAGATAAAAATAATGTATTTTGTGATAAATTATATAAATGATTAATTTAACACATAATAAATGTACATTTGTTAAAATATATGTTGCATTGGTGATATTGTGTATAATAATAGATAGTAGAATAAGGGGATAAGATATGAATTATATGCACTCAAGTGAAAAAATAAAAGGTCTCAGAATACACCAAGGTTATACAGTTGAACAATTGGCGGAAGAGGCAAATATTTCAACTAAATTTTTATATGAAATTGAAGCAGGTAGAAAAGGGTTTTCGGCAAATGTGTTATACAAAATTTCTAAAGCACTAAACGTTAGTTGTGATTACATATTAAATGACAGTAATCAACAAACAGTTCCTGATTTTATTATCGAATTAGTGAAAAAACTGGATAGTAAAGAACAGGTGGCAGTGGAACACATTTTAGTGGAAATAATCAGATTGAGAGAAGAATAAGTTTAATACCTGGAGATAAATGCAATGAAATACGATTATTTAGATTATGAGCAAATTAAAAAAATGGGAGAGAGGATAAAAATAAGTAGAAAAAGCAATAATATGACACAAAGCGAATTGGCTGATATTTTGGGAATATCAGCAGATCAGGTCTCAAATATTGAATTAGGAAAAAGTGCCTGTAAAATAGATCACATATACTTGTTGATGCAAGTATTGGATATATCAGCTGATTATTTGTTTGGAAATTTTGTAAATACAAATGTAGTGCGGATAACTGACGAGCAAATAATAAATATGGCAACGAAAACAAATAAAAAGATGAAAATGATAATATATGAGTTACTTATGCTTATGGCATAGTACTCATATATTTTTTTGCAAGTGGCATAAATATACTATGAACGTACGTGACACAAAGTAGCGTGTGACGTGCTACCTTGTGCAATGGTGCATGAATGAAAAAGAATTTAAAATCATTTAGTAAAAAAGGCGGGAGTGGTATAGTTATATGGACAAGAAAATGATATCAAGAAAAGACAGGCAGAAAGCAAAAAGATTAAAAAGTGTAAGAGATAGGCATCATTTAACACAGGAGAAAATGGCGGAAAGATTAGATATATCGTATTCAACATATCAAAGAATGGAAAGTGGACGAAACAATATTACTATCGAACATTTGGAAAAGTTGCGTAAGGAGTTTGGAGTATCATCGGATTATATTTTATTTGGTACGGTAAACGACGAAAAACACTATGAACTGGAACTCGAATATATGAATGATGAAACAAAATTTTTAATGGTTACTAGGCTGATAGCGTGTTTATGCAGATTGGATGAAAATAAATACAAAGAACTTATGATAAAATTAGAGGAAGATTTAAAAGAAATACAATAGGTGGCAGGTAGTGTGTATGAATACTTCAGATAAACAAATTTTAATAGTAGAAGATAATGATAATAATATGGAGAAACTATGCAAAGTACTAAAAGATATTAAAGATGTCTATATACATAAGGCAAAGAATAGCGAACAGGCATATAGATATGCATTGGAGTATAATATAGATTTATTCATTGTAGATATTATATTGAATACTAAAGTGTTTGCTGATATATCGGGGCTAAAATTCATAGAAAGCATTCGCTCAATAAATTACTATAAGTTCACACCAATTATAGTAACAACATCTCTAGAAGATCCTAAATTTCATGCTTATTCTAATCTACATTGTTTCAGATATTATGAAAAGCCATATGATTATGCAGAATTTAAGCAGTCAGTAGTCGAGGCATTAGAATATACAACACCCAAAAAAGCTAAAGAGTTTTATTATTACAAAGATGATGGAGTCATTTATTCTATCAAAACAAAAAATATTGTATATTTTCAAACAAATAACAGAATCACATACATACAATGTAAGAATGGAAAGGTAATGCCGACACCTTATAAATCTAACAAAAAGATATTATTAGAGCTGAATTCAAAAAAGTTTCTCAGATGTAGTAATAATACAATAGTGAACGCTGAGTACATAGAAGGGATAGATAAGTCAAATAGATATGTTATGCTGGTAGATGGTTTTGGAATGTTGGAAATAGGACCAAAGTTGAAGAAAAAATTTTTAGAGGACTTTTTCAAATGTTAGAAAGAATATATTGGTTATTAGAAATTATTTCCTTGGCAATATGTATAAGTAGTATTTATGATGTGAAAATTAAGACAGATATTAAAACAGTTGTATGGATTGCTATAGAAGTTACGTTTATGGGAATGTTGGATAGAGAGGTAATTACAACAAAGTCATATTTTGTTATATATGTTTTGTATATTCTATATGTATATATCAAATTTAAAAAGCCTTTAAAAACAGCAATTTTTACAGCAATATTAAGTATGATATTTACAGGATTGATTCAGATGATAATTGCTCTTCCGGTGTATTATATAGGAGATTACTGTAAAGCAAGTGAAAACATAATGGTTTTGGTAATTAACACTGGTGTTTTGATGGCTATTGTACTAATAAGTAGAACAGAATTTCTATATGGTGTTTATAAATTCCTAGCAAGAAAAGAGTTGATTTTAAATATAACGTTTATACTGGTAATGTTCATATATGGATATTGTATGTATAGAATAAAGGATAGTAACAAAATACAATCTGACTTATATGTAATTATTGTAACGTTTGCTTCAATAATAGCCTGTATTTTATTAAGATGGAAAGAAATGGAAAGGGAGACAAAATATCAACAGGAGCAGATAAAATTGTCAAATCGTTATAGTGAAGAATATAATGCTTTAGTTGAAATATCAAGAAAAAAGCAACATGATTTCAAAAATCAGATTAATGCATTATATGGTTTGTCAGATATAAAAGCAGAAAAGGAACAAAGAAAATATATAGATAAATTGTTAGATGAAAATAAGGTTGTCAAAATATTGCATTCTGTAGAACAGCCTGTATTAGCTGGATTCTTATATCGAAAAGTGAATGAGATTATGGCAACAGGAATAAATATAGAATTTAATTTATCTGTTCCAGACACAGAGTTAGCGATAGAAGTGCTTGACTGTATTGAAATAGTAGGAATATTTTTGGATAATGCAGTGGAAGCATTGAGTAAAGAAAAAGATAAAAGTATTATTCTGGAAATGTTCGCAATGGAACAAAAGGTTGAAATAAGGGTTAAAAATGTAAGCCCTTATTATGAGAATGATGAGATTGCAAAATTCTTTCAGTATAATTATTCTACAAAAGGCAAAAATAGAGGAATAGGTTTAGCTAAGATAAAAGATTTACAGAAAAAGTACAAATTTGATATTTTAGTTGAAATGCAGGAAATACATAATAAAAACTGGATAAGTTTTTCGGTAATTAAATAAAGAATAGTAAAAGCCCCCTAAAAGTTACCATTTTGATAACTTTCGGGGGTTTTTAGCATTAGTGTTCTATTGGTGTTGGAAATTTTCTTTCGCCAAAAAGCAGAAAACTTACACCTGAAAAATGAATAAATGACATTAATGCAAGGCATGAACAACAGATTTTGTTCATACAAGATAAACTTAATTTTTTACGAAACATTTTTACGACCTCCTTTGAACATTAGAATTTTAGCAAACATCATTTGACATGTGTGTAATATGATAGTCCAAAAGCCAATAATTAAATATTGATATATTATGCTATGGCTATTGAAAATGCTAACTATTATAAAAAAAGCAAATATAATAAGAAAACTATTGTTCTGACAGTGTTTTAACAATACGCTATTTGGAGATGGTCTAAGAGGTGAAACTATTGGACCAATGTAATAGTTAATTATGATACAGACAATAGTAATAATTTGAATAAATAAGATATCCGGAGTTATCAATTGTGGAAGGATAACTACTGCCAGATAAGATATTACGAAAGTTAGCAGCAAACAGGTTGTATAATGTTTACAATGAAAGCCGCCACTGTTAAATCTAATTAATGATAATAAAAGTATAAATACGGTAAAACTTAAAGTTTTACCAATAATAATATAAAAAATATATAGCAATAGTATCTTGCTAAATTCAGATGCAATGGAAAGCAATGTATACTTTACTAATTCCAATTCATAATCTGAATAGTTATATGTTGTTTTTAAGGCTTGTCTGATTTTATCCATAGTAAATAGTCCTTTGTAAGTTGTTGACTATATCATATATGGTGTAGGGGAGAATATTATATTTTTTTCAGAAAGTTGATTTTTTTACAAAAAAATAAGAAATATATATAGTTACAGAGAGGATAAAAGACTTTGTGCAGAGAAAATGTATAATATGAAAAATAATCAAAATGAGAGATAAAAATGGATGAGATTAAGTTTTAATTTAATTATAATAATACAAGAGGATATGGATTAGTGTATAGATAGAAGTAACAATTAAAGTGGTTACTGTACACAAAAAGAAAGAATAAATGTTGAATAAAATATGAGAAAAAAGCTGAATTAGATTCATATTTGAATATCATTAACACACGTCAAACAGGTGGTTTGCTTGTTAACTACAAGTGACAGATAACGGACAGTACCTAAAGACGCTGAGTTTCACTTTATTTAAATCTTAATGCCCTTGATTTGTTACAGCGATTAAAAGTACCATTGTATTACCTTCTACAATTAAAATAGGTTTCGTATTACTTTTATAATAATGCCATTTTCTGTTCCTGTATGCATTTTCTTGTCGTTACGTCATTTAATCTTACAGTACTTAAGTAAATTCTTCTGCTTAAATGTGTTTGTTCCCACATACTTATATTTTAAATTTGCAAACTTAAATATAAAAGATGTGTGTTAAATAATATGTAGAATTAAAAATTAACAAATAGGAGATAGCGAATTTTTGAAAAATTTGTAACATAGTTTACAAATTAGGGAGGATTATTGTTATAATAAATTATTATATACAAAGGAGAAAGTGAGAAAGATGTTTTTCTTTTTTTATGAAGATAGTATTTATAGCGATTCTATTATAAGAAGTGCTTTTGAACGTATAATAGCTAAAAAAATAATTACAGACAATTACTGTGATTTAAGGGAATTTATATGTTTAAAAAGAAAAAAAGAAGATATAAAATTAATGCTATCACAAATAAATAGTCCGTTAGCGGAATTATTTAATAATGCATATCCATCTATTGTCAAAGCAGCAGAAATATGGAGAGAATATAAGAAAGATAGATTAATGAATGACATGGTTTTAAAATATGAGGAAGCGTGGAGTATAGTCTATTGGATTTACCAATGTTACGGGAAGATAGAGGAACGAAAAAAAGCAACAGTGGAAGCGCTAAGTGAAATTGAAAGAATCTATCAAATATACAATAACGAGAATAAATATGAAAAAAAGAATGGTGTAAAGTTAGAGAAAAGTAATAAGAATTATGAAAGTGAAAAACTGAAATTTTATGATAGTTATATTTATAATGAGGAAAAAGTTCAATTTAATATAATACGATCAGTAACAGAATACTGCAAGGAATTGAAGGATATAACAGAAGAGAAAAATTCAGTCTTTTTTAGAGGACATGCAGACACTGCATATCTGTTATTACCATCTATTATGAGAAACGATGAATGGTATAAACATGAAAGAGATATTTATAATGAAGTTATAATTGAATGTCCAGAAGAGTTTAGAGGATGTTCTACACATCTTGAGCATTTAGTTCTTATGCAACATTATGGTGTACCGACAAGACTGTTAGATATTACCAAAAATCCATTGGTTGCCCTATATTTTGCATGTGAGAGTCATAAGGAGAAAAATGGCGAGATAATTGTATTCAGCGTCCCCAAAAGTGAAATAAAATATGCAAAGAGTGATACAGTATCTGTTCTAGCTAGTTTAGCCAATTTTGCTGAAGAGGAAAAAAATAGCTTTGAAAAAATAGCTAAAAAGGCTATAAGTAGAGAAAATTTCAATGAGCAGATAAAAAGATTGATTCATGAAATAAGATTAGAAAAACCAGCTTTTTTAAGTGAAGTTGAAAAAAGTGATGTTACAAATGCATTTTTTGTTTTGCCGGAGAAGAAGAATAGAAGAATTGTAAAACAAGATGGAGCATTTATTATATATGGATTAGTTAACGAAAATAATGATGCGATTAACAGGTATAGGTATAAGGAAAAAAATAAACTTCAGATATTTATAGTTAAAAGTGGGGAAAAAGAACAAATATTAAAAGAATTAGATGCTTTATCTATAAATAAAGCAACTCTTTTTCCTGAAATAGAAGATGTAGCTGAATACATAAAGAAAAAGTATTAAATTATAGAATTAAGAATTTATGGTCTTATGTAATTTTTTAGGAAAAAGAGAATGAAATAAGTGAGGTATTATTGTATAATATATTTGATGGATAATACGGAATTATCTATTTAATTTTAACATTGGGGAGGGCAAATGAATAATTTATTAAATGAGTACATTAAAATATATAATGAAATGAAGAAAAATAATGAAAATTGTATTCCACTATGTGCAGCAGAGACGCATATTTCAAAGTTTGTAAAACAACCTTTAATTTCTGATTTTGAAGGAAAATACTACTTTTTTGAGAAAAATAAATTATCCGAATTAAAAAATTTAATTAGCTCTGCATGTGAACAATTATTTCGTGCAAAATATACTAATTCAGATAGTTTAACAGGAATTAATTGCTTTACAGTTTGTGCTATGTCTCTTCTTAATGCAGGAGATAAAGTTATTTTATCCACTCCTGAGCAGGGAGGACATGCTTCTATGCCTGTAATATTAGACACATTAAATGTTTCGTATGATTCTATCCCTTATGATTTTAATAAATACCAAATAAATTATTCTAAGTTAAATGAAATGTGTACAACAGGTAAGTATTCATTTATTATTTTTTGTCAATCTGATCTAATAAATGTGCCAGATTTGAGTAAAATCAAGTTGCCAGACAATATGGGAATTATCTATGATGCTACTCAAACTTTAGGATTAATAGGTGGAAAATGTGTTCCTAATCCGTTAGAATATAAAAATGTTGTTTTATTAGGTGGAACACATAAAACATTACCATCCGCTGCCTGTGGATTGATTATGACAAATAATCAAATATATAATAAACAGATAGATTCAAAAGTTACGCCTGATTATCTTCGTGACATTCAGCCTAATCACATAGCTAGTTTGTTATTAGCATTAATAGAGCAAATCAAATATGGGGAAGAATATCAACATATTATAGTAACACTTGCAAATAAACTTGGAAAATACTTAGAAAAATATGGTTTCAAGATTGCCCAAATAGATTCTAATGTATATACAAAAACGCATCAATTATTTATACTAATGAATAAAGAAGAAGCCGATAATTTTTATATGACAGCTCAAAAATATAATATTTCACTAAATCAAAAACATAAAAAATTATTTTCAGATGATGGCATAAGAGTTGGCACTCAGCAAATAGCTCGTTTTAATTGGAATGATGATGATATTGTTTTATTAGCTGAACTCCTTTATTTAATCAAAAAGGATAACAATCCGAAGAAAATCATCAAAATTCGAAATGAACTTATATCAAAGAAAATACCACATTTTACATATGATGAAATAATTATAAAATAGTCATAATTCGAGTATCAAAGCATTCAATAATTTGGTCTTTTTTGGGGTCGTCTAATTCAATAGAATTAATTCTACGTATAAGTTTCATGCCATAATTATTTTTGTCTTTGCATAAGGTAATGATTTTTTCTTTTGATAAAACCCCTTTGAAATTTAATCGTGTTACTTTTTTTATATATTTTAAATAATATTTCATAACATTTACTTGAATTTTAATATTATTATCATCTGTTCTTTCGATACAGTTTTCATAATCTAATAACGTTTGTTTATAGTTATGGAAAAGCCTATTAATTTCAGCCCTAATAAAATATGCATTAGCTAATAATCTGTTATTTTCATTTGTGTATTTCAATATTACAGAATTAATAGGCTCTAAGATTTCTTTTTTTGTATAATTGCCTTTATAATACAAGTAAATTGACTTGTTTCGTTCTATTTTAAGTAAATCTTTATTTGATTTTAGAAGTGTGCTTTTTTCACACCGTTCCAATGTATTCATAAAAACAGTCAGAGAATCCAAATTGGAATTAGGAACACTTAAATCATCAATAAAATATTTAGCCACTAATATTCCCAAAGCATCAGTCATTCCACTAATAGTATTTGCTTCTATAGATTTCAAGATTTTAAGAGCCTCATCGCATTTCCATAAGTGCTTATAGTAATGTGCTTCAAGTATTTCCAAAGAGTAATTAGTATTATAAATTACCAATTCTCTTTTCTTTAAGGGCATTAAGAAAGTTAATGCCTCCTGATAATTATTCAGTAAGTGCTCACAATCAGATTTTATTAAATAAAACTTATAATACAAATCATAATTTTTCAGCAATACATTTGAATATTTATCAGAAAATATATCTAATTCCTTTCTTGCATTAGCATATTCTCCAATAAACAACTCTAATTGAATAGTACTCAGTTCTTTGTCATATGAGGTCTGCTCTTTTTTGCTTAGTTGTTTTATCCATTCCACATATTCTTGATGTTCTAACAAAAAATGTATATTACCGATATTTCCATTCGTAAGATTATATAAAACTTGAATTTCATTCTCATGAAGAGAATCAATATTTATGTAATTTTTTCTAATGTTATTTTGCAAATCTGGAATATGTTTCGGATCAAATTCTGAAATAGAGTATCTTGTTCCCTTTGTTTCAATAATATTTTTTGTCACGTAAACTAAAAAAAAATCATATAGTTCCTGTTTTGAAAATATATAATCAATTTGAAGAATATGGTCAATTATAATTAGCGTTTTATTTGTTATAATATGATTTTCGAAAAATTTGTGAATATCTTCCTCATTCTTGTTTTGCATATCTAAATAATATGCTTTTTTTATTTGTTTATTATGTATGTTTTTAAATTCTGAATCTTTAGGATTATTAATACAATCAAATAGTTTTTTTGCCAACCAACTCTTTCCACATTGAGGATAAGATCCAGTCAGCATTATAACCTTTTCTTTCAATAAAGCAGTAACTAAATTCTGCAAATCATCATATCGATCTGTATATGTATTGCTAGATAGTCTATTTTTCATATTATTTATTTTTAACAAATAGTCATAAAGAATCGGTAAAATTGTATATATAAAAGGAATAATAACTAATACTATCCCAGATATCATACTATAAACGCTTTTTTCAACTCCTTGATAATATCCTACAATTGAATTTAAAATAAGCGACAATCCACTAATTATTAATAAACATAATAGTATTCTTTTATTTTTCATAAATTATTTCCTCGCAATTTAAATAGA
>OGXT01002936.1_pt1 | contig 12592 bp, 3 predicted proteins | sample 1576361 | NCBI WGS metagenome assembly OGXT01 (sample SAMEA3541514, study PRJEB24748) | human gut metagenome | biome: human gut; feature: human-associated habitat; material: faeces | place: China | collected 2012 | reverse complement strand
GTCTTTAGGCGCAGCCGGTAACAGGCCCTTACAGGGCCAGAGCAAACCACCCGCTATGCGGGTGGTTCTGATTTGATATTTTGCCGGGGTCTTTTTTTACGAGGAGGGTGTCTTGAAAAATAGATATAGATAATCTTATATAGCCTCAAAAAACTGTCTGCAGATTTCACCTTCTGGAAGGGACGTGCCCCATAGGCAGGCCATATGCGGACATTTTGCGAGGTATCGCCATGAAGAGGATCGTGTGGTTGCTGTGGGCATTGCTGCTGGTACTGCCTGCTCAGGGCTGGGCAGCGGGCAATATGCAAAACGAGAGTTTTGCCAAAGCCAAACGGCTGCTGGAGCAGAAAGTTTACTATGATCACCGTCAGACGCTCTATTGCGGGGCTGCTTTCGATGAGCACAAGCAGATCCGGCTGCCGCGGGGATTCACGGCAGACAAGCACCGGAAGCGCTCCTCACGGGTAGAGTGGGAGCACGTTGTCCCCGCCGAAAATTTCGGCAGGGCATTCCCGGAGTGGCGGGAAGGTCATGCCCTTTGCGTGGATCGTAAGGGCAAAGCCTTCAAGGGACGGGCGTGCGCGGAAAAGGTCAATGCCGATTACCGTCGCATGCAGGCCGACATGTATAACCTGTACCCTGCCATAGGTTCGGTCAATGCGGTACGCTCCAACAAAAATTTCCAGATGCTGGGGCCTGATGTCCCTTCGGCCTTTGGTTCCTGCCCCATGAAGATCAGCGGCAACAAGGTGGAGCCGCCGGAGCGGGCACGCGGACAGATCGCACGCTCCAGCCTGTATATGGCTGACAGTTATGGCGAGCATTATCGTCTGAGCCGTCAGCAACAGCAGCTCATGCAGGCCTGGGCGCGACAATATCCCGTGGATGCCTGGGAGTGCCGGCGGGCAAGCCGCATCGAGCGCCTGCAGGGCAATGAGAACAGGTTCGTCAAGGAGTCCTGCTTGTCTGCGGGCCTTTGGCCGGAGCAGGAGACCGCGTTTTTTCTGGAAGACGCTGAAGGCATTTTTTGAAGAAATGCAGGCAACAGGACGCAAAAAACTTGACGAAGACACCTATCACCTGTAATCTCTAAAAGCTTTGTGGGCTTCTGGCCTGCGGCTATGCCGGGATGGTGGAATTGGTAAACGCAACGGACTCAAAATCCGTCGGTGGCAACACCTTGCGAGTTCGAGTCTCGCTCCCGGTACCATAAAAATCAAGGGTTTACGGAAGCGTAAACCCTTTTTTCGTGCCAAAATCCCGCACCAAATCCGCACCAAAAACGGTCTTTGCACCACGTTTGCACCAAGCTTGCACCAAGCATTTGAAGCTGGCTTGAGTACGATTTTTACCTAGCCTCCTTTTCTGTACACCTTGACATTTCCCTGATTTTATGGCGTCCTCTCCCTACGGAGCCTCAGAAACTCCTACACGACGGACGCCAACCCGTGAGCTTTGGCTATTTTTGTGCCCTGTCAAGGCTGTCTGACACCTTGGGAGTGGTGTATGCTATGACCATCATGGGTCGGGAGTAGGCTAATACAATACTTCGCCATAAGGCGGGGGAATAGGCCTGGCTGTTCGTGTGCAGTTCTGAGCTCCCGGCCCTTTGCTTTTGCAGGGGCCAATCAGAAACTACACGAGGTTACTATGTCACAGGCCCAGCTCATTCCCGAAGTATTCTCCCCCTCAGTATCTCTTCACGCCGGCCGCCCGGCCACCACGTCCCTTGAGGTTGCCAATTTCTTCGGCAAGCGTCACGACAACATCTGTCGAGACATCAGGGGATTAATTGAAAGCACCCCTGAAAATTTTCGTGCCCTCAATTTTGAGGAGACGTTCCGCACCATCCCCGGCCCCAACAATTCCGAACGACAAGAGACTTACTTCATCCTCTACCGTGACGGCTTCATGCTGCTCGTCATGGGCTACACCGGCAAGAAGGCCCTAGCCATGAAGCTGGCCTACATCGAAGCCTTCAACCGCATGGAAGAGGAACTGGCCCGGCAGAAGGAAGCCGCCCGCAACATCACCCAGGACATCGTGGACTTTCCCGGCTCCATCTCCATCACGCCGTCCAGCGTGGCCGACCGCAAGCCCCTGCGGGCGCTGGTAGGCTCGTGGGCCAAGCTGTCCAACGCGCCCTTTGATGCCTGCTGGAACCAGCTCAAGGCCGCCTTCAACCTCGCCAACATCAAGGAGCTGCCGCAGGAGTGGATACCGGACGCGCTGGCGTGGGTGCAGGCCAGGATCGACGCGCTGCCCAAGGCCCTGCCGCCGCAACCGGAGCGCCTGCCCCTGTACCGCAATGGGGCCTTCCATCTGCCCCCTGCCAACAATCCCGCCCACAAGCCCGGGCCGCAGGAAGAAGCCCTCATGGCGTTATGGAAGGAGTGGGGGAGCCGCACCCGGGAACTGGAGCAGCTTTTCAACAGCCTGTCGCGTGATCTGGATGCCTGCCGCGGCAAGACCTTTGCCTATGCCATTTCCGACCTTGGCCGCCATGCCGATACCGCGTTCAGTACCGACGCCATGCTGGAAGGCCTGCATGCCTCCCAGGATACGGCCTGCGATTTGTTCCGGCAGGCTTTGCATTCCATGTCCCGTCAGCTTCTCTTGAGCCTCAACGTGGCCGTGGCCATGGGACGTTGACTTCATCCGCAAAGCTGGCTATCTAAAAAAGCGAGGCGGTAGGTGTTCGCCCATCTGCCGCCTCTAGGGCAAGCCCTCTGACATAGGTTGATTATGTCGCCGTTTTTACCGCCGCCGGAAGTTCCCGCTTTCGGCGGCAAACTCATTTATCGCCAGTAGCGAAGGATGAGAACGACCAGAAGTCCGGCTACGACCTGGGCCAGGACATCCAGCAGGAATTGCGCCATAGGCATCACCTCCCCTCAGAGGGTAGGATTTGCCCTTGGTCGTGCCTGTACCCAAGACGGAGAGGATTTTCAAGACAGGCTTGCCGCTGATTGACTTCCGGCGAAGAGGTGGCTATCTAAGAAGAAAGGGACGGTGAGTGCTGGTAACACCCGCCGCCCCGTGGGGCACGTCCCCCGACATTTTCACAACATCGGTTTTGGCACCCCGGCAGAGTGGCACCTCTACCGGGGTGCGGCGTTTATTTGGTCAACATATGTGCTACCAGCGCCGCGAGAAGGCTAGCCAGGAATCCGGCCAGCACATCCCGGAGGAAGTGCTTCATGGGAGTATCCTCCTTCTCGGAGAACGCGCCCACGCAAACCTGATACCAAAAAGCCGCAGCAGCCGCAACGCAGAAAGGCCGGGATCACTCCCGGCCTTTGTTGTGTCTGTGGTGTGGTACCCTGCCTTTTTTCTTTCCTAAACTCCCCACGTCGCCATCTGGGCGGCGCCTTTTTCTCTCTGGTCCCTGGTGGGCCTGTTCTCCCGCCTGCGTGCGGCCACACGCCGCAGCACGTCCTTGGGCATAATCTTCATGGCCGGCTTCCCTTCCGCTTCCATCTCCTTGTTCCACGTCTGTAATTTTTTCCGCAGCTCGCGCATCATGTACGGGCGTCCCTTGCTTTCCAGATCATTCAGGGCCTGGTTGGTGAAGTCGTCTATCCTGTCGCTACGTACCGACGTGCGCCTTTTCTCAGCCGCATAGGCTTCATAGCTCTTGGCACTGCTGGTGGGCTGAAAGCCCAGCGCCTTGCCAAAGGCCTCTCCGGTGGAGAGCTTCCGGGCGCCGGGCTGGCCCGGGCTGTTGATGGGCCGCCCGCGCATGGTGGTCTGTCCTTCCGTAGCAAGGCGCCAGGCTTGCATGATGTTGGCCACGAACGTAGGCACGAGAGCTTCCACTGCCCTGTAATCAGCATCAAAGCGCCGGGCTTCCAGGAATTTTGAAGGCTTGTTCACGACCAGATCATAGGGGATGCCCAAAAAGTCTCCCAGGCTTTCCGTCATGGCCTCCTTGAAGGTCTCGCCACGCTTCATGCCCTCCGTGAAGGGAGTTTCCATGCGCAGGGAGCCGCCGATGTTCACCCCCAGCAGGGATGGCAGTCCATAACAGACCACATCCCGCAGCAGGTTGTTTTCAGGCAGGGCATTTCTGACCTTTGTGGTCCAGTCCTCGTCATCTCCGGAAGCCGCGGCGCACAATGCCGCCAGCGTCGCATAGAAGGGGAAGGCCGTCAGCCCGCCAAGGGCCACGGTCGTCCCCAGGCTCTTGGCCACGAAGGCGCGCCCTTCCTTGCCCTCATGGAGCAGGGCCCGCCACCACAGGTTCAGGATGTTGGCCCCGAAGCTGCGGAACGTGAACACGGGGGAGAGCATGCGTCCGGCCACATTGCTGCGCAGGAATTCCGGCTGGTTGCCGCGCCCGTATTCAAAGTGTGTATCGCGCACCAGCATGGCCGCAAAGTCTCTGGCCTGCTCGTGGGTCATCTTCTGGCCCGGCTCAAGCCCGTATTCTTTTAAGGCCTTGGTCTTGAAGGCCCCGACACGGGCCGCCCGGTAGGCTGCCAGAGCAAGGGAGGCCCGGTTGAAGATCTCCACCTTGCTCATGGGCCAGCCCAGCAGTCGTGTGAAGCGTTCCCACATCCGCAGGGACGGCGAAGCGGAGACCTGCCCGCGGACTTCTTCCATGTAGGCATCCGTGATGACGCTGTTACCGTACAGCTCCTGCAGCATGGCCGCCTCTTCGTCAGTCAGCTTTTTGGCACCGTGCAGTCCCTTGCCGGAGTAGGACAGGCCGATGGTATCCATGGCGCTTTTCAGCCAGTGGGGTCCGCCGCCGGTGACATATTGCTGCAAGCGGGGCACGCCCACCACGGCATTCTGGGTCAGGTTGACCACGGCGGTCTTGATATTCCCGCCCAGATACCAGGCAAAGGCCACGGACTTGATATTGCCGGTGATCCTGTCGATCTGGTCGCTGTTGCGCAGCATGTCCTTGGTGTACTGCGCAGCATATTCCCACAGTCGGGGAGAGGCGCTGGCGTCAATCTTGCCCAGGGCCCGGGCAAAGTCCGCAGCGGCGTCCATCTTGGTCAGCCAGCCGTTGAGGCCGGCCATGTAGCTGTAAAGGACGCCCTTCACGTCCTGGGTCTCGAAGCCGGGGATATTCTGCCGGTGGATGCCATGGGCCCCGAAACCGCGGGCTTTCAGGACGTCGGCCACGCCGGAGAGCAGGGTGGAGCGCACGCGCTCGGCCTGTTCGCTGTCGCCCAGCCGGGACGCTGCGGCGGAGATGATCTGTTCCATGGCTTCCGGGTCGATGGGGGCGCCCAGGATGTCATCCGGCAGCTTTTGGGCTTCGCGCGGCCCCTCCCATGTGGCGTCGGGAAAGTCCTTCCTGTGCTCGGCAACGATCTTGGCCCATTCCTCACGCACCGACGAGCCAAAGGGTACGTCAAAATGCTTGCGGAAGACCGTTTCCTTGCCCACCTTTGCCACCACGAAATACTTCCCTGTACGCTGATGCGGGAAGTAGTTGTGGATGTTCCCGAACTCCGTCCGGTACATCTCCAGGTCGGTCTCGGCAAGGTCTGACATGGCGGCCATTTTGTTGTAGGCGCGCAGGAAGGCGGCATCCAGGGCTTCGCGCACCTGCCCAAAGGCCTGCTTCACGCGCTCCGGCTCCGGCTGTTCCTTCAGCCATGCCCTGAACTTTTTTTGGTAGTCCGGGTTCAGCTCCAGGACGTCGCGTCCGTTCACAGTCTGGTCAACGACGTTGAATTTCTCGATGGCGTTCAAGGGCCCGATCTGCTTCCCGTCCCACTTCCAGATCATGGCGGCCAGCTGTTCCTGCTCCTTCCGGTCCAGACGCTTGCTGGCATCACCATCAAAGAGCAGAGGCACCTGCTCCAGCGTGGCCTTGAGAGCGGCGGAGCGCTCTTCCACACGCCGCAGCTGTCTGTCATAGACCTTGGCGAATCCGGCATGGTCCTTGGCCACCCAGTGCGGCAGCTTGAACAGGCGTTCGGCCAGGCTCAGGTCATGGCGCGGGATCAGCTTGCCCATTTCTTCATTGGACAGGATGTCCTCCACGTCAGCGCTCACACCACGGCCCATGACCTTTCGCAGCGCCCGGATGCCGGAAGCAACGCTCTCGGTAAGACCGGACGGGCGAGAGGCGAGGGAGGCCAGGGGAGTATTTTCCCCACCCCTTCCGGGATCCGCCGGCTTGACCACGTCCTCTTCCGTGAGTATCCTCTTTCCAGAAAGCCTCGCTGGGAGTTTGCGCACTCTGGGCAATTGTAGCCTGTTTGTCCGCGCCCATGCGAGGCTCTTCTTTTTGTCCTGGTACAGCAGGCGCCCTTCCTGCAAGGCCGCGTCAGGCATGGCAACAGGCCTTCCCTCCATCACATGCCCCTGCAGGGCGTCCAGCAGCCGTTCCATCTGGCTACGGCCCATGCGTCCCCTGCGACCGGTCAGCGTGTAGACCATGCCGTTCCAGGCACGCACAATGGCATCGACGACCCGGCGCCACAGACTTTGTTCCTGCGTGCTGCGCAGCATCCCCCGGGCACGGCGTTCCGCCAGATTGGCCAGGGCTTCTTCCATGATGAGCAGCCTGGCAGCTTCGTTGCTGCGCGGGTCTCGTCCATATCGGCTGGCGATGTCGCGGATACTGCTGTTTCCCATCCCGCCCATGATCTGCCAGAGCTGGTTGAGCAGCAGCCTGCGCTGCGCCGGTGCCAGTGCGGAGCGCAGGCCGTGATGCACTACGTTCTCATGCAGCCAGACCTCTGCGGCCCGTTCAAGGCTTTCCAGATTCGCGGCCACCAGCCACACGGTATCCGTTGCCGGGTCATACAGGCCTTCAACGCTGTCCGCCTGCGAAGCATAGGCATCGCGCAGGTTCTGCGGCAGGTCCCCGGCATTTTCCACGATCTCCACGCGGGCGGCATTGGCGGCCATGCCATTCATTTTGTCAGCCAGGCGACGCACAGCCTCCATGCTCGGGGCGCGTCTCCCCTTGAATTTGGGCGGCAGGAACTGGCCGGCGGTCCGGAACAATACCTGCCCCGTCCCGTCATTGACGCCCAGACGTTCCCGGAGTATGTTCATCACATCACCCCGATTGGTCCGGTGTACAACGTTTCCTTCTTGGAGAGCGGGTCCCGGCTTTAGCCAGTCGGAGGGAATGCCCCGATTGGTCCGGTGTCCAGACGACCCTTCACTCGAAGGACCTTCATTTGAAGGATGGCCCGGCTTTAGCCAGTCAGGGCTGATTATTTTTGTCAGCTCGTGATCGTAAAAACGGTTGCCGTTGACATCTTCACGCAGCACGAAGCCCACCACATAATCCTGTTCGTCCAGCCTGATCTTGCCGGCAAAAATATGGGACAGAAGTTGAGGCGTCTTCCTGATGCTGTCGACATGGATACCGCCCTCAATGATCTGCGGGATGAAGGGCACGGATCGTGCCAGCAGCTCATCATATCCGTGGTGAAGACTGGCCTTGATACCAGATGGTGTCACCTGCACCCTCCATCCGGTATCCGCATTGTCCACCGTCGTCCCCTGGGGAAAGGCGGTACGCGCCCAGTCATATACTGCCTTGCGCATATTCCGGCTGTCCGCATCAATAGCCTTTCCCGGCCCGAACCACTGCGTGCTGTCGGCCGCGATCGTGGGCATGTCGGCAAAGCGTGAAGGCAGACTGTCCGGCCTGCGCGCAGGGCGTGAGGCCAGGGTTCCTTCTTCAATGCGCGAAGGATTGACGGCGTTTCTGAGAACGCCTAGACTGACAGTATCAATAGCTCCGGTTATCTGCGTGGGCACCTCGCTTTTGGGGACCACCCCACGGTACAGGACCGGGGCTATTTCTATTTCGCGCAGAGTGTGATTCTTATAGCGCAAGTCTTCAGGATCGCTTTCACCACGCCATGCCTTTCTGAGTTTTATTTCTTGTTCGCTTGGAACGTCCATCTTGAATTTGACGGCATAAAGCTTGTCCCCGATCCGCAAGGCCGAGTAATAGATTTCCTGTCCGCCCAGATTCGGGTGCCGCGCATCCTTGCCTTCAAAAGAGTCGTATTCCGCTTGCCTGACGAGATCGCGCAAAGCGCCGTAGGCCTGATTATGCGCTGTCTCTCTCCCTCTTTTGATAGAGGCTTCTAAATTGCCATTACTGAAACGGACACGTTTGCCCGTAGAAAGAATGGTCTCTTCGCGCTTGTCTTCAAAGTAAGCCTTGAGCCACTTTGCGAGGTCTCTGGCCCTCTTGAACTCCGGCACGATTCTCGAATCCACATCCACCACCTGGACAGCTGTGCTGTCCGGCCTGCGCGCAGGGCGTGAGGCCAGTGACGCCATGGCCTGGTTTCCCGTGGAAGTTCCGGGCATGTCTTCCAGCTTGTCAAACAGCTCCCTGATGTTTTTCGCTTCAATAGGGCTTCCCTCTCCAGCAGCAGGGGCCGCACGTCCTGGAATCCCCGCACCACCAGCCGTGGCCAGCTCTTTTCCAGCTCGTCCGCTTCCTTCTCTTCCGCCGCTTCCATTTCCTGTTCCGTCATCGGAAAGTGTTTCTTTGCCCACGCGGTCCTGAGCGTTTCCGTTTCCGCGATCCCGTTCCAGATTTCCGCCGGAATGCTGCTCAACATCATCCGTCTCCTGTTGCTGTTGTTGGGTACCCTCTTGTTTTGCCGCCCCCGTTTCCGCAGGCGGCTGCCCCTTGATGCCGAAAAACGCTTCCCTGGCAACTTCCGGGCGCATGCCGACGCCGGGGAATCCGCCGGCTTCGGTAGATATTTTGGCCTGCGCCGCATACTTTTCAAAGGCCTTGGAGAACTCGTTCTTTTTCATCCCAAGGGCCATCTTGAAAAGCTGCTGCGCGGCCAGGGAGTAACGTTCCTTTGGAGCCTTGCCCCTGAGCATATCCATCTGGCTCAGGAAGACCTCTGGCGACGCGATGCCGCTTGCCTTGTGCTCGGCAAGAAGATCAACGGCATCACGCATATGGTTGGTGATGTCCCATTCGGGGCCGACACCTTCCGCGATCAGCAGATTGGGGATGCCCGCGTCTATCTTGGCCAGGACAGGCCCGGGCAATGAGGCAAGAGCGTCATACGACCTTGCGATACGTCCGCGCAGCGCCTCTTCGACGACTCTCTTGCCGTCCGGGTTCAAAAGACCGTCAGCATCAAGGTACGCATTCCTCTCCGTGCTCTGGATCACGCCGTCATTTATCATCAGCTCAACGACGCGGGCGGATTCAGGCGTGTCGAAATACTGGCGCAGGCTGTCGGCATCAGCCAGGCCGCCGGCAAGGGCCTCCAGGGTCTTTTCAGAAAAACGGTCTCCGCGGCTCTTGCCGGAAGCGCGTGCGTTCTTGCTATCCGTGAACGTATCGTTCAGGGCGCTGACAAGCTGCTGTCTGGCGGCTGCGTCGTAATCATGGTCAAGCTCTCGCACGAGGATGGGCCGCCGCATGGCGTCCACCTTCTCCGGTGACAGTCCCAGGCTTTTCGCCTTGTCCCGCAATGCCTGCCGGTAGGCTTTGGCCCGGTCGGGGAACTTGTCATACGCATAGCGCACGGACATGGAACGCCCGTTGCCGCCAAGGACGTTCCCCTGTCGGTCGATGACGGGCGCGCCATGGTTTGCGTCCACGGATTCCAGCAGGAAGGCGGGGTCAAGATCGGCCGCATTGTCCAGGACCTTCTTCCGGCTTGCGGGTTCTTCATGGTAACGGCGCTCGTTTTCAAGCCCGTATTTCGGGTTTTTCTGGAAGGAAGATTCGGGCAAATGCGAAGGCTGGATGTCCTCGACCTCCATGAGCCTGTACGTCGCGGTCTCTTCCTTGTGATTGGGGATCTTTACGCTTGTGCGTCGTCCTCCGCTTCCTGCTCTTTCTTCGGAAGGTTGCGCAGTTCCCTGTCCAGCGCCTCCTCTTCCTGCCCTGATCGCATCGCCAGCAGCAGTTCCAGCGCTTGATCCGCCGTCACCGAGCTCCAGTCCACCTGATTGTTTTTGTCCATCGTTTTCCTCCATGTTTGCTGTTTTCGCAGAGGGTATCACGGACGGCGATGCGGCCCAAGAGTCTTCAGCGGCATTTTTTTGCTGCTGGTCGACAAGCCGGCGGATCTTTTCCGTTGGCATCCGTCTGGCTTCCGCACGCATCCCATCAGGCAGCAGGCGCAGTAATTCCGCACGGGACAAGCGTGATATGTCGGCTCCGTTCAACGATGTGTCCACGGCCGCTTCCGTCTGTGGGACGATGGTCACCGGGGATGGACCCTGGCGGAGTACGGATGCCGGAGCGGATTGTTGCGGCATGCTGGAAGGCGCCGGAACGGTGACCGGTTGCGGCGCAGGCTGCGCTTCCCGCGGGATGGCGTCGGGCGCAGGCATGCCCAGCCCCTCGGCAGGAGCCGTGGTATCAGCCCGCGGCGTGGCTTGGGTATTCAGAACTTGGGCTTGTGTAGGCACAGCCGTGACAGGAGGCTGCCGTTGAGGTCCTGCCTGTCCCATTTGGGAGAGTACGCCACCAGCGGGCAGGGGAGAAGGTTCCGCCGGGAATACCGGCGCGGCCATGTCCTGCTGGTCCGGCTGGGCAGGGATCCTGTCGTTGCCTTGGGGCGACAAAAGCGGAGAGGCCCGGCGCGGGCTATCAGGCCCGGGAGCGGGAGCATGCACGGCCGGAGCGGATGTTACAGGGGCGCTCGGCCGCCCGGGTGCCGGACTATCTTCCTGCTGCGGGGGCGGAGCGAGCAGGTCGACGGTTTTTCCTTGGTCAAGAGATTGTGCCATACCGGTCGTATCTTCTTCTACCGCCTGCTCCGCCTCCTCAAAACGCCGCACAAAGTCTTCGGTATCTTGGGCCGCAGCAGGATCCGTGAACGGATCGCCGGGGATGAAGGCAGGATCTGGCTTGGGGGCATCCGTGCGCAGGTGGTTCCAGCCCCTGGCAGATGCCTCCCGGTTCCACATGGCTTCGTCGATGCGAGCTTCCGGGGCGTTCCATTCCGGTCCACTGAGGGAGCCAAAGTCACTGGCAGGGGCAGTGTTGTTTGGTCCGGCAGCCGGTGCCTCCGGCCTGTTTTGGCTTCCTTCCTGTTGGTCAGGAGCCGGAGCCTCTTCGACCTGTTGGCCACGGTCATAACGGCGGGAGAGCAGGTCCAGCCCCTTCTTTCCGCCAGCCATGAGCGTCGTCTGCCAGAACGTGGCCGGCGCCACCTCCCCCAGCGCCTGCAAGACGCCCGGAGCCTCATCGCGCAGGCCCAGATCGGCCTCGATGGATCCCTGTCCCATTTGGGTGGCAGTTTCAGTCGCCATCTCCTCGCCATACAGGCCGGCCACACGTTTTGCGGCGTTACCTATGCCACCTGAGAAAACCCGCTTCCCAAGAGGGCCCAGCAGCTTGGTCATGAAAAGATTGCTCAGGGCTTCCGGCCCGGCTTCCCACAGACCGTACTGCGTCGCTTCGCTGTCAAACTCCTGGGCAACCCTGTCCCATTCGTCCTGGGTAGGCGTGCGTCCCAGCAGCTTGGTGGTCTCGGCCAGCATGTTTTCCATGAAGTTCTGCTTACTGGCCCTATAGGCGACAGCCCCGGACGCTGCCATGCCTGTAGCACCGCCCACCACCGGTCCCGCAGCCATAGTCGCCGGGATGCCGGCACCCAGGCTGGCTCCCATGGTTGCCAGGCTGTAGGGCATGGAGATCATGGCATCAGCCACACCATCAAAGGCTTTCCCCTGATATTTCTGCACATAGGCAGCCTGCTGGCGGGCGCGCTCCTCACGGTCCCGCATGGCCTCGGTGTCCGTCACATCGATATCGCCGCCGTGCCAGGTATCGCGCACCGTGCCCACGATACCGCCGGGCAGCATGGTCAGCCCCTCGCCGATGGCAAGGGCCGTGTTTCCCAGACGTGCCAGAAAGCCGGGCTCGTCAGTCTGCTGTGCCGCAACATCGGGACCTTGGGCACTGCCCTGTCCCGCATACTGCGAAAAATCGACGTTGGAAAAGTCGAACAGGTAGTCCTGATAATTGGTCTTGGTCGGGCGATGGGGTTCTCTGGCCATCTATGTTCTCCATGGGTATGGACAACGGCCGGAGGAGAGGGGTTGACAACTGGCGTTTGGTAGTGCTCTTGGTAGCAAAAGGGGGAGTCATGTCTTGGACGGTTACCTGTGCTGAAGCCCAGGAAAATCTGGCGACGATCATGAATTGTATCTGTGATCAGCATGAACCCGTCATCATCACCCGTCAAAGCTTGCCAGCCGTGGTGATGATCTCTTTGGAGGATTACGAGGCCATCATGGAAACGGCTCATTTGCTATGCTCTCCGGCCAATGCCTCCCGGCTGCGGGAAGCCTGCCGTGCAGCACTGGCAGGCTGCCCTCAAAAAAACTTTCGGTAACAGTGGGGATAAGTTATGAATCCGGGAGAAATTTATTTCTTAGAGAATGTCCGGCATACACCTTGCTATACCAGTTTTTTCCAAAGGATACAGGCAAAAGCAAGGTAAAGTAGTCCCATAAAATTGACGAGGTAACAACAGTAGCGAGTACGCAAGCTCCGAAAACCCTTCAACCAGGCGAATGTCCGCTCTACTACCCAGCGGTGGGCAGGAGTCCTCCAGCGGTCCCGAACTTCTTCCCCCCGGCTGCGGATATGCTC
>OGXT01002929.1_pt1 | contig 12616 bp, 9 predicted proteins | sample 1576361 | NCBI WGS metagenome assembly OGXT01 (sample SAMEA3541514, study PRJEB24748) | human gut metagenome | biome: human gut; feature: human-associated habitat; material: faeces | place: China | collected 2012 | reverse complement strand
CACGGGCATGGGCGCGCGAACCGGCGATATCGTCATCGGCGAGTCGCCAGTCGAACTGCGTGGATTTCGACAGACGGGCCAGCTCGGGCGACGGTCCGGAAGTGAAGCGGCCGCCCCACAGGGCGAGGTATTCGGTGTTTTCAGCCATGCGATACTCCTTGGAGAATGGGCATATTCGTGCGGTTTCGACTGTCTGCCAGACTATCAGCGTTGTGATACATTCCCGTGGCGGCTCTCCGGTCGAGCGGCCAAACATACACAAGCACCAGCAGGAGTGGCACCGTACAGCGTTACAAAACCGTCAGAGGGCGAATCGCCAGTGCGAGACCTCCTCGTCGATGTCGAACCCGCCTTCGAGCACGAACTGTTTCAACAGTTTCGACGCCTGTACTTTCACTTTGAAATTCGGCAGCGTCACATTCATGCATCGCTCGAAGAACGATTTCGCCCGTGGCACGTCGATGGTGTCACGCAGGGCGTCGAATCGGCCGAATGCGTTCAGACTTTTCTCATTGATATATCTGACGGTGAGTTCTTCAAGCAACGACCTGTCAACGCCGAGATGATCCACGAGCTTGTCGATCTGCTCATCTTTCTCTCGTTTGGCATAGCGCGTGATGTAGTCCCGCAGCGTCATGCCTTCCTCGACTTCCACATCGCCACGCTCCACATCATGCAGGAACAGCTCAGCAAGTCGTTGTTCGTCCCTCGAAAGCGCAGCGAAGGATCGGTGCAGCTGTGCGGACATCTCCGCCAACTCCGGACTGTCCTCCTTGAGTGCCTTGAGCCATTTGACGAAGTTGGCATTCATGTAGTCGGTGTCGATCAGTCCGGTGTCGATTTCGGTGAGATACCCTTCCAGCTCATAAGGCGCTTCGGGGTCACATCTCCCGTCATCGTCCGGTTCTCCGGTGCAGCTGTCATCATCGAACAGCTCCTTATACCGCTGGGCGAGAATCAGATATGTGCGTTCGTCAATTTGGGGACGCACGATATCAGGTTCGCCGTTCCCGCCATCGTTCTCATCCGCATCGTCGGCATCCGTGCCATCGACCTTGTATTCCGTGGTGTTCCAGTCGAAACCCTGCACTTTCGCCGCTTCAAGGTAACGATTCAGCTCTACGAACTCCTTGGCGAACTTGCGTCTGGCCTCCACCGATTCCGGCAGCTGCATGAGGTCCGATTCCCCGTTATCCGTGAACACGTCGAGAATCTCCAAGTACCGTGTATCCATGGATTTCACGTTCGCGGGCAGTTTCTGCACGAACAAATCAAGCGGCCTGTCGCCGGAGTACAGTTTCACCGCCGCTTCGATGAAGCCGTACATGGTGTGCGGCTTGCGGTAGTAGCGGATGACTCCGAACGGCTTGTCCGGCCCGAACAGGCGGTTCGTGCGGCTGAACGCCTGAATGATGCTTTCGTAGTCGATAATCTTGTCGAGATACAGCGTATTCACCCATTTTGAGTCAAATCCGGTGAGCATCTGGTCCACGACAATGAGCAAATCGAGCTGCTGACTGCGGTTTGCTGCTATGCCGCCGTACGGACTCTTATGCGATAGTCGCGACGAAATATCTTTCTTCATCGCCGGCCATGTGGGGATGATGAACTCTTTGCCGAACGCCTCGTTGTAATCGGTGATGATTTCAGTCAGCGCATCTTCTTTATCCGTTGCTCCTTCGTTGTTGTCGATGTTGGGATCGAACAACGCCGTTACATGCAACTTAGGTGCTTGCTGCTTGAACAAGTGATAATAGTTGACAGCTTCAGGAATGGAGCTAGTGGCGAGCATCGCATGGAATTTGCCCGCATGGCTGAGCACCGGGAACTGTTCGAGAATGTCCGAGACCACCATGTTCGGATGCGGTGAGTCGATGCCATATTGGTCTCGTCCAAGGAAATCCTCGATGCCACTGATACGGTTTCCAGCGCCATCAACCATCGGCCCCATAGGGACCTCGGATTTATCCATGTAATGCTGAAACACCTTAGCTTTAATGGGGTCAGCAAGTGCATCTTCCGTACTCTCAGCTTTCGCCTTGTCGAGAGCCACGGCACGTCTGACTTCAGAATCCTTGTACGTGGTCACCATGTACGGATCGAATCCGAGTACATTATGGTCACGAATGCCGTCAGCGATGCTGTACCGGTGCAGGCAACGGCCGAATACCATGGCAGTGGTGGAATTCTTCTTCTGGTTTTCGTCCAGAATGGGTGTGCCGGTGAATCCGAAAAACAGCGCGTTGGGGAAGGAACGGCGGATGACTTGCAACATGTCGCCGAAGGTGGAGCGATGGCATTCGTCCACGATGAAGACGATACGTCGTGCAGCAAGTTGATCCAGCCAGGTCTGTGTGACGCCTCGCTCCCCTGTTTTCACGTTGCTCATCTTCTGGATAGAGGTGACAATCAGAGTGTCGTTGACATTGGTGCTGTTGAGTTTATCCCGCAATACGCCGGTGTTCTCCGTGCCCTGCACTTCCGTCTCGCTATCGGCGAAGCTGCGGTATTCCTTCAATGATTGGGTGCCCAGTTCGATTCGGTCCATGAGGAACACGACCTTGTCGGCGTCATGCGAGTCAGCGATGAGTTGCGCCGATTTGAAGCTGGTCATGGTCTTGCCTGAACCGGTGGTGTGCCATACATAGCCGCCGGGTCGTCCCGGCATGGAGGGTCGCTGTTCCCAATCACATTTCCTCACCACATCGGAGATGGCGTTTGCCGCGATGTACTGGTAGCTGCGCAGCACCTTAAGGCATCCATCCGCTGAATCAGCGATGGTGTAGAAGCCGATGAGCTGGTGCGCCATGGGAATGGACAGCAGGCCTGCGGTACCGGAAGTGCCTCCGATGAACAGCTTCCATTCGTCTTTGCCTGGGTGTTGCCCGCCACAGATAGGCTCGTTGTTGTAGTCAGCCCAATGGAAGTAATAGCTTGGATTGAATTTGTCCGCGCCGGGATTGGCGAAGTAGACGGCGTCGTCGGGGGTCATGGCCACGAAGATCTGCACGAGACGGAACAGGCCGGTGAACACGCCTTCGTGCGCGTATTTTTCGATCTGATTGGTCGCTTGGCTGACGGGTATGCCGCTTCTCTTGAGCTCGATATGGATCAATGGCATGCCATTGATGAGGAGCACGAGGTCGCCGCGCCGCGAGTTCAACATCGTGTTCTTGGCTGGATAGACCGGTTGCTGAACGATTTGGTAGGTGCTTTTGCCGCCCGCGATTTCCTTGCGGTCATAGATGTAGAGACTGACTTCCTTGCCGAAATGCGCCACATCTTCTTTGTTGTCACGCGTGATAGACACGGTACGCCCGTTGACGAACGAATTGAGCGCGAGCGGCGTTCGCAGGGTCTCGATCTGCTCGATTATCTGGGTCATTTCCCCGTCCGTCAGCGGGTATTTGCCGAGCCTGTCTATGTCGTTGTTGTTGCGGTACAGTATGTCTTTCCAATTGTCGAGCAAATCTCGCTCAGTTGGATAGCGCAGGACGCCGTCCTTCCATCCATGCTGCTTAAGCACGGTGATGACGTTTTCCTCGAACACCGATTCGCTATCGAATATCATGATTCTTCTCCCCTTTGGACTTCCCATTGTCCTGCTTTTCGCGAGCCGACGCGCTTAAGTAATCCACGCCCAATGAGTATTTCAGCATCTCTCCGCACAGTCGCTGATGAGACTCCCACGGCACGTGCCATGTCGTCATATGTTGCTCTGGGGCTCTTTTCTACAAAACGCAGAACAATTCGCTGTCTCTCGGTTATCTGCTCATTCGAACCATTTAACTGCTCATTATTGTCAGATATCTGCTCATTCGAACTATTTATCTGCTCATAATCGTCAGTTATCTGCTCATTGTTATCAGGCTTGGCATCCGCCTCCAACATGAGCGTGAGTATCGTGCGATCAGCTTCTCCGAAGTTCTCTTCAATCCGTGGTTCAGGAAGTCCTGCATTCGCCCATGTGGCGAACACATCGGGGACACCCGTACCAGCTCGCTCGCCCACATCGATTAGGCTGAACATCTTCATGACAAGACCGTTGCGCGGATCAGACACCCCGCCGAGGCGCATCTGTTCAATGCCGGTTCGGATATCACCCGGATTCTCGAACACCAGCTTGTCGGGGGTGCGCCTGACCACCACTCCGCGTACGCCATGGTAATCGGCGTTGAACAAGCAGTTGGCCAACGCCTCACGGACCGCCTTATGCATGGGGGTGTCGTCGACGCGGAAAATGCCGTCGAGCTTGAATGGGGTCTTCAGGGATTCGGCAAGCTTGCGGTTCACGCGGAAGAAGAAATCGAACAGGTTGCCCGACCACATGCCATCTCCCGAATGCACACGATCGGTCCAGCGAATCGCCGGGTCCAGAGTCTCCTGATAGTCAAGAAAAAATTGCGGGCATTCGCGCACGATGTCATAGTCGTTGCCGAACATGAGCAGGCCGCCGAACGTGGGATGCAGCCTGCCATCCTCACGGCTTACCGCCGCCGCGCCAATGGCGCGTAGAAAACGCTCGTCATCAAGGCCCGTCCATGAACTGCCCTGACGTACCGTGCGGAAACGATTGCGATACGCCCTCACCGTGTCCATGTTGAAATCGGCGACGGTGAGATCGTCCAACACTTTGGAGTCCATCGTCTCGAATCCCTGGTCCCGAAGCATCGCCGAAATCTCCTGCCTCGTGCAACGATAATCGCCCTCACCGCGCCGGCGATAGGTTCCCGCAAAGAGATCGCCGTTGATATACACAGGGCGTTCCTCGCGCGGGGCACGCGGAACATGAATGGCCACCACCATGCCACCATCCGCTTCGAGCACCTCGACTTCCGATTCGATGGGCAGCACGGCGCTTACCTTGGACCGGTTGCTGACCGTGTTCCAAAAGTCCTGGCGAAGATGTTCCGCTTCCACTGGTGTGAGCCCGACTGTTTCAAATGTGCCGTCTTCGCGTTCTTTGACACCAAGCAGGATGACACCGCCATAGGTGTTGGCGAAGGCGGAGTAGGTCTCCCATATGCTGCGCGGGAGGCCGCCCTTCGCGGACTTCGCCTCGATCCGGTTATTCTCGCGATATGAGGCGAGCTTCGCGATATCGAATGGTTCCATGGCGATTCCTCCCCTCACACGAACATCTTGTCAAGCAAGGATTTTTTGATGTTCCGCAGCAATTCCAACTTACGCTGATGAAGGGTGATGAGGTTGTCAAGACGGGAGAAGAAGGAGCCGATGACTTGCTGCTCTTGAAGCGAAATTGGTATACCCATCGTATAAAGCGACCGTATTACGGACGGATGCGCTTTAACCGTGTAGTCAAATTTAATTCGAGAATGCGCAAGAGACATCGCGTAGGCAAGGAACTTGCAGTTTATCTTCTCTGGATTAACTGCGATATAGCCTGATACGTTCGTGACCGAGAAACGGTGCTTTCTTCGGTAAAAGACAGCCCCTCCTCCATCAATCGACCAGGTGATTAGCTCCTGATTGAACATGTACTTCCCGTAAGCCCCCATGCGTCCATTATCAAGAGCACTGGAGGAATACACCGGAAATGTTCCCGGTGTATTCGACATATCCTTCGCGGAGATTACCCTCCCTCTGCCCATGTAAAGGGTGGCATCTTTTTCAAGTTCCCCCAACTTACGCTGTTCCCAAGGGTCAGTAAAACCAGCGAAACGAATCTCGGGTACAGACTCACCATCTTTCGGGAACATTTTTTCAAGCATCGATTTTTTTAAGATGACAAGCTTGTCATACTTACGCTGATGAAGGGTGATGAGCGAGTCCAGACGGTCGAAGAACTCTGAAATAATGACCTGCTCTTCACGGCTGGGGAATGTGACCACTCCTTTCAGAGCATTCTCCGCAGTGACCTTCATATCATTCTTTGCCCCTTTGTTGACCAGAGGATGCATGTAATTATTCATTCGCTCGTGCTGTTCAAAATACACTTGAATGAAGTTGGTATGAACATTATCCTGCGGGCGATAAACCGCATATAGAGTTGAGACGATGCCCGGAATTCCTTTGTTTACTTTGATAATTCCGTACGGATTCGAATTCAATGGTGATTTCGTGTACACGATGTCGCCAGTATTGACAATTCCGTAATTCAGAACAGATGATCCAGCAAATGAACGTCCCTGGAATGCAATTTGATTTACTATGCCATACTCGCCGGAGACGGATAAAACATCTTCCTTATTGAATCTGCCGTCAGCATTTTTGGCGGTTGAGACAACAACATAGTCCCCCAGCTTACGCTGTTCCCAAGGGTCAGTAAAACCAGCGAAACGAATCGCGGGAACTTTCGCCTGTTCAGTCATCATTCGCCTCCCAACAGGGTCTTCAGCTCGGCAATACCGGCCATATCGAACTCATTGCCGGTTAGTTGACCAAGCATATTGCCAAGTTCTGCCTCAGCCTGTTCGATCTGTTCGCACACATCAGAGTATGTGGTCGAATACTTGTCGTTCAGCGCATTCACCGCTGCAATCAACTCATCAACAGCCGTCTGAGGGAGTTCCTCAAGCTTGCGCTGCAATGGTTCCACCCACTTGGCAGCAAGCAAGTCATCAGCATGTTCATCGCTCAGTCCTTCAATAACGGTCCGGGTCTTTTCATCAAGCGCTGAACGGAGATTCTTAACGTTCTTTTTGACTTCACGCTCTTCATCAAACAACCGCTGTGCACTCACAAGAGCACGGTCAAAGTCAGTCTCGGGATTCTTCCCAATCGATTTCACTGCTTTCTTCAATTCAGCGGCAACGAAAGAATCTCCATCCTCGCTGACGGCATCAGTCGAACTCTTGTCATCCTCATCCAGATTTTCAAGAATGTCAGCGATTTCGCCGCCAATCTCACTCAGCCGAGATTCAAATGTGGCAATTTCCGCAAGATCAGAGTTAAGTAATTTCCCCTGTACGAGATCGAACGGCAGAATATGCCCGACCCAGCCGTCCGGCACTTCGACATCCTTACCGCCTTTCTTCTTGACGACCATATTGGCATCGACTTTGCGAACGGTGTCATGCCCCTCGGCCTGTATGGTTTCAAGGTCGATGGAGATAGTCTTTTGCCAACTATCGTCAAGCACCTGATACGCCGCATAGGCGTCTACGAGAGGGATACCAGCCAAACGACGCAGCAGATCATCTGCCAGAGTCTCCTCTTCAGCGGCAATGCTCACATTGGCGGCATTACCCACCAATTCACCGCGTATATAAGCCGGATAATCGATGAACGCCTCACGATAACGCTGGATATATGCCTTCACATCTGAGTCGGCATTCACCGCCTCACGAACGTCTTGCACGGCGAGCTTGGCCGAATGGCCGTTCTCCTCCGCGAAAAGGCACCGGCGTAGTCCGGGGAACACGTTCCAATATTTGCTGAGTGCATCGATGTCCCGCTTAGGAATGCCGCCGAACATAGTGGAATACACATCCCAGCTCTCGGCATTGTCGGAGGAATCCACGTAGCGAGGAATATTGAGGTTATAGTCGTTCTGCCGAATCTCATCAATACCCACCAAGCGGCTGAACTTATCGACGTCACGATTCCCTGTCACCGCATCCACGATGCGTTTGATATCGCTCGCACGCAGCTTGTTGTTCTTGCCTTCCTTGGTGAAGTATTTGGAAGCGTCCACGATGAGCACATGATCGTCGTCACGATGTTTGCGCAGCACCATCACGATGGTGGGGATGCCGGTGCCGAAGAAGATGTTCGCGGGCAAGCCGATGATGGCCTGAATGTGGTGGTTCTCCACCAGGTTCCGGCGAATAGTGCCTTCCTCACCACCACGGAACAGCACGCCATGGGGCAATACGATGGTCATGATGCCGTCGTCGCGCAGATGGTAGAGGTCATGCAGCAGGAAGGCGTAGTCCGCCTTGGACTTGGGCGCGATGCCGTATTCGAAGCGGATATCCTCGCCGGCCTCCGGTGGTTCCCAATTCTGGGAGTAGGGAGGATTCGAGACCACAGCGTCCACGAACAGCGGCTCATAGGTCTCATCCTTGGTCTCGTCGGTGTCGAACCACGGCCAGTCACTTTTCAGTGTGTCTCCGTTGCGGGCCACGATGTTGTCCGGCAGGATGCCGCGCATGACAAGGTTCATGCGCGTGAGGTTGTAGGTGTTCTCCTTGAGTTCCTGCGCGTAATACCTGATGTCATTCGGGTTGCCGTTGCGACGGGCCACCGCCTGGCCGATGTGGATGAGCAACGAGCCCGAACCGCTTGTGGGGTCATAGATGTTGATTTCCTCACGGCCGGCGAGATGCCAGGCCACGATTTCGCTCATGAGCTGTGAGACCTCGCTCGGCGTGTAGAACTCGCCGGCCTTCTTGCCCGCGTTGGAGGCGAAATTGCTGATCAGGTATTCATAGATGAAGCCGAGGGTGTCGTAGTCCTGCCGGCTGTCCATCGGAATGTCCTTGATGAGGTAGATGAGGTCACGTGCGGCCTTGCTGCGGCTTTTCTCATCGGTGCCGAGTTTGGACAGGCCGGTCTGCAAGGTGTCGAAGATGCCCGCGAACACGCGCTTGCGGGCAGGGTCGATGTTGCGGTCGAACGCGGAAAGCGCGTCGCGCACATTGGCGATGGCGAAATCCCCCTTCTTCGCCACCCATGTGGAGAACAGGTTATCGTAGGAGATGAAGTAGCCGCACAGATCGCGCACGTACTGCGCGGTCTCGGTATCATCCTCCCGCAATTCTTCGAGGTCTTCGTCCCCCATGCCATCAGCATGCAGACGAGTGACTTCAGTCTCGGAAAGGAACTTGTAGAAGATGAAGCCGAGGATGTAATCCTTGTATTCGTTGGCTTCGATCTTCGAGCGCATTTTGTTGGCCGACTCCCAGATCTTGGCGGCGAGCTGCTGCTTATTCATTCATATGCTCCTTGCTTCTGTACACATAATCAAGGGTCTGCCCCTGCTCATTGACCCATTCGATCCACCCGTTTTGGCTACCGCCGAGAACGAATACAGCGGCGGAGGAGGGACTGGACAGCTCGACATCGTCCGCAAGAATCACTTTGCCTGTCTGCGCGGCGAAAAGCTGCCGTCGAGCTGCCACGGCTCCTTGATTTTTGATCACCGCATGACCAAGGTCCACCTCGGAGCCCGAAAGAACCGTGAAACGGCCGGTATCCCGGTTGTATCGTCCAGCCGCACGCACGCCATTCTTCTTGGTGTGGAACACGGTATTCACTGCAACCGGCGTTGTCTCCTTGCGGTCGAGATCATATCCGAGCACGCGCATGCGGAAAAGAATGCTGCCGTGCAGGTCCTCCACCCGCTGCTCTTTGTATGGGTTCATGCGAGGAGCGGGAGTATTCCCGTTATCGGTCTCATATGAGCCGTGTTCACGCACGTAATCGATGGCCTTCGCCTCAAGCGAATCCAGAACATCACGGTCGATATTGACATCGTTATCGAGGAACATGATGGCTTTGTTCCAGAACTCCTTTTTGGTCTTGTGCGCATCAAGTCTGACAAGTCCCCTCGTGGTTTGCCCCGCGTACACACGACTCAGCACACCATGATCCTCATCAAGCAGGTAATACACACCGCGGTCTGGCAGATCGGGAAGACACTTCGCCTCGCCCAACATGTCTCTGGGCACCACGACAGTGACAAGCGATTCCCCGTCCACCCGGCAAATACGGATACCATCCGGATTGTTGTCAATTATTTGTATGGTCATGGCGGTGAGCGCAATCAATTACTTGCCGCCCTTCGCCAGCTCATTGATCATGCATGTCCTTACGAACGCCGAGAAGCTCATTCCTCTCAGAGACGCGGCTTCTTTGGCGGAATCCCGCAGGTTAGCGGGAATGCGCATGGTAACTGGCACCACGTCACCGTCTACTAGATATGAGCGTATCTCTGTTTCACCAGCCTCATGTTCAATCAAATCGGAGTACGTCATCGCATCCCACGCTTTCAAACCGCAGTATAAATGCATTAATTATACACCCGCTTGGGAGCAGCGTAAGTTAGTTGACATTGCTGAAATCGTGGGTGGTGGCACTCCCGATACGAACAATTCAAATTACTGGGATGGCGATATCGATTGGTATGCTCCAGCTGAATTGGGCAACAACATATATGCGGAAAGCAGCACTCGCAAAATCACTCAGGCGGGATTTGATAGCTGTTCTACTAAGATGCTGCCGGCTGATAAGACGATTCTTTTCACCAGCCGTGCGGGCATTGGGAACACTGCAATACTGCGTCATTCTGCATGCACGAACCAAGGGTTTCAGTCTCTTGTAATAGGCGATGCCGATGTTTATTTTGTCTATTCAATGAGTGAGAGAATCAAGAAGTGGGCAGAGGAAAAAGCCTCAGGATCGACATTCCTGGAAATATCGGGTAGACAGCTTGAGACCATGCCTGTCAATCTCCCCTCCCTTGTTGAGCAGCAGGCTATCGGCTCCTTTTTCTCCCATCTTGACGACCTCATCACCCTTCATCAGCGTAAGCGGCAGTGGTTGAAATGGTTAGATGAGGGTGGAGAGGGCACGCATCACGATATCGACATCCTTGTTTTCAAGTTCGCGGATGACATGAAGATAAGTGTCCTGTGTGGTGTTCATGCTTGCATGACCAAGTCGCTTGGACACACTGGCAATCGATACGCCGGCAAACAACAACAGCGAGGCATGGGTGTGCCTTAACCCATGAATCGAAATCACGGGAACGTTGGCCCGTTCGCAATGCCTGGCGAGGATATTATTCGCAGTGGAGTTATACACCTTGCCATTCACGAAAATGGGGTCGCTCGCAGGCATATCTTTCAGAAGCGTTGAGAGCTGCATGATAAGCTGCCAATCGAGCTGCACCTTTCGTACGGAGGATGCGTTCTTGGTGGGGACGAATCCTCCGCCGTTCTTGTAATCCCACGTTTTACTGACCGAAAGGGTCTGATGCACGAAATCAAAGTCGTCGGGTGTGAGTCCCAAAGCTTCCGAGAACCGTAACCCGGTTTTCGCCACCAACAGTATCAGCCAATCCCAGCTTGGTCCCTTGCCGAGTTCGAGATCCGCAAGGACCGCATGAAGCTCGAACTGATTGAGATACTTCGTTTTCTTTGAGCATGGCGGCTTGCCCTTGATGATTGCCTTACGAGTCGGGTCGCGCTGAATCAGCCCTTCGTCGACCGCGTCAAGAATGGCTCCTTTCAATTGATGATGAAAATCCATCGTCGTCTGGCGTTCGTGATGTTCGGCGTAGCCGTTGATGAGCTTCTGATAGTTCACGCGATCCATGTCGGCGAGTTTGAGATCGGGAATGAGCCGACCCAACCATGCCTGCGTGAGCCGGTATTTTTTCATGGTCACTTCACGAATTGCACCTTCCTTGTATACGCTGATCCATTGCTCGTAGTAATCGCAGAACAACGTTTCGGCGTTGGTGTTGCCTTCGGTCATACGGTCTTCTCTTTTCTGGTTGATATGCGCTTACGCCGATGCCGGATATATCACCAGCTAACCATATGAATGAGCGCACGCGGATGATGCGGCTTTCGCGCTTACGCTGATGAAGGGTGATGAGGTCGTCAAGGTGATTGAAGAACTGGCCAATTACTTTTTGCTCAGACTTGCATGGCATGAGAATACTTGCATTGCTGACAAGCTCTTTGTTGAGATTGTTGACGGTACTTCCAGAAGCGAGCATACGATACTGATTGAGCATTTTCGGGGTACCAAGCATGTGGCAAAGATACATTGGATCAAAGCTTTTCGGCTCATCCCGAATCAACAACCAACCATCATGAATACAGCCTTCTATCGCCATTATGTATGGTCTGCCAAAGCTCATTGAATTGGACAGAATCAAATCGCCAGGGTGCACTTGCCGGGTCTTGCTCAGGCCCTCAGGTTTTATTTTCTCGGAGGTCTTACTGATATACCGACCAAGCGAAGGAGCATCGCCAATCTTGACCCAATTCAAACCATTGGTGTCATCCGTTATGTATTCATCGATCGGACGTGGTGAACCACCTCGTTCAATAACGACAAGTTCACCCAACTTACGCTGTTCCCAAGCGGGTGTACCCCTGTCATGTCAGTTGTCCTCAAGTAAGGCAAAAGGCTCCCCTGCGCATATGCGCAAAAGAGCCTTGCAAATCAGCGGGAGCCGTTCGACGATATTACTCGACGGTGTTCTTCGGCACCTCGATGCCGTTGCCGAACTTGACGTCGCGGGCGGCGGCCACGCGGGACGGCAGGCCGTAGATGTCGATGAAGCCGTTGGAGGACTTCTGGTCGAAGCTGTCGCCGGAGTCGTAGGTGGCGAGGTTGTAGTCGTACAGCGAGCTGTCGGAGCGACGGCCGGTGACGACGGCGCGACCGCCGTGCAGCACCATGCGAATCTCGCCGGAGACGTACTTCTGGGTGTCCTCGATGAAGGCGTTGAGCGACTGGGTGGCGGGGCTGAACCACTGCGCATCGTACACCAGCTCACCCCAGCGCTTGTCGATGTCACGCTTGATGCGGTGCTGTTCGCGCTCCAGGCAGCAGTTCTCCAGCTCCTGGTGTGCAGTAATCAGAGCCACGGCACCCGGAGCCTCGTACAGCTCGCGGGACTTGATGCCGACCA
>OGXT01002927.1_pt1 | contig 12621 bp, 8 predicted proteins | sample 1576361 | NCBI WGS metagenome assembly OGXT01 (sample SAMEA3541514, study PRJEB24748) | human gut metagenome | biome: human gut; feature: human-associated habitat; material: faeces | place: China | collected 2012 | reverse complement strand
TTCGCCACCACGCATGTCGCCGCTGTTCATGACCACGCCAGGCTGCTCATCGATAACGTCACCGGTTTTGACCGCCATTACCATCGCCGTAATGCCAAGAATTGCGATCAGCGGAACGGAAATATAGCTGACGATGGTCATCGCCTTAATTCCGAAAAATGCGGAACCGGTCATGCAAATGCCGGCAATCGCAACGAGCAAATAAGGCAGCCAGGGATTTTCCGGAGCGATCAGTTTTGCAACCGGAATTGCAAACATCGCAACGCCTACGCCAAACCATCCGATCTGGGTAAAGCTGGTCAGCACAGACGGCAAATAGGAGCCCTTTGCACCGAAGGAATGCTGTGCCAGCAGATCCAGGGAAAGTCCGGTTTTGGCACCGACATAAGCCAGAGAGCCGGTATAAATTGCAAGAATGATACCTCCCAGAATCAGGGAACCGATAAAGCCGGACAGGTCAAGGCTGTCACCCAGCGTCTGTCCCGTCCACATGCTGGCTGAAAAAAACGTAAAGCCAAGCATGATCATAAACATTGTCAGCAGCCTGCGCCGTGCAAACTGAGGCACCGGCTGCAGGGAATAATCGTGGTCTTCTACTTTGGTTTCTTTTGCATTACTCATGTCTTTTCTCTCATCTCTCCTGTCTATTTATTCATTTTATAAACCGGATCGGCCGGATAACCGCCCCGGATATTCTGCATTCCGCGCTGTATGGCATCTTTGGAATTTTTCCAGTCGGCGTCCTTGTTCTGGTAATCGAATTTTTCAATCAGCCAGTCCACATCTGCGCTCATACGCTCCATATTTTTCTGCATGACCTCGAAAATTTCCGGGAAAAAGGTCTCTTTTTCCTTCTCCGACAGTCTGGTATCCGCGCTGCTGCAAAGCTCCCCAAAATGGTGCAGGCAAAAGCCCTTGCTCTTCGCAATCCGTGCTTTGAAATCCGGGTCTTTTTCATATAAATAGAAAAAAGTGTCCAGATAGCGCTGGTATTCTTTTTGGAAACGGTCGCAGATATAGCAGGTGCTTTCCTTTTTCTGCACCCAGTCTGCCACGGAGTTTTTGGGCGCAATTTTACGCAGCTTGTCCCCCATCGACTGCTTCTGCGGCTTGAAATGTCTGAATTCGCCATCCATTTCGGACAGCAGCTTTTTATAGTAGGTTTTTAAAATCCATCCATTGCCAAGGGTGTTGCCGTAATCGAACATTTTTTTCATGTGCGTGCGGCAAAATCCTTCCCGGTCTGTATCCTCACGGACATCGCTCTCCATGTACGAAGCGCAGGAGCCAAGCACAAAATCCATCAGATCCTGCTCTACATTCCGCTCGATATAACAAAAAGGGCACTCATCGCCCGCATTTACCGCATCATTCAGCGGTATTGTATAAAGCTTTTCTTTCACTCCTCTTCCTCCATTTCGCAGTTGCTTGCGCCTTTAATTCTCTTTTATGGTCATCCGCCGCAGCGTGTCCAGATAAGCGCAGATCTCTGCAAAAAGCTTCTCCGGGGAAAAATCGTAGCGCTCCGACATCTCATCGGTCAGCCCGTCGATCGTATAGCGCACCATTTTTGTCACGCGCACAGAATCCCCGTATGGTGCAAAAATGCTGTAATCTGCCTGCATGCTGTATGCCCGCAGCCGATCCTCGTAATCCAGCTTCTTTTCCGCGATCCGCTCCACCGCTTCCGTATGCTCTTCTTTTACTGCAACATCCAGAAACCGCTGCATATACGGATAAAGCTTCATCACCTGCATCCGCGCCTGTTCCATCTGCTTTGTCAGGGCAAAATAATCCGTTTCGGAACGTTTTACCTCTCTGGAAAGCTCCAACAACATAAAGCGCGCGCTGTAGTCAAACAGAAATCCGTACAGCCCCAGTTTACTTCCAAAATAATGAAAAAGCAGTCCCTTACTGATCCCCGCCTCCTTTACGATCTCATCCGTGCTGGCGTGTCGATAGCCGCCCCTGGAAAAAATCTTCAGAGATGCGTTGATCATCCGGTCCTGCTTTTCCTGTTTCAAATCAAAAAATTTATCATTCATGTGTCTGTCCCCGCGTCATTGACTTTCTGAGTCGTTTCATTCTATCATACCTGCAGGGTCACTTCAATGTTAAGTTTATAGATTTTTCATACATACTGACCTTTTCATTTTCATAAAATAGTATTAAAATGAGAGAAATAAGTAACCATATTCTGGTATATGTATGGAGGGCATTATTATGGCTAAAAAATTAGGAAAACTTTTCACTCTCGCAGTTACCGCCGGCACCGCTGCTGCCGCTGCTTATTATTATCTCCAGAATAAAAAAGCCGCAGTGCAGGAAGCTCCGGAAGAAGAGGATGATTTCGAAAAAGATCCAGAGGATGACTTTGACGACACCGATTTCACGGACGATGATTTCGTCGATGAAAGCGAGCATCCGGAGGAAGCCAAAGAAGAAGCAAAAGAAGACACTCCCGTCTTTTCTTCCGAAACGAAAGAGGACGGGCATACCTATGTGACCCTGGACTTAAAGGCTGCTCAGGATAAGGCTGTCCAGCTGCGCGACACTGTTTTCAATAAAGTCGGCGACACCGTTTCCAGAATCAAAAACAGCAGCGAATACGAAACCGTAACCGGCAAGATCAACGAAACAGTCGACAAGGTTCGCAGTAACGAAGATGTACAGGCTGTCGAAGAAGCCGCTCACACCGCTGCCGGCGCTGCAAAGCAGGCCGGAAGTGCTGCCGCTGATCTGGCCAAAGACGCTGCCCGCTACGTAGCAGACAAGGTTCACACCACTGTAGCCGAAGCTGCTGCAGAGGCAAAGGAGGCTGCGGAGGCACTTGCAAAGGAAGAGGCTGCAAAAGAAGCAGAATCTGCTCCGGCGACCGATGCTCCAAAAGCTGAGGAAACCTCCGGCGATGCAAAGACTGAGGAAACCACTCCCGAATCCGATGCTCCGGCGGCAGAATAAACAGCTGCAAACGAAAACTGAACCCTGAAACGAATGAGCCTCCGGCTGTTGCAGCGGAGGCTCCTAACGAAAAAACGAGGCTATCCCGCAGTCATAAACTGACGGAATAGCCTCGATCTCATGTACACCGAGTGCGCATCCTCGCAGAGCGTTTTTTATCGTATGGAAACGAAGTTTCCTATAAGAAAGGCGCACCACCACTTCTGATGGAGCGCCTTTTCATTCTTGCTTAGAAGTCTACTTCTGTATCGTAATAACAGCATTTCAGCAATTTTTCCATTTCTTCCTGGCTTGGCTGTCTTGGATTTGAACCTGTACAAGCATCAAGGATTGCATTCGCTGCAATTTCCGACAATCTTTCTAAGAACACTTCTTCCGGAACGAATCCCTGATCTGTTGGGTAGCTGTCCTGTCCGTAGTTCTTGATACAATGCGGAATCTTTAAATCATCATTCATCTTGCGAAGGTATGCAATCAAAAGCTGTACCTTTTCATCCAGGCTGTTTCCGCCAAGTTCCATGAAATCTGCAATCTCACCATAACGTTTCTTTGCAGTCTCATCCTTAGCATTGAATGCAATAACTTTTGGCAGATACATGGCATTTGCTGCTCCGTGGATAATATGTGCACCATAATCTGCAAACGCTGCGCCTGTCTTATGTGCCATGGAGTGTACAATTCCTAAAAGTGCATTGGAAAATGCCATTCCGGCAAGACATTGTGCATTGTGCATGGAATCTCTCTTTGCCATGTCTCCATGATAAGAATCTACCAAATCTTTCTGAATCATCTTAATTGCATGCAGGGCAAGCGGATCTGTGAAGTCACAGTTTGCAGTGGAAACATAAGCTTCAATCGCATGTGTCATCGCATCCATTCCTGTGTGTGCAACTAATTTCTGTGGCATCGTCTCTGCTAAATCCGGGTCTACGATAGCAACATCCGGTGTTATCTCAAAATCTGCAATTGGATATTTGATTCCTTTTTCGTAATCAGTAATGATCGAAAATGCAGTCACTTCGGTCGCTGTTCCAGATGTCGAAGAAATTGCACAGAAATGTGCTTTCTGGCGAAGGGATGGAATCCCAAATACTTTACACATATCTTCAAATGTGATATCTGGATATTCGTATTTAATCCACATTGCCTTTGCTGCATCGATTGGAGAACCTCCGCCCATTGCAACAATCCAGTCCGGCTCAAATGCCTGCATCGCAGCCGCACCTTTCATAACAGTTTCAACAGAAGGGTCTGGTTCGATACCCTCGAATAACTGCACTTCCATGCCGGCTTCTTTCAGATACTGCTCTGCCCTGGCTAAAAATCCAAAACGCTTCATGGAGCCACCGCCAACACAAATCATTGCTTTCTTGCCCTTAAATGTCTTAAGTGCTTCCAGGGCACCTTTTCCATGATATAAGTCTCTTGGTAATGTAAATCTTGCCATTGTAAAAGCCCTCCTGTAAATAAGATGTACGTTTTCTGAATCATTAGATTTTTAACGACTTTGTTGGTTATATTATACCATACATTTTATTTTATAGAAGAGCTTTTATGCAATTTTAATATATTTAAGAATTAGAATCAATCCTTACGCAATCCTATTCCACAGTCCCGTCGAAGTCAAAAAAAGGATCAGCATCACAACCGGGACGACGTATTTGATCATAAAACGATATAGCTTCGCCCTTGTAAAGCGCTCACCGTTTTTCTCCACCTCACCAACGATCCAGTCCGGGCCAATCACCCAGCCGATCAGGATACTCGTCAGCAAGGAAATAAACGGCATCAGAAAGCTGTTGCTGATATAGTCCATCACATCGAGCAGCTGTCCGGTGGAACCGTTTGGCAACGGCAGTTCAAAGTAAAGCACGTTGTAGCCAAGGCAGATCAGCACCGCCGTTACCAGCGAATAAACGCCGATCAGTCCACACATCTTTTTGCGCGTTTGATGAAATACTTCCATACAGTTTGCAACCAGCGTTTCCATAACGGATACACACGATGTCAGCGCCGCAAAGCCCATCATCAGGAAAAAGGCGATTGCCACGATTCTTCCTGCGCCTCGCATCGCCGAAAAAACCTTCGGCAGCGAAATGAAAATCAGGCTGGGACCGGACGCCATGCCCTCTTTTCCAAGGAACACATAAACCGCAGGCAGAATCATCATTCCAGCGAGGAATGCAACTCCTGTATCAAAAATTTCGATCTGGCTCGTCGTTTTATTTAAGTCCACGTCATCTTTTACATAGGAACCATAAGTCACCATGATGCCCATCGAAACACTCAGGGAGAAAAACAGCTGGCTCATCGCATCCAGCAAAATCTCCAGAAACCGTTTCACCGTCAGTCCATGAAAATCCGGCAGCAGATAAATCGCCAGTCCCTGCATTCCCGTCCGAACCGTACCGTCCTCCCCTTCTGCCGACAGCGTCAGGGAAAAAATCGCAATCGCCACAATCAAAACAACCAGTACAGGCATAATAAAGCTCGAAACCTTTTCGATTCCCTTTTCCACACCGCCGTAAACGACCGCTGCTGTCAGCGCCAGAAACAGAAGCATAAACACGATCGGGGCTGCCTTTGACGTGATAAACGAAGTGAAATATCCGTCCTGTGCAGGCACGTTATCCCCAGATACCAGGTATTCCACAAAATATTTCGTAATCCAGCCGCCGATGACCGAATAATAGGTCATAATCAGCACCGGGACCAGAAACGTCAGATATCCCAGAAATTTCCACTTCGGACAAATCGCAGCAAATGCATTCAGCGCATTTTTCTTTGTTTTCCTCCCGATCGCCACATCCGTTGTCAAAAGAACAAAACCAAATGTCAACACCAGCATCAGATAAATAAGCAGAAACAGTCCGCCGCCGTCCTTTGCACATAAATAAGGAAAACGCCAAATATTTCCGACACCTACCGCACTCCCCGCCGCAGCCAGCACAAATCCGATTGAGCCGCTGAAGCTCCCTTTTTTCTCTTTCATTCTCTCCTCCGTTCCGTATTTCTTCCAAAACGCTTTGACATTCAAAACCGCAGGAATCCTCCCGTTTTCCCTGCGGTTGTCGCTCTCGTTGCAGCATTTTGGCAGATACAGATTTTTCTTCGATATGCCGTTTATTGTAGCTGTTCTGTAAAAATATGCAACTTTTCATAATTTCGTTTTAAGAAACTTATTTCGGAGTTGTTTCTTTTAATTTTGCTTTTTCGGCATTTTTTTGTTATACTGAATCCGGAAAAATCCGATTTTCGTTTTTCGGATATTTATATGAAACAAATACACAAAGGACGAACCATGAACGAATTTACCTGTTATGTCGGCAATCAAATCAAATCCTACCGAAAAGCCGCCAGACTGACGCTGCAGCAGCTCGGCGATGCGATCCACAAAAGCCGCGCCACCGTCTGCAAATATGAAAGCGGCGAGATTTCTCCCGATCTGGAAACGCTCTATGAAATCAGTCAGATTCTGCAGGTTTCCCCCGCACAGCTGACTGCGATTCGCCCGGATATACAGCATCCTTTTGTCTTTGGCGTACCTGCTGCCACTGAAACGACAGACGTTCCCGGTCGAATGCAGAAAAACCCGTTTTTCCAGGCGAGGCGGCTCTATTTTTATTTTTATGACGGACGCTGCCGCCGGATCAAAGACGGCATCATCGACATCGGCGCGCAGACCGACGTACCAAATACCTATGAAGCAACCTTCTCAATCTGCACGCTTTCCGGAAACGGGCGCAGCAGTGAAACTTTTTATACCGGCACCGTTTTGTACAGTGACATGCTGATCCGATTTTCTTTCGTCAACCAGTACAATCCGCTGGAGGAAGATCTGCTTTACATCTTCAACCCGCTGGAACGGCGCAGTTTCACAGATGGTCTGCTCTGCGGTATTTCCAGCACCGATCTGATGCCCTGTGCGTTCAAATGCTTCATCACATTGAAGCCGCAGGAGCTGACCGACAACCTGCAGCAGCATCTTCTTTTCACCCGAGCCGAGCTGCAGCGCTGGAAAAAGCTCAACATGCTCTTAATCGACAACAACGCAGAGGGACTGATCTGAAAAGGCTTTGCTTCTGCCGCTACGCCACATCGCCCGGTTGCTTTCACGTAAAAACCCCGACAGAAGCTTTTCCTAAGGATTCTGCCGGGGTTTTATGTTTCCGATAAGTCTTTTTATGCCAGTTTCAGGCGCAGGGTCTTAATTTCGAATGCTTTGAAATCAAGGGATACGGTGTTATCTTCCACAGCAACCTCTGCTTCTTTCTTTTCCAGCATATCGCAGGTCCATGCCTGTGCAACGTTGAGCGCAGTGAATACTTTCGTATTGATTGCTGCCTTCTTCGCTTCATACAGACGCAGGATCAGGTCGCCGCTGCCGTCCTCAGCCAGCTTCACGGATTCGAGAATAACGTTGTCTTTCTCTACACCGAAGGCGCTGAAGGTATCCACAACACCCGCTGTAATAACAGGCTTTACGTTCATCTCATAGCCCTGACGAACTACGTCGCTGTCTGCAAAGCTGCCTTCCCATGCAGTAAAGCCGTAGGTAAAGTGATGTTCTCTGTTGTCTGCGTGCATCTCAGGAGCAGCTGCTGCACGCAGCAGGGTCAGCTCAAGTGCATTGCCGTTCATGCTGATACCATACTTGCAGTCATTGAGCACTGCGGCACCGTGAGCCTGATCGCACAGAGCGCTGTAACGATGGTTGCAAACCTCAAAACGGTCTTTTTCATATGCTCTGGAGCGTCTGGTAGGCCGCTCTACATAACCGAACTGCATTTCGTTGATCCCGTTCTCTGCAAATACGTTGACAGGGAAGCCAACCTTTAACAGGCGATGCAGCTCTTTCCAGTCGATGGCAGTTTCGAATTCCAGTCTTGTGCTGTCTGCATCCAGACGGATGTACTGAACGAAGGGCGAATTGCTGATGCGGCCGGTTACCTTCAGGACACTGCGCAGGCTGCCTGTGCTTTCAACGGTTACCGTTACATCCTCTGCAGCGGTGATTTCCTGATCGATGTAGTTGGAATCGATATCCCATGCATCGAACAGACGCGGAACATCTTTATATAAGTGGAAACGGTTCATCGGCTCAGCTGCGAACTCTCTGCCGCTTGTCTTCAGAACAAAGGATACCACCTCACCCTTGCCGTCTACGACAGCCTTCACCTGATTGTTTTCCAGAACGAAGGTATCGCCGTCCTGAGTCAGGGAAACGCTGTCTGCCGCCTTGGTCCGGGTGTCTGCAGGAACCAGGGAAACCATACCATAAGCAGGAACTTCTGTAAGACCATATACCTTGTCACCAATCTTTTCGGTGGGAACAGCCTTGCCTTCTCTGGTCTGTGCACCTGCCGCAAAGCTTTCCGGCAGCTCAACCAGTGTATCATATGCAAATCCCAGGGAGTTGCCGACAGTCACGCCATTTCCGGCTTCTACCAGACCTGCAACAGCCTTTGCAGTCAGCTCATGGCTTTCCTCCAGAATTGCATGGAATGCTTTTTCCGCGTCCTCATAAACTCTTGCGATGGAAGAACCGGGCAGGATGTCGTGGAACTGATGCAGCAGGACTTCTTTCCACAGACGCTCAATTGCCTCTGCAGGATAGGTCTGTCCCTTCTGGGCTGCCAGCGTGCCCCATAATTCCAGATCACGCATGGAAAGCTCACATCTTCTGTTGTTGTTCTTCACCATTGCCTGAGAAGTATAGGTTCCGCGGTGTGCGCTGAAATACAGCTCGCCGGTATAGGTATGCTTCGGTCCGCCTTCTGCCTCCATATCCTGGAAGAACTCGATAGGACCTTCCAGTTTTACCTTCGGGCAGCCTTCCAGGTCAGCCTCACGCTTCGCATATTCCAGGTAGTCTCTTGCCGGGCCGCCGCCGCCATCGCCGTAACCAAAGGGCAGGAGGAATGCATCCAGATCTCTCTTCTGGCTTCTGTTCTCCCACACGTTCATCAGCTCGGTGGGGTCGGTGCGGTAGGTGTAGCTGGTAGGCAGGAAGGAGCTGATCTTCGTGCCGTCCATGCCTTCCCAGTAGAAATAATGGTAAGGGAACTGTTCTCCTTCATTGTAAGACCAGAAAATCTTCTGAGTTACCAGATATTCAACGCCGCAGCTCTTCAAAATCTGAGGCAGTGCAGCGGTATAACCAAAGGTATCGGGCAGCCACAGCATCTTGCTGTCTACACCGAACTCTTCCTGATAATAGCGTTTGCCGTAGAGCAGCTGACGGATCAACGCTTCACCGGAAGCCATATTCGTATCCGGCTCTACCCACATCGCACCCTCTGCGATCCACTGGCCATCCTTAACCGCCTGTTTGATTCTTTCAAACAGCTCCGGGTAGTATTTGCGGCACATCTCATAGCCGGCAGGCTGGCTCTGGATGTATTTGTATTCCGGATATTCTTCCAGCAGGCGCAGCTGTGCTGCAAAGGTACGCTCTGTCTTTCTGTGTGTCTCTGCCATCGGCCACAGCCATGCCAGGTCAATATGGGCATTGCCGATTGCGTAGAATACAGGCATAGTAGAACCGTTCTTCGCTTCCAGTGCAGGGCGGAGCGCTTCTCTGCCTGCCTTGTAGGATGCGATTCTGCCAGCCTCATCCTGCTCAAAATCAACCACAAGGGTAAAAGCCTCCAGCGCCTCTGCGATCTTTGCGGCCCGCAGGGAATTCGGATCGAGCTTGTCCAACAGCTGTCTTAAGGTGTCTGCATCCATCCACAGCTGATATGCGTCTTCATTCCAGATACCGAAGGTGCAGATACCGAGGGTACGTCTCTTGCCCTCTTCCAGCGGGTCCTGATATGCGCCGGGAAGTACCGGGCCGGTTGCACAGCCGCCGTCCGGAGATTCCGGATAGTAATGGCCTGCGTAGGTTTCCATCAGAATTTCATATTCTGTTCCTGCCACAGCGTCGGTGGTCAGAACGTTATCTTCTACGAAATGATGCTTCTGGGTTACCCAGGAAGCACGGTAGGTACCGAATTCCTGACCGTTTACAAAAAGTGTGGATTCGCCGTCCGGTTTTAAATCCATGACAATTCTCTTGCCCTGTGCTTCTGCAGGCAGAACCACTTTGCCTCTAAACCAGCAATATTCCCAGGTCTTGCCCCAGGTAAAGCCGGGCTCTACAGGCTCGAACGGTCCATTCATCGCTTCCTCCTGAGATAAATGCTCCATTGTGCGGAACGCTTCCCAGGAAATCTCCCCCAAAGGTCTGTAAAAATCATCCTTCAGCGTGCGCATCCAATGCTGCAGTCTGCCACGCCATTCTGAACTCATGATCCCCATCTGAATTCCTCCGTGTTGTGTTATATTCTCGGGTATTAAAAATCAATACCACCTCATTTATAACGTTTTCCATCTGGTTCGTCAACCCCAATAATCCTATATTTATCCCTAAAAAATCACAATCTTTTTTCGATCAGCCACGCCGCTGCAAGCCGCTCCAGACCATCCCGGATTTCGTCCTCCGTCAGGCCGCCAAAGCCGATCAAAACGGTTGCGCGACACACAGCCTCCGGGACAGCTGCCCCCACAAGCGCTGACGACAGACCATAGACTTTCACACCTTGTCGGCGTGCCGCGTCGACAAGCTCTTTTTCGCTGCGTCCGACGCGATCCGTGAGCAAAAGATGCAGTCCCGCATTTTCCCCCGAAAGGTCAAATTGCCTAAAAAAGGGTTTCAGCCCGTCCAGCAGCGCTTCATGTTTTCTGCTGTAGCTTTTCCGCATCCGGTTCAAATGCCGTTCAAACGCACCGCTGTCCAGAAATTGCTCCAGCACCGCCTGGTCGACTCTCGAAACCGTACACGAAAAGCAGGCGCATTTTTGCCGGTAGCGCTCCAGCAAAACCTCCGGCAGCACCATATACCCGACACGGATTGCAGGTGCAATCGACTTGGAAAAGGTTCCCATATAGATCACCTTTCCCGCCGCATCACTCGCCTGCAGGGACGGCACGGGCTTTCCACGGTAACGGAATTCGCTGTCATAATCATCTTCTATAATATAGCGTTCCTTTTCCCGTGCTGCCCAGTTTAAAAGCTCTGTCCTGCGCCCGATGGGCATCATACGCCCGGTGGGATACTGGTGCGACGGCATCACATAGACCACCTGCGCGCCCGATTTTTCCAGCTCTTCTATGCAGATTCCGCTGGCATCCGACGATACCACTTCCCCCGCAAAGAGCTGAAAAATCTTCCATGCACGCGGATAGGTCGGATTTTCAAACGCCGCTGTGATTGTTTCCTCAAAAACATAACGGAGCAGCATCAGCAGATAATCGTTTCCCGCTCCAACCACGATCTGCTCCGGTCTGCAGGTCACGCCACGGGATGCATGCAGATATCGGGAAATCGTGCGGCGCAGCGAAAGATCGCCCATCGGATCTCCCGGCAAAAACAGATCTCGGTTGTTTAGATTCAGAACGTTTCTGTTGACTTTCCGCCATAAATCAAACGGGAAATTACGCATGTCGATGGCATTCGGAGAAAAATCAACCAAAACGGGCGGCACCGCAGACGAGTCGTCCAATGCAGCTTTGGATGCGCAAGCGGCATCTGAAAGGAAAAGGCAATCGCCGCCTGCATCTGTACGTGAAAAGCTGCCAGCCTGTTCGCGAGACGTTATTCCTGCGTCCGGCGCGGTCTCCATCTGGTACAGTTCCTCCACCCGTGCAACAAAATATCCTTTATAGGGTACCGCCTCCAGATATCCCTCCGCCACAAGCTGGTCATACGCCAGCTCTACCGTACTACGGGATACCTGCAAATATTCCGCCAGAGAACGCGTCGAGGGAAGCTTCTCCTGACAGAGAAGCTTCCCCCTTCTGATTTCGTCTCTGATATATTGATAAATCTGTTCGTAAAGATGGGTCCCATCCTCTTTCCACTCAATTACCAGATCCTGCATAGGCTCAGTCCTTTTTCGGAAGCTTAAAAGAGCTCTTTAAGGATACAATCCGGTTAAATACCGGCTCGCCCGGCTTGGAATCCTTGTAATCTACGCAGAAGTATCCCTGTCTGACGAACTGGAAGCTTTCGTAAGGCTTTGCATCCTTTAAGGAAGGCTCGATCCATGCTTCCTTTACGGTCAGGGAGTTGGGATTTAAATTCAGGGAGCCGTCTTCATTGTAAACGCCCTTTTCTTCATCAATGATGTTCTCATACAGACGAACGGTTGCTTTGACTGCAGTCTGGCACGCTACCCAATGAATGGTGCCCTTTACCTTACGTCCTTCAAAGCCGCTTCCGGACTTGGTTGCAGGATCGTAGGTTCCATGGATTACGGTTACATTGCCGTTTTCATCCTTTTCACAGCCTGTGCAGGTTACAAAGTACGCGTTCATCAGGCGCACCTCGTTGCCGGGGAACATACGGAAGTACTTCTTCGGAGGCTCCTCCATAAAGTCTTCGCGTTCGATATAAAGCTCTCTGCCAAACGGAACCTTACGGCTGCCCAGTGCTTCGTTTTCCAGGTTGTTCGGAGCGTCCAGATACTCGATCTGGTCTTCCGGATAGTTGTCGATCACAAGCTTCACCGGATCAACCACTGCCATCACTCTGGCGCGTTTTAATTTCAGGTCTTCCCGGATGCAATATTCCAGCATCGCATAATCTACGGAAGAATTGCTCTTGGAAATACC
>OGXT01002926.1_pt1 | contig 12624 bp, 10 predicted proteins | sample 1576361 | NCBI WGS metagenome assembly OGXT01 (sample SAMEA3541514, study PRJEB24748) | human gut metagenome | biome: human gut; feature: human-associated habitat; material: faeces | place: China | collected 2012 | reverse complement strand
CGTACACAGTGACTGCATCGCTCCGGATTCCCACCGGATTCCCTTTTCATCTGCTCTTGAGCAGACACCTCTGTGCTACAACTTTATATTTTTTTCAGACAGTGGGATTATATCACATTTTGTCGAATTGTCAATCCGTTTTGATGGTGGGGCTGTCTAAAATCTGATGTGGGATTTTCTCGTTTAGGGCTGTTCGGAGAAAAGCGGTCGCTGTAAAGTTTTATATGGGATTTCGAAACAGGAGAAAATTTTCCTCCCTAAAAAGCGCAGTTTTCTTGAGTAGGTGCGGTGTTTTTCAGAAAGCTGGGCAGATGCCACGGAAGAATGCTTTGCTTCCAGCCCGGAGCTGCGTGAAGTGGCGCCGGACCACTTTGTGGCCTGTCACCGTGTAAAGTGACGCATACATGTCTATCATGACAGAACCATCCAGGGACGAGAAAAAAGTTCTCGTCCCTGGATGCTTTTTATCAGAAACAGGAGGCAGCTATGTTATTCGGATTGACCGATTATCTGCCGGAGGCGGTACTGACCGTCGGCGACAACCTTGAATTTCTCATTCGTATTCTTGTGGTGGAGCTGTTTGGCTTCCTCATCGGACTGGAGCGTTCCAAACGCCAGAAGGACGCCGGAATCCGCACGCACTGCATCATCGCCGTAACGTCGGCTGTTATCATGATCCTGTCGAAATACTGTTTTGTGGATCTGGTGGACTTGGGTATCGCCGGGCGTAATTCCGATCCCGGCCGTATGGCGACACAGGTGGTCAGCGGCATCTCCTTTCTCGGAGCAGGCGTGATCTTCCGTGACCGGAACTCCTCGTCAATCAAGGGCCTCACCACGGCCGCAGGCATGTGGGCGACTTCTGCTATCGTTTCCCCGTGGGCAACGACGCCCTTGTGGCGCAGGAGCTCAGCGTCCGCATCGCGGATACACCCGAAATGTAGAAATACATCCGTCAGTTCGTCAAAAGCCACGGCGGCCACATCGAATGCAGTGATGCCGTGCGGGAAGGCAATGTGCTGGAACTGGAGCTCACCGTCCGCTGCCGCCAGCCCATCATACAGGACGAGGGTTTGGATCTGATCGCCAGAAATCCCGGTATTCTGCGCATCAGTATCTAGCGGGAGGTACGAGAGGAAAAACGATGAAAAAAGCGATTGGATATGTATACGTCATTGCGGCAGCTGTTTGCTGGGGATTTTTGGGGCTGTTCAATCGGGTCCTCACGGCGGCAGGGGTGTCGCTGCTGAACATGATGCCGCTGCGCTTTGGCGGCACAGCGATCCTGTTTACGGTATTTTGCATGATGTTCAAGCAGCAGGTATTTCACATCAAGCTGCGCCACCTGCCCATTTTCCTCGGCAGCGGTCTGATCAGTATGCTGCTGGTTTTGTGCGGCTGTGCGCTGGTCAGCGGTATTGTGGGCAGCGACGTGGGTATTTCACTGGAGGGCCTGCTGATGGGGCTCGCCTCCGAGTTGTGCTATGGCGGCTATACTATCTTCACCCATTATGGGATGCGGTATTGCGATTCGTTTACCATGGCGTATTGGACGTTCCTGATTGCCGGGATCGCTTCACTGTTTCTGGCGGACGGGCCGGCGCTGCTGTCGGCGTTGGCTGAGCCGCGGACGGGCCTTGCTGCGCTTGGACTTATGGTCATGGGGACAGCCCTTCCGTTTACGCTGTATACCAAGGGATTGGAAACCGTGGAAAGTGGGAAAGCGGCGATCATAGCTAATATTGAGCCGGTAATGTCGGCGGTCATTGGCGTAACGGTGTTTCAGGAGACCTTGGGTTTGTGGACATTGGTCGGCATCGTTTTAGTTTTGTCCGGTGTGGTGGTGCTGGCCTGTGAAAAGGAGCCGGATAAATAGCGCCGGAGTGGGGTAATCACTGGCGGGAAGGTCACCTCTGAGTAAACATAGTATCAGATTATTATGTTTTTTTCATAGCCTGAAGTCCTAAAAGAAATTGTTTACATACATAGGGGCAGACTTTATTAAAAACCAATACACCTTTAATACGCACGTAATACGCATTGTTTCCGTAATACGCTTTTAATACGGAGATAATGCGTATTACGTTTTTGGCCGCGTTCTCTTTTAGTTCTGTATTTAGATGCTTTTATATTGACAATTACAACATATTGTGGTATATAAAAATTATTCAGTTATTTGTGCACTGCCCTAATGGGGTTTCCGAATGCGTTTCGGATCGCACACGTTGTTAAGTTTGTACTTGAGGAGCGTCACGCTCCCGTTTGAGATTAGGGCCATTGCGCCCTCGTATTTCAATGACTATGCTGTGAGAAGTTTTTCTCGCGGCAGTTTCCACCTGTACATTTCTCTGCCGCCGTACTACACTGAACGTGTACTTAAGGCATCAAGCATTTAGGTCGAGGCAGAGCAGGCACGGGTGGAAAGCATTATCAACAGCTTTTCGCTCTGATTAAGAACCCGAAGTATGTCAAAATGGACCCTCCCAGAAAAACGGGGCGGTCATCAGAATTGAACAATACTGCAAACGCAGGAAGGATCGTATGAAGCCGAAACGGCAAGAAGATTCTTCCTGCGTTTTTGCTTACTATTATTGTCGCAGCACTTGCCAACGCCGCAATACGATGACATTTGCGAAAACGACAATGGGTATTTTATCGGCTCGATTATTTGCATTGATAACTCTTCCGATGCTTTCCAAACAAAGGAGCTTGAGGTTGTCGATGGACAGCAGCGTTTAACGACGCTCTGCCTCCTTCTGACCGCAATATACAACCGGCTCAAGATACATAAGGATGAGCTGGATGAGGATGATGAGGACGAGCTTCCTGCTCTTAGAAAGTCCATTATTTGCAAAGGCGCATCGAACGGGCTTATTCTTTGTCCTCAAATTCAAAACCACAATCAGGCTGACTTCAATGTCGTAATGTACGAGAATGGTCTGCTCAAAAGTGCGAAGCGCGAAAAGAATTGGGGCAATCGTAAAATCGCGAAGTGCTATAAATACTTCCTACAAAGATTAGATCAGGATATTGAAGAGTCCGGTGATGCAGTCAAGACCCTGCTTGAAATCAAGAGCAAGGTATCGAAAGCGGTACTCGTCAAGATAGAGGTTGGAAGTCACGCGGAGGCTTACACTCTTTTTGAGTCCCTGAATAACAGAGGTACGCCATTGACAGCTATTGACCTCATGAAAAACCTTATTTTGGCGAGAGCCGAGCGTTCGGGTATGACTTGTGATGACTGCTTTGAGGATTGGCAGACACTCCTCGGTTATTTGACGGATGACTACTCTACACAAGAGCGTTTCTTCCGGCAGTATTACAATGCGTTCAAAAATCGCTTAAACGAGCCGTTCAGAACGGATGGGCAGCGCAAGAAAGATCCTCTCGGCTATATTGCTACCCGTTCCAATTTGTTGTCCATTTTTGAGGAACTGATAAGCAGAGATTTGTCCGGCTTTATGAGCGACATCTTGGTATGCGGTGAGATTTAAAAAACACTCAAGAAGCCTTGCCACCAGCCGCTTTTCTATCCCTTAAATGCGTGAGTGAAAGCGCTTATTGCATGAGAGGAAGTGCCGCCAAACTGGCGGCACCCTGTGTAATTTTTCTCTTACACTTCCCCTCCCTTTCTTTCCGTCTGTCCCGCTTCATGCTGAGCCTGCCATTCCCGGAACTCCCGCTGACCTTCTTCGCTTTCGTAGTGGGCGAGAATGTCGGGGAGGATGCACCGGGCGATGTGTTCGATTTCGTGCTGCGGAATACCGGAATTGTTGATGAGCTTTTTCCTGCGGCTCAAGCTGGTTGTTCCCTCCGGTTTAATGTTAAATTTTAAGGTGCAGTTGTGGGTGGGCGGACGATTTGTACTGGCAGCATGGCTCCCTTCTGAAAATGGAAAATGCAGGCGCTTGTCAAGCTGCGGCTTGATCGGCGTCTGCATTTTGTTTGGTTGTATTATAGCATATTGAGGGCATATGTCAATAGATAGTGGGCAGCACATCCATCGAAATGCGAGTGCTTTTCGAGTCCTGTTCAGGCGTGAATGTAGAGACGCATACGAAATAAGTAATTGCAGCGATTTGGAAAAATCGCGTAGCCGCAATCTGAAAGATTGCGTTCACCGGGGCTTGGGGCGGAGCCTCAACAAGCAGAAACCCATTCGTTCCGCAGAAGCGAAATGGATGGGTTTTTCGCATTTGTAATACAAACGCATTGCTTCTTTGCAACAAGATTTCGGATACGGTTTTGAAGGCGGGAAACACGCTTATTGATTGCCGGCAAGTTCTTATTGATTGCCAGCAAGTTTGAATGCAGTAATGCTGCCACTTCCGTTTGGGTATATCCGTCACGGTACAGAAGGGTCAACAGTTTTTTTGGTCAGTGGTGAGTTTAGAAATGGCTCCATACAGCACCGTATTCTCCATTGGCAGCAACCATAGCCATCGTGTTCAATGTGGTAATGAGAAAACGAGGCTGCGAAAGGGCCTACTTTACGAAGTTTTGTATCCCAAGGGGGCAAGCGGTTAAACCATGCTCAACTCCTGCTCATTCAGGCAGATTTCCTTGCGGATAGATCGCGTGCGGTCTGGCATATTGAAACACTCCTTTCACAATACAACGGACATTTTTTCTCAAAAACTTGGTAGTGGCGAAAAGAAAATTTTGAAGACGAGGGCATTGGCGATTCGTTGCCCCTCACTTTACAACGGACATTTCTTCGTCGAAACGCAGGTATCGAAATGAGAAATTTCAAAAAATATGCGCTCCTGCTTTTGCGAAAGCGGGAGCGCGTTGTATCTGCGGATATGAGATTTGAGAGAGTAGCAAGCACATCCGGTGTCCGTACACACCGAAAAAATGAGCGTTTCAGCCTTGCAGCCGATACGCCCATTTTGATTTTTGGGGAAGCCCCACACCCCTTTCATGTCTGAATTGAAAATACTTCCTGAACTTTTCAGGAAGCCATTGCTTATATTCGCTTTGACGATTATAATTATACTGTGATTTTATAAGCAGACGCAGAACGGAACTGCAACAGGAGTACTGCCCATGAAGTATTTATCTATCACGCAAACCGCCGAACGCTGGGGTATCTCCACCCGCCGTATTCAGATTTTGTGCGGCGAGGGGCGCGTCCCCGGTGCTATCCGCATTGGCTCGGTCTGGGGGATTCCAGAGGACGCAGAGAAGCCAGCGGACGCGAGAATCAAGAACGGCAAGTATATCAAGAAGCCCGTCGAAAATGAAAAATGAGCCGCATCATATCAGCGACTCTAACTCGAAATAATGGGGTCTATTCCATCTCGCGGGTGCGAATGGGCGCACTGCCCCCTTGTCACGAATCTACCTAAATCGTCGATTCGACAGACAATGACGTAAACAGGCAAGAATATAAATCTTTCGATTAGATTATAAGGTTTTAGGAGGATGAGTATATGGCAATAGACAAAAAAACATTATCAGAGGCCGACATCCGAACTAAATATATTACTCCTGCAATCGAACAGTCCGGTTGGGATAAAATGTCTCAAATGCGAGAGGAGTATTCCATTACCGCCGGGCGCATCATTGCTCGTGGGCAGGTTTGCAAACGGGAAAAGCCGTTAAAGGCAGACTATGTTCTTTTTTACAAGCCCAATAAACCAATTGCCATTGTTGAAGCAAAGGATAACAACCATTCTATGTCTGACGGTATGCAGCAGGCATTGAACTACGCGCAGATGATGAATGTACCTTTTGTTTTTTCGTCGAATGGAGATGGATTTGTTTTCCATAATCGCTACGTACAAGAGGGCGAACGGGAAACAGTTCTTCCTCTCGATGGGTTTCCATCACCTGAAACTCTTTGGGAAATGTATGTAGAACAGAACTGCATTGGCCCTGCGCAGAGCAAAATTATAGATGAGCCATATTATGTAGATAATCCGAATAAGCAACCTCGGTATTATCAGATCAATGCGATCAACAGGACTGTAGAGGCAATTGCAACTGGTCAGGATCGAGTCCTGTTGGTGATGGCTACCGGTACAGGTAAAACGTATACAGCATTTCAAATTATCTGGCGTTTGTGGAATGCGGGAATTAAGAAAAGAATCTTGTTTCTTGCAGACCGTACTGCTTTGATTTCGCAAACCTTCACAAATGATTTTGCACCCTTTAAGGATAAAATGACATGGGTAACAAAGCAGAACTTTGATACGGCCCACGAAATTTATCTTGGATTGTATCAGGGATTAACCGGTGAAGACGAAGACGCCAACAGCTTGTTTAAGCAGTTCAGCCCCTCGTTCTTCGATTTGATTGTGGTGGATGAGTGTCATCGTGGCAGTGCAAAAGCCGATAGTCAGTGGCGTGAGGTTTTGGAATACTTCTCTGCTGCAACGCAGATTGGTCTTACGGCAACGCCAAAAGAAACCAAGGAAGTTTCAAATATTGACTACTTTGGAGATCCTGTCTACACCTACACCCTGAAACAAGGTATCAACGATGGCTACCTCGCTCCGTATCGTGTTATCCGTGTGTTCTTTGACAAGGATGTAGAAGGATTCGTTCCTTACACCGGCCAGACAGATGACAACGGCGAAGTGATTGATGACCGGATTTACAATGCACTGGATTTTGATAGAAAGATCGTTCTTGAACAGCGTACCAAGTTGGTTGCAAAGACAGTGTCCGATTACCTGAAAAAGCATAATTGCCGCATGGACAAAACCATATTCTTCTGCGTCGATCAGGAACACGCGGACAGAATGCGCCGGGCGTTGGTGAATGAAAACTCCGACATGATGGCAGTTGATGAACGCTATGTTATGAGAATTACGTCCAATGATGAAGCAGGTGTCGATCAGCTTGATAATTTCCGTAATGTAGAGAGTCAGTATCCTGTGCTTGTTACAACATCCAAGTTACTATCTACCGGTGTCGATGTTCAGACGATTAAATTCATCGTTTTGGATTCTAATATCCGTTCCATGACTGAGTTCAAGCAGATTATCGGTCGTGGTACTCGTGTGCGTGAGGATCTTGGCAAACTTTACTTCACAATTTTCGACTTCCGTGATGTTACCCGCTTGTTCTATGATCCTGATTTCGATGGCCCGTGCGAACAGGATGAGGATTTCGATCCGGCAAAGGGGTACAATGGTGATCCTCCACCCAAGCTCCCGAAGCCGGTTAACCCGCAGAAAAAATATATGGTCAGCGGAGAGCCGGTTACCATTCTCAAAAAGATGGTACAGTACATGGATCGGGATGGCAAGCTCATTACAGAAAGTCTGATTGACTATACCAAGAAAAATGTTCTTAATCAGTATGCGACGCTGGATGATTTCCTGTCTGCTTGGGGAGCTGCCGAGCGCAAGGAAGCCATTATCAAGGAGATGGAGGAACACGGCATTCTGTTCTCTGAACTCTGTGAGCAAATCAATCAGGATCTCGACCCGTTTGATCTGATTTGTCATATTGTATTTGACCAGCCGCCGCTTACCAGACGTGAACGAGTCAATAATGTTCGGAAGCGCAACTATTTCACCAAATACGGAGAAAAAGCTGCTGAAATTCTGGACGCACTGCTTACCAAATATGCCGACTCCGGCTTGTCTGACTTAGAGAATGTAGATGTACTGAAAGTCGATCCTATCAAGCAATATGGAACTCAGGTATATATCGTCAACACGATTTTCGGTGGTATTGCGAAATTCCGACAGGCGATTAAGGATTTGGAGGCTGCCATCTACGCCGCATAAAGGAGAATAATTACTATGGCAATGTCCGCTTTGATTAAGTCACTGGAAGACATCATGCGCAAAGACGCTGGTTTGAACGGTGATGCGCAATATATCGAACAGATCACCTGGCTTCTGTTTCTAAAAGCTTTTGATGCCAAGGAAATGGAGTGGGAATTCCGACCCGAGTACCGTGGCAGTACCATCCCAGAGGGCTTCCGATGGCGTGATTGGGCGGATGATAAAGAAGGTATTACTGGCGATGCCCTGATTAAATTTGTGGACGAACTGTTCGACAAATTGAAGAAACTGGACGTATCTGATGGCGATCTCAAAAAGTTTGTGATTCGTAATGTGTTTACGGACATCAATAACTATATGAAATCCGGTATCTATCTTCGCCAGCTCATTAACCGTATCAACGAAAAGGTTGATTTCATCGACGCTACGCAGAAGCATACATTTAACGAACTGTATGAGGGTATGCTCAAAGATTTGCAAAGTGCAGGTCGTGCAGGCGAGTTTTACACGCCTCGTCCGGTAACCAACTTTATTGTTGAGAAAATTGATCCCAAATTGGGCGAGACCGTTCTTGATCCAGCTTGCGGCACCGGTGGTTTCTTAACCAGCACTATTGCGCACATGGGAAGTATTACAACGACTGAGCAGCTTAATACTCTGCAAACTACTATTTTCGGTTGGGAGAAAAAGCCTCTTCCGTATCTGTTGGCCATGACCAACCTGATTCTGCACGATATTGAAACTCCGCAGATTCGTCATATCAACTCCCTGAACAGACCGGTAACGGATTATTCTGCCAAGGACAGGGTTGATGTTATTGTTGCAAATCCTCCCTTTGGCGGCGCGGAAGATGATGCTGTGAAGCAGAATTTCCCAGCAGAATTCCGCACAAGCGAAACTGCCGATCTGTTCCTTGTGCTAATGATGTATCTGTTGAAGGACAAAGGACGCTGCGGTGTAGTTCTTCCCGATGGCTTCATGTTCGGTGATGGCGTAAAGGCTGCTATCAAAAAAAGAATGCTGGATGAGTTCGGTTTGCACACCATTATCCGCTTGCCGCAGGTTTTCAAGCCCTATGCCAGCATTAATACGAATTTGTTGTTCTTCCGGAAGGGGGTTCCCAGCCGAGGCGTCTGGTTCTACCGGCTGGATTATCCGGAAGGAGTCAAGAGCTTTACAAAGACCAGGCCTATGTTGGACAAGCATTTCGATCCGGTTCGTGAGTGGTGGGCTGATAAACAGCCAATTGTGGTAGAAGGGAAAGATAAGGCGAGATTCTTCACTGTAGGTGAATTGGTGGCTCTAAATTACGATTTTGACAAATGCTGTCCTTTCCCCCATGAGGAAGAAGAAATTCTGGAACCAGCCGAACTCATTGCCCGCTATCAGTCCGAGCGCACCGAACTGAACGCTAACATTGACCGCATTTTGACGGAGATTTCCGCAATGCTGGAGGTAAAAGAATCATGACCGCACAGGGCTTGAAAAACTCCATACTCCAGCTTGCTGTTCAGGGAAAATTGGTGCCTCAAAATCCATCTGATGAACCTGCTTCCGAATTATTAAAGCGTATTGCTGATGAGCGTACCCGTAGAATGGCCGAAGGAACGCTTGTGGTGGATAAGAAGCATACAGCATCTCCAATCACCGCAGACGATATTCTTTATGATCTTCCTGAAAACTGGAAATGGACCCGTTTTGCGGATATTGTTACATTCAGCTCAGGAAAGACACCTCAGAGACAAAACACTGCCTACTGGAGCAATGTAGAATATCCTTGGGTTTCCATTGCAGATATGCAAGCAGATTCACTTACAACCACTACAAAGGAACAGATCAGTGAAGCGGCCTTCGAGGATTGTTTTTCGGGAAAAATTGCTCCTGCTGGAACAATGATAATGAGCTTCAAACTGACGATCGGAAAGGTGAGCATCCTTGGAATGGATGCTGTCCACAATGAAGCAATTATTAGCATATATCCTACGGCACCTGTTGGCGATAGTCGCATATTGCAGAAATGGTTGTTCAAGATTCTTCCTCTTGTTGCGGCGACAGGTAATTCCAAAAATGCAATTAAGGGAAAGACGTTGAATGCTATATCAATGAGTAATTTGATGATTCCTGTCCCTCCCCTTGCAGAGCAGGAGCGTATTGTTGCCAAAATCGAGGAATTGTTGCCGCTTGTGAATGAATATGACGGGGTAGAAAAACGGATTTCTGCACTGAATACTGAATTCCCTGATAAGCTCCGCAAATCTATTTTGCAGCAAGCAGTACAAGGGAAACTGACCGAACGTGACCCTTCAGATGAGCCAGCATCAGAACTGCTGAAACGAATCCAGACGGAAAAAGCCAAACTCATAACCGAGGGGAAGATAAAAAAGGAGAAGCAACTACCGCCGATTACAGAAGATGACTGCCCATACGATCTTTCTGATACTTGGGTATGGGTTAGGTTGGGAGATATTGTGCAGTATCAAGGTGGTTATGCCTACAAGAGCGACACCTATGTCAAGCAATCAAACAATCAAGTTGTTCGACTTGGAAATGTAAAAAATAGTGCGCTTCTCTTGTCTGCTTCTCCTGTCTATATTCCAAATCATATCGCAGAAGAAACCGACGAATATAGAATAGTAAAGGATACCATCCTTTTCACTATGACGGGTACAAAGGGAAAACGAGATTATTTTTACACCTGCAAAACAACAGAGGACAACTCTTCAGGTTGCAAACTATACCTAAATCAGCGTGTTGGATGCTTGCGCCCCTATTCTGGAATCAATTTGGATTGGCTCATCATTGTTTTGCAATCTGAAGTGGTTCTTTCTCAGATTTTTGCGACTGCAACAGGCAATGCAAACCAGGCAAACATCGGTTCTACTAATACGATGAAATTGATGATTCCGCTTCCACCATTGGCTGAGCAGAAACGCATCGTAGCTCGTGTGGAGGACTTGTTGGCCGCCTGCAAAGCACTATAACACCCCCATATAAAGAAAGAAGGGATAATATGAAAAAGCACGAAATGTTTAAGCACATTGTAGCAATTCGTACTGCGAAGAACGGAAATGTATACGCTGGAACGGGATTTTTTGTAAAAACGGAGGAGAATAAGATATATCTTGTAACTGCAACACATGTTGCACGAGATACAACAATCACAACAGATATTTGGTTGAGAAACTTGACAACAGGTCTGCCGTTTGCTTTCAAAATCAATCAATTAAATTCTATGGTCATGTGGTTATATCACCCTATAGCCGACATGGCGATTTTGGAAATCCAATGTGGTGAAAAAATTGATTTGTCTCCTTATGTCTTAGACCTATCATTCTTTGAACACGACTTTAACGCTGTGCCTGAGCGCGAATTATCTCTGACCATGTATGGGATGCCTGATATCTATACAGATTTAGAGTTTGCGCCTTTTACCTGTGATAGCAAGCCTGCATCAAGTTTATGGGTATCACATTTTGATGTTACTGGCAACAGTTTCAACTGCTTTATGTTGGACAAACCCTCCACGCAAGGGTTTAGTGGAGGGCCCGTAGTTAGCTTTGAAAATGCAGAGAATCCAGTATGCTATGGAATAATTCACGGAACTCGTCAAGACAATACTGGCGGCAAGCTTGCGATTGTGGTACATAGTGCATATTTGTTTGAGTTGGTTGAATACGCAAAAAAGAATTGACCTTTTATATAGGTAACGAATGAAAGGCTCTTTATGCATTACTTGATATTTACAGATGAAGCCGGTGCATACAAGGCTCAAACAACGCCTGAGTTCCGCAGGCGGCATCCTTTCTACGTACGTTCCAATGTGATGATCTCTATGGATGACTACATGGAGTTCCAAAAGGAAATGCAGACACTCAATGGTATGTATGAAATACCAGTTGGTGAAGAAATAAAATGGAGTGACCTTTGGGAAAAACTGCGCAACCGCCCCCGCACTCCTGCAATTGCTGCTATAACTGAAGACCGTCTAAAAGGATATTACAGGAAAGTTTTCGAGTGTGCGTCGCAGAAAGATTCCCTTCAATACATATTTACCATCACCAACGTCTATGAACAGTACTGCCTTTTGGACGAACGGCATATATACAAATTTCATTTACAGGAAGCTTTTCAGCGCGTACAGATGGACTTGCGTCCACGCAATGAGTTCGCTGTATTCATTATGGATGAGTTAAATACGGAAACTATAAAACAGATCAAAGCTGTTTGCCATGAATTTACTGTAAATGGTGACTTCATCCGAAACTACGGAAATGTATATCACAGCATTTTAACTGAGAGCAGCAACCAGAGCGCAGGTATTCAACTTGCGGATTATGCTGTTGGAGCTATGTACGGTTACCTGCGACGATCCTTCATTGCACCGGACAATTACGCCTTTGCGACAGACATGTATAATGACTACATTTACAGGAAATTGCGGCATAGTGCAATGGGAAGTATTATGGGCTATGGTATCCGAGAGGTACCTAAACACTCGATCTTGAGGCAAAACTTGGCAGCCCTATTTCCTGATATTCAGGTGGATACTGCTACATAAAGATTATCGATAGGTAATTTCGAGGTTATCGTTTACGCAAAAGCTTCAAAATCCGGGTTGACATCTGCTCGGATTTTGATTATACTATATTTAACCCGAATTGGAGGTTGAACAGCATGAAACAACTGGGTATGCGTCTTCGCGCATTGCGGGAAGGAATTGGCTTATCCCAATCAAAATTTGCCGACGTGATCGGCTCTACGCAGTCCAGCATCAACCGCTATGAAAACGGTCAGGCAACGCCGACTGTCGATCTTCTGCGCAAGTATGCGGACTACTTTGACGTTTCAATGGACTATATCTTTGCCCGCTGCGATGACC
>OGXT01002919.1_pt1 | contig 12646 bp, 6 predicted proteins | sample 1576361 | NCBI WGS metagenome assembly OGXT01 (sample SAMEA3541514, study PRJEB24748) | human gut metagenome | biome: human gut; feature: human-associated habitat; material: faeces | place: China | collected 2012 | reverse complement strand
TGTCGAAAACACGGGAAAAATGGGCTGCGGACGCCATCACGTGGCGAAAGACCGTCGGCAAACCCTGAAACACCTCACCGCAAACCAACATCCGGGCGTGTCGCAACCACACTATCCGTTTACGGCCCATCCCCCAAGCCAACCCATCCGAGAAAACCTCCCAGCCGAAAGCTGAAATAGGAGAAACAGAAGAAAGCAGATAAACGAAACCGCACCGCCGATCGTTGTCCTGAACACATTCAGATCTCAACTGATCGAAAGTGCGGTTTTGCATATGCGCGTGCAAGCGACGGCAGAACAAGGCAGCGCAGCCAAAAATCGATTAATCGGTGCAACCGAAACGGTAGAGGGCCCAACCCTGGCCGTATTGCGAATAATCGGCAACCTTCACCAACGTGCCGCCATCCAGATACGTATCAATCAATTCCTCATTGTGGAAGGAATCGTACTGGGCGCGATACGGGAATGACTGCAGACTCTGCGCCTGGTCGCCCATCGTAAGGAAGTATTCCGGAGCGTCGGTTAGCGGACATACCGTGCCGAGCACCTGCTGCGCATCGCCGGAAGCAAACGCGGTCTCCACTTTGCCGAACGGAGCGGATGGCACATCGGTGCGCGCATTGATGATCGGATACAACATGTTCGCGTTGAACAGCGTCTCCGCATACATCGAACCGTTCAACGGATCGGAAATGATGGTGGCCTGGGTGCCCGTACGTTCCGTGACCTTGCGCAGCACAGCGATCTTTTGCTCGGTGAGCTGCTCGTTGGGGTCGCTTTGGTTCAGACTGGAATGCGCGATGATCGTGTCGCGAGCCGCGGAACGCGATGGGCATACGATCTGCGCGGAAACCGCAAGTATCGCAATCACAAGGAATACGGCGATTAGGACGATCCAATTGGAAGCGAAAGAAGCGTTCTTCACGGAAGAAACAGCAGACGCAGAAGAAAGGGAAGGAACGGAAGAAGCACTATTCTTCGTGGAAAAGGACGATGCAGAAGGAGCGAAAGAAGCGGATGCGGCGCACGCGGAAACGCATTCGGCAAGAGCGTTGATTCCAATGACAAGCAGCGGCAGCGCGACCAGCGGAAGCATGGTCATAATACGGTTTTCATCGCGATACCACGGAGCGCTGATGATATTCGGCAACGCGCCGACCAGCGTGACCGTGCACACATACACCAGCGCGACCAGCAGGAATGCGGCCGTCAACGCAATCACGTCACGCAGGCGATCGTTGCGACGAAGTCGAGATGATTCGGACGACGCGGACGCGGCATCAGTGGCGTTGGAGTGCGACGCAGGTGGCGGACAGGAAACGGAAACCGGGGAATCAGCGGCGGAAACCGCAATATCAGAAGTCGAAGCATCAACATCGACATCAGCAGAAGCCACGGGAACCACAGTGGAAGCAGCCGACGAAAACGAATCCGAAGCACGCGCAGCCGCGCGGTGGGAAGCGCAAACGAAAGCGGCCGCAGTTCCCGCAATCAGCAACAGTGCGAACAGAATCGCAGGAAAACCGTCAAGCCCATCCGTGAGACAGAACGAAATCGACTCCCACAAATTCTTGGACGGCTGATGGCTATGGAACCAGGAAGCGGGATTCGCCCAACGGTCCGATTTGAACGACGTAAGCATCAACGCCACAAACGCCACCGCGCCGACGCACATGGCAATGAACGCGCCAAGAATCAGCTTCCACGGCAAGCGCAGCACAATGAACGGCACCAAAATCAGAGCATACGTGAATGCGATACGCGGGTGCGCAACCAAGCAAACCACGCCTGCGACAGCAGTGATCGCAAGCCATTTTGCTATATGCTCGCGCGCGGCGATCGCATCGAACAAGCGCAATGTGGCGGCGATGAGGAACGGCAGCAGCGACGTGGCGAAACCGAATGCGATCAGCGGACCGGCATTCAGCAGTCCGTACGGGTGGCACACCGAGCTGACGGCAAGCACGGGCACGAACAGTCCAATCAGATTCCGCAGAACGAAAGTAGCGTCGAAAGTGACGTTATATTGCCGATTCACAGCTGACGATACCTGCTGATTTGAAACATTCGACGATTCAGATACGGACGACGATTCAGGCGTAGACGATGCTTGAGAAATACGTGAAATTGGATTGGAAATTGGATTACCGCGATTCCAACGTTGCAGGAAATACCTGCATAATACCAGCATTCCGGCAGGGAAAATCACGCCCGAAGCAATGATCCACGTGATATTGAATGCCGCGTAGATCGAACATTGCACGCCGAACAGCGCCGCGATCTTAATCACAAGGTAAGCACAGACGTGAAACAACGGCGGATAAAACGAATCATGCGGCCACAAATGCAGAGCCGCCCCCAATCCCTCGTCAAGCAGACGGTGAATGAAATAGTAATGCGCGGGGGCATCGCTGCTGACGATCGGCGTATTCCACACCGTGGAGGGGAACCACGCAATCACCAGGCATAGTGCGGACGCGACGCCGATAATCGACGTAAGCCACGGCAATAACGCGTGACGCGATGCAGGACGCAGCATCGCGTGGCACCGCTGCAGGCCATGTTTCCGCCCGGACGGACCGCCCTTGGCCGAATCATTCCTGGCTGGACCATTCGTAGCCGAACCATCCTTGGCCGAGCCATTCTGCCGAGCCTGAGTCTGCACATAAGCCTGCACATAAGTTCGCGCACGAGCCTGAGCCGAGCCACAATCGCCCGACACGGAACCGGTATTCGTAATCTGTTCGGAAGTCATCGATTCCATCGTAGCGAGTGCCGCAACCATGCTCAACGTTCGATTTTCAGGAATCATTCAGACTTCATGCAGGGGTATAACAGTGTTGCGCAAGAAAACAATCACGTTGGAAGCCCAAGATGATTGCACGGGACGCACCATGCGCTACGGGCCTGCCTTGCTGCGGAGCGCGCGTCCCGGCCAACGCTGACGTCGGCATGCGCCGGCGCGCAATAACAGAGAACTGGAGAAGTACCGCATGTTCGTTCTCAAGAACGCATGGGCGGCGCTCGGCCGCGTCAAATGGCGCACCGCGCTGATCGCCCTACTCGCACTACTGGTGTCTTTCTCGGCTGCCGTGGACTTGGCAGTGATTCGAGCCGACGACACCGCCAATAATGAAACATACCAGTCGCAAAAAGCCACGGCGGTGATTCGGCCGAACGCGCAAACACAAGCCAAGCGCGACGGTGCCGATTCCAGCTATACCGACAAGTATTTGACGTGGGAAAAGTACAGCACGTATGCAACGGCCGCACAGAGCAACAACGTGACCTTCAATTACACGTTGGCAACATCGGTGCCGGTGCGCGAAAGCAAGTCGTTGCAGGCAATCGCCGCGAAAAACGATACCAGCGAAGACAAGACCGGCGGCAACCTGACCCTGCAGGCGTTCTACACGTTGGATGCCGCGAAAATCAACGACTACGGCTACTACAAAGTGGTCAAAGGCAAGCATCTGAGCTATAAGACGCAGAGCGACGGCGTACTCATCTCGCAAGCGCTGGCCGATAAGAACAATCTCAAGATCGGCGACAAGGTGACGGTCGGTAATCCGTCGAAGGCTTCCGACACATACACGTTCACCGTGCGCGGCATTTACGAATACGACAGCGACGTGCCTGAAGGCAACGGATCCGACGCGAAGTATGCGAAGGACAATCGTGAGAACGTGATCTACACGACGTATATCAACTTCGCCAAGAACGGGCTTGACACGACGGAGGCCACGGGATGGGGCGTTCCGAATCTGAATATCATCTTCTCGCTGGCGAATCCTTCCACCTACAACACGTTCGTGCGCTTGGTGAAGAAGGCCAAGTTGGACACGAAGACGTACGAGATCACCTCGCCGTCGCTTACCGCTTACAAGAAGTCGATCGAGCCGCTTGATTCCGCCGCTTCGGCAGCGCGCATCATGCTGATTGCCGTGACGATTGTCGGTGGCATCGCTTTGCTGGCATTGATTGCATGTGCTGCGATTGGCGGCCGCCGCGATGAGATCGGCATGGCGATGATCACAGGTGTGACCAAGGGCCGTTTGGGATGGCAGTTCATGCTGGAAACGTTCATGATGACGGTTCCGGGTTGGATTGTCGGTTTGGTTGCGGGCGCGCTGTTGGCGAAGCCGATCGGCACCGCATGGGCCGGCGGGCAGGCTGTGTCGATGACGTCCGCTTCGGTGTGGAACGTGATCTGGTACGGCTTGGGCGCATGCCTGGTGCTTGGCATCGTGGCATTCGCGCGCGTGGCCTGCTTCAACCTGAACCAACTGTTTGAGGAACGCTCGGAGGTGAAGGCATGAGCGACAACATGAATGATAAGAACGAGAACCTCGACAAGACCGTGGTCGACGAGACTGCCGAGACCGCATCAAACGAGACCGTCGATGATGTTGCGACTGACGATATTGCAGCTGACGCATCTTCCGCTGATTCCATTGAATCCATCGATTTTGCGGTGGTATACGACGATGACAATGCAGATATCGAAATTGCCGCATCTGACGGCGCGGAAATTTCCGACGATGTAAACGATGGCGATACTGCAGTAGCTGCCGACGGCGATGCTGTGGTATCTGCAGATAATGCAGATACCACCGAAGTTGCAGATGACGCTGCAACTGCTGCTGATACTGCGGATGGTTCGAATGTGGTCGCCAACAATGCGAATCAGGTGAAGGAAACGCTTGCCTTGCGTTCTTCCGACGAACCGACCGTGCTGGAATCGCATGAAATGGTGAAAGCCGATTCCGCAACCAGCGTCTCCTCACAGCTCGACCGCGAAATCAAGCATCATCGCAAGAAGGATGCGTTTTTCTTCAAAGCGAATCCGACGTTCGCACTCGATCATGTGACCGTGACCAATCGCAAGACCGGCCGCAATATTCTCGACGACCTATCGCTGTCGTTCCATGCGGGCGCCACGCATGCGGTGCTCGTGGACGCGGAGGATCGCGAACAGCATCAGGCGTTGCTGGCCACCATGGTCGGCATGGTACGCACGGACCGCGGCAACGTGATGCACAAAAGCACCAACCTGAGCGACGTCGAACCGGTCGAAATGTTGGGACACCGCATCGGATTCATTCCGCAACGTTTCGCTTTCCGCCCCGATCTCGACGCGGAAAGCAATGTACTGTACGCCATGGATGCGTCGAACCGCAACTTCCTCAAGCCGAAGCCTGTGATCGCCCGCGAACTGCTCAAGCGCGTGGGCTTCGACGAAGTGACGTCCGGCCTGGCAGTCGGCGAAGTAAGCGAACTGAACCAGCGCCGCGTGGCCATCGCTCGTGCGCTGAGCTGCGAGGCTGAAGTGATCATCGCCGACGAGCCGACCGCTGGATTGGATGCCGACGATGCGGCCGTGGTGTTGGATCTGTTGAAGAAGTTCAAGCGCGATGCCGACCGCAAGCGCGCCATCATCGTGGTGACCACCAATCCGGAGATCGCCGATGCGATGGAGCACAGCGTGGAACTCGACTAGCCGCCTAGTGCAACGGGCGCACGAACATAGACTCTTTCGTGCGCCCATAGGTAAGCCCTTTGGAATTCTGGTTTTAGCCAAATTCCAAAGGGCTTGCGTGTTCTGGAAACGGTCTGCCCTACTCGACGATACGCATGTGGTACTGCTCGGCGAGCGGCGTGACGTCAAGCACGCCGTATCGTTCGAGCAGCCGCAGCCATTCGCGCCTGTTACTTTCGCCGAAACGGGCTGCCTTGCGCGCATAGGCTTCGGCCGTCAGGAACTTCGGCGGAATCGACTTGCTGTTGTACTTGTCGGCCACCATCACCACTTCCTGCTCAAGATTCATGGGCACATAGTCGGCCGGAGGCAATGGCAATCCTTGCGATTCCACCGCTTCTTTGGTGAGTCCCACACCGGTGTGGTTGCGCGCGAACTGCGCGATAGACTCGTCAACACCCTCATTCAACAAATATTCGTAGCCTTTAAGCCCATGCCGCACGTAATTCGGACCGTCGAATTTCAGCGGTCCACCGTCGGAACCGTCTTGCTTGAGCAGAAAATACGTGCCGATATCATGCAGCAGACCACCGATCACCACCAGATGCTCGTCGATCAGCCTCGGCGGAACGGTCCCGCCCGTAAGCCCGTCCGATGATGGAATGGAGGGGATGCGAAGCATACCGAACGATTCGCTTCCATTGCCGTCTTGCGTAAGCCTAAGGCCGAAATCGCCCGCTTTTTCAGGGGCATCGTCCGGTAGTGTGCAGCGGCGGGTGAACAGTGCATTCTGCCTGCGTGCCATGCGACGTGCGATGTCGGCGACGACTACGCAATGTCCGTGAATCAAATCGTATGCGGCTTGCGATTGCGCGATTTTTCGATGCAGTTCGTCAACTTGGGCGAGTGTAGGAATATATCCGGTTGTCATACCGCCTATCTTAGGCGCTGTATGACGATTGCCGCATGCTGAATCCGGTCGAAAAAAACTGGAAATCCCCGATGAAAGTTTCAGCCGAAAAATTCCGAAATACGGATTTCAGATTACGGATTTCAGATGGAACGCACACGGAATGCGCCGGTACGGTTGGAAGCAACGATCATCTGATTGTTTTCCAAACGAGTCCAGCCATCTTCGGCACACTGATCGAAACCGGAGCTGGCCACAACCACGCCCTTCGGCTGGCCTGCAGCCTGATCCGCTTCGGATTCACCGAGCGTACGATAGCGCATCACACGATAGTCATGCGCCTGGTCGCCACGGCCGTACTGGTCATAGATTTCCACAATGCGCTTGGACGTGACCTCACGACCGGCCGCGCACAGAGCGATGAATTGGTCTTGGCTCTGGATCATGCAGTTGTAGCTGGACTTCGGATAGCTTTTGCGCAGTTCACGCACCGCCTGCGCGACCGCCTCGTCGAGTGCGAAACCAAAACCGATGTACTGCAGGATCACTGCGAAGAAAATGGCGGAATCGGAACGTCCGCCAGTGGACTGCACGATGTTGGGATCGACCGGGAACGCGCGGTTGGTGATGATGTTGCGACCCTGATCGTCGGAAATATCGCCATTGTGGATGAAGCTCAATCCGTTGGCGTAGAACGGCTGCTGGTTCTCGAGAATCAACGGCAGGTTCGAGCTGGCCAAACGCAGGTGCCACAGGCCTCCACGAGCCGGAGTGTTCGCAAGCTCGTCGAAAATCGGATCATGTCGGGCTGCGATCGTGTTCTTGTAGACGGCGGTGCCGGTTTCCGGGGTGGGAGCGCCACCGTCACGCAGGTACGGCGACTCGCTCGGCACGGTGACCAGCGCGGAGCCCCAGCCATCGTTGTGGATTTCGCTCAGATTCCGGAAATCGCGTACGGCCTGCATGCCGAGCACGCCATTGAGACTGGTGTTGCTTCCGGCTGCCGCGAATCCAAGTAATCTGCACATGGTTGATTACTCTACAGGGCTTGTAATGCAACGCGCGCATATGGCTATCGACATTGCTTATAGCGTGCGAAAAACAGCGTGATTCCAACGATTCTTCGAGATAAGACCATGCAAAAACCTACAAAATGCCCTACGAAAACGGGCTGCGCGACGATGGCAGATACGATCGCCATCATCACGCAGCCCGTTTCACGGCTTGTTTCACACACGCTTTAGCCGCGGAGGACGCTGAGTCGCGAGGAACAGCGGCTGTATCTCAATCAGCGGATTGTAAGGCGCAAGGCCGAACCATTTGACCGGAGATCCCGCAAAATGACGAATCGCATACTTGACTTCCAAAGAAATCGCGCCACGCTGCGACACCTTCGACTCAGGCATAAGCGCCTTGTGTATCAGCACATATCGAATCGGACCGATATTCGGATCAGCATCAAGCTTCGGATAGCGGCTTTCCTGCCTCGGCAGATCCCCCGACTTCGACAAATCGTTCATGATCTGATGAATGTAAGCTGGAATCGACTGAGAAACCTTGAAACCAAGCCGAATGCGAACACGGAACATATAATCCGTACCGAAATTCTCAACCGAATACTCGCGGGTGAACGGCTCATCGGCAGTCTCGACGGAAACAGCCCACCAAGCGCGGGCACGTTTTGGATGGTCGGCGAAAATCGAGAAGAAGATATCGGTATCGATACGCTTCGTCTCCGGATCCGACGTGAGATAGACGATATTGTCGGCAAAATACGGAATCGTATCGTCATCATGCAACCGCTTCAGCACCGGTAGGCATTCGGCGGGCTGCATATGGCGACGCTGCGCACGTTCCAGCTTCGTGCCTTCGTTCCACGTGTACATAACCAGCAGAATCGCGAAGGTAAGCAGCATCGTGAACCAACCACCATGCAGGAACTTCGCCATGGAAGCGAAGAAGAACATGAATTGGATCGCAAGGAACAGCACGGTGAATACGACCGCTCCGATACGACGCCCCGAATGCCAGATGTAGACGGCAAGCAGAATGGTGGTAGTGATCATGGTGATGGTCAACGCCAGACCATACGCCGCGGAAATATGCTCGGAATCACGGAATAGCGCCAAAACCAACAGCGTGGAAACGCAAAGCACCGCATTGACCACAGGAATGTACAGCTGGCCGCGGGTACGGGCCGGGTAACGGACCTGAAGATGCGGCATCCAGTTCAGATGGGTGGCTTCAGACACCATCGTGAACGCGCCGGTGATCAACGCCTGCGATGCGATAACGCCCGCGACCACGGAAAGCACGACGGCCACGTAACGCACGCTGGGCGTCATCATTTCGAAGAACGGGTTCAAACCGTGCGTGCGGATGTAAGCCGAATCATCCCAATGATTGAGCATCCATGCGCCTTGGCCGAAATAACAGAGCACAAGCGCGATTTTGATGAACGGCCACGTGAAATAGATGTTGCCACGGCCAACATGACCCATGTCGGAATAAAGCGCTTCGGCACCGGTGGTTGACAGGAACACCGTACCCATGATGGCAAGCCCGGCGGCATTATGGCTGCTGAACAGGAATCTGACACCGTACACGGGGTTGAGCGCCGCGAACACGCTCCAATACTGACTGAGGTTCGCCAAGCCGACAACCGCCAGGAACGAGAACCAGACAAGCACGACCGAACCGAACGCCTTGCCGATACGCTCGGTGCCACGCGACTGCACAGAGAACAGCATCAGAATAATGGCCGCGGTGATCATCAGGGTCAGCTGCTTGTTTTCAGTAAAAAGTTTTTCAAAAGCTGGCAGCGTCTCCAAGCCTTCCACTGCCGAGCTGATGGACACAGCCGGGGTGAGTACGGAATCGGCGAGGAACGCGGCGCCGCCGAGCATGGCAGGAATCGCAAGCCATGCACCGTACTTTCGAACCAACGAGTACAGCGCGAAAATGCCGCCTTCGCCCTTGTTGTCGATACGCATGGCAATCAGCACGTATTTGACGGTGGTAATAAGCGTGATTGACCAGAACACCAACGAAAGCACGCCGAGCACGGCTTCGCGGTCGGCATGCGCAAGTCCGCCCTGCCCGTTGAGGAACGTCTGCATGGTGTACAGCGGCGAGGTGCCGATATCGCCATATACCACGCCCAACGCCACGATCGCCATGGCGGGCGTGATTCTGTTCGGACCGGATTGCAGACGGCTCCACCAACGACCGACGGGACCCTTGCTGGCCACCTGGTCAAGTTTGGCGGCCTCCTGCTGTTTCTCCTCGTGCTGCTTGATCAGCACCTGTCGCTCTTCCTTAGTCAGCACCTTGTGCGAAACCTTCGGCGCCTGCGTGTATGTGGCTGCGTGAAACAGCGGCTCATCCTCGTTTGGCTCGTTAGCCATAACGCTACCTCCAAGTGGCGGGCCTTCCAACCCACTCCCCAAAATAAACGCAAAAAGGCACGTTAGGAGCCTTACGAAGTCTTGTCAAATCTTCACATTGTTTCTTGCGATTCTTGATCTCGCACGAAGTAAACTTCCTGTGGGTTTTTTTCTATTTTACCTCTTGTCTTTCTCTTACTCTCTCTTATTTTCGGATAAATCGTTTCCGTCCTGTCGATTTTCGGAATTTGTTCAGATTCCGTACACTTCGCGCGTGGTCTTTCGCGTTGCCTGCGCGACTTCCGTCAGCGGTTTATCGAGATAATTCGCCAACGACTGCAGGGTGTAGGGGATCATGTATGGCGCGTTGGTGCGGCCCCGATACGGCATCGGACTTAGGTAGGGGGCATCTGTTTCGACCATGACATGGCTCAATCCGACAATGCGCGCCGACTCGCGAATACCATCGTTGCCCTTATAGCTGGATGTGCCCGAAAGGCTGAGATACCAACCGTTTTCACGTGCGATCTCACCCATTTCGGCATCACCGGAATAGCTGTGGAACACGGTCCGTTCGGGAGCGCCGTCCGCCAGCAGCGTTTCGATGACTTCCTTATGTGAATCGCGATCATGGATCTGCATGGGCAGGTTCAGTTCTTTCGCGAGCGCGATGTGCGCGCGGAAGGCTTCTCGCTGCAGTTCTTTGGCGGCTTCTCCGGTGCGGAAGAGGTCCATGCCCGTCTCGCCGATGGCCACAACCTGGTTGGGGTAGGCGGTGGCGAGGCGGTGCACTTCGGCCATGGCGTCTTCGAAGCTGGTGTCGTGCCATGGCTTGTATTTGAGCGGCAACCCGTCTGGGCCCGGCACCCCGCGGTGACCGTGGAGCACGGATTCGTTGGGGTGTATGGCGATGGCCGCATGCACGGTTTGGGGGTGTTCGCGTGCCATGTCGATGGCCGTCATGAGGTTCGGCAGTTCGCATCCGCAGTCGATGACGCCTTCGACTCCGACTTGTTGCGCTTGGTTCAGCAGTTCGTCGACGCTGTATACGGGGACTTCCGGCTGTCCTTTTTCTTGCGCTTCGTGGCTCATGGCCCGCGAGAACGGCACGACGGACGCCACATGCGTGTGGTTGTCGATGACGTGCGCGTTCTCGGGAAGTGGTTGCGGTGCTGGCGCCCAGCTGCGGTCACGATGGTGTTTGCTCATGCCTCCAGCCTACGCTCGATGGCAGTCTTGCTTCGGAAGCCGCGTTATTCATCGATGGCAGTGGGATTAACCAACGCACCTCCATATGTTTTGCGACGTAGCGCTGAAACGCTTTCCGCGATTAGTCATGGAGGGTGAGGGTGGTGAAGGACCAGGAGGGGGCAGTGTAGGCGCCGCTGATTAGGTCGATTGCGGTTTCAACCGGAACGGTTGGCGAAGCCTTGCCGATTTCACCGGCGTACGGGTCGGTTCCGGCGAGCACGGTGGCGGTTGCCGAAGCGCGGGATTCCGCGGAAACACCAAGCTCTTCAAGCACTTGGTTCAGATCAATCTCGGCTTCAGCGTCGAGCGCGTTGACGATACGCACGTAGGTGACGCCTTCAGCATCATTGCGAGCCACGGTGACGGTACGGCGGGGCTCTTCCGGCTTCTCAACACCCTGTGCAACAAGCTCTCCATCGATATACAGCTTCATGCTTTCGCCGCGATCGGCCACTTCGATGCGCACCTGCCACACGGTTCCGGGGAACACTTCGTCCATGGACCATTCGGTGCCGTCAAGATTGTAGGCGGTACCGTCGCGCACCACCTTGATTTCGAAAGCACGACCGAAGGAGGTGATGTTGTGGTTCTTGCCGTTGATGTCGCCGTGGACCAGCTGCAAGCCCCAACGACCCTGATAGTAGGTGATGGTGGCGTTGATGGTGTAGGCGTCAGAGTCAATGTTGAGGCTCGTGTTCATCGGACCATTGCCTGCGTAATGGCAGTCCTCAAGATCGACATGGCGGCCATCAGCGGTGTCAACGCTGAAGTTGGTGATGTCGGCGTGAGCGGCACCTTCCAAGCGCAGGCCAACGGTTGGTGGCAGTTCGCGACGCAGCGTGGTCTTGCCTTCCACCGCGACCGGCCATGCGGTATCTGACGTGGTGGTGGCATACATCTGCTGCACCCAGTAGCTGTACGGCAGGTAGGTACGTTCGTTGTCGAAGTAGATCAGATCAGGATTCCAGCTGTGATGTCCGTTCTTGGCAAACAGCGGCGCATACGAAGACATGACCACGGCATCGCCGTTCAATTCCATGCGACCCATGAACGCCGCTTCGGAAAGACCGTTGATCAGCTGCGTGTTCCACGAACCATACTCGCCCAAGTACACCTTCGGGCCCTCACGATCCGTGGTGTCGTAGTGGTCGAGATTGTGGAACCACCAGCTGGAGGACTGATAGGAATGCTCGTCAACGATGGGAACTCCGGCTTCACGCGCATACTGCCAACCAGCCTCGTAGTCGGGACCGCTCGGAGCCGGACCGACCGTGCCAACCACAACAATATCCGGGTAGGTGGCCTTGACCGCGTCGAAGATCTGCTGGAAGCGGTTCCTGAACACGTCATCGATGAGATCTTCGTTGCCGATGCCCAAATATTCAAGGTTGAACGGTTCCGGATGACCCATGGCGGCACGCTTGGCACCCCATTCGGTGGTCGCGGCATCGCCATTGCAGAATTCGACCAAATGCAGCACTTCATCGATGTATGCCGGCATGTCTTTCTGCGCGATCGGCACCGGGCCCTGACTGGTGTTCTGGCAGCTCACGGCGGCGGGCAGCACCGGCAGCGGCTTCGCGCCAATGGTTTCGCACAGGCACAAGTATTCGTAGTAGC
>OGXT01002914.1_pt1 | contig 12669 bp, 8 predicted proteins | sample 1576361 | NCBI WGS metagenome assembly OGXT01 (sample SAMEA3541514, study PRJEB24748) | human gut metagenome | biome: human gut; feature: human-associated habitat; material: faeces | place: China | collected 2012 | reverse complement strand
CCTATACGCTTTGCAATTCGCTTACAGTGCGTATCAACCACAACAGCAGGCTTACCGAATATATCGCCAAGTACAAGGTTTGCTGTTTTTCTGCCCGTTCCGGCAAGACTTATCAAGTCCTCCATTGTATCGGGTACTTCCCCGCCGTAAACGTCAATAAGCCTTTGACAGCACAAGATTATATTTTTCGCCTTGTTGCGGTAAAATCCCGCCGATTTTATATCTTCACAAAGCTCGTCATAATTCGCATTTGCAAAATCTTCTGCATTTCTATACTTTTTAAAAAGTGTTTCGGTAATTATATTAACTCTTGCATCGGTACATTGTGCCGACATTTGAGTGGCAATAAGCATTTCAAGCGGTGTTGTGTAATTAAGCGAACATTTGACATCGGGATATGCCTTGTCCAAAAGTTCTTGCAATTTCAAAACACGTTCTTTCTTCGTCAAAGAAATCACCTCAATTCAATTTTTCTGATAAGTACATTATATAATTTTTCGTAAAAAATTGCAACAAAGACTTGCACTTTTATTAAATAACATATATAATATTACATAAAGTTGTTTTCAACTCAACACTTTTTATAAGAAAGGAAATGGGAAAATGGAAAAATACGAAAAGATGAAATCTTTTGATCCGGAAATTTATGCGGCAATTCAAGATGAAACAAATCGTCAGAACAATAAAATTGAACTTATTGCGTCTGAAAACTTTGTATCGGAAAGAATTATGGAGGCTAACGGCTCACCGCTTACAAACAAATATGCAGAGGGTTATCCGGGAAAACGTTACTACGGCGGTTGCGAATACGTTGATGTTGTAGAAACACTTGCTATCGAAAGAGCAAAAGAATTATTCGGTGCAGACTTTGCAAATGTTCAGGCACACTCAGGTGCACAGGCAAATATGGCTGTATTCTTTGCACTTCTTACACCGGGCGACACAGTTCTTTCAATGAGCCTTGCTCACGGCGGTCACCTTAGTCACGGAAGTCCTGTTAATATGTCCGGTAAGTATTTTAACATTGTACCTTACGGTGTTACAGAAGATACTAACACAATAGATTATGACGAAGTAAGACGTATAGCACTTGAATGTAAGCCAAAACTTATCCTTGCAGGTGCGTCAGCTTACCCAAGAATTATTGATTTTAAGAAATTTGCCGATATTGCAAGCGAAGTCGGTGCATACTTTATGGTTGATATGGCACATATCGCAGGTCTTGTTGCAGCAGGTTGCCATCCGTCACCAATGCCGTATGCAGACGTTGTTACTACAACAACTCACAAGACTCTAAGAGGTCCTCGTGGCGGTCTTATTCTTACAAATAACGAAGAAATCGCTGTTAAGATTAATAAGGCTATCTTCCCGGGTATTCAAGGCGGTCCTCTAATGCACACAATCGCAGCTAAGGCAGTATGCTTTAAAGAAGCACTTGACCCAAGCTTTAAGACATACGCAGAACAGGTTGTTAAAAATGCGTCAGTTCTTGCAGATACACTTATGTCAGAAGGCTTTAAACTTGTAAGCGGCGGTACTGATAACCACCTTATGCTTGTAAACCTTACAGATACAGGCGTTACAGGTAAAGAAGCTGAAAAAATGCTTGACGAAGTCGGTATTACAGTAAATAAAAACGCAATTCCGTTTGATACAAAGAGTCCGTTCGTTACAAGCGGTATCAGAATCGGTACTCCTGCCTCAACTTCAAGAGGTTTTAAAGAAGAAGATATGGTCGAAGTCGGTAAACTTATCGCTATGACAATCAAAGACTTTGAAAATAATAAAGAAGAAGTTAAGACAAGAGTTAAGGCTCTTTGTGATAAATACCCACTTTACAGATAAACCTATCGAGCCTGTCACAAAAATATCGACAGCTCCTAAAGATTATTATGCGGATTTTGATATTTTTTCAAAATCCGCTATTTTTCTATTGACAAATATAAATTAATGTGGTATTATAGTATCTGTTAATGGCTCGTTGGTCAAGCGGTTAAGACTCCGGCCTCTCACGCCGGCAACGAGGGTTCGATTCCCTCACGAGTCACCAAATTTTACAATCACAAAAAACCGTATAAATGCTTGAATATCAAGTGTTTATGCGGTTTTTTAATGCTTGCGAGAAGAAAATCAACGTGATAAAAAGTGATAAAATGTGATAAAATGTTATACTTTTTTATTAGTCAGTCAAAAATATTGTGGTATAATATCACGACATATATTGCCTTACACGACCGCCGATTCGTTGCCGCCTGTTGCTGTTAATATGAAATCATTGTAAAAATCCTCTGTCGTATTATTTATAACGATTGCTCCCATATCACGAACATTTTCTATTATCACGCCGTCGTAACCTTGGTTTTTAGCTTTTTCGGCTATTTCACGTGTTGTATTTCCTAATTTGTCGTCTAACTCATTCCACATATGTCCTTTTGCGTCTATAACATATGGTTTTTTTATTGCAAGATAAACCTCGTATAATTGCTGATTATCAGATTGAGCATAGCTATTTTATGTCACTTTGCTATCAGAAAAAAACAAAGAAATTCTATCGTCAGACATTTTAGGGTCAAACACATAAAAGCCCCCCTTATCCGTTCCATGATACACTACTTTAGGGGTTCCATCCTCATTTACAACCTTGCTTGCCTCTGTAGGTTTGAAATTTTTGTCATGTTGCTTGACAAGTGCATGTAATTCTGATATAGTATAGTTATTCCGTTGGTCTGATGAGGCTAAGCTATTATTGCTGAACCTTTTACTTTCCAACGGAATTTTATTTATATTCTGTAATTGATATGCCCGTTTTATCGTTCCGTTACTATTTATATTATTTAATTCCTCAACATACAGCTTTACCAACTCATTTTCATTTCCTATATTTGAAATGGCATAAAGACTGTGCATCATCATTGAATTATTTGATTTTGCATTTGTGTTTGGTATCGTATAGCTATCAAATAATATAGCACTCTCTACAATGCTGTTTATGTAATCAAGATGTGATACAGCACTAACATTTTTAGGACCTTTATGCCCTTTCGTTTCATTAAACACTTTGCCAGACACATTTATATCCCAACCTGTATCTATATTTTTGCGTACACCTCGTGAATTATCTTTTTCAGTTACCACATGTACTGGCGTTTTATCATTTGCTCTCCAATCGCCAAACCAAGCTCTAAAAAATGGTGACTTTTCTTTCATTTCGGAATAATATCTTTCCGCTATTTTTTTTGTTTTTTTCATATCTTCATCAGAAAAATCGTATATACTTTTTCGAGCTATTGACTGTATCGCCTCAACATCTTTTTCGCCTATATTAGAGTTCTCATTGTCTGAATTGCCCTTTAACGAAAACTTTGTTTTGTTTGTACCTTTCCCATTCTCCCAAAATACAACGTCCGCATTTTGATTAGGTTTCATGCTTTCAGGGAATGTATTAAGCCTTTCTTCTTTGCTCATACTTTGTCTTGCCTTAACGTCGTCAGCCTCGATTTCACCTGCGCTTTGGTTTCTGTTTTTGCTATCAGGACTTTCGCCGACTGCAAATCCCTCTCTCACTTGTATTGCGTGTTGTACTTCGTGAATGAGTGATTTTAATTTTTCTTGTATATGTCATGCCATTATCTTTAACAGGTACTCCCGAATTTTGATATGCCGTTATAACAAAAGAAGAACAATCATAATGCGGTCTCCATCTCACCGATTAACTGTAACCGTGACTGTCATCATTTGCACTATCTGTCGCCCATTGAACTGCATTATCAATTACACCCATATAAACCTCCTTTTCGACATACAAAAAAGTACATCGAATTTCGATGTACTTTTTAAGCCTTATTTGAAATTTTTAATTTGTCTTTTGAGTAATTATATATCCGTTTGCGTTATCTGTCGGAACAAGGCGGAACGTGACATTTCCGAAATCAGTTCCTGTTGAATCGGTATTTTTAAATACTACGTCCATTCCGTCACCGACATTTTCGGCACTTATAAATTCATATCTGCCGTCTCCGCGATTTGAAACACTGATTTTATAATTACCGTTTTCATATAAAACACTGCCGTTATCGGTTGGGTGATATTCGGGCATATCTGCACCGAAAAGCAATTTATAAGTATCTCTTACGGAATTTTCGGACCATTCAAAATATCCGTTTTTATATTGAGCAGACATATCCGCACCGTAACCTTCTGTGTAATAATAGAAGATAAAACTTCTTACAAAATCTTCACTTTGTAAATCGTTCTGTGTAAAATACGGTATTACATAACCTTGCTCCGCAAGAAACGATTTTGCATTATCGTCTAAAACAAAAGCCTTTGTACTCGGTTTTGTTTCGTATACATATCCGTCTTTGGAAAGCTGAATTGTATTATCGTTAAAATCAACATTAAATCCGCCAACCGTATCGGCTATATCACGGAGCTTAAAATATGTACTGCCGTCAATATTATACCCCTCTACATTAACGTTTTCACCGTTTAACTGAATAGGAAACGTATTTTCCGTTGCGGTGTAATTTACCGCCAAAGCTACCGTAAATGATAAAATCACACCTGTTGCAATACCTGCTATATATTTCTTCATATCCATTACCTCCCTTTTGTTCTATTATATCACAAAAGGAAAACATTGCAACATTTTTTAATCGCCGAAACAACCTGCGTTCATTATAAGTAATCTTCCGTCAAGCCACTTTTCATATATCGCATTCTTCACCGTATCACGTTCAAAAAAGCACCGTTTTATAGGTGCTAAGGCGGTAAACCTCGTATATTCACTTGTTCCACTCTCCTTTTTGGTATCAAAAAAGCACCCACCATTCGGCAAGTGCTTTTAGTATAAGAATAATATTGACAATTTCAACATTATTCGTTATAATGGAAGTATAAAGAGGATATCCGCTTTAAAGGCGGTTTGTCCGTATGTATAAGTTTAAATAACCGTCTACATTTGGAACTGTGGGGCGGTTATTTTTTTATGTTCTTTACCAGTTCAATGAGTGATACTATTATAAGTAATGTCACAACCATTTCGATAATGTCCATAATATCACCCCCTATTTAGAGAGTGACAAACCGCCCATATAGCTCCTCTTTCTTCCGTCTATTATACTATCATATTTCGTCGTTATTTGCAAGTCGCTTGCGTAGAAAAAAGCACGCCTTTTGACGTGCTTGCTTTATTTACTTTCTTTTACTATTTCCCAACCCATAATCAATTCTTCTGCTTCTTTATCTAACCGCTGACTAAGTTCTTTCCATTTTTCAAAAGCCTCAACAGCTTCAGGCGGTGCATCAGAAGTTAAAGGTTGCTTTACATTATAGCCATTAATATATGGTTCAAAAATAGCAAAAAGCCTATCTTCTTCTTCAGTAAACAATCTTGTCATACATTACACCTCACTCGTTAGTTAATATTTCATATACTCTACACTCTGTATAAACCTCATCGTATTTTTGCTCTTGGTATGTTTTTTTAGCATATGGACTTACAAATATATTATATCCTTTCTCAATTTCTCTGTCAAGTTTCTCTTTACATTTTTTATGCAAATATGCTATATAGTTTTGTTTATATATCCTTTGTCAATCAGTTTCACAACAATTTTTCCTTGCGATTGTTCCCATTTCGTCACTTTCGCAATCTTTCTCTATCTTGCTGTGAATTTCACCTCGTTTTTGTTACTTAACAGGAATGTCTTTATTTTGTAGATTATTCATCAACTTTTTTTATAATTCTAAAGTAAAGTTGACAAATAGTCTACATTATGATATATTAATAATGACAATAAATGTTTAGACAGGAAGTGATATTTTATGGAATTATATAAGAGAATAAAAGCACGCAGAGAAAAACTCGGAATGTCACAAGAAGAACTTGCAACTAAGTTAGGGTATAAATCCCGTTCAACTATAAATAAAATTGAAATGGGCAAAAATGATATAACTCAATCAAAAATCATAGCTTTTGCCAATGCACTTCAAACAACTCCAAGCTACTTAATGGGACTGGACGAACACGAAACGGAAATATATACAGATGATAAATTTCCAAATCCGAATATAACAGAGGACTACACAACATTCCCCGTTATAGGTGACATAGCGAAAGGATATAATCATATCACTATTGAATCATGGGACGGAGATAAAGTCGATATTCCTAATTCATATTTAAAAGGACATACTCCGAAAGATTTCTTTGTACTGTGCATTAAGGGTGACAGTATGTATCCTCAATATCAAGACGGCGATAAAGTATTAATCTTACGTCAAAGCACCGTTAATTATAGTGGTGATGTCGGAGCAGTGATATACAATGACGAAATATCAACATTAAAAAAAATCGAGTTTGTAGAAGATGAAGATTGGTTGAGGTTAGTTCCTGTCAATCCGAATGTTCCGCCAATATTAATTGCGGGTGAAGAATTAAAACACTGCCGAATAATGGGTGTTCCTAAATTGTTGATTAGAGAAATGTAAGTTTAATTTGAAAGGTATGCCCGCCTAACTGCAAAAATATAGCTATTAAGGAAAAACTTTAATGACGTTGTTGACGCTATAACCGATTGACGTTGAACAATATCTAAATTACTTTGTCAGCTGAGATTATTCCTCTGACTATTAGGAGAAAACAATGCAAAATAAAACAAAACTATTTAAAACAGCAATATGTATTATAACCACGCTAATATTAATTTTCGGGACTATTCCCTGTGGTGCGGTTTTATCGGACGAATCAAACGCACCAACTTTCACAAATCTTGTTGTATTTATGAAATTTTCTGACGAGGACGAATTTATCAACAACACTTATGCCGACACAACTGTCCGCAACATTTTAGACAATACATATAATAAAAGTGTATATAATGTCGCTGACTATTTCAAAACAGTAAGCGGCGGGAAAATGAATATGCAAACGCTTTATCTTTTTGACAACAACAATTCGCTCACACTTTCAAAGCCACGCGGTTATTATGCCGAAAAAGATGACCAAAACCCTTACGGTTACGAGAGTGAAGAAAAAAATTCCAGAATGTATGAACTACAGACTGATTGGGCGAATACAATTTCAAACGCAATCACGAACGGAAACAAGCCAAAAGATATAGAAGAAAATCAATATAATTTTGCCGATCTTGACCGAAACCATGACGGAAAAATTGATTTAATTACCGTGATTTACAAAAATACAACGCAAAATATTTCGGTTAGCTGGAATTCACCTCTTTGGGACTATCACTCATATTCAAATATGATTTCAGTTCAAGAAGGAGTTAATACTTATCAGAGCGGAGAATATTTACAGCTAACGTGCAACTACGAAAACGTAAACGGACTTATGCTTTATCGCGGTGAGGATAATCTGCCCATTTTACCGACAGGTAAAATATGTCACGAAACCATGCACGCACTTGGCTTGAAAGACTTGTACCGCTCAAATCAAACAAGCGCAGTGTATTATATGTCACTAATGGCAAAACATCTAACCCCTATCGGACAGTATATTTCCGTTAAAGAACGCGAATCTCTCGGTTGGCTTGACAATAATCAAATTAAAACCATTGATAAAAACGGTACATACACACTCTATCCTGCCTCAGCTCAAAATGAAGTTGTTGCATATAAACGGGATTTGCCGAATGGAAAAACTCTTTATTTGGAATATCGCCAATTCGATGATAACGGTAACAAATATGATACCAAAAACAAGAAACTCTATTCGTGCAATACCGGTGACTTGATAAAAGGTGTAACACTTAAGAGCGGACTGATTTGTTATCTTGCTAACACAGGTGTACGTTTTCCCTCAAATATAAACACTACAGGCGTTAACTGGAATATGCAGGTCGTTTCTAACGGTCAATACTCAACTATGTCAGATTGTGCAGTCGGTGACGGCGAAGAACTTTATATTGGTAACGACATATTTGTTTATGTAACAAATATGTCAGCAGATAAATTAGAGTTTGAAATTAGCGGAATTGCAGAAACAACCCCTACTCCGACTTTGACTCCAACCGCCACTCCGAGTCCTACTCCGACTCCAACCGTGAGTCCGAGTCCTATTCCGAGTCCCACTCCTACTGCGACTCCACGTCCTACTCATACAACGAATCCGACAGCAACTCCGACAATAACTCCGACCACGCGTCCGACAGCTACTCCACATCCGACCCCGACAATAACTCCGACAGCAACGCCTACTGCAACTCCAAAACCTACATTAAATCCTACTGCAACTCCGACAGCGAGTCCGACACTAATTCCGACTTCTACCCCAAAACCTACACCACGTCCGACTGCGACTACAAATCCGACAATAACTCCTGCAACAAGCCCAACTGCTACAACGTGTCCTACACATGATATTAACTGCAACATTGAAGGCAACAATATATCTGTTAAACTTACAAACAGCACTTCAGTCGGAATTATCTTAATTTCTGAATTTAATTCGGACGGCAAATTATTACGTTGTACTACCCATTCACCACAGGAGAATATAAGTGTTTCCCTACTTTCTGAAACTCATACCGTAAAAGTTATGTGGTGGAATTCTCTAAACAATCTTGTTCCAATCACCGACTCAAAAACGGTAACGAAATAGTCCAATATATCGCCCCTACATCCACTGTTGACAATCAATACAATATTTGCTGCCGATAGAAGATGTAGTGGGTGGGACGTTTTGGACGTGTCAGGCGTGGTTACACTGTTTGTAGCAGTCGCTTCTCAATAATCTACATCTTCTTTTTGATGCATCATTAATTTGAGCAGTTACTTTAGCCGTATCTTATTTGTGTCACTGCCAAACAACAGCTTGACAATCGGCCTACTTTCACATATAATGTTATTAACAGATAAAGATACTATCGAACCTTGACTCACTTTCGGGGAATTTTTTTCCTGTCGGTATCTTATCTGTTTTATTTTACCTACTTAATATTCTTGACATTCCTATTTTTATATGATACTGTTATTAACAGAACCGGAGGCATATACGGACTTTGACGGTGAAATATCACCATCTGCCCGCGCCAAAGGTTCTTTTTTGCACACAAAAAACGGAGCAAAAATGCTCCGTTTATCTTCTAAATGTATCTTTTATTTTTTTTACCAATCCCACACATCTGCCGTTACGCAGCTCGTCCATAAATTCGGCTTGTTTTTCCACATACCAAAGTTTTGACGAATCCATACACTTAACCGTCTTAACCGTATCCGCAATCATCACAAATGCAATTACGCATGTCATAATATGTAACGCCGGCAAACTCACGCTGTCAATCATATCAATCGTCACCGGTGCAATAAGCTTAATAAGTGCAACGGTAAATGTACCAAACGCAATTCCGCCTATAAGGCAAACACGTCCGTTTATATTGCCGGGCCAACCTGTATAATCCCACCATCTTTTATGAAACAGCGTTTCCAAAAGCCACGATACAAAATATTCAAGCGAGCAGGTAACCACCATTCCCGCAAAAAACAGTATCAAAGGATTTTCAATCCATCCAAGCAATATCAAATCAAGCATTGCTCCCATGCCGTATATGGGGCAAAAGCAAGTGCTTAAAAAGCCGCTGTTTACAAATTTTCTTTGTTGTATGCTGTAATATACCGTTTCATAAGCCCAACCAATAAAACTAAATACCGCAAAGCACAAGAAATATTGGCAAAAACTCATCATTTACCCCCCTTGTTTAAATCATTTGTATTTCCTTATACAATTCAGCATAGTCCCCCGTAATCTTTGTATTTATCTTTCTGTACGCTTCTTTTTTAAATGTTTCATAAAGAGAACAATATTTATCCGCCAAACATACTATCCAGCCTTCTCGGCAGGTCGGCGGAATTACAGTAAGCGGGAACATATGCTTTTTTATAATATCGCGTTCTGTATCGGTTAAATCAAAATCTCTGTCAGCATTTCTAAGAGCCGTCATAGGATGAGTAAAACCGTGTATTCTTCTCTCCTTTTCGCCGTCATGCCAATCATATAAGAAATAATCGTGCAGCAATGCACCTCTTATAAGGTCACGCTTTTTGTATTTTATACCGAAAAACTCGGCAATTTTAACACTGTAATACGCAACCGCAATCGTATGCAAAAGGCACGAAGTGTCACCGTGCTGAGTAAACTTTTCCATACGTCTTAAATGCGATTTTTGTGACAAATTATGCAAACAATACAAAACTGAATTCATTTATTCTACCGCCTTTTTTAATTTACACATAGCCTTCTTTACCTATTATTATAATCACTGACATTTAATATGTCAATATATCTGCCGTCAAATTTATAAAATTTTAATATTACGCAAAAAAACAAGCGATTTTCATCGCTTGTTTTCATCTTATTGAGCTATTATTATACGAATTCTGCCACCCAATGTCTGTGCCTTATCGTAATAAGCAGTAAGCTTATAATTTCCGTTTATAGCATCATCAAGTGTTATCTTCAAATATTTATTAACATCTGTCTTATGATATACAATCACCTTATCACTAAGCAAATATATTTGATTATTGATTTTCGCCTCTGTACGTGTAAGCGAAGTTATATTGCTTGGATACGATGAAAGCTGACGCATACTTTCAATACCTGTCTGATTCATACTGAATCTGTGCGGACCTCTTACATTTGTTGAGAATGCAGTCGCATATGTGTTTTGAGTACCGTCTATATCAATAGTATATGTATGAGTTGTCGAATCAGCAGCAGTGATTACACCATACTTATAAGCGTCACCCGTTATATCTTTCAATATAAGCTCGTCAATCTCACCGGCTTTATTCTTTGAATAATACAATACGCTTGAAGATTTAATCGTAACACCGTCAAGACGCTGCGGATAAATTCTTGTGTACATTGCTAAATCGTCGCTTGTAGTTCCGGCAGTATCAAGAATCTTCACATCGTCTGCAAGGGTATAATCACCAAATTTATTCTTTTCGGAATTAAACTTACCGCTTACGCTGTCATAACCCTTTGCTCTTGAAAGACTTGCTTTACCGTTTGTAAATGATACATTTACTACAGCACATTTAAGTGAACTACAATCTGATGAAGTCGCATATTCATTTACTGTTCCGTCAGGTGTAACAACCTTCGCATAGTAACTTGAATATACTGTATTATCAGGCTTTGTGAAATCTTTTTTGCCTGTTTCCGTAACAAATCCTACTGTTGTGTGTGAAGATGTGCTTTCACTTCCGCCGACAACTCCGGCTACTTCGCCGTTTCTGCCAAGAAGAAGTGTTACGGTATCACCGTACTTAAATGTTCCGCTTGATGAAAGTGCATTAAATGCGTCTACGCTTTCAACAGAATACTCTTTACCCGAAATTGTAACGCTTGTCGGCGAATCCTTTGTCGGTGACGCCTTTTCGTACACGCCTGTAACCTTATCCGTATAAGCAAGCACCATATTCAAATCTTTACAATAGTAAATAATATCGTTAAGCTGAATTTCTGACGCGTCAACTTTATTACCGCTTCTCATTACCGTTGTCGAACCGTTTGTATCGAAGTTCGCGATCCAATTTGAATTTGTAACCTTGACCGGTCCTTCCATATTACCCTTTTCATAGCTTACGTAATCAACATTACTTCCGTCCATCTTGACATAAAGAATGTCGCCCATTGCCATTTCATTCTTTACAGCACCGTATGTACTCTTATTCTTATCTTTGTAACAAGTTGTGCCGTCTGTTATATCAATCTGTTCAAAACTGCCGTTTTTATAACATATAACTGCATCTGAAAGAAGTGAATAGATTACATATTTATCAAAGCTGTCCGTACCTGTTTCGCTGTCTTTTGCAATAAGCATTGCATAGTCAACAGAACCGTTTGAATTTTTAAACAGCTTGAATGTATCGCCTTTTTCGGCTTGCATTGCGGCATTTTCGTATGTAAGTGCCTGTGACTTGTAATATGTGGTTGTGTTTGAATTGATGTTATACATATCGCCGTCAAGAATTATATCTGAACCGATTACGTTTGAAACGGTGTATTCTTCAACTTGCTGGTCACGCGGTGTAAATGACACAAAATCTTCATCGTTCTTTACGACAATATCGCCTTTTCTGCCGACATAATCACTGTTAAAATTACCGTCAAATTCAAATGTTCCGGCTGTTGTATAGATTTTATCAGTACCAAGTGAGCTGTCCTCGTTGTGTGACGCAATAATCGTAACACCCTCAATAACTTTACTGTCAAACACTGAAGTTATAAGTTTGCTTTGATTATCTTTGATTTTTGTGTCAAGTGTATTGTAAATAAGTCTTGCAACTTGACGTCTTGTAAGTGCCTCGCCTTGCTCGGCATTTACGTTCTTTGTAATTTCAAGACTGTTTGCAAGCCCCATTTGACCGTAAGGCCATGAATCGCCGAAATCCTGTGTTGTGTATCCAAGCACCTTTAATACCATTGTAAGTGCCTCTTCATATGATACCGTATTGTCAGGTCTGAATGTTGAATCAACATATCCCTCTGCAATTCCGGCTGATACAGCGGCCTTTATGTAAGGTGCTGACCAGTGAGTATATGTAACGTCTTTAAAAGGTGATACTTTTAAACCTGTTGCTACTGTATCTTTGTAGCTTGATGACGCTACTGCAATTTTCGCAAATTCCGCTCTTGAT